>Ga0315328_10001549_pt1 | contig 10684 bp, 8 predicted proteins | sample M120032315metaG_FD_203462 | JGI IMG/M metagenome (GOLD analysis project Ga0315328, IMG submission 203462) | Ammonia-oxidizing marine archaeal communities from Monterey Bay, California, United States - M1 200m 32315 | ecosystem: Environmental > Aquatic > Marine > Intertidal zone | place: USA... | reverse complement strand
ACACGGAGTGTCACAGCGAATATCCAATCACTTCAATATCCCAAGGAAAAATCCACGAGCATATTATTGATAGGACTTTGGTTGATAATCACGGTGTACGCTGGATTATTGACTATAAAACTGGAATTCCAGTTAACGAAGAGGAAGTAGATTTCATCATTAAACAAAAGGTAGCGCATGAATCTCAGTTATATCGATACAGATCTTTGTTTGCCGAATTAGAAAATCGAAAAACCAAAACCGCCATTCTATTTACGAGCATCCAAAAACTTATTGAGGTTTAATATCAGATATTTGTAAATGCTGATCACTTATCTTCGTCTGCAATAGCAAATATACCTTTAGCATTGCGGAGATACCCCTTGTAATCCATACCGTAGCCGAACAAATAACGGTCTACAACTTCCAACCCTACAAAATCTGTTCTCATTTCTGTCAGCTTTCGATCATGAACCTTGTTCACCAAAACCGCTGTGTAAACTTCTACTGCTCCTTCCCCTTTACAGTACTTCACAATAGCTTCCATGGTCGCGCCTTCATCGAAGATATCATCGACAATCAATACTGTTCTCTCCCTCAGCTCCAGCATTGGGTAACTATTCCACTGCAATTCCGACCCAGTGGTTCTCTCTTGATATCTACTGACTTGGATGGTATCTATTTGCAACGGGAAATTAAGGCGTGTTAAGAGATTACCACAGAGTATTAAGCCGCCATTCATGACACATAGCACTATTGGGTTTTTGATGCACAGCTGTGCCGAGATCTGTTCTGCAAGTTTATCTATTGCCGCCCCAACCTGCGTATCTGAATAAAGACGATCAGCCCGATTTGCTATTTCTTGTATGCCGGCAGTCGTTACGTTCCGCATTTAATAAGCATCCTTGCAAATCTCACGAGCGCATTTCAGGAACTAGCCCATCAATGCCGTCGAGAGTAGTGGTTGGGAATGCAAAGTCCGCTTCATGAAAATGGACTATCTCAATAATTTTCAGCATGACATCTTGTTTGATTTCATGAAATTGAATCCAATCAGTGGTTTTGGTGAAGGTATATACAAATAAATCCAGAGAGCAAGTAGCGTAAGTATTAAAATTCACAATCAGAGTTAGAGAGGAATCAATATCGTCATGGTTTTGCAACATTGTTTTTATCCCCTCGACAATTCGCGCCATCTTGTCTGCGTCTTGATAACGAATACCGATAGTTTCGTAAATCCTTCTATTCGTCATGCGCGAAGGGTTTTCTAAAGCCAAGGTGGTGAAAACAGAATTAGGTATATACAAAGGCCTTTTGTCAAAAGTTCTAACCACCGTTAGCCTCCAACCTATACTTTCTACCGTGCCTTCAATGTTTCGGTCAGGCGACCGAATCCAGTCACCTATCGCAAATGGGCGGTCGAGATAGATCATCAACCCTCCAAAGAAATTCGAAAGAAGGTCTTGCGCCGCAAACCCCACAGCCAAACCACCGACACCACCAAATGCCAGCAAAGCCGTAATCTCAATGCCTACAGTGGGCAAAGCCACCAGTGCAGCTGAAATTACAGTGGAAAGGCGTAGTAATTTAGCGAGAGCGTGAAGAGTCGTCGGATCAAAGCGAGTTTGCTCTGAGCCCGGCTGTCTTTGGAGATTCTCAAGAATTCGCGCTTCAGCAGAACTAATAAAGCGCACAAGAAAAATCATAATAAGAACGATAAACGCAAGCTGCCCCACCAAATCGAGATTACTTGAGGCAAAGAGATCAGACTCTATGTAGCCTGCACTAATTCGCACTGCCCACAGCAAACCGAAAATCAGGATAAACCATGATAATGGTTTATGGGCTGCTTCAAACAAAGCGTCATCCCAAACATTGTCAGTTTTCTGCAAATGACACTCTAAAATATTAAGTATACGCATCGCTAGGTAGCGCACTATTAGGGTAACAGTGACGACAGCAAATACCTCTACCCCCCAACCAAGATCACTCAAACTGTCTAGAGATAACCAATCCACAATTTCTTCCTCTCGCTAATTCGATGTTAAAGACGCAACCATGTCCTTTGCTGCATGCCATTTCGGCTCATTGTATAAGTTACTAATCTCTGCTGCTGGCTTTGAACGCATACCTGAGATTCTTGAATTCCCTTCGATACCCGAAGACTCTATCCAATTTGCAACATTCAAAGCCGCTGCTCGATCATTGCATACTAGTATCATGTCACAGCCAGCATTAAGTGCGAGGGCAGCTCTATCTACCGCATCGCCTGCTCCATGCGCCGCAGTCATCGATAAATCATCTGAAAATACTACTCCCTCGAACTTTAGCTCATCTCTGATTTTTTCTTGAATCCATAGCGTTGAATAACCGGCACAATTTTCATCGACAGCAGGATATCTGACATGAGCTGGCATAAGAGCACCCAATTTAGGAGCTAACTCTGCAAATACACGATAATCGTTATTTAGCACTTCTTCAGAGGTACGGTCATCACAAGGAAGTTCAATATGAGAATCAGCTTCGACGGTTCCATGACCTGGAAAATGTTTGCCCGTGGCCTTCATGCCAGCAGCATTCATTCCATCGATATAAGCCGATGCAGTTAGCACTAGCGCATCTGCATCATTTGCAAAAGCACGATCTCCGATAACTTGACTTTTTGTAGTAAGCAAATCTAATACCGGCGCAAAGCTGAGATCGAGGCCGTAATGGAGCACTTCCGCTGCCATCGCCCAGCCACACTGTTTTGCGACTTCCAAACCATGCTTTTTATTTCCCGATACGGCCTCTCCTATTAATCGCAAAGCTGGCAAGTTTAAAAAACCCTCACGAAACCTTTGAACTCTGCCGCCCTCTTGATCAACGGCTATTAATAATCCTTTTCTGCACTCGCGCACTGTTGCAATTAACTCTTTAAGCTGCAGCGGTGATTCGTAATTACGGCTGAATAAAATTAATCCGCCCACAGATTGCCTTTGCAAGAGATCATATTCGAAGGAAGAGATTGAAGTTCCTTCCAGATCTAACATAAGCACACCAGGAGGATTATTTTGTTTATTCATTGACACTATTTAATATTAATAAATTGGATTATCACAGAAGTTTAATGAGAGAAAATGAATTTTTAAAACGCTCAATAGTTTAGGCTCTAATATTAATTCAACACGTAAGCTTGCCACAATTTTTCTCAAATAGTGTGTTTTGTTTAAAAATGTACTCAAAACAAATAATCGAAAGAAAAGTTCTCAGGTGTTTAAAAAAAACTATTACGCCTTTAGCAAAGGCTATGTTTATGAAAAACCTCATAACTGCAACTTTTAGCGATAGACTGCATGTAAGTATACGCAGCAGAGCTAACTAGTAGTACTGCTGAAAACCGAATGATCGATAGTGAAGTTGGTCAACCTAATGCCTCTAGATAGAAACAGTCTTCTCCTGCAGCTGCAGACTCATCTAAAAATTGGCCCTGCTCATAGAAATTGAAAGCCGAAATAGGTTTACGCTCATCAATCCATCCTGTCAGAGAACATACCTAAGGTCCTTTCCAACACTACTTATCAGCTAATCCAACTCAGCGAGGACTTTCGGATTCTTTCTCTCTGGCAGCAAATTTCCCCAATAGCTTATTTCCTCTCAAGAAGCTATTTAGCTAGGCATCATTAAAGTTCTCTTGAGATTGACAGACAACTGTATATAATTACAGTTGTTTGCTTACAGAGGGTTCTCGGATGCACAAGTTAACTTCCCGGCAGGAAGAAATACTCGGCTATATCAAAGACTATTTACAAGATACAGGATTCCCACCAACTCGCTCAGAAATAGCGCAACAAATGGGCTTTAGGTCACCTAATGCGGCAGAAGAGCATCTCCGGGCCCTCGCTCGAAAAGGGGCCATTGAAATGATGCCAGGCACCTCTCGAGGTATAAAATTGCCCATTAATGAACAACTAGGCCTACCTATCATTGGTCAGGTTGCAGCGGGCAGCCCAATTTTAGCTGCGGAATCTATCGCTGATTACTGTGATATTCCACCCGATATGTTTACGCCAAAGGCTGATTACTTATTAACGGTAAAAGGCACCAGCATGGTGGGAATAGGAATCTATGAAGACGATTTGCTCGCGGTACACAAAGTAGACAATGCCAATAATGGAGACATAGTTGTCGCCAGAATTGATGACGAGGTTACTGTAAAAAGATTAGAGACTAGCAGAAGCAAATATAAAGTGAATTTAATAGCTGAGAATCCTGATTTCTCACCTATAGAAGTAGATGTGCGTAGTAATGATTTTGCAATCGAGGGAATAAGCGTCGGTGTAATTCGCCGAGGCCTTTGATCGCTATAGCGCAATCAATGAGAAAGGGTTTTCACTAACAGTTCACATATTAGTTTTGGGTACCAAACCCAAGAACGAACAAGAAAATGTAATCTTTACCTTTATTTTGTAGCTTTCTTTTTAGCCCCTTTCTTTTTCCTCGGCGCCTTGGTTATTTCCCATTTACTATCCTTGTAAATAGCTTTCCATCCAGTCGCTTTTTTATCTACTTCAGTTTGAACGTACTGCTCTTTTGTTTTCCGACTGTAACGAACCAGAGTCTTATTTCCTTTATCATCTTGAGTAGGCGCATCGAATAGAAACAAGTATTTTGGATCAATTTTATCCTTATGGGGAATCAACTCTTCAACAAATGGGGCTCGCGTTTCTCTATTGCGGGGAAATTTACTCGCCGCTAAAAACAAACCAGATGCTCCATCTCGCAAAATATAATGGTCCTCTACCGTCTCACAGATGAGTTCTGGCATTGGCACTGGGTCCATCTTTGGCGGAGCTGCTTCCCCATTACGCAATAACTTACGCGTATTTGGACAATCCTTATTACTGCATCCAAAGTATTTTCCGAATCGTCCGGTTTTAAGCTGCATGTCAGCGCCGCATTTGTCACATTCGATAACCGGCCCTTCATAACCACGAATTTTGAATGCACCATTTTCAACATCATATCCGGAACAATCTGGGTTGTTTCCGCACACATGTAATTTGCGTTTTTCATCTATGAGATAAGAGTCCATTGCTGTATTACACGCTGCGCACCGACGCTTCGTGCGGAGAAGTATATTCTCTTGCGCTTCTGCTTCTTCGGCCGTATCCGTTCGGATAGCTTCTTCACCTGGGGTCAAGTTAATAGTGTGTTTACATTGTTCTTTCTTCGGTAAAGAATACCCCGAACAACCCAGAAAAACGCCAGTAGATGCTGTTCTTATCTGCATAGTAAGCCCACAGTCAGAGCAAGGAATATCTACTCCTGTGGGGTCATTAGTGCGCATACCTCCATCAATTGCCTCTGCTTTCGCCAACTGACTGGTAAACTCTTCGAAAAAATCATTAAGTAGTTTCTTCCAATCTTTCTCACCTGCAGCCACTTCATCCAATGAGTCTTCCATCTTAGCGGTAAAATCATAGTCCATTAGATCGGTAAAGCTTTCTTGTAGTCTTTCGGCGACGATGTCACCAATCTTCAAGGCGTAGAAGCGCTTGCTTTCTACTCGGACATAGCCTCGATCCTGAATAGTTGAAATAATCGAAGCGTAAGTAGACGGTCGACCAATCTCACGCTTTTCTAATTCCTTTATTAGACTTGCTTCAGTAAAACGAGCCGGAGGCTTAGTAAAGTTTTGGAAAGATTCTAACGTCTCTAATTTCAAGGTCTGCCCAACCTCTACATGAGGCAGTACTACGTCTTCTTCTTGTGATGGCATAACTTTTAAATAACCATCGAACTGCATAATCCGACCTTTTGTACGAAGTGAAAACTTGTCGGCACCAACAATAATACTGCTACTTAAATATTTAGCTGGGGGCATTTGGCAGGCAACGAAATACTGCCAAATTAAGCGATAAAGACGAACTGCATCTGGCTCCATACCCATTAAGTTGTCGGCCTCTACTTTTACCTCACTAGGACGGATTGCTTCATGCGCTTCCTGCGCTCCTTCTTTGGAACTATAACTTTTAGGCTCTTCAGGTAAGTATTGGCTTCCAAAATTAGACTCAATGTAATTCCTGCACATAGACACGGCATCATTACTTAAGTGCGTCGAGTCAGTACGCATATAGGTAATGTAGCCAGCCTCGTAGAGGCGCTGGGCCATCATCATCGTTTTCTTAACGCCGAACCCCAATCTAGTGCTGGCGGCCTGCTGCAAAGTAGATGTAATCAGAGGCGGCTTCGCTTTCGAAGAAGTTGGTCGATCATCGCGCTTTAGAACTTCAAATTCTGCCGCATTTAAGGTCGCCAAGGCTGCATCAGTATCAGACTTGTTGTCAGGGCGAAAATTATTGTCTTGTTCTTTAGTAACCTGACAACGCAGTTTAGCAGAATCAGGAGTAACTAAATTTGCAAACACTTCCCAGTATTCATCGGGTATAAAAGCTCGGATTTCTCGCTCACGCTCAACCACCAAGCGCACAGCTACCGACTGAACGCGGCCTGCAGATAACCCTCTGGCGACTTTTGCCCACAACAATGGTGAAACCATGAAGCCCACTACCCTATCAAGGAATCGTCTTGCCTGTTGAGCTTCAACATAGCGCATATCAACCTCGCCAGGTTCTGAAAAAGCTTCAGTGACTGCGCGCTTGGTAATTTCATTGAAAACAACCCGCTTGTAGCGATTTGGGTCCCCGCCTATCGATTCTTTCAAATGCCAAGCAATAGCCTCTCCTTCCCTATCCAAATCCGTGGCCAGGTAAATATTTTCAGCATCTTTCGCCAGCCTCTTTAACTCAGCGACAACTTTTTCTTTGCCTGGCAGAATCTGGTAGTTTGCTTTCCAGTCCTTGCCTGGATCTATTCCCATTCTGTTTACAAGTTGTTGTTTAGCCTTCTTTTTCTTGAAAGCTATTTTTTCTTCCGGCTTCATTTTTCGCGTAGCTGCCGCCGCCGCCGCACGGGCTTTTGTATCTATAGGGTTACCGCTGCCGCTAGTCGGCAAATCACGTATATGACCAACGCTAGACTTCACCACAAATTCAGGACCTAAGTACTTGTTTATAGTCTTGGCTTTTGCGGGTGACTCTACTATAACGAGCGATCTAGCCATCTAATGGTTTGCTTACTAAGAAATTGTTGAAAAATTGAGCAAAATTGAATTCTGCGCCTCAAACAGCGCACATATATAAGGCCAAGTTTCCGCCCGGTCAAGTTTTCTCTTAAAAAAAGTACACAACAATTTAAAATAGAAATAACTCGAATGAGCCAAATGTATGCAAATGAAAGAGAGGAATTAGAAGATTTCCTTACCAAAGCAAGAAAAAGCACTTAACCTTACTCGGCCAAATGTCAGGTGACATTAGACGAGATAATAACTGCTAACAGCTACTCATAATTTAAAGTAAAAAAATGTTACATGGCGCCTAAATATTTCAAAGAGGATGTTTTAAAAGAATCAATTCAAAGATTTAGATTTAGATTTAGATTTAGATTTAGATTTAGATTTAGATTTTTACTTCATGTAACCAGTTAAAATTGTCTGCAAGCTCACCTTTTTGAATGCCCACTAACAGGTCATACATTTCTTGCATGATAGGTCCAACAGTTTGACCATCTTGACAAACAGTGTGCCATTTTTCATCAAACCAAATCTTTCCAACCGGTGATAACACAGCAGCTGTGCCGCAAGCTGCAACCTCTTCGAATTGTGCAAACTCTTTACGCAAGTCAATTGGACGCTCTTCAGTTTTCATAGATAGCTGTTTGCCAGCCAAATCCATTAATGACCGTCGCGTGATACTTGGCAGAATTGCTCTTGAGGAAGGTGTTACAAAAGAACCATCTTTCATTGCAACAACAATATTCGCTGAACCAGCTTCATCAATATAACGATGCTCTGCCGAATCTAAATATAAAGCTTCATTCGCACCTAATTCCTTTGCTTTTAAGGTGGCCAATAGTCCCCCAGCATAGTTAGCACCTGCTTTAAACCTGCCAGTTCCCGCCGGCGCAGCGCGGTCCATCTTTGAAACGGCAAGATTAATCACAGCCAATCCTGTTTCTTTATAATAGGGCCCTACCGGCGACACAAATACTCGGAATTCATACTGCTGGGCAGGGTTAAGCCCAAGATTTTCACCAACACCTATTAACATCGGTCGTATATATAAAGAAGCACCTGACCCGTAAGGGGGAATCCAAGCTGAATTAGCACGCACCGTTTCTTCAATAGCCCTAATAAACAATGGCTTTGGGACTTCAGGCATCAATAGCCGCTGTGTAGTTAAATTCATGCGCTCGCTATTTAAATCTGGGCGGAACAACAACACTCGGCCATCTTCAGCGGATTGAGCTTTCATACCCTCGAAACATTGTTGCGCATAATGCAGCGATGGCGCACCTTCATGAACTAATATCATTTCGTCATCAACTAAAGACCCTGCATTCCAAGTCCCATTTTCATAGGTTGCAGTAAACCGATAATCAGTTTTTGAATACTGAAAACCTAATTGAGCCCAATTGAGGGCTTTCTTATTCACTTTTGCGTCCAATTCCAAAATATCTCGGTTGTAAAAATAGTCAGCAATATATTATCCGGTATAAGCACATTAATATCTAGGATGCTCGCTAGTGATCCAGTAGCGATGCCACGTCGCTTCAGTTAGACTCTGGCGTTTTTCCGACATTAAGAACTTATGCAGCTAATAGATATCGGAGCAAATCTCACTCATGAATCATTCGAGAATGATTTTGAGCAGGTCGTTGCTGACGCCAAATCAGCAAAACTGAGCCATATCATCCTTACAGGAACAGACTTGGTTACCAGTAAAGCCGCTCAAAAGATGGCAGCGAAGCAACCTGACTTTTTCAGTAGCACCGTTGGTTTTCATCCTCATATCGCCAAATCCGTTAGCTCAATCGAGCTGTCTGCTGCAAAATTCCTCAGTTGTGCTGATCATGTTGCCGCGATTGGAGAGACAGGACTTGATTTCAATCGGAATTTTTCAGCGAAAGAAGATCAATTACGGATTTTTGAGCATCATCTAGAGTTGGCTGCAGAGTTACAAAAGCCCGTTTTCTTGCACCAAAGAGATGCGCACGACGAGTTTCTCCCTTTGCTGCAGAAATACCGACCTAATTTAGTGGGTGGGGTTGTCCACTGTTTTACCGATACTGTTCGAGCATTGCATGATTATCTGGAATTAGACATGTATATCGGCATCACTGGCTGGATTTGTGATGAAAGACGGGGGCAAGAACTACAACGAGCCGTATGCAAGATTCCCGAAGATCGACTTCTTATAGAAACCGACTCTCCTTATTTACTGCCTCGCAGCCTGCACCCGAAACCAAAATCCCGCAGAAACGAGCCGGCTCACTTAATTGAAGTTGCCAAAAGCGTTGCTCAGCATAGCGGTCGAGAATTAGCCGATGTGGTGAAGAGCTCCACAGAGAACGCAATCCGCCTGTTTAGGCTGCCCGTGAGTTTGACCCTAACAACCTCATAGGAGATAGCAGCAATCTTTCTCGAACGCCTCGTTCTCTCGCTCCTCCAGGACATTCTTGTCACAATAATGATAATCGATCCTTTAAATTAAAGATCATTTCGTTTCCGCCCCGAACCTTGGTACATCAACATAAATTAAGAAGATCTTCCAATTGAAATGGCCAACCTATTTCTTCATTGGTTTGCTTATTCTTAACCACCGGAATTCTAATCCCATAAATTTTCACCAACGATTCATCTGCACTGATATCAATTGACTCAAGATGAAATTCTTTAAAAGATCGCAATTCAATCAGTAAGTTTTCCGCCAATTCGCACAAATGACAGCCGTCGGTGGTATATAAGATCAGAGCATGCATTACTTACAAGCATGCCCGGGGAAACGACTAATATCAATTTCCAGCTTGATCTGCCCACTCATAGCCCTTCCCTCTTTTGAACATGTAAAAATCCAGCAAATTAGAATGTTGACTGACTTAAAAAGGCTTAGGTTAGCACTACCAAAAACGACCTACATCCCTGAGGATGCGCTACATTCCGATACAATGTTCGTCTAGACATCCCTTATAAAACGTTTACAATCCCTGACTTCGCGTTACGTGGTCCATTTACAACAGAGAATTCTTCATATGAGCCATCATGGAATAATAACAGAGTTAAAAAGTTGGTTATCTCAACAAATTATAGGACAGGAACGTCTACTTGATCGTTTGTTAATTGCATTATTGGCTGATGGGCATTTACTCGTTGAGGGGGCTCCTGGTCTAGCTAAAACTAAAGCTATTAAAGATCTTTCTCGAGCCGTTGAAGGTGATTTCCATAGAATTCAATTCACGCCTGATTTACTGCCAAGTGATATAACTGGCACTGAAGTATTTAGACCCGAAGATGGTTCTTTCCGCTTTCAACAGGGCCCTATATTCCATAACTTAGTGCTGGCCGATGAAATCAACCGGGCTCCAGCCAAAGTGCAATCTGCGCTGCTAGAAGCCATGGGAGAGCGTCAAGTTAGTGTCGGCAGAGAATCCTTCACCTTGCCATCTCTTTTTCTTGTTATGGCAACACAAAATCCTATCGAGCAAGAGGGAACGTATCCGCTGCCCGAAGCTCAGCTAGACAGGTTTCTAATGCACGCCACTATTGACTATCCAGCTATCGAAGCAGAACGAGACATTTTGCATTTGGTTAGAACCGAGGCACAAA
>Ga0315328_10001548_pt1 | contig 10686 bp, 5 predicted proteins | sample M120032315metaG_FD_203462 | JGI IMG/M metagenome (GOLD analysis project Ga0315328, IMG submission 203462) | Ammonia-oxidizing marine archaeal communities from Monterey Bay, California, United States - M1 200m 32315 | ecosystem: Environmental > Aquatic > Marine > Intertidal zone | place: USA... | reverse complement strand
AAACACGAGATTCAAATCGACCGATTCGAGGACACACCGCAACAACCGGACGGCCGCATCCTCCTACAACCCAGTGGCGATGCGGTTGGCCAGACGCACTCGTGGAACTACAACGCCTCGCGCCCAGGCAAGTACTGGGTTGAACTTGTTTACGCCTTGGCTAAGGGCAAAAGCACCGCCATGCCGAACATCAGCTCGTACCGCATCCAGACCCAACTCGAGGTCACCGGCGAGGCCAACCGTTTTCGGAATGTCACTCTCGGAAAAATTTATTTCGTGGAACCTGGCAAACAAAAACTTGAACTCAAGTTCCGTGGCGACATGCCGAGGGTTCGCGCGCTCATCCTGCGCCCCGCGCCGGAAGGCGAGCCAATTGGCCAGGAGTTCGACCGCTCTGTATTGCTACACGCCCGTGACGTGACGCTGCGCAGCACCAAGGTGCAGTATGAAACCAAGCCGCACAAAAACACGGTCGGCTACTGGGTGAATGTCACGGATCAAGTTTACTGGGACTTCACCATGACACGCGGCGGCAGGTTCGATGTCGAAATCCACCAGGGCTGCGGCAAGGGCCACGGTGGCAGTCTCGTCGCGCTCGAGGTCGCCGGACAAAAACTTGAGTTCACCGTGAAGGATACCGGTCATTTCCAAAATTTTGTCCCGCGCAAGGTTGGCACCGTGCGCTTGGCCAAGGGTGAATACCGTTTTTGGATCAAGCCGATAATGAAAGCGGGTGGTGCGATCATGGACGTGCGCCGAATCCGGCTACTCCCCGTCGAGTGATTTACTACAAGCGCTATGAACAAGACTAATAGCATAACCTCAACCAACACAGTTGATAATATCTTCGACTCGATCAGGGATCTCGCTTTCGAAGATCTGTTGTCTTTCGAGTCGATCCATTACATCACGTTCATCATCAACCTGCTGCTCCTCATCTTTGGCAAGCAGATCATCAACCATCTCAGTGTGCAGACGGTCGGTGCGGCGCCGTTCCAGCTGCGTTTACTTCGAATTTTAAACTCGGCCCTCTTTCTGACTTACTTTTTTGCCGTTGCCTTCCACTTTAAACTCGGCTCCAACATCAGCCACACCGGGCTGCTTGTCTTGCTGACATATCTTATTTGGCAACTCACCCACGCCATGATCCTCAAGAAATACGGTCGCAAGCGAGAAGTCGAGGGTTCGGCAATTTATGTGGAATCCTATACTTCAAACAACCTGAAACTCATCGCATTGTTGATCCTCGGGGTGATTTTTGGCCTAGTATTTCTCAACCTGTGGAAACTCGAGTGGCTGCTCCAAACTACCAGCTTCCTCGGGGCACTGGCCGTCCTGATTTTTACAACGAAGGACTATTGGCTGAAGGATTTCATCAGCGGCATCATCGTCATAAGCAACGGCAATATCGAACGGGGCAACGTCATCCGCATCCCCGATGAAAACATCCTCGCGATCGTACTGGAGACACGCACCATGCTGACCATTTTGCGCGACGTTATCCGCAACCACAACATCACCATCCCAAATTCCTTGTTGCTCAATAAGCAGGTGGAAATACTCACCACCGAGTCTAGAAAAGGGATTTATGACTTCGTCGAGTTCAACATCGGTTACGAGACGGACTCGGAGAAGGCCAGATCCTACCTGATCGATGTCTGGAAAAGAGCCTGCAAGATCACCGCAACCATTAACCCAGAGCGCGAGAGCAGTATCATGCTCGTCGAGAACGGCGACCATGCAGTGACATGGCGGGTGCTCTACAACTTAAGATTCGAGCACGAGATTGCCACCGCCCGAAACGCAGTGAAGTTGGCGGCGTTCGAGCTTCAGAACGCGCATGGCGTCAAGCTCCCCACCCCGCTGACCCACTCCTTCCCAGACGGTTCGCCGCAGTCAATCAGTAAGCTCCCAGCGTCTTGAGCACCGCCCGGACGCAAGGCACTTCGTGCGTGCGGAACAAGTCGGTCCCGCCCAACGCCGCTAACACAGAAAAAAACGGCTCGGCGCTCCGCACTTCATCCCCAAAACACTCAACCGCGTGGGGCAATGCGTTGCACACCGGCCAGCCCAGTTCGCGCAACCGAAAGGCGTTCAGGAATGTTTTCATCTGGTGTCGAATCCGCACCGAGCTATCCTGCAGATTCCGATAGTAAAAACCCAGCCCCGGATCGACAAAGCCCCTGGTCAGGCCGCAGCGTTCGGCCGTCTCGATCTCGCGCGAAAAGTAGTCTCTCATCCGTGGAATGGGATCGTCGTCAAGCGGAATGTCGCCGACATCGCGGACGTTATCACCGGCGACGTAGCAGACGATCACCGCGGCATCATGCCCGGCGGCGTGCTGGTAGATCGCCTCACTGTCTATCGTGCCAGTGAGGTTCAACACCTTCGCCCCTGCCTCGAGGCAGGCCTTTGCCACCTCGGCGTCGTAGGTCTCGGCGGACACGATCACGCCCTGCGAGGCGAGTTGCGAAATGACTGGCAGGAGTCGTTGCCGCTGCTCTTCGCCACCGACCCGCTGCGCTTGGCCAAGCGTGGACTCCGCGCCGATGTCGATGATGTCGGCCCCCTGTTCCCGTAACTCACTCCCGCGCTCGACGGCCAACTCGACACTGGTGCGGATGCTTCCTCGGTACCACGAGTCGGCGGAGAGATTGATCACGCCCATGATCGCCGGTTGTGCGGAGGGAAAGTTGACTTGGTCCGCGATGTCGAACGGACGCACCTCGACCTCGAGGTTAGCGGCGTGCTCCGCGGCAATCGCGGCCAAGTCCTTCAGGCCGAGCATCACGGTTTCTGGGGGGCGCTTGGCTCGGGCTGCAAGGCTTTGAGCTTGGCCTGCCAAAGTGGCATGCCTGGTAGTTCGATGGCCAGGCGCTCGTAAATCTTTTGTTCCTCCCCCGCGTGCCCGAGCCGCTTGGCCAGGCGCCCGGCCATCAGCCCGGCTTCCTTTACCCAAAACGGATCCATCTTCTCTTTGGACAAGCGCAGATTGCCGCCGTTCACGATCAACATGCATTGCTTGAGGGATTGTTGCAGCAGTTTATCGCGCTCGGCCGTGTCGCCGACGGCCTTAGCCTGCTCAGCAAGCACGCGCGCCAACCCGAGATCCGCCTGACTGCGGGTCGTCATGTCGGTGCCCGGCAGTTCGGTCACGACCCGGTACGCCTCCGCCGCTCGGTCAAGGTTGCTCAACTGCAGATAGCAATCACCGATGCGCCCCCATGCGAGTGGGTGCAACTGGCTGCCGACCATCTCGTCGGCAACGCGCTGATAATGCGGCAACGCGTCGTACAGGTTGTCGGGCATGCGCTGGGTCTGGTCGGCGGCGACGTCGCCAAGATAAAATTCCGCACGAGCCTGCTCGGCGACTGGTGCGTTGGTGGCGTTGATGACCGAGGTCAGAAGCGACTCGGCGACTGCGTGTTTCTGGCGGAAAAATGCCGAACGACCGGCGTTGAGCCGCGCCTCCCAATCCATGCCACGGACCTTAGCCAGTGCATTTGTATTTTCGAAAAGTCGCCGGTACCCCTGCTCGGCCTCGGCGAATTTGCCGGACTGGAATTGGTGGTCGGCGATCCATTTCTGCGCCACCGTCGCGAGCGGATTCATCGGAAAGCGCACGACGTAATTCGTGAACAACTGAAACGCCCTTGCCCGGTTGCCGGCCTGGTGGTTCAGCCACGCGCGGTCGAACTCAGCCTGTGACAGCGCTGGGTGCGCCGGGTAGTTTGTCACCCAGCGGTCGTAGTCGATGATCGATGATACCCAGCTGCCGTCCATGACGTGCGTCCGCGCGATGGCCAGCTGCGACTCGGGCAGCAGGGTGGATTTCGGGAACACCTTGGCGAACGAAGCCAGCACGGTGCGAGACTCAGACGGCTTGCCCTGCCGACTGAGCGCCTGCCCGTAGTGTAGCAGGCTGCGATCGCTGTAAAAGCTGCTCGGGAACCACTCAATCAGATTGCTCACCGCCTGGTTCGCGCTCAGCAAATCCAGCTGCTCCACGCCGCTCCGCACGATTTGATACAGCGCCCGGTCCACGAGTCGGTTGTTGTAACCGACGGTGTTCGTGGCGATGCTAATCGCTGCCCAGTAGTTGCTTGATGCCGAGGCGTATTCCGCCACTTGAAACAGGCAGTCCGCCACCTTGAATTGCGCCACAGCCTGTTCCTCGGACTTGGGTAAATCAGCGACGGCGTTCGAATAGGCCTGGCGGGCAAGGCTCATCTGCAGGCTCTTGCCGGATAGATTACCCCACTCCCAAAGCGCCCAACCACGGCCCAACCACGATTTGCCCATCAGGTTCGCGTCGGTGCCGCCCTGAAGAACAACGTCAAAATGCCCCAGCGCATCGCTGAGCAGGTTGGTTGACTTGAGCCGGCTCGCATCCGGCAGTCCGTAAAACTGGCGGAGCCGCAGCTCCCCAAGCGTCAGATGCGCCAGCCCGGTCGCCGGGTCGCCGGGGTGCCGGATGAACAGGAGCTCGAGCCGTTGCACCGCATTGGTCAGCCGGTTTTCCCCGATGTACAGGTCGGTAATCTTCAGCAATGCCGAGCGGCGCCAGTTGACCGGGACATTGGTGGCCAAGTTCTGCTCGTATAGCACGACGGCGTTGTCCGGCTGTCTCATGCGGCGTAGCACGTCACCGTGAAAGTCAACCGAGCGCGCAGCAAACACTGGGTCGGCGATGCCCTTGGCCAATTGCACCAGATTGGTCGCCCCACTCAGGGCGCGGTCTAGGCTGGCTTCGCCAAGATACACCGAAGCCAGCAAATGATGTTTCTGCCAAAAACGCTCCGGCAACAAACCCGCATTCGGCAAATTCTCGAGCAGCAACCGTGCCGCCCCCAGCTCCCCGAGTTCAAAGTAGACGTTGGCCAACAGCAACCGCCCATCGATAATCAGCGGATCACTTGGCCGGGTGCTGGCGGCACGCTGGAACGGCCCATCCGCCGGCTCGAGCGTGGCGATGCTTTTTTTAAGGTCGCCCAACTGGTAGAGCGACTGCGCTTGGCCAAGCGCCGCTGTCAGCGCCCGCTCAGACTGGGGATACTGCTCGATCAACTGGCCGTAACTGGCTGCCGCCAAGTTGAAATGGCCCAGCGCAAACTGCACCTCACCGATCCAAAACAGGTATCGATCCGTCCATGGCCCAGCGGCCTGCAAACCGATCGCCAACGCCTCAGCCACGCCCTCGAATTGACCAAGCTGAAACCGGGCCTGCCCCTCCAGCAACACCGCCTCCGCCTGGTGGGACGAGCCAGAATGTACCTTGGCAAAGGCATCAAACCGCTCGATGGCCGTGGCAAACATGCCGTCGCGGAAGAACCGCTTGGCCACGTCGAACGCCAGCTTGGCCTTGGCTTTCGCCTGCGGATCGTCCGTCTGGCCTAGCGCCACGGGCAAACCCAGAGCCACGGCCACGGCCACGGCAGAAATATGTTTTACAATGGTTATTATCAACCCGTTCATTTCTCTTCCAGCAAATGTTCCATGCCAAGCGTCGCGGCGAGGAAACACCCCGTGTGGCTGCCCGCTGCGGCGGCAACTCGCTCAGGCGGGCCTTCAGCAACGATCCGGCCGCCATCGTTGCCGCCTTCCGGCCCCAAATCAATCACCCAATCCGCTGACTTGATTATATCCATGTTATGCTCAATGACAACCAGCGTGTTATTCGCGTCGCGCAACCGCGCCAGCACATCGATCAACCTCGCGATGTCGTGAAAGTGCAGCCCGGTAGTCGGTTCATCCAGAATAAACAGCGTGTGATCGCGCGACTGCTTCGTCAATTCGGTGGCCAACTTCACGCGCTGTGCCTCACCGCCGCTGAGCGTCGTACCCTGCTGGCCCAGTTTGAGGTAGCCCAAGCCGACCTCCGAGAGCGTTGCGCATGGATTGCAAATCTTTGGGAACGCTCGAAAAAACGTCATCGCCTCGTCCACAGTCATACCTAGCATGTCGGCGATGTTGCGGCCCTTGTAATGGATCTCGAGTGTCTCACGGTTGTAGCGCCGGCCGTTGCACGACTCGCACGTCACGTACACCGGTGGCAGGAAGTTCATCTCGATTTTGAGCAACCCACCGCCCTGACATTTCTCGCAGCGACCGCCCTTCACATTGAAGCTGAAACGACTCGCCCCGTAGCCGCGAATCTTCGACGCCGGCAAACTGGCGAACAGGTCGCGAATCTGGTTGAAGATGCCAGTGTACGTCGCCGGGTTGCTACGCGGCGTGCGACCGATCGGTGACTGGTCTACAACGATCACCTTGCCCAGCGCCTCCTCACCACGCAGCGCCTTGAATCGACCGGGCCTAGCCTTTGAATTATAAAACTTGCGGAACAGCGCCCGCCGCAACACGCCGTCGATCAGCGTACTTTTACCCGAGCCACTGACACCGGTCACGCACGTGATCGTCCCCAGTGGCACTTTAAGGTGGACGTCCTTCAAATTATTCTCCGCCGCCCCAATTACCTCGAGAAAGCCCCGGGCAACATTTGGCCCTACTCGTTTGGCCGGCACATCGATCTTGTAGTCGCCGCGCAGATATTTCGCGGTCAACGATTTCTCGTGGGCGAGCACCCTATCAAGCGAGCCGGCCACCACCACTTCCCCGCCGTACAAGCCGGCGCCCGGGCCCATGTCGATGACGTGATTGGCCCGGCGAATCGTATCCTCGTCGTGCTCGACCACTAGCACCGTGTTGCCCAGTTCGCGCAATCCTTCGAGTGTGGCAAGCAACTGCTCGTTGTCGCGAGCGTGCAGGCCGATGCTTGGCTCGTCGAGGATGTACAGCACACCCACCAGCCCCGCGCCAATCTGCGTGGCCAATCGGATGCGCTGCGCCTCGCCGCCGCTGAGAGTGCCGCTCGTACGATTGAGCGTGAGGTAACCCAACCCGACATCCTGCAAAAAACCAAGCCGCGAAGTGATTTCTCGAACTACATCGGTGGCAATTTTTTTACCAAACGCATCCAGTTCCAGTCCCTCATAAAACCGCAGCGCCTCGTCGATGGACAACCGGCAAACATCCATGATCGACAAGCCGCCAAAGCGCCACTCCGCTTGCGGTTGGTTCGCGCTGCGTAGCGTCACTGCCAACATCACCTCACGAAGCCGCTGGCCCTGACACACCTCGCATGTTTGTGGACTCATGAACGCCCTGAGCCGACGGCGCGTCGTCTCGCTGCCTGTCTCCTCGAATAACCGGTTGAGATTGGACAGGATGCCGTCGAACGGCTTGGTCGTCATCGTTTGCTTGCCGCTGCGGGTGAACTGAAAATTGATCGCCTCGTCGCCCGAGCCGTGAAACAGCACCTCTGTAAAGTGCTTAGCCAAGCGGCGGTACGGTTTGGCCAAATCCGCCCCATAATGCGCCGCCAACGACTTGAGCAGCCCATTGTAGTGGGCGACCATTCGCGCGCCGCCCTTGGTCCATGGAAGAATGACACCCTGCTCAAGCGACTTGTCGGGATCGCCGACCATCAACCCCTCATCGAACACCGGCCGCTGGCCAAGCCCAGAGCAGGCCGGACAGGCGCCATACGGCGAGTTAAACGAGAAGTGTTTCGGCGTCATTGGCTCGTAGCTTTTGCCGGTAGCCGGACTCGTCAACCGATTAGACAACATGCTCTCCCGCCACTGCGAGCGATCGAGATCCGGTGTTTGGTGGAGTGCGATGATTTTTCCCTCGCCCCACTTGAGACAAGTCTCGACCGAGTCAGCCAAGCGGCCGCGTGCCTTGTCGCTGACGACGAGCCGATCAACCACGACCTCAATCGAGTGTGCTTTTTTCGGATCCAGATTAAAGCGTGTATTGGCCTCGAGTTCCACCAGTTCTCCATCGATCCTCGCCCGCACAAACCCTTCGCGGGCTAATTTCTCCAGCACGTCACGAAACTCGCCTTTCTCTTTCTCGACCACCGGCGCGAGCAGCATCACCCGCGTCTCCCCCGGCAGCGCGAGCAACTGCTCGATAATGTCACTCGTGCTCAGTCGCGAAATCGGCTTACCACTCTCCGGACAATGCGCCTGCCCGACGTTGGCAAACAGCAGTCGCAGATAGTCGTAAATCTCCGTGGTGGTGGCGATGGTCGAGCGGGGGTTTCCGCCGGAGGAACGCTGCTCGATGGCAATCGCCGGCGAGAGACCCTCGATGTGATCAACATCCGGCTTCTGGAGTTGATCGAGAAACTGCCGAGCGTACGAGGAGAGCGTCTCGACGTATTTGCGCTGGCCCTCAGCAAACAGCGTGTCGAACGCCAGCGACGACTTCCCCGAACCGCTTGGTCCAGTGATTACCACCAGCTTGTCGCGGGGAATTTCAAGCGTCAAATTCTTGAGGTTATGCTCCCTTGCCCCGGCTATTTTTATAAACCCCTTGGCCACCGAAAGAGGCATCTTAGACTGCCCTCCGCGCTTGGCCAAGCGCGGGGAGAGCTTGAAGTATTCAGTTTCAAGTTTTCAGCAGACTGGCCTGTCTGCGATCATCTGCATTTTATTTCACCCGCGTGAAGTAGCGCTGCAGCATCGGTTCGATCTTGTCCATGCCGACGGCGAGGATGATCACAATACCGATGATGATTTCCTGCATGTAGTTGGGCCAATCCTTGATGCCTGAGCCGTTGGCGAGGCAGGCCATCATGAACGCGCCGATCACCGAGCCGGGAATGCTGCCCGCACCGCCGCTCAAGCTCGCACCGCCGATGACCACCGCAGCGATGATTTGCAACTCCAGTCCGATCGCCACCGAGGGGTCGCCCTGTGTCAACCGCGAAAACTGCATTACTCCAGCCAGACCAAAGAACGCGCCGGCTAAGCCGTAAATCATCACTTTGTTGAAGTTCACGCGGATGCCGCACAGCCGCGCAGTGTCCTCGTTGGAGCCGATGGAGAAAACGTACCGGCCAAACACGGTAGAGCGCAGCACCACAGTCATCACCACCGCGAGGCCAAGTGCCAGCCAGACGCCGTCGGGTAACGGCAAAAAAGTACGCGGCGATTCGTAGGCCATGAATTGATTGACTGACTCCATGGAGAAACCCGGACATCGACAGAGATCTGCCCCGCAGCATGACTCCGGATTGACGGTCTGATTGTTGGCGAGCCACTTTGAGATGCCGCGAGCGATGCCCATCATGCCAAGTGTCACAATGAACGGCATCATGCGAACCGCCGTAATGATGCCGCCGTTGGCAAGGCCAACCAGCCCACCGGCCAGCACTGTCAACGTCAACACTGCTGCCAAGCCGTGGTCCTGCTCGATCAACCTAGCTGTCACCACGCTGCACAACGCTACGACCGACCCGGCGCTCAGGTCGATCCCGCCGCTCACTATCACCAGCGTCATCCCCATCGCGCCGATGGCCACGATGACCGTCTGCGTGAGGATCATTTTGAAATTGCTGCCCTTGAAAAACAGTGACCGCAACTCGGCATCACATGCGAACAGCAACAGCACCACAAACAACCCGACAAACGGACGGACGGCTTTCAGAAAATCACGACTGCCCATCCTTGCCAGGTTCATGCCCCAACCTCCCTCGGCTCCGACTGGCCGATGGCAGTGCTGATGATTTCCTGTTCGCTCCAGTCATCGATCGGGCGCACGTCGGAGAGTTCGCCCCGGAACATCACGCCGATCCGATCGCATACGCCTAGTAACTCCGGCAGGTACGAACTGACGAACATCAACGCTTTCCCCTGCCCGGCCAACTCGTTCATCAGCCGATAAATTAGCGCCTTGCTGCCGACATCAATGCCGCGCGTTGGCTCGTCGAGCAGCAGAATTAGTGCGTCGTGATGCAGCAGCCGGCCAAGCGCGATTTTCTGCTGGTTGCCGCCAGACAACTCGCCAACTGGCTGGGTGACGCCCGACGCCTTCACGCCGAGCTTGGTCATCCACTTCCCGGAAGCCGCCGCCTGTGCCAAGTCACTTACAAGACCCAGCCGCGACACCACCCCGAGCCTCGTCAGCGTCAGGTTGTCGGCGACGCTGCGGTTGAGCAGCAGACCCTCCTCCTTGCGGTTTTCGCTGAGCAAGCCGACGCCGTTGGCCAGTCGCCTAGCCGGTGTCGAATGTGTTTCCTCGCGTGAAAAAATGCTGACGGTACCCTTGGCCAAGCGGTCGAGCCCGAACATCGCCCGCAGCGTCTCGGTGCGGCCCGCCCCAACCAACCCGAACACGCCGAGGATTTCGCCGGCGTTCAATGTCAGGTTCACACAACTCGGCTTGGCCAAGCCGGCTACATCGTTCAACTCGAGCACCGGCTCGCCGGCGGAGCGGCTCGTGCGCGGATAGATTTCATCGATCTCCCGACCGACCATGAGCTGGATGATCTGCTCAAGACTCGCTTCGGCCATCGCACCGGTGCCGACGCTTCGGCCATCGCGCAGCACCGTGTAGCGGCTCGCCACACGCTGGCATTCCTCAAGGAAATGGCTGATATAAATGACACTCACGCCACGCTGACTCATGCGCTCGATCACGGCAAAAAGGTTTTCGGTATCGACTTGAGTGAGGCTGCTGGTCGGCTCGTCCATGATCAGCACTCGTGGATTGCCGACGAGCGCGCGGGCGATCTCGACCAACTGCTGTTGAGCAATGGTGAGCGACCGAATTGGGGCGTTGAGCGGCATTTTCGCCTGACCAATTTCCTCCAGCGCGCGCTTGGCTAGGCGGCGG
>Ga0315328_10001544_pt1 | contig 10700 bp, 7 predicted proteins | sample M120032315metaG_FD_203462 | JGI IMG/M metagenome (GOLD analysis project Ga0315328, IMG submission 203462) | Ammonia-oxidizing marine archaeal communities from Monterey Bay, California, United States - M1 200m 32315 | ecosystem: Environmental > Aquatic > Marine > Intertidal zone | place: USA... | reverse complement strand
GGTTTTGCTACTGACTACCGTTACCGTATCGGCGCAACCCATGATTGATGTTTTACCTCTAGATAAAAATGCTTTCAGGACCACCGAGCTGGAGTCTATTCCGCCTTGGCCTGACGGCACAGTACTCTCAGGCGCTAATAAGCATTGGCAAAAGGTGATACATAAGGGCGATTTTGTGGTCGCGCTTTATGAGTCTGAGGCCGCTCTGATAGATGTGAGCTATCCCTTTTCCTATGACGAGTTTGTTACTGTCCTGGAAGGCAGGGTTATTCTTACTTCCCTCTCCGGGGAAAAACAGACCTATGAGGTGGGTGATAGCTTTCTTGTGCCAAAAGGTTGGCAGGGAACCTGGGATATGCCGGTTAAATTTAGAGAGATGATTATTATTGAAACCAAAGCCTGGGTAGCAGGCGAAGAGTAATTTTAGATGAGAAACAAAATAACCAGACGAGACTTTTTAAATGGTGCCGTCCTATCTGTGGCTGCTACGGCTCTTGCGCCTTACAGTTCTGTTACGTTCGGTACTGCTGGTAACGGCGCTATTAGTCGCGGCAAAGACTATTATCCGCCACTGCTGACGGGCATGCGCGGAAGTCACAAGGGGTCCTTTGAGGTAGCTCATGCACTGGTGATGGAAGGGCAGAGGCCTGAACAATATGAGCCGGTGGATCATATCTATGATCTGGTTATTGTGGGTGGAGGCATAAGTGGTCTGTCTGCCGCCTATTTGTATCAGCAGCAGATGGGGCCCGAGGTTAAGATTCTTGTGCTTGATAATCATGACGATTTCGGAGGTCATGCCAAGCGCAATGAATTTGAGTCTTCGGGCAAAATGTTGCTGGGTCCTGGGGGTAGCCTCAACCTTGAGCAGTCCGCTTTTAGTGCTGGTGCCTACCAGGTTCTTGAAGATATTGGTGTTGACTTTAAAGCGCTACAAGATGCAGGCCCAGATGACTATGTTCTGTCAAACGGAGCCGCGCCCTATGGCATCTATCTTAATAAAAATCTGTATGGCAAGGACAGTATAGTCTCAGGTGATTGGGCGGGCACATGGGCGGGAGCTGGTGACTATAAAGCGATGATTAAGTCACTGAATCTATCAAAGACTGATACTAGCCGTCTGATTGCTCTGGTCAGTGGTGAGAAAGACTATTTGCCGGATATTTCTCTGTCCGGTAAAGAAACCTATATGCGCAGCACTTCCTATGCCAGCTTCCTCAATGAACGAGTTGGCCTCTCCAAGCAGGGCGCCAAATTAACAGAACCCTGGGTTCGAGCTATCTGGGGCGTAGGTATTAGCAGTGCATCAATTATGGAAGCAATCGAGTTGGGAGCACCTGGGGCCAACGCCATGGGCCTCCCAGGGTCAGATGGGGAGTCTGATGTGCCAGAGGACCCCAACGTGTATCGCTCACCTATTTTCCCAGATGGTAACGCCTCTGTGGCAAGACTATTTGTGAATAAACTCATCCCTCAGGTTGCGGGCGCCGATTCAATGGAGGAGCTCGTTGCTAGTCGTTTTGATTATTCCCAATTGGATTTGCAAGATGCCCCAGTGCGCATTCGTTTAAATAGCACGGTGGTTAATGTTGCCAATAGGGGCTCAGACCTGGTGGATGTTTCCTATGTGTCTGGTGATCGTGCCTTTAGGGTGCAGGGAAGGCATTGCATTCTTGCTGGATACAACGGGATGATTCCACATCTCTGCCCAGATTTACCCGAGTCGCAAAAAGAAAACTTAGCCTATGGGTCCAAAGTTCCTTTTATCGCTGCCAATGTGGTGCTTAAAACCAGTGCCCCGGTGCGAAAAACCGGTACATCTCTCTATGTTTGTGCCGATAGCTTTTTCGAATTGGTCACCCACGCGCCGCCGGTAAATTTGGGGGCTTACCAGGTGTCAACCAAGTCAGATGATCCCATGGTGATGTATATGCTCCATATGCCTGCGCCAGAGGGCGATGGTAAACAGTCTGGGCGCGATCTCTGTCGGCTTGGCAGGCACAGCATAATGGCCACCTCATTTGCTGACTATGAGCGAGAAATTCGACACCAGCTTACCGGTATGTTCGGTGAGGCTGGTTTTGAGGCTGATCGGGATATTGAGGCCATTACCATTAATCGTTGGTCCCATGGCTATGCCTATGAATATATGGATCTTCATGACCCGCGTTGGGAGCCAGGGCAGGCACCCCACGAGCTTGGGCGGCAGCCCTTTGGCCGAATCAGCATAGCCAATTCTGACTCCGAGGCCTATGCCTATGTGCAGTCGGCGATTGATGCGTCGATTCGTGCTGTGGGGGAGGTCGTCAGCTGACTCTGCTGCAACACAGGGTATTGAATGGTTGGCCGCTTTTTTACCTGATTGCGCTGTTGACCCTTGGCGGTATGGTCGCCGGGATGCTGATCATAGGTATCTCCTCGCCTGAAGCCACAGTCAAATTGATACGTCTATCTGTGCAGTTTGCCTCTCCCTGGATACTTATCGCCTTTGTGACATCAGCCCTGGTAACGCTTTTTCCAGGTGCTATTTCACAGTGGTTGTTGAGAAACCGCCGTTATACCGGCTTATCCTTTGCAGCTGGATTTGCCTGGCAGGCGGTCTTTATCGCAGTGTTACTGGATTTATACCCCGCCTATTACTGGGATGAGCTGCATAAGACCAGCGATCTTGTGGGGCGAAGCCTTAGCTACGTCCTTTTATTGGCACTCACCGTTACTTCATTTTATCCAGTGCGTCGAAAATTAAGTCGCGCCCAATGGAGTTGGCTGCATTGGGTAGGTATTTGGTACTTCTGGGCGGCGATCTGGGTGAGTTATACCGAGCAGGCCCTAAGTCAAAATGCGAAGACAATCGATGTTGTCTTTGCTGTCTTAGGTTTGCTGGCACTTATTTTGCGCCTGGCTGCCAATATTAAGTCTCGCGGCGTTACAGCTGACCGGAAATTAACTTAGCACGCATAGCCATTTAAAAAAACCTAGATAATCCTATCTTGGGAGACTCTGGCTATCCTTTTCTGTAAACTCACTACTCAGTCGGAAAATTTATGGATTCTATGATCGATGAGTGAGCGCAAACAGCAGATATTACAGGCAGCAGTCGATATTATTGTTGATGAGGGCTATGGCAGCCTGAGCATGCGGGCCCTAGCTCGAGCCAGCGGTATTAAGCTAGGTGCTTTGCAGTATCACTTTCGAACCTCGGAAGATATGTTGCGTGCATTGGTGGCTTATATCGCTGACATATACCACAGTAATTTTGATGCTTTAAAAGCTAATGAGCCGCTAACTATCAAAGGGTTCTTGGAATTCGCCTCGTCGGAACCAGCAGATGGAAGGTTACAGGCGGATAAACTTTGGCCACAACTCTGGGCGATGGGTCAGGTAGAGCCCTTAGTGGCCGATCTCGTTGACGATATATACGCTGAATATTTGCAGATTCTGGAGGATTTACTCCACAAGGCTGGAAGTAAGAACCCTCGCGTTGAATCTATTAGTCTGATGGCTTTCGTAGAGGGATCAACCATTTTTACGGCCTCGGGCAAACGTTGGGAAACTAATGACTCTAAGATTCACTCGTTAGTCTATGATCTGGTCGATAAACTCTATGGTGGTGACGCCTAACACCTCTTTCCTACTCATCTGCCTCTGACGCCTAGTCATCCTATGTTGGCAGATACAAGTTATAAATCAATCCTGTTGTGCCCGCTTGCGCAGATAACAGTCAAATCAGTCTTGCCTGAATTTGTTTGTCTAAAGGCGCTTTACATGTCAGTCGACATGCTCTAGGATTGCCATTGAGTCGGTTCTAAAAGTTATGCGCAAGCTCTCAGTGTAATCTTCAAGCTGCCGTTTACGTAGGTTATACAAACAATTTTTACAATTAATGCGGAGACAAATATGGATATTTTTACTTCACTGGACAACAGGATTAACAGGCTGGGTTTTTGGTCGGTTTTCGTTGTCATAGTCACGGCGATTATTAGTCTCTATCTTCCTTTGGACGCACCAAACGGTTATGCGGTTGAGCATGCGGACCGGATGGTTTGGCTCAGTAATAACAGAGAATTATTTATTGCCGGCTGGGTCAATCAGATTGTCGCTATGCTGAGTCTATCAGGGGTGTTTTTTGCTATTGCCTGGCGGGTTGGCAGCACTAGCCCAGTAATTGCCATGATTGCTGCTATGGTGGTGCTGATGTCTGTAATGGCGTTTATTATCCCTAAGTTTATTGCCGTATGGACTATTCCTTTACTTGCAGACACAATTTCAACTGGCGCAGTAGGGAGCCAGCTGGCCGATCCGCTACTGAGAATCTTGAACGTATCTGTGCCTTTTTCGTTATATACCTCTTTCGATTATTTAGGCTTCTGGTTGTACTCATTGTTTGCACTGCTTGTAGCAATACCATTGTATAGCTCGTCCATGGCAACAAAAATTGCCGCTGTCTCTCTGGGCCTGTTCGGTGTTATTTATCAATTAATGCTGTTGGCATTATGGGCGGGAGAAATAGACGCGGTGGATATAGAGGGTTCTTTTCTAGGGGCCTCTGTGCTGCTGATCGTGGCTATTATTTTCATGGCCTTTGAGTTCAAAAAGGCAAAGGGCTAAGAGTAGAAAATAAATAAACTGCTTTATCAAGGCGCACTACAAGTGCGTCACAAGTGAATAAATAAGGAGTTGGCACCATGCTTAGTTCAATTGGTAGCATCCCACTCGAGGCATCGAAACGCTTTGGGAATAAGACAGCGCTGATCTTGGCAGATCGGTCTATTTCTTACAACGAATTAGAGGATCTGACAAATCGCTTCGCCAATGCGCTGGTCGGCCTTGGAGTAAAGCCCGGGGATAGGGTAACCCTGTACTCGGGAAACTGTTGGGAATGGGTGGTTAGCTATTATGGTGCCCTTAAAATGGGTGCGGTAATCAACCCCATTAATGTTATGCTCACGCCAGCGGAAGTTGAATTTGTTGCCAGTGATTGTGGTGCCTCCGTTGTGATCGCCTCCTATGAAAAAGCACTGCCTCTCCAGGGAGTGAAGGACAGGTCTCAGGTAACAGATATTATTGTCTTTGGAGATGAGGCTCTTCCTGAAGGGCTCTTATCTTTCAATGAAATTCTCACTACCAGTAATAACGATTTCACGATCGATGCCATTGATACTGATTCCCTTTCTACTATCTGCTACACCTCTGGGACCACTGGATTCCCTAAGGGGGCTTGCCTGTCTCATAAGAGTATTCTGATGAATATTGCTCTGACTACCCTGATGCATCAGCGCAGTGAGCTAGATAAGGTGGTTATCGCATTACCTTGCGCCCATGTCTATGGCAATGTGGTAATGAGCTGCGCCATACAGAATGGAATGACTCTGGTGCTGCATGCCGCGTTTGAACCAAAGGCGATTATGCAGAGCATTCAAGACCACAAGGCGACGCGTTTTGAGGGCGTGCCCACTATGTACATGTTTATGCTCAATGACCCAGAGCTCGACAACTATGATCTGTCATCATTGCGCTGTTGCACCGTCGGTGGTCAGACTATGCCGAAACCAAAAATGGAAGAAGTAGAGAAGCGGTTTGGTTGCCCACTGATTGAAGTATGGGGCATGACAGAATTGGGAGGGTTAGGAACAACATTCGCTTCCAATGGTCTGGTCAAGCACGGCTCTATCGGTACTGCCTTGCCCTATACAGAGGCTCGCATTGCCGATACTGAGGATACCAGCGTCACAATGCCTGTGGGTGAAGTGGGTGAACTAATGATCAAAGGCGGCATCGTTATGCAGGGCTACTATGGTAACGACAAGGCAACAAAAGAGACCATTGAGCCAGATGGTTGGATGCATACCGGCGATCTAGCGTCTATCGACGAAGATGGCTGTATATTTATTGTCGATCGTAAGAAAGACATGATTCTGACTGCTGGTTTTAATGTGTACCCCGCAGAAATTGAACGTGTGGTCGCCGGCCACCCTGATGTGGCTCTGGTGGCGGTGGGTAGTATTCCCGATGAAGCGAAAGGCGAACTGGCCAAGGCCTATATTGTACCAAAAACCGGTGTTAGTCCTGATAGCGATAGCATTATTGCCTATTGCCGTGAGCATTTGGCAGCTTACAAGGTGCCTAGAGCTGTGCAGTTTGTCGAGGACTTACCCAAAACCAGTACTGGCAAGGTAATGCGTCGAGAGTTAAAGAAGTTAGACGCTTGACAGAGCTTTTTTACAAATAAACAAAACGGGACTACAAAACTAGGCCAGAACATTGACCAATCTAAAAAAATGAAAAGGGGATTTGAAATGAAGATAGATACAGATTTTGCCATGACCATCAATGGTCAAATGGTGACCACTGAAAATACACTGCCAGTTTATAACCCTGCGACCAGATCGGTATTTGCACAGGTGCCTGACGCATCTAAAGCACAGCTTGACGAGACGGTTAGTACAGCACGCCAGGCCTTTAATCTGTGGAGTAAGACCTCAGCTGATGAGCGCCAAGCAGCCTTAGAGACGTATGCTGACCTTATTGAAGAAAATGCCGAAGACATTATGAGCCTTTTGACAAGAGAGCAGGGCAAGCCGAGAGCTGGAGCAGAGTGGGAAGTGTTTGGTTCTGCCGCATGGTTGCGCGCGGTAGCAACTCAACGGTTGCCAGATGAGCAGATTGAAGATACCGATGAGCGACGGGTTGTCACTCGCATGACCCCGGTGGGAGTTGTGGGTGCTATTGTGCCTTGGAATTTCCCTATTCTATTGGCGATATGGAAGATTGCGCCGGCGCTGATGGCCGGTTGTACCATTATTGTAAAACCCTCTCCCTACACGCCACTCTCTGATCTTAAAATTGTTGAGTTGGCGCAGCAGGTTTTTCCAGCTGGTGTGCTAAGTGCAGTGAGTGGTGGTGATGAATTGGGTAAATGGATGACTGTGCACTCTGATATCAATAAGATTGCCTTTACAGGATCAACGGAGACCGGGCGTCACGTTATGCGCTCGGCAGCAGATACCATTAAGCGCGTGACTCTGGAATTAGGCGGTAATGATCCGGCAATTGTGATGCCAGATGCCGACCCTAAAGCCCTCGCAGAACATCTATTTTGGGGTGCCTTCCAGAACAATGCCCAATTCTGCAATGTTATAAAACGCCTCTATATCCATGAGGATATCTACGAAGAGGTGCGTGATGCTCTGGCCGGCTTTATTGCCACCAATATCAAAGTAGGTGATGGCACTGAGGCCGATACTGATTTGGGGCCGATCCAAAATTCTATGCAGTATGACAAGGTTAAAGGCTACTTTGCAGACTGCCATGCGAATGGCTACGAGTTTGCCATAGGTGGTGAAATCGATGAGAGTGCGCCCGGTTGGTTTGTGCCAGTATCGTTAGTCGATAACCCACCAGACAACTCTCGTATTGTAGTCGAAGAACCCTTTGGCCCTATTCTGCCATTGCTGAAATGGTCTGATGAGGCTGATGTGATTGCGCGGGCTAATGACACGATTTATGGGCTTGGTGCCTCAGTGTGGGGGAAAGACCTTGAGGCAGTCGAAAGGGTCGGTAGCCAACTTGAAGCTGGTACTGTTTGGCTCAATGAAATTCATCAGTACTCGCCTTTCCAGGCTTTTGGTGGCCATAAACAGTCTGGGTTGGGCTGCGAAAATTCACTGCATGGGCTTATGGAATATACCAACTGGCAAACCACAACACTTAATAAAACATCGGTATAGACGATCAGAGAGAAACGTTGGTATGAAGTCATTACACATAGCACTTGGTATTTCTCTTACGCTGCTTGCTGCCTGTGTCCCGGAGAAACACCAAGCCGATTTGACCAGTACGCTGTCACCTTGGCATTCACTAACTGCCGAAGAGATACGGGAGGTTGCAGCGGCCGTTACTGAGTCAGTGGATGGCACTTTGGTCTTTAATCGGATGAGTTTATTGGAGCCCGATAAATCTCAAGCGCTCTCATGGCAGACTGATACCAATGCCGCGCGTGGAGCAGACGTGCTCTACAGGTTAGATAAGTTATCGTATCGGGTGAGATACGATTTCCAAACCTCCGAACTGTCACCTCCTGCACTCCTCACCAGTGGGCAACCGATGCTGGTGGGACAAGAACTGTACACGGCGTTGGAGCTTGTGAATGAACTACCAGAGGTAAGAGAGGTACTAGAGCGGCGAGGCGTCAGTTCAGGTGATGGGCTCTGTCTTCCGCGCACAGTGGGGCGATTTTTCTCTGATCTTGCTGATCCAATAAACGACCGTCTTGTAAGGTTTGACTGCTTCAATATCCGCGGTCAGAGCGGCATGGGTATCTTACCCACAACCAGCGCATTCGCGCGCCCTATTGAGGGGATCAGTATTTTATTCGATGTCGAGGAGTTACGACTGATTGAAATCACTGATTCCTTTGTCGGCGTCGAGGCGCCACCAAGCGACTTCGAGGTTATTGAGTTTCACCCCTCGGCCCTCGATACAAGGGAGCGGCTTAAACCTATCACTATCAGTCAAAATGAAGGACGAAACTTCTCCATTACGGGCAGTCAAGTCGATTGGCAGAACTGGCGATTCCATCTCCGATTTGATCCACGGCAAGGGACGATCCTGAATAATGTTGGCTTTATTACTGAACGAGGATTCCGGTCAGTTGCCTATGAGATTGCAATGTCTGAAATGGTTGTGCCCTACCAAGATCCAGATATTCACTGGTTTTACCGCGCGTACTTCGATATGGGAGAGTATGGGTTTGGCAATATGGCCACGGAGCTTAAAGGCAATGATTGTCCAGCCAACGCTGTATATCAAGATGTGATGCTGCACTCCGCAGCTGGTGAACCCGTTGTCGCCCCTAATCGCATCTGTATCTTTGAATTTGATCCGGGCTATCCCAGCTGGCGACATTATGAGTCGCTGTATGAGGGCGTTCCGGGCATTGAAAAACATAACGCACGTCGCGCTACCAATCTAGTGGTCCGCATGGTTGCGGTTATTGGTAATTATGATTACTTTCAAGATTATATTTTCCAGCAGGACGGACGAGTTCGTATCCGTCTGATATCAACAGGTATCGACGCGACCAAAGGTGTTTTCGCGGCAAAATTGTCAGACCCAACCGCCTATGCGGAAACTCAGACCGGTACGCTTATAGCGCCTTATCGCTTGGGGGTTAACCATGATCATTTCTTCAGTTATCGGATTGATATGGATGTCGATGGTGTTGAGAATAATTTTGAGCGGCAACGACTAACAGCTGTCCCCCAACCTGAAAATGCCGATCGCCAAGCTATCTGGGCGGTGACCCGAGAGACGATTGAAAACGAGCAACAGGCACGCACGACTATGCGAGTGGAGAAACCTGCCTTATTGACTTTCTCGAGTGCATCCGTGACAAACAAGATGGGTTATCCCGCATCTTACCAACTGATGTTTCCCAATATTCGTCCGCTGGTAACCCTGCAAGATCCTATCTACCAGAGGGCAGGCTTTCTAAAGAATAATCTATGGGTCACCAGATATAAGCGCGATGAGATCTTCTCAACGGGGATTGCTGTTAACCAGTCTGCCGCAGGTGTTGGCTTACCCCTTTATGCCGCTGACAATGAGTCTGTAAAGAATGCTGATCTGGTCGCATGGCCCATGATTGGATTCCACCATGTACCCATGGCCGAAGATTGGCCCGTCATGCCTGCAAAAGTGGATGAGATTGTGTTAAAACCTCGCAATTTCTTCGACAGGAATCCAGCATTAGATGTGCCCGATTAAACTGTATTGCGCAACAAAAACTGGCGCAGCCAACCCCAATGTAGCAGGGATTTATCTCTCGGTTACTGAGAAATTTGTCTCCATGTGTAATACACAACGATAAACACTTAAGAGGTACGGCATGCAGTCACAGCAGGAAATCAAAATCTGGCTTGAGGAAAATAAAATTACCGAAGTCGAATGTTTAGTGCCAGATATGACTGGTAATGCTCGAGGGAAATTTATTCCTGCCAAAAAATTCCTCAAAGAGGACAGCCGACTGCCTGAGGGTATACTTGCGCAAACGGTCACCGGGCAGTATTCGGATGATTACTGGGAGCTCCTCGAAACAATAGACGGCGATATGCTTTTGGAGCCTGACTCAAAGACTAAGCGTACGGTACCCTGGGCTAACGAAAGCACAGGGCAGATTATCCATGACTGCTTCACCAAAAATGGAGAGCCGCATCCATTTAGCACCAGGGCAGTATTGAAGCGTATTCTTTCGCTGTATAAGGAAGATAACCTGACTCCGGTTATTGCGCCAGAAATGGAATTCTATCTTGTTAAGCGCAACACTAATCCAGATATGACCTTATCGTCGCCCCTTGGACGCAGCGGTCGGCCAGAGACTGCGCGGCAATCTTATAGCATTGATGCTACGAATGAATATGAACCCTTCATAGAGGATATGTACAGCTATGGAGAAGCAATGGGGCTTAATATCGATACCCTCATCCATGAATCTGGTGCCGCTCAGTTTGAGGTTAACTTTATTCATGGTGAGCCCTTAGAACTAGCCGATCAGGTCTTTACTTTTAAGCGAATGGTTCGTGAGGTTGCGCTGAAACATGATATTTACGCAACCTTTATGGCCAAACCAATGAAGTTAGAGCCCGGGTCTGCAAAACATATTCACCAAAGTCTTATCTCAAGTGTCGATGGCAGGAATATTT
>Ga0315328_10001540_pt1 | contig 10721 bp, 21 predicted proteins | sample M120032315metaG_FD_203462 | JGI IMG/M metagenome (GOLD analysis project Ga0315328, IMG submission 203462) | Ammonia-oxidizing marine archaeal communities from Monterey Bay, California, United States - M1 200m 32315 | ecosystem: Environmental > Aquatic > Marine > Intertidal zone | place: USA... | reverse complement strand
ATGTTCTTCACCTTGAATTGTTCTGATATGCGTGTTGCATCCCAGCCCTCGTTCACGTGCATAACGGTAGCAACGATTCCGAAAGCTCTTTATTGAGCAATCGAAATCCTTACCTTGAATCATTAACCAATTACTGCCATCAAGTAAAGTACTCCAGTCATATTTCGATCTAGGATTACTCTTAAAGTCATATGCTTCTTGACTACTCAGTTTTTTCATTACCAATACCTAGTAAAGGCTTGCATTCCCACTCAACTATCTCTTGCTCTACTTCTTCTTCTTCCCAACCAGTCGCAACTTTCCTAGTTACAGTTTCAGTTCCAAGTACCTTCTTAGTGCAGACAGTTTCACGCTCTACCCAAAAGGATACTTTTCCACCATGAATAGGTGTCAAGTCTAATTTCATATGATCGGTGTCATAATCTTTATCAACATCCCATCCGAAACTAAGTGCAGATACAGCTAACTCTTTTACTGCATTAGCACAGGCTTCTTGATCGTTATCAAATCGCCATTGACTTAACCAAGGTGAAAAGTCCACCTCAAAGCTAGGTATATGCTCGTGATTATCAACTAAAAACTCTGCTATTTCTTCAAGAGCCTTAGCTTTTTCTATTGCTATTTCTTTTTTCATTTAAAATTTCTCCTCTGGAGTATCATAAGTAGGTTTAGATTTACCACCACCTGCGGTCTTGGTGATAGCAACCTCAGCCCATTTCATTGTTGGTCCAATTTCAGTAGCAACCATCTCCAACTTAGTTCGAGTCTGACCGTCCTGTTCCCACTGACTTTGCTTTAATTTACCAGAGACAAGAACTCTGTCTCCTTTAGTTAAAGAGTTCGCAACATTTTCTGCGCCATTGTTATTCCAAATAGACACATCAACAAATGTTGTGTTCTCTTTCCATTCGCCATCAGAACCTTTAAAAGATTCATTAACAGCTATAGATGTATTAGCGACTGCTTTGTCGCCATCGAAGAAACGCAACTCTGGATCACGAGTTATGTTTCCAACCAATGTAACTATATTCACTGCTTTATCCCTTCATTTTCATATCTATAGTCCTGCCCATTTGACAGTACATATTTAAGCCCATTAACAGGCCATTCACTTTGAGGAGTAGCTCCTTCTACTTCAAAGTAATCTTGCAGTCCTTCATCCGTGCCACATGGGCTACAGACATAAACTGCTTCATCATCAACACCTCGTGTTGTACGACTCAATGCGTTCTCTGCTTTGACAGGTCGCATAGTAGTACGTTCACAACGAGGGCATAACAACGATGGGTGTGTCATTAAAACATCCTTTCATTTTTAGTATTTTCCTTAGCTTGTACCCAAGCTTCTATCATTGTATCACCTGTTCTTCTCACTCCCGCCAACCGAGATAAGGCGGCTGATGCATCAATACCTCCATTATAGAAGTCAGCAAGAATATGTTTTTGTGCGACATGATTACCATGAAGCAACTCTATTAACGCAGAATAAGTCAATGATCCTGCATTAATTTCTATCATTCCATTCATAATTACCTTTCTTTATATATAAGAACTAGGGAGAGGGTGTGGGAGAGGTTAGAAGAAAATAGGGAAACATTCACTAACCCCTCCCACTTGATACAAGATTCAACAACAGAATAACTTTCACCAGTGTTGCAAAGCTATCAAGAGCATATGTCTTGCCACTGTTCATCTGTTGCATGTCCTCCATGTATCAATATACCCGTTCGTCCGTGAGGCTTTACGTCCACGAGGCTATAAGGTATATGATCTATTTTACTTTCTTTTTCATGTGTTCGTATTCTTTAGTGGGTTTACACCAGTCTTGACATATACAAAACCACTCATTTTTATGGCAATTACAAGTGCCTTTATTACAAGGACAAATATTCATTGCTTCACTTTCCTTGTATTAAAGAACCCCTCAAGTTGAGGCTCCATATCCATTAGATACCTCGCATAATACGGGGCATGATTGTTATTTATCTTGAACACAGGGTCAGTAGTTTGCATTGCTTGTTGCCAACGCAATACTTCAATGAGAGATTTCATTCCCCATTTCTTATGACCGTTATCTTTCAACTGCATAGCTGATCTCTTTAAGAACTCATATACTTGAGGGTTATCAGCATGGAATTGCAACCAATCACCCGGATAATGCCTCCAATAAATAGGATGCAAATCATCTACTCGTTCAAAGTTATTGTTTCCGTCATAGAATACTGCTGGCATTAAGCCTCCCTCTTAGGTTGTCTATCTCTTGTTCACACTCAGCTACCGCATCTTCCAACGGTTTAGTTGCTGTTTCTACAATCCTGTGCATACACATCGCAAGATTTGTTACCTGTTCAAACACCCAATCAGTTGGATGATATTCAAATGGTTCCCAAGCATGTTCCTCACACCACTCATCTAGTTCTTCACGCTCCCATTCATTCCAATCATCAGGTAAATGTTCAGTGAAGTAATGTCCACTAGCTTCTTGTATGTACATTAGCCCTCCCCTGTGAACTTTTGGTAGTCGCTACCATCACGCAAATCTTGCGCTTCTTTATCGCTATCAGTTTCCTCGATAACGAACCGTTCTAAAAACTCATCGCGCTCGTACTCACGATTGCGAGACTCAGCACGCTCCTCTTCTCCACCTGTCATAATTGCCACTGATTCCCTTCTTTATCTTCAACTAAAGAAACATCAAATTCAGTCATATCGCCATTTACAACATCAAATTTGTCATCGTTCCAAACAATCATGTCTCGCACTTCACTGAGTTCCATGTCTGCTGGGACTTTCATTTCTGCTTGATCTTCAATTCTCCAAAACACGGTGACATCAACTTTTTTAGTCTTCATAAGAATCCACTACACAATCATGCTTAAAGAAAGCATCAGTTTCTTCACCAATCTGCCATGTCATTTGACAATCCCAACAAGTCAATCCACCTTGAGGCGGGCTAGTTAATGGTTCAGGCATTATTCTCCTCTCATTCTATTCAAAGAATCATTAAGCTCATTACGAACTATCTCTCTAATAAGCTCATGCAATTTATTAGCTAAAGCCTGATTCCTGTAATTAGAACTTGGAAAATTCGGAACACCTTTACGTGAGTAAGACGTTTCATCGTACATTTTATTCTCCTTCAATCATTTTTATTCACTTGGGTTAACAGCCGTCTTTTTACTTCATTAAGAAAAACCAATGTTGTATCTATTCGATATGACTGCGGTTCTCTCTTTAAATAAAAAAAATAGGAGGGGGAGAGCCAACCGAAGTTGACTCTCCCACCAATTCTATTAGAAGCTGACAAGATCTCTTCCAAGATTTCTTGCTTCTTGTTGGGTGGCTTCCCATTTGTCTTTCTTTTCCTGACGGATGCGCTCTACTTCTTCAGCGTATTCGTCGTAGGTTGATGTGCCGTAAGCCATTTTGCAGTATTCATCAAACCATTCTTCACCGTCTATGCTCGGAGTGAATATGCAGGTATAAACCCACCAGTTCCTCCAGTTACCGTTGATGGTAGCATTCCAGTTACCTTGAATAGCTATTACGGTGTCACCGTTAAGCTCACCGTATACTAGTGAGTATCGTTGAGCTTCACCTAGTGACCTCTTATAGTGTTGAGGAACTTTCCAATCAAGAACCATGCCATCACACATAAACGTGGTAGACATTCTATCTTCTTGAGGTATGGAGTCAGTTCCATCAATTATGCATGGATTACCATTTTTCTCATCATGCCAGCTAAACAATCCTGCTCTATCAGGTTTGAATTCGCTTGAAGGCTTTAAAGTGTCATTAAATCCATTAAATGTGTCTTTAAAGTTGACTTCCTTATCTTTTGCTTGAGTCACTAATGAGTTCAAGTCACGATAAGCATATATATCTGAACAGTGTCTATCCAATTCGAATTGACGCTCTTCATGGGTGCCTGTTAAGGCTGTATTTGTATTATTCATTATTTTCCTTTATATATTTGTTGTATTTGGTACTGGTATTGATTTTGAGAAGGCTAAACCTTTTAGCATCTCATTGTCCTCATCCAGTTTCATGTCTTGTGTCATGTCATCTGAATTACGGAACATTCGGTCAATAGTACCTGCTTGACCGAAAAACTCTCCTACTGACAATGGGTTACCATCGTCATCTTTAGTAGGTCGGAAGTAAATACTTCCATTTGATAATTTGGTGAATATAAACTCTCTAACTACACCATTAATGTTGTTGGTTTCAAACCACCAAGCTTGTTCTCTATTATTCATTTGTTATCCTTTGGGTTGTATTGCGCTTACGCCAAACTCCATCTGGGTGACGCTCCCATATGAGTCCAGCTTTATCTCTAGTTCTACATTGGTAACATCGACATCTTACAAAACACAATGTCGAACTACTATCAATGTCAAGGTGCCAGTCTCCTTTCTTAAATTTATGTGTCATCAGTTCCTCCTTTCTCGGTAGAAGTCTTTGAATAAGTCGATTGAGAGCCACAGTATCGCTGTGCCTCCCAACATCATTGCAATGAACAATGTTGTGAAGACGACGATTACTGTTATGTTTAGTAAAGTTTCCATTGGTTATACCTCCTTTGGAAACTCAGGGCGTGTTTCTTGAACCGCTGGGGTTGATGGTGCTTTTTTGGCATATCGTGTTTCCTTTGTGTTTAGCTTTTTGATGACTCCGTTTGGCTTGAGTAGAGCAGTGATGACGGTAGTAACACCCTTTGTGTAAGAGTCGGCAATGTACCAACACTTATTTGAGGTGTTGTAGTGAGCAACGCTACCCTTATATGGGCCTTCAGTTATAGGCTGGAAATCCAGCGAGATACGGTACTTAGTCATGGTGACCTCCTTGAGTAGTAAAAGATTTTTTTAAAACTCACCCCTTCACGAACAGGCGTTTGGTCGAACAGATGTTCGTGTGGTTTCGAACATCTGTTCGGCCAAATTTGACAACCTGAATTTTGCTAGGACGAGAGCTTCAGTCGAAAATGGCAGATGTAAAATTTATGTACCCGAAGGGCTTGAAGTTTTTGTAAAATGTTCTCTTTCATTTTATCAAAAAGTTTACATAAATTTTATCTCTGCCATAGCTTGCGGTTTCGATGCTTACGGATATTCGAAAAACATCGGTTCGTTTTTCGTATAGCCCGTTAGCACCTAGTCAGTGGCACCAAACGAATGTTCGTGTGGTTTCGAACAGTTGTTTGGTGACATCTGAGGGATGAAGCACGAGACCAGCAAAATCAGGTTGTCAAACCGTGAGGCGCCTGTACGACTCGAACAGTTGTTCGTTCGCTTTCGAACAACAGTTCGAGTGGGGTAATTCAACCGAGCGCAGGTTCTCTGTCCCTGCGCCATTTGAATTCCGGATTCTTAAGGCAGAGCCTTGAGCAGATTGTTAAGACTGGTCTTAACTGGGTCTGGGCAAAGCCCAGCAGGTTTGGACAGAGTCCAATTCGGTGTGCTGGAACCAGCACTAAGTAAGTTCGAGTTGCCCCCCCACACGGACGCTGGGGGACACCCTGACCTGCGATTATATCCAACTATCACCTGACCTGCTGTTCTTGGGGGGCGATGAGGGCTTGCTTTCTTCTTTGTGAGCTAAAACCTTGAGGTAATAGGGGGGTATGTACCTTTAGGGGGTCTTCTATATAAATGTCTGACCTTTAAAACTGGGCGAGGACACCCGTACATGGGTTTGTGGGGGTTCCTTGGGGTTGTGTGGTTTAGGTTAGTTTCCCCTTGGGTGCCATCCGTCCGTTTTGAGTACGGTTCCACTCTGAGTTCGAGCGATCACGCTTGTCTCTGTCCCTGCCTAACTTGCTGGTAGGGAGCAGAAGCCCATCTGACGGGCGAACTGAACCTGATAAGGGTTCGCATACTTCGTTTTATATTTATTGCCCTGTAGTATGGACGGGGCGCGTATATATTTGTATCATACTTAGGAACGTGTTCAAACCTTTTAGGAGATTTTAATGGCCGCAATGTCAAATTATTTGGAGAATAAAGTTTTAGACTATGTTCTTCGCGATCAAGCAGATTGGGCTCCAGCCGCTGTGTACCTTTCGTTGCACACGGCTGATCCTACTGATGCTGGTACTGGTGCTGAGTGTTCTGGTGGGTCTTACGCCCGTCAGGCTATTACTTTCAATGCCGCTCACGCTACAGCAGGTACGATAGACAATTCGTCTGTGGAGGAGTTCACTAACATGCCTGCTTGCACTGTTACTCATATAGGTGTGTGGGATGCGGCTTCTTCGGGGAACCTTTTGTTCTTTGGTGCGGTTACTGCATCTAAAGCTGTTGGTGCTGGGGACACGATTTCGCTTTCGGCAGGTTCACTAGACATAACTTTGGCTTAGTACGATGGCTACTAATTATCCAACTTCTTTAGATTCTGCTACTCAACAGCCTTCGCCGGCTTCGACTACGGACATGGACGCTTCGGGTTATGAACATGATGTGGTTCACACGAATCACTCCGGTGCGCTTATTGCTTTGGAGACAAAACTTGGTATAGGTACGTCTGCGGCTTCGGGTGCTTCTGATGGTCATGTGATGACTAGGCAGGCTGATGGGTCTACAGCGTGGGAAGCTATTCCTGCGGCGGCAACACCTACAGCTATTACGGTAGCTGACACTACTGACACGACTTGTTCGGTGGCTTTGTTTGAATCCGCTACAGGTGACCTTGCTCCTAAGACTGATGGTGGGGCTACTTACAATGCTGGTACTGGTACTTTAACTGCGACTGCTTTCGCTGGTGCTTTGACAGGTAACGTGACTGGCGATACTTCGGGTTCGTCTGGTTCCTGCACGGGGAATGCCGCTACGGCTACTTCAGCGGGTGTTGTGACAACTGCCGCTCAGAGCAACATCACTTCGCTTGGTGCTTTAACCGGATTGACGGTTGGTTCGGATGGTTCCGGCGGGGATGTAACTTTTCATTCTGATACTGCTGGTGACGCTTTCTTATGGGATTCAAGTGCTGAATCTTTGACGATAACAGGAACTAACGCCCAGACCGCTTTGGCTGTCGCTGACGGTAATGTGACTATGGCTGACGATCTTACTGTGACAGGTGATATTGTCGGCGGGAGTGTAGTAGCTCCTATAGCGATCAACGCCCAGACAGGGACGACTTACACTTTTGTGATCGGTGACGCTGGTAAGCTTGTTACTTCTTCTAACGGTTCCGCTCAAACGTTTACGGTTCCTCCGAACTCAGGGGTTGCTTTTGTTGTGGGTACTCAGATCATTGTTCAGAACATTGGTTCAGCTAACTGCACCTTGGCTCAAGGGTCGGGTGTGACGATAACGTCTGTTGATTCCTCGAAAGAGATCGACGGTCAATACGCTTCTGCATGTTTGATTAAAACTGCCACTGATGCTTGGACACTTATTGGTAAGCTAGCTTAATAAAGGGGGCTTAAAATGTCTTTTAACCCACTTATTATAGGGTCGATACAAGAATCCGGTGCGGGCGGTCCTCTTACTGCAACGGGTGGCACTGTCACCGACTACACTGAAAGCGGCACTAAGTATCGGAGTCATAAATACACGGCTACTTCTACTTTTGAAGTTACTTCCGCTGGCGCTGGTTTAGTTGACGTTCTCGTAGTAGCAGGCGGCGGGGCTGGTAGCGGAAATGATTCCAACCATGGCGGAGCCGGTGCTGGAGGGTTAACTGCTTCAACTGGTCAAGCTGTCACGGTCGATACTTACACAATTACTGTTGGGGCAGGAGGTACGGGCGGTAACCGTCCCGGTTTTGGAGCCCCCGCTACAGGAGGATCGACTTCTTCTGCGGCTTTAGAAAGCACTGTTTCTTGTAGTGGTGGCGGTCCCGGTGGAGGTAACTCTTCTGGAGGGTCACAACTCAACGGTGGTTCAGGTGGTGGAACAGAAAATGGTAACACTCCCGGTACTGGTGTAGGTGGACAGGGTTACGCAGGCTCCGCTGGTGCTAATGTTTCATCGTTCCTTTCATATCTTCATGCTTGTGGAGGTGGTGGTGGAGGTGCCGGTAGTGCTGGCACGGCTGGATCAATGAGTTCTAGTGGTGGTACAGCGGGTTCCGGTGGTTCAGGTGTTGCGAATACCTATTTTGATGGCACTAGCGACACGTATGCAGGTGGCGGAGGTGGTACCCCTCATCGGTTATGGAGTAGCAGTGTGCTTAACGGAGGGCCGGGCGGTTCGGGTGGCGGCGGTAACGGTTCCACCATATACGGTGGTAGTGGTAGTACTACCATATTAGGTACCGCAGGTACTGATGGTCTTGGCGGTGGTGGCGGTGGCGGTCACTCAGGAGCCGCAGGATTAGATGGTGGAGATGGGGTTGTGGTTATCCGCTACCCTTTCGAGTGGTGATGTAATGGCTTATTTTGCTGAAATAGACGACACTAACACCGTGATTCAAGTTCTTGTAATTGAAGATAAGGTTTTAGAAAAAAAACAGATTTTAAATACAGGAGAAATTATCACTGAAGATAGTCAAAAAGGTGTTGACTTTTTGAATGACATGTTCCCAGACTCAGGTACATGGATTCAATCGACGAAAGGTACCCGTGGGGGTGTTCATTACGGTTCAGATGGTGAACCTGACGGTGGAAAAGTTTTACGTTACAATACTGCCAATATAGGAGGTACTTACGATCCTACGGCTGATGCTTTTTATTCTCCTAATCCTTACCCTTCTTGGTCTTTGGATGAGAATTTTATCTGGCAACCTCCAACTCCGATGCCTGAAGATGATAAAGCGTATGATTGGAATGAAGAAACACAAACATGGGATGAAGCATGAGTTTTAATCCTTTAATAATCGGTTCGATACAAGAATCTGGTGCAGGCGGATTCGAGTATTCACATACGGGTTCTCCGTCTGATAGCACTTACTCAGATAGTGGTACCACGTATCGGGCTTTGGTTTGGACTTCTTCAGGTTCTTTAACAATTGCAGGAGCATCAAAAGATGTTCAATACTTGCTTATAGCCGCTGGGGGTGGTGGTGGAGGTGCCGCCGCCGGTGGTGGTGGAGGCGCTGGTGGTATGCGTGAAGGAAGCGTCACAATAAATCCGGGTACTTTAACAGTTACTGTCCCATCTGGGGGTGCAGGTGGTGCAAATGTTACAAGCGCTTCACAAGCTTCTGCTTGTTATTTAGGTGCGGCAGGTCAACAATTTGAAGAAGGTTGCACTGGTGGCGGCGGCGGTGCGTACTCAGCTAGTGGTGGTTCTGGTGGCTCTGGTGGTGGCGCAGGTGGGGTTGGTGCTTACTGGGGTGGCTACTCTGGCGGTACGGCAACTTCTGGGCAGGGTAACGCTGGCGGGGGTGGCGGTGAATGGACTTCTCAAGCTGGCGGTGGTGGCGGCGGCAAAGGCGGTGCAGGTACTGGCGGCAGTGGGTCTAGTTATATCGGAGGCTTCGGGGGCGCTGGGGGCTACACCACTTACGTAAATGGTGTTAATACAGTCTATGCAGGTGGTGGCGGTGGTGGTTTAAAAACTTCGGCAGGTACAAGGGGTTTGGGAGGTACTGGCGGTGGAGGCGCTGGCGGTCACGGAACTGGCATTACGGCTTCGCAAGGTAGCACATATGGTGCTGGCGGCGGTGGCGGCGGTGATAACGGTGGCAGTTACAAAGTAGGTGCCAACGGATATCAAGGGATAGTTGTTGTCAGGTGGGTTGAGTAATGGCTAACTTCGCTGAACTAGACGAAAACAACATAGTCGTTAATGTACTTGTAGTTGCTGACGATATTACTACGATTAATGGTGTAGAAAATGAACAGTTAGGAGTCGATTTCCTAAACGACCTATTCCCCGATTCAGGGACTTGGATTCAAACTTCGTATAACAATAATATTCGTTTCAATTACGCAGGAATAGGCCACACCTATGATGCTGAGAATGATACTTTTTATGAGCCACAACCTTACCCTTCGTGGACGTTAGATGAAAATTTTATGTGGCAACCACCAAATCCGATGCCTGACGATGACAAGTCTTATGAATGGAACGAAGAAACACAAGCATGGGATGAAATAGAATTGGATGGTGAATAATGGCTGTTGATTATCGAATTAGTTCAGACTACAGATCAGGCACACACAACTATTCACGGCACGTATTCGGTGACGAAAAAACACAAGGTTACAGAAGCGACTGGGATTACCGGAAAACTTTACAAACTTATACAGGTAGAACCAATCATCCTATCGCGGCGGCTATAACAAGCACTGCTTCTGTAGTCACAGGTATTGACATGGAAAGCGCTTTAAGTACGTCGCTTTCTTCTTCAGCTTCGATAACGGCTGTTATCGTAGAGGAAGCTTCTATAGCTTCAGCAATTTCGGGTTCTGCTTCTGTAAGTACAGCTATTAAGTTTGAGGCTTTCATTGCTTCTGCTTTGACAGCGACAGGTTCAGAGGTAACGGTTCTTATTGAAGAGGCTTCTATAGCGTCTGCTCTTACGGCAACGGCGACTGTTTCAGCGGCGCTGGTTCACGATCAGCCTATAACATCTTCGCTTTCAGCAGTATTATCGACAGCTACTCTTATCATTGAGGAAGCTTATGTAGCGGCGGCTTTAACTTCAACAGCTAGTGTGACTACTGTTATTCGGTTAAAATTCCCTCAACCTGCTGTCACACTCTCGAAATCTTTACACCATGATGTTACTCTTGAAGTAACGTCTTAGGAGATTTAATGGCAACATACGATA
>Ga0315328_10001534_pt1 | contig 10733 bp, 7 predicted proteins | sample M120032315metaG_FD_203462 | JGI IMG/M metagenome (GOLD analysis project Ga0315328, IMG submission 203462) | Ammonia-oxidizing marine archaeal communities from Monterey Bay, California, United States - M1 200m 32315 | ecosystem: Environmental > Aquatic > Marine > Intertidal zone | place: USA... | reverse complement strand
AAATCTTCTGAAAATGAAAATTGATATATTGGTTTTTGGTGCTCATCCTGATGATGTGGAATTGGGCTGTGGAGGAACTGTTATTAAATTAATATCACAAGGAAAGAAGGTTGCTATCATTGATTTAACAAAAGGAGAATTGGGAACAAGAGGAACTCCACAAACAAGAAAGGAGGAATGCAAAAATGCCACAAAAATATTAGGAGTTGAGATACGAGAAAACATGGATTTCAAAGATGGCTTTTTTGAAAATAATGAAAAACATAAATTAGCACTTATTAAAAAGATAAGAGAATATTGCCCTGAAATTGTAATTACTAATGCTCCATCGGATAGGCATCCAGACCATAGCAGGGCATCACAAATAGTATTGGACGCTTGCTTTTTGTCAGGATTAGAAAAAATAGAGACCAAACAAAAAATTTGGAGACCAAAAGCTATTTATCATTATATTCAATTTAATAATTTAAAGCCAGATTTAGTAGTGGATATCAGTTCTCAAATGGATAAAAAATTGAAAGCAGTAACAGCTTACAAAACTCAATTTTATGATGCAGAAAGCAAAGAAAAAGAAACCATTATCTCCAAAAAAGGATTCTTGAAAAGTGTAAAATACCGAGCACAAGATTTGGGAAGATTATCCAATTGCGAATATGCTGAAGGTTTTATCGCACATCAAATACTAAAAGTAGATTCCTTTTTTGACCTTAAATGAAAAAGATCGAGCAAGCTCGATCTTTTAAAATTTAATACCTACTGTCTACAACTATTTCGTTACCACCAATTTGTTGGTGAATGTTTTTCCAGCTATTTTCGTATTAATATAGTAAATCCCAGTATCATAATTTTCAACATTTAAAATTGCCAAATGTTTGCCTTTGCTAAGAGTAGTATTATTAGTGTAAACACTTCTGCCTAAGACATCTACTACATTTATAATTACTTTTGAAAGTTTTTCAATCTCAAAATTAACAGTGGTTTGATTTTTAGTTGGATTAGGATAAACCTCTAATGTTAAATTATTTTCTATTGTATTACTATTGATTGTAGAAACTACAAAATTGGTGTCCAATTCTAAATAAACAATATCATTCATCCCAACAGCATCTTCATCTCCTCTTACACATAATCCTGGCTCCATATCTCTTTGATAAACTAAGCGTACTTTATCATCTACATCTCTTTCCATAGAGGCAAATACACATTCTGACATCCCCAAGAACATTGTAATTGGTGTGATGTCAATTGGGTCTGTCCAATTCATTCCCCCATCATAAGATTTTATAATATTTACATGACGAAAATTCTGTGCTCCACTATCATAGCCTTCCATTACAGAAGAAAAAGAAACATAAATAGTTCCATTAGCATCTATTCCGCAACTTGGCATGGAGGAGAGAGAAGAATAATAAATAGCTATGTCTACAAAATTCAAAAGACTATCTCCATCCATATCTTCAGCCCCAGCAATAATACTCATACTATTTGACCACCATAAAGAATTTGAAGCTTGGCCTGTTGTATCTGGTCCATAAGATTCATTCCAATATAATAAACCATTTGTTCCAGGAAAATAAGACGAACTGCCATCTGCCAAATCGGCATCCAATACCCTCATGTTTCCTGCAAATACATGTGCCATCCCATTATTATCAAGCAATAATGCGCCCGAACCGTCAGTAGTATAAAGAGAATCCATTACACCATCCATATCAAGATCTAATCCTGCATCTGTTGTGTATTTATCTACAGGAAAATCTAATACAATAGTTTTAGTCCAAGTATCACCATTATCAGCTGATTTCATAATAAAAGTATCATCCCATTCTCCAAAAAATGCAATACAAACAATCTCTCCTTGTGCTTTAATAGCATAACTATCTCCTCCAAAACGCGTGAACATAGAACTATCAATAGTGGGTAATTGCATATCTTGTATATCCCATGTTACACCTGCATCTTGCGAACGATAATATAATAAAGCGCCATCCAAACCATTATAAATAGTACCAGAAAGTCCAGTTGGAGCTGTTACTCCAATCATATGAATACTCTCGCCATTAGTTCCGCCAATTGCTGATCGGTTCCAAACTAAATCACGGTATATACCATTACTGTCTTGTGAGGAAACAACCTGCTCAGTCCAAGTCCCAGAACCAATAGTGTTTCTATAAGTCATTTGAAAATAAGAATTTGCTGTATTATGAGCAATTGCAATTTCTTTCCCAGAGTTTGTAGCAAGCATTGAAGGCCAACCACATCTTGAAGATTCTAAGCGAGAAGTTGGTTGATTACCCCAAGCAGTTCCATCATAAAAATTATAGCCTGTTCCTCTGTCTGTATAAGAAGTATTAAATTCCGAACTTCTTGTCCAAGCCACAGAAATTGTCCCATCATCATGACGTAAAATTCTGTCCATAACAGTTGCATTGGTTTGTAAATCGTAAGTTGAGGTTCCTACAATGTATTCTGTAATAGGCGCAGCCATTCTCATTGAAGCTGTTGCATGGTTTGGCTCTCTAATCAAATCTTTCAGTAATTCATCTCCACTCATAATCACTTTGTCGTTAATCACAGCAATATCAGAGGCATTTAATACTTTATTTGGAGCTATTTGAGCTATTAAATTTACGCCAAATAATAATGTAAAAATAAATAATAATCCTTTTTTCATAATCTTGTTTTTTAGGTTAAAAAAATAATTGAGCGGTAAATTTAGAAATAATTTTTACTTCAAACGATTATAAAACTGAAATAATTTTTCTTCTTCTGATTGCCAATTAAATCTTTTCTTTTCCCAGTGCAAAGCATTTTCTTGAAAACGTTTCCTTTTGGCAGTGTTTTCTAAGAGATTCTGAATCGCCTTAGCTAAAAATTGAGCGTTTCTTTTTTCTAAAATAATTCCACAAGTTGTTTCCTTTATAATAGTGTTAGTAGCAGGCAGATCCACAGTGATAATTGCTAAACCCATTGTCATATAATTGAATAACTTATTGGGAGGCCCTGCCAAGGTATTTCGTTTTTCATTGGTGTTTGTAATAAGCCCTATACTACAATCGGCAATGCTTTTAGGAACATCATTATAGGAAAGCCAGCCTGTAATCTCAATATTATTCTCTAAATCATTTGTTATGATCTTATTTTCCAAAAAGTTTTTCTCCTCTCCAAAAACATCTCCAATAATTCTGAATCTAAAATTTGGATGAGTTTTTTTCAAAATTACTAATGCTTTAATAATTAATTTTAATCCTCTGTTAAACAAAAGGGAACCCTCATGACAAATAATGACTTCCTTATTTTCTTTTTGATGCTGCGCAAAGAAAGAAGGAGAACAATTGTAAATAACTTCTGTGTTTAGATCTGATTTTTCGCCTAATAGTGATTGCTCCGTAATGTGATTTGCAGTTATGATGTTTTTTAGTCTTGGTAGACAAATTTTTTTTAGAATCCATTCTTTTGCAGAGCGAGAAAAGATCCAAGGTTCGTGAGCATCATATATCAATTTAGCATTTGTATTCTTCTGAATTTGTATACCAATAAAAGCCGTCTGAGGTTCATGAGCATGATATACATCTGCTACAATCTCTCTTCCTTTTACAATATAATTCTTCCATGTTTTCCCTTTCCCTATTTTATGGAGGATTTTCTCTAAGAATCCTTGCTCTTTTTGTACGCAATAAATGTCTATTCCATCACTTCTAATACAACTTTCCAAACCCAAATTTAGTACATTCCCGGCCATATCTTTAATAAATCCATCCCCATCAGCCAAACATAAAATACTTACATCAAATCCTTTGTTTTTTAAAGAAAGAGCTTCTTTAAAAAAAATTCTATCATCTTTTGCAGAGTGTAAAGATGTGAGCATGCAAACTCTCATGATCTTACCATTTTATTATAATAATACCAAAGACCAATAAAGTGAGTGAAACGAGAAAAAATACTTGCATATATTGCTCCTTCCACTAAGTAAATTGGTACTAAGATGACATTTCCGATTACATTTACACTCGCCTCTAAATAAGCTACATTTCTAAGTTCCTTTCCTTTTGATTTTATTGCTAAGAAACTAAATGGCGCATACATTCCTTGGAATAAGAATGCAATAGAAAGTGGCAAAATATATCTGCTAACTTTCAAATAATCTGCGCCAAATAAAGTCTCTACAATAAAATCAGCACTGATATATAAAAACAAAACACAAAAAGCTAGCCAAAGTGTATTATAGATAAAAACACGCATTGGGATTCTATCTTTCAAAGCTAAGTTCTTAAAAATACTATTAACAAAAGCACGACTCAGAAAAGTCATTGGAGAACAAATAATTGATGCTAAAGTATAAAATCCTAATTGTGTAATATTTACAAAATAAGTAATGAAAATTTCATCTAATTTGTAAGTAGATTGGTTTACAATTGCTCCGAAATAATAAGAAAAACCAAACGATCTATTTTTCTCTTTTACTAACTTAATATTCTCCCTTCGGTTAGAAAAAATAGGCTTAAACGAAATCAAAATTACTGCAGTTGAAACAAGCCAAGAAAGTAAATTCAGTATAATTATAAGCTGAATATTTAAATGGTTTCCCTTCCAAAGTACAAACAATGAACTTATAAATAGTAGCCTCGAGAAAAGATGAAAAAGCGACAAGCTTTTTAATTTGTTTGCGCCAATAGCAATCTCTGAGATAAAAAATTGAAAAGGAAGTATAAAACAAAAAGGCGCTAATATTTTTAATAAACTACCAATCTTTACATCTAATAAATTATCAATAAAAAAATTAAATAAAAATACTACTATTGAAAATAAAATACCAAGAACTCCTGCAATTTGAATTCCTAAACCAATAAATTCTTTTTCTTTTTGCTTGTCCTCATTCTTGGCTAAAATTACTTTTAAGGAAGAAAAAGAAGCGTAATGAAAAAACAAAACTAATACGGCGGTAATAGTACCAAAAAGAGCAAGCAAACCATATTCTTGTGGGTTAAGAGCTCTTACCTGAATTGTTTTAATCCCAAGTCCAATAATTAACACCAGGATTTGAGTAGAAAACAAAATAGCAGTATTTCCAACTTCCTTTTTATGAAATAGCAAATCCTTAAAACTCTTTGATAGTAATTCCTTCAAATCTAAAATATTTTTTTGTATTTGAGACGAATAGAATTCCCAATTACAACAACATCAGAAAAAGCCATAAAAAGAGCTCCCCACATAGGATTCAAGAATCCCATAGCTGCTATAGGAATTGCTACAATATTATAGGCAAAAGCCCAAAACAAATTTTGCTTAATAGTAAGTAAAGTATGTTTGGCCACTTGCAATGCTTTTGGTAGTTGATGAAGATGATTTTTATTGAGTAAAATGACATCAGCTGACTGTATAGCAACTTGGGTTGCGTTGCTAATAGAAATACCTATAGTTGCTCGTGCTAGTGCTGGTGCATCATTTATTCCATCACCAAACATTGCAGTAGGAGTTTCTGCAACCATTTCTTCAATCTTCTGCAATTTCTGATGTGGTAATTGCTCAGCATATACTTCTGAAAATTGTAATTTTTCATTCAAATCTTCACATTTTTTTAATTTATCTCCACTCAAAAGAATTGGCAAAATACCAGTTTCTTTTACTTTCTCCATTACCAACTGAGCATCTCTTTTTATCTCATCTTCTATATCGATAAAAGCAATAATTTTATTGTTCTTTAAAAGATATAAATCATGCTCATTATTGTTTTTCTCTAATAATCTTTCTGAACCAATTTGATATTTATCATTTTGAAAAATAGCGGAAATTCCAATTCCTTTTTCTTCACTAATTCCTGAAAGTTTTAATGGCTTTGCTACTTCTTTTAAGTTCTTAACTAGTGAAACAGCAATAGGATGAGAAGAATGTTTTTCTAAATTGTAAATTATACTTTTCACAAAATCTTCCTCACCTGAGAGAATTTGAATTTTTTTGATGGAAAAATTTCCAGTTGTAATAGTTCCTGTTTTGTCGAATACCATATTTTTTACGCTTGCTAATTTTTCAAGCGTAGAACCTCCTTTTAACAAGATGCCTTTTTTGGCTGCCCTACCAATACCAACCATTACAGCTGTAGGAGTAGCTAAACCCATGGCACATGGGCAGGAAATAACAAGTACTGCAATAGCTCTTAAAAATGCCTTTGTTCCTGAAATACCAAAACCATAATGCGATATAAAAAAAGTAAGAATAGAGATCAATAAAACCATAGGAACAAAAACTCCACTCACTTTATCCCCCAAACGTTGAATGTCTGGCTTGTTATCCTCTGCATTTTTTACTAGTTCAATAATTTGAGAAATAAGCATCTCATCTCCAATTGAAGTAGCTCTCATTTTTATGCTTCCAACATTTAGAATTGTTCCTCCTATAATATTATCACCCACCTCTTTGTTAAGAGGAATGCTTTCGCCAGTCAGCATGGATTCATCAATTAGAGCGGAACCCCAAATTACTACTCCATCCACAGGAATTTTATCCCCTTCATTCACAATAAGGATGTCATTTACAACTATCTCATCAAAAGGTAATTCCTTAATTTCTCCATCTTCCTCTTTCTTAGCAATACCTAATTTTATTGCAGAAAGTTCTTGAATTGCAGTAGTGGTTTGCTTTACTGATCTGTGTTCTAACACATTTCCTAAAAGAACCAAAGTAATAATGGTAGCAGTGGTTTCAAAAAATAAATAATCATGAGATTGCTCAGTACCATAAAAAAGAATCCAGCCATAAATACTATAAAAAAAGGCAGCTGAACTTCCCATCAAAATTAGAACATCCATATTTGGAAGTCCTGACTTTAAACTTCTAAAAGCACTTTTACCAAAATATAAAAGACCAACAAGAAAAACAGGTAAGCACAACACAAATTGAACCAAAATATTTTGCAGAAAAAGAACCTTTGGCAAAAACATATGAGAAAAAAGTGGTAATGTAAAAATTAGAGTGAAGAAGAACTTCTTTTCAAGGGAAGAAAGCTCTTTTTTTTCTATCTCATTTGATGCTTTCTTAGCTTTATAACCAATCTCATTTATTAAGCCTATTACATCCTTATAACTGAACTGATTATCAGCAGAAAATGAAGCATTATTTGTTGTAAAATTTACATGCACGTTTTTCACTCCTTTTTTGTCCAAATGCTTTTTTATTCCCAAAGCACAATTAGAGCAAGTCATGCCTTCTATTTTTAAAATTTCTTTATGTTCTTTATCATTCATTTCAAAAACAAATATACTGCATTTTTACTTTACTTTTTCTTCCAATTATTAGTGTCAAATATTTATATTTGCGACTTTAAAATGGTGGTTGTAGCTCAGTTGGTTAGAGCACCGGATTGTGGTTCCGGGGGTCGTGGGTTCGAATCCCATCATCCACCCAAAAAAGAAAGGAGCTTAGCTCCTTTTTTTTATTTTATAAACAGCTGTAAACTTCTTTCTAGACGAATAGCAGGGTAAAATCCTGGAAGATATTTTATAACTTGATGCTTTCCATTAATTATAACAATATAAGGATAATAATATTGATGTCCTCCCCCTACAACTAATTCATGATATAGATCATGTCTCCAAGTTTCTCCATCTTCCTTGGGCTGCTGATTGGTATACTCTTTCCCGTTATAGATAATGGTGTCTTTCGTTCTTGCATTTAGCATTACTGGGAAGAAATTTTCAGTAATTAATCTGATTATTTCAGGATCTTTTAGGGTTTCTACTTTCATTCTTTTACACTCAGGGCAGCCTTTTCTAAAAAAGAAAACAAGTATATCGTTATCGTATTTTTTGGCTAATTCTTCTGCTTTCTCAATACTAAGCCACTCTATTGTTGTTTTAGCTTCTCCTTGTGAAAAAGCAGAAGTACTCAGCAACAAAAAGCTGACAAATAAAATCCTTCTCATTTCTTTGGATTTATAATTTTATTAGCTCCTGCAATCCAGGCGGGTGGACCACCAGCTACGTAACCTTGAGAGCCCAATTTAGCAAAATTTATCTTGTTATCTTCTTGAATTTCAGGAGTAACAAACCAAATGGTAGGATAACCTCTTACGCCAAACATTTGTTGGAGTCCTCTGTTTTGTTTTTGTAATTCATCAGAAAGTTTTGTTCTTCTTGGAAAATCTAGTTCTACCAATACTACATTTTTATTTGCCCATATTGCAAATTCTGACTTAAAGAAAACTTCTTTTTGCAATCGTTTGCACCATCCACACCAATCGCTTCCAGTAAAGAAAAAGAAAAGTGGCTTCCCAGTTTCAACAGATATAGTTATCGCTTTATTGACATCTGTATGCCAATCTGCTGGTTTTTGTTGAGTAAATCCGTTAAGAGAAAATGCTATTAATACTACTGTTAATAAATGTTTCATGTTTTTGTTTTTGTAGTTAGTGAACATCGTGCATTAATTTTTTAATTATTGGAGAAATAAGAAGCGTAACAAGAGCAATTCCTATAGTAACAAATCCTATTTTCCCAAATAAATCATTATAAATCATTGCTTCTGCAACACCATTTGCAGTAAGGTCAACACCACTAAACAACATGCTATTTAATTTACCCAATAACCCTTCTGAACTTGTTGTTTTACCACCTATAGTTAATTTTGCTAGTGCTCCTGCTATATAATGTGCTACTGTAGATGATAAGAACCAAAGACCCATAAAGAATGCTATAGATTTTTTAGGACTTAATTGAGTAACTTTTGATAAGCCAATTGGCGATAAACATAGTTCTCCAGTTGTTATTAATAGCCAACCAATCCAAAGTGTAGAAAACGGCAATTTTCCAGCATCACTAATAAAATTAATACTGTATGCGAATACCAAGAATCCTAATCCTAAGAAAGCAATACCCATAGCAAATTTCTTTGCTGTATTAGGATTTTTACCCCATAAATCAAGTTTTTCCCATAATAAAGCAAAAGGAAAGGCAAGGAAAATAATATATCCAGGATTAATTGCATTCGTTTGAGAAGCAACCATAAATTTCAAATCAATACACTTGTCTGCCCATACTACTAAGGAACTTCCAGCCTGTTCAAAACAAGCCCAAAATACAGCACAAAGTACTGCTAGAATGAGAATTGATCCAATCTTGTTAGCTACAGCTGGTTTACCATCTCTATGGTTTTCATACATAAGGTACCCAGCATAACCCACAGCAATCACTAATAGTATATTTATTATTGTACCCAAAAAGTGAGTTCCTCCAGCTTCTAAAACAATTAAATATGCAAAAATTGGAACAATAAGGCATCCAAAAACACATATTAGTTTGTCAATATTAAAATTAAAAAATTTCTTTTCTTGGTATTCAGCTGGTTGTAAACCCTTATCACCAAATACACCTTTTTTAATCCCATCCCAAAATACAATTACACCAGCTAACATACCTATCCCAGCAAGCCCAAATCCATAGTGCCAGCCCCACGTTTCTCCAATATAACCACATAGTAGTGGTGCTACTGCAGCGCCTAAATTTATTCCCATGTAGAATATTGTGAAACCAGAATCTCTTTTTATGTCACCTTCTTTATATAAAGATCCTACTAATGAAGAAATATTGGGTTTGAAGAATCCATTTCCTGCAATCAGGAGGCCTAGTGCTCCATAAAAGAAAAAGTCGGTAGGAAAAGCCATAAAAAAATGTCCTACAGCCATCAAAACTCCACCAAGCATAATAGCTTTTCTATATCCTATAAAGCGATCAGCAAGGAATCCGCCAAGTAAAGGTGTAGCATATACCAATGCTCCATATGCAGCATAAATACCATATGCAATTTCTTCATTGTTTTCCACACTAGCCATATAATCTTTAATAATATATAAAACAAGTAATGCTCTCATTCCATAAAAACTAAATCTTTCCCACATCTCTGCGAAAAACAGATAAAAAAGAGCCTTAGGATGGCCATCCTTCTCTATAAACCATTTTGCCCCTAATACAGCTATAATTGTAAAGAGAATGTATCCAATAATCTGTCCCATATTTATTTAGGTTTTAATTAAGTGCCGAAAATAATAAATTTTCTGTTATAAATTCTTTAAAATAAAGTCTGTCATTTTTTTATACAAATGATAACGTGTGTTCCCACCATAAATACCATGATTCTTGTCAGGATAAATAAATAAGTCAAACTGCTTGTTTTCTTTTACAAGTGCTGAAATCATCTCCATTGTATTTTGAACATGTACATTATCGTCTGCGCTTCCATGAACTAGTAAATAATCCCCTTTTAGTTTTTCTACATGATTAATTGGAGAATTCTCATCATATCCACTTGGATTTTCTTGTGGCGTTTGCATATAACGTTCAGTGTAAATGTTGTCGTAATACCTCCAATTAGTAACTGGAGCAACAGCAATTGCTAATGAGAACACATCTGCTCCTTTTGTGATTGCTAATGAAGACATATATCCGCCATAACTCCATCCTTGAATTCCAATTCTGTTTGCATTAATATATGGTAGAGATCCAAAATATTTTGCGGCATTTATTTGATCAATTGTTTCAAATTTACCCAATTCTTTATACGTCATTTTTTTAAATTCCGCACCTTTACCTCCCGTTCCTCTATTATCAACACAAGCAACAATATATCCATTTTGTGCTAACATTTGATACCAATAATAGTTAGTCCAACCAAATGAGTTTGTTACCTGCTGTGAGCCAGGGCCACCATATAAAAACATATATAAAGGATATTCTCTTGATTCA
>Ga0315328_10001520_pt1 | contig 10765 bp, 9 predicted proteins | sample M120032315metaG_FD_203462 | JGI IMG/M metagenome (GOLD analysis project Ga0315328, IMG submission 203462) | Ammonia-oxidizing marine archaeal communities from Monterey Bay, California, United States - M1 200m 32315 | ecosystem: Environmental > Aquatic > Marine > Intertidal zone | place: USA... | reverse complement strand
CTTCGCTGGCACGCGCCTTCTTGGTGACGTCGGACGCGAAGAAGTCACTCAACCCAATTGAGAATGTCGAGAGCACCGCGTAGATCACCGACATGAGACGGCAGTATGCATTGCGGCCCATCCTGTTATGCCTGCCGGAGCGGCCCTGGGGGAGTCGAATGGCCGAGACGGACGATCGACGGGAAGCCGTAGTCCTTCACGTCTGTAGCTGATGTCATAGGCTCGGACGCGACTGACTGTTGGTGTCCGACGTGTGTTGTAGATCTTCGACACCTGCTAGAGGCGGGTTTCTGTCGACTAGTTACCGTTTGCATTCCCGTTATGTTGCTGGTATACCAAAGCTTGTCTTGAGGGTGGATTACTTTGATTTTTTGCGAACTTGAGACACTCATTCCCTTCTTGGTCGGGGCCTCTCGAGATCCCAGGAGCACAGTGAATAGACAGAATCGGGGGTCTTGTGTACCGAATTGCGATTGATGTAGGAGGGACCTTTACCGACTGTCTCGTGCTTCAGGAGGCGACGGGCGAGGTTCGACAGTTCAAGGCGCCCACGACTCCGTCTGATCCTTCGATTGGTCTTATGGATGCTCTCGAGAAGGCCTCAGTGGCCTATGAGCTCACGGTTCCAGACTTTGTCTCTCAGGTTGGGCTTCTTATTCATGGAACGACACTCGCGACCAACACTCTTATTAATAAGGACGGAGCGTCGACCGGGATGGTCACCACCCGGGACTTTGCGGATGTCATTGAGATCCGGCGGGGATACAAGAATGTTCGTACCTCGATGTACAACGTATTCGTTCCGCCATACGAGCCACTGGTACCACGCCGCCGTCGACTAGAGGTCACGGAGCGCTCTACTTACGAGGGCGAGATTGTCACTGACCTTAATGAGGAGGACGTTCGCCTTGCAGCCGAGCAATTGAGGGCGGACGGTGTCGAGTCGGTAGCAATCTGCTTTCTGCACTCCTACGCAGCGCCGCAGAATGAACGCCGTGCCCAAGAGATTGTCCAGGAAATCCTTCCTGGCGCCCACGTGGTGACCTCCCATGACATCCTTCCGGTTTGGCGGGAGTGGGAGCGGTTTTCGACAACAGTCGTGTCGGCGTACGTCGGGCCGGTAGTCGAGCGCTACCTTGAGGCGCTTGAGAGCCGGCTTCAAGGCAATGGCTTTGACGGCACGCTGCTAATGATGCTCTCGGACGGTCTCGTCGAGACGGTTGACCGCTGCCGGAGACGCGCCGTCTACCTCATCGGCTCAGGACCAGCGGCGGCGCCTGCGGCGGCCATCTACGCCGGTGGGACTGCTGGGTACAGGAATGTGCTCTCGTTTGATATGGGAGGAACCTCAATTGACATCGGCGTCATCATGGATGCTGAGGTTCCGACCACCACTGAGAACTGGGCAGGCGACGAGCGTGTCGGCATCAAGATGGTTGACATTCACTCGGCAGGAGCTGGTGGAGGCTCGATCGCGTGGATCGACTCGTTAGGTCTACTTCGTGTAGGCCCACAGTCATCTGGGAGCTACCCGGGCCCAGCTTGTTATGGCAACGGTGGGATTTTGCCGACAACCACTGATGCAGATGTCGTTCTGGGCTTTGTCGACCCCGACTACTTCCTCGGAGGCGAGATCACGCTCGACCGATCAAAGGCTGAGGACGCCATACGTGTTGAGGTCGCCGAACCACTAGGAATGACTGAAACCGAGGGAGCGCAGGCGATCCTTACAGCAGTTAGTTCCTTCGTGGCGGACCAGATCAGTGAGGTATTCACCTCAAGAGGCCTTGACGTCCGAGATATCGCCATTGTCGCTGGTGGAGGTGCAGGACCGGTGCACGCAGCGTTCATCGCGGAACGGTTGAGTGTGCCAACAGTAATTGTGCCAAGTTTTGCTGCGACATTTTCCGCCTTTGGTATGTTCGCGATGGATATCGGTCGGAACTACGCCCGTTCGTACATTTCTTCGAGCGCGACAGCAGATCTGGGGCGGATTGCCGACCTGTTTCAGCAGATGGAAGAGCAGGCGGCCGAAGGTCTAAGGGACATGGACGCCCAGTCAGGCACAGTTGAGTTTGTCCGGACGGTTGCCATGCGTTACATCGGCCAATTCAGCGAAGTCGAGGTGTCATTCCCCCTCGGCGAGGCGACCGACCAGAGCCTGGCAGAAGCCGTCGCCAACTTTCACCGTCGCCACGAGGAGCTCTATACCTTCCAGATGCCCTGGAAGGGAACCGAGTTCCTAACCTTCTATCTCAAGGCGACCGTTCAAAAGGCACGGTTCGAACTCCAAGAAGTAGAGGAGGGTTCGGGTGACGCCAGCTCAGCGCAGAAGTCGACTCGGGAATGCATATTCGATGGCGTGCCTATAGAGACCCCGGTCTACGACGGGAGCCTGCTTAGCACCGGCAATCGGTTCGAAGGCCCAGCCATTGTTGAAGAAGCAAAGACCACCGTTGTCGTGCCTCCGACTTTCACCTGTGAGGTGAATCGCCAACATGGCTATGTGCTTAATAGCCAGTCCGAATCGCTGAACGCTGGCGCCCAAACGGGAGAAAATCGATGACTAGACCGGAGGAAGCCCGTCAGGATGTCGATCCGATCACGCTATCGACTGTTTGGCACGGGATGCAGAGCATCGCCCGAGAGATGCGTCACGTAGTCGATCGGACAGCCCAGAGCTATCTCATAGCTCAACTCCACGACATGGCCGCAGGTATCTGGGATGCCCAGGCCCGAACTATCGCGGTTCCCGAAGGTCCGACTTCGATGTTTCTTTCCCAGCATTTTGCCGTTGAGGCGATACTCGAGAAGTTCGGTGACGATCTTCATCCTGGGGACGTCATCATCACGAACGATCCGTTCAAGGGGCATTGCAACCACCTTCCGGATTGGGGTTTCATTCGTCCAGTGTTTTATGAAGATGAACTCGTTTTTGTTCTGCTCACGCGAGGTCATCAGCAAGACACCGGTGGTTCGTTCCCAGGTGGCTACTTCGCGAACGGTTACGACATCCATGCCGAAGGCATGATCATCCCGCCAATCAAGATCTACGACCAGGGTGTTGAGCGGTCAGACGTGCTTGAGCTGATTTGGAACAACGTGCGATTTCCCGAAGGCGTCAAGATCGACAACTACGCGTTAATGGCTGGTCTCGCCGTTGGCGAGAAACGTATCCACTCACTGCTGGACAAGTACGGCAAGCAATCGGTACTCGACTGTGTTGAGGAGATGCTGGACCGTATGGAGGCGAACGTTCGGGCCACGATCACTGAGATTCCGGACGGCACCTACTTCGGCGAATCGGCGACCGACGATGACGGTACGACCTTGGACGAGCAAGTCTGGGTCCGTTGCGAAGCAACCATTGCGGGTGACGAGATGACTCTGGATTTCACAGAGAGCGATGACCAGCGCACCGGCTTCGTCAACTGCGTTCTCGCCTCCACATACAGTCGGGCCGTCGCTGGAAGCTTCTTGTTTTTCGATCCTGAATACTCACCGTTCCACAATGCAGGGAGTATGCGCCCTATCACCCTTATCGCTCCTGAGGGCTCCGTTTGCAATGCGCAGTACCCGGCGACGGTCGGTGGTTCTCCAGTAAATGTTGGGACCCAGGTGCTCGAGGCGACGGTAGCGGCGCTTTCTCAGGCGATCCCTGAGAAAGCTGTAGCGGCATGGGGTCGGCGTCGGGGCCATTACATCGCTGCGCTCGACTCGCGAAATGGTCAGCGTTATACGCAAACTACAACCGATGCCGACGGTGGTGCCGGAGCAGTTTGGGGATTCGACGGCTTTGAGGGCGCCATGGGTATGTCTGGCCTCGGTTCGATTCAGCGTGGCAGTGTCGAAGAGATAGAGATCCGGTACCCCTGGCGGACTGAGCGCTACCACTTCACATCGGACCTTTCGGGCGCGGGAAGGTGGCGGGGTGGTTCTGGAATGGTCTGGGAGGTTCGAAACCTGGGTGGTGATGCCCGGATCGCAACCGGAAGTTCTGACGGAGACCTAACCCAACCTGCGGGTGCCGCTGGTGGGGATCCTGGACCTCTTTCCAAGATGTACATCCGCCGTGGAGACGAGATCGAAACGGTTCGGACGCATCGCATGATCGAGGTGAAGACAGGTGAGGTACTCGGAAAGGTCAGTGGCGGCGGCGGTGGGGTCGGTGAGCCGTTTCAGCGAGATCCTCAGGCTGTGTTGAAGGACGTGATTGACGGATATGTGACTGTTGAGACTGCTGCGAACGTCTACGGGGTTGTGGTTGATGAGACGGCATTCACGGTGGATGAAGATCGAACGAAAGAGCTTCGGAGCATCGACTAGTGGTTGTTGGGGCGTTGGCGCAGTCGGATGCGGAAGATCTCGAGTTGATGTGGCGTATTCGTGCGTTCGAAGAGAAGGCCTCCGAGTTGTTTGCTCGGGGGAAGATCAGCGGCCTTCTCCATCTCGCTATCGGCCAGGAGGCAACGGCGGTTGGTGTTTGCGGAGCGTTGAAGCCCGCAGACACAGTCTTCAGCGGCCATCGGCCTCATGCCCATGCCATCGCCAAAGGGGCAGAGATCGGAAGGTTGTTCGCCGAACTGGCAGGTAGGAGCACCGGATACTGCGGCGGCAAAGGCGGATCGATGCATCTGGCGGTACCCGAAGTCGGTTTCGTTACTGCTACGGGTGTTGTGGGAGGCAACCTTCCACTTGCCCTGGGGGCTGCACTTTCTTCGAGCAGTCGGGGGAAGCAAGAGGTCTCTGTGGCGTTCTTTGGCGATGGTGCTGTTCAGACAGGACTATTTCACGAATGTCTGAATCTTGCGAGTCTCTGGAAATTGCCGGTCGTACTGATTTGTGAGAACAATGGCTTTGCTGAGTTCTCACCCCTCTCCGCTCACACGGTGGTTAGGCGGCTTGCGGACCATGCCGATACCTATGGGATTCCGTCGGAGACTATCGATGGCAACGATCTGGCTCTGGTTCGGGCGGCGGCTGTCGCTGCTGTGGATCGAGCCAGAGGAGGTGGTGGTCCGAGTTTCCTTGAATGTCTGACTCACCGGTTCCGTGGACACTATGAGGGGGATCCGACGCTGAAGCGCGGGAGCAATCCACGAGATGAGAAAATGGACCCCATTGGTCGCTTCGTTCGATCCCTTGAGGGTCGCGTCGGGAGTGTGGAGCCCGAAAAGATAGAGGCTCGAATTCGAGTTGAGGTCGATATGGCAGCGGATGAGGCGCTTGATGCCCCGTGGCCTGACCGGGAAAGCCTCGTAAGCAACGTGGTGGCATCGTGGTGACGGAGACGGTCCGTTACATCGACGCCATTTCTTCGGTCCTGCGACACGAGTTGGACCGAGATGATGACGTTCTGATTCTCGGCGAGGACGTTTCCTACGGTGGCCCATTTGGCGCAACGGCTGGGCTTTCCGAGTCCTTCGGTCCGAGAAGGGTTATCGATACGCCGATTAGCGAGGGCGCTGTGATGGGCCTTGCGGTGGGGGCGGCTCTCTCAGGCTGTCGACCGGTTGTCGAGATCATGTTTGCTGACTTCGTGACGCTTGCCATGGATCAGTTGGTAAATCATGCCGCCAAGTTCCGATATATGACCGATGGAAAGTTGTCAGTTCCGATGACGATTCGGGTTCAGGGCGGAGTCGGCGGGGGCTATGGCGCTCATCACTCGCAGAGTTTGGAATCCTGGTTTCTGCACGTGCCTGGACTAAAGGTTGTTGCACCTTCGTCGGTTGCGGATGCGGGCGGCCTATTGACTGCAGCGATTCGTGACGACGATCCGGTGATCTATCTTGAACACCGCGGTCTCTATTGGACTAAAGGGTCGTTTGTCCCCGGTGGTTCCCCAACTCGAATCGGTGAGGCAGCTGTCGTGAGACCTGGTTCAGATGTAACTGTGGTGACGGTTTCTCGGATGGTGAAGACCGCGATTACGGCATCTGAGAAACTCGCTGCTGAGGGCATCGACATCGAATTGGTTGATCTCCGGTCGGTGGCGCCGATCGATTGGGATACCATCGAGGATTCTGTTAGGCGTACGCGCCGGCTAGTGGTAGTCCACGAAGCGGTGACTACTGGTGGTCTTGGCGCCGAGATAGTGGCTGGGTTGAGCACTAGAGCTTTTGAGGTGCTTGCATCTCCGGCCGTCAGAGTCGGTGCCCCGTCGGCCCCGGTTCCGGCCAGCCCCTTCTTGGAGCAGTTCTACGCTCCGAGCGTAGAGGACGTCGTCGAGGCGGTTCTCATGACCCTCGACGACCGCGAGGAACGCCCGGCCCATGCTTCCTGACTTAGGTGTCGAGGGGTTGATGACGCTTCTTGAGCGGATGCTCGTTGCTCGTCGATTTGAAGAGCAACTCATCGATCTAGCTCAGGAACGCGACATCGGCCATTTCCATGTCTACGTCGGCCAGGAAACCACTGGTATTCCTGCGCTCGCGCTACTCGAAGACGGTGACCTCTCGTTCACGAACCATCGAAATCATGGTCACCTCATCGCACGGGGCGCTGAACCGGGACCGATGTATGCCGAGATCCTTGGCCGTGCGACCGGCTATTGCCGTGGGAAAGGTGGAACACTCCACCTCGCGTCTGCAGAGCACGGTTTCCCGACCACTTCTTCGGCTACCGGTGGCTGCATTCCGCCGGCAGTTGGTGCCGCCTTGGGCTTTCAGAGGCTTGGTTCGGACAGGGTGTCGGTGTGCCTCATGGGTGATGGTGCCCTCGAAGAAGGCGCTTGGCATGAGTCAGCCAACATTGCGGCTATGGAGCAACTCCCCGTCGTATTTCTTTGTGAGAACAACAGTCTCGAAGCATTGGGTCAGCGTGCGGGGGAGTACCCGTCGTCGACGATGGCAGCATCCGACCTCACTGAACTTGCCTCGGTCTTTGGCATTGAGAGCGTCGCAATCGACGGACTTGATACACGCTGCGTGTACCAGACGATGGCTAAGGCTGTGCAACGGGGACGTTCCGGTGAGGGGCCAACCTTTATAGAGGCACGCACGGTTCGGTGGCCAGGAAACCGACCGATCTGGCCGGAGTTGGCTACCGGAAAGACCGACCTTTCGATGGCTTGGGACGATTCAGTCATCCCACAAGAGCACATAAAGTGGCATCAGGAGCAGGACGGAGTACTTGAATACGTACGACAACTTCTGGGCAATGGACAGATTTCTAAAGAATCTGTTCTGGATCTCGACAAGCAGAGCAGCGAAAGAGTTCGAGAAGGCCTGATCTTCGCGCTAGATAGCCCCTATCCGAGTCCGGAAGAGGCGCTCGAACACGTCTTCACTCCTCATCAAGGCTGACTGTTGCGCACGATGCTGTACGCCGAGGCCGTCGTCGAAGCTTTACGACGATCAATAGAGGATGATGAGCGAGTTCATCTCATGGGTCAGTATTTCCTTGGTCTGACGCCGCACCGGACAATGGTTGGTGACCTTTACAAGCAGTATCCAGATCGCGTCTATTTTCCCCCAATAGCTGAACTTGGTTACGTGGGAGCTGGGATCGGTGCCGCCATTGCTGGACTTCGGCCAATTGTCGATTGTGCGACGGCAAGTTTCACTTTCCAAGCGTTTGCTCAAATCCTCAATGAGGCGGCGAATATCCATTACATGTCAGGTGGTCAAACTTCGGTTCCAATGGTGATTCATTACAACCATGGGGTTCGGGGTGGAGGTGCCGCGCAGCATTCCCATAGCCCGCAGGCAATGATGTGGAACACGCCAGGGCTCGAGATTGTTACCCCCTCGCATCCGGCAGACCTGATTGGACTTGTCCAGACGGCGGTGGCTTCTGACAATCCCACCATCTGGGTTGATCATGTTCGGTTGTTTGACACAGAGGGCGAGGTGCCCGATGACATCGAGCCGATTCCTTTCGGACGGGCCTCCATTCGTCGTGAGGGAAGTGACCTGACGGTCTTCGCCTCCTCGTGGATGGTGTGCCGTTCGTTGGAGGCGGCTGAGTTGTTGGCGGCCGAGGGAATCAGCGTCGAGGTAGTGGACCCGCGGACTCTTGTCCCCCTTGACGAGGAGGCCATCCTGCAATCAGTGGCGAAGACGGGTCATCTCCTGGTGGTTGATGAGTGTCATCGGCGTTGTGGGGTTGGTTCAGAGATCGCAGCCATCGTTGCGGAACATGCACACGGAGATCTCCGCGCACCGATCCGGCGTTTAGCCACTCTCGATGTTCCAGTTCCTTTCAGTGCGCCGATGGAAGAGTTCGTGGAGCCAACCGTTGACAAGATTATTGAAGCAGCGCGTTCTGTCGTGGAGAACCGGTGATCTGAGATGCAGGCCATCACTATGGGTGGTTTCGGTGGGACCGAGGTTCTCACGAAGGGTGATGTGCCCTCTCCGCTTCTTAAGTCACGAGAAGTACTGGTCAAGGTTGAAACCGTTGGCGTTAACCACATTGACTTAGCGACGATGAGAGGTGAGGGCCTCGCTCATAGCGTCCAGCCTGGGCAGATTCTGGGTATCGATCCGGCTGGGAGAGTGGTTGATGTTGGGCCAGGTGTCACCGCCCACCAGGTCGGGGATCGGGTCGTCGTCCGGCCCGTTGTACCCTGTGGTTCCTGTCGTTGGTGTGTTGACGGCAAAGACGACTCGTGCGATGAACTGGTCTTCGTTGGAATCCACCGGCAGGGCGGCTTCGCTGAGTTCGTTGCTATTCCGGAATCAAACGTCTATTCCATCCCGGGCAATCTTGCGTTTTCCGAAGCATCAGCTTTTTCGCACTCATTCCCAGTAGCGCTCCAGATGCTTCGAGAACGGGCGAAGGTCTGCGATGGTGAGACCGTCCTTGTTACGGGAGCTGCTGGGGCCGTAGGGGCCGCCGCAGTCCAACTGGCCAAGCATTTTGGTGCCCGAGTCATCGCTGCTGCTGGTTCGAGTGATCGTGCCGGTTGGTGCCTAACTCTTGGCGCAGACCTCGTGATCGACTACGGCACATCGCCCCAGTTTGCTGGGGAGATACGTGAGTTCTCGCCAGACGGAGTTGATGTTTGCATCGAGACCACGGGTTCAGCAGATCTCTGGAGCCAGTTGTCTTCGGTAGCGGCCAAACGTGGTCGGGTGGTCGGCTGCGGGGGCCATGTAGGTGGCCAAATCCCTCTTGACCTGTTCTGGCTATTCCGTGCCAGAGTGACAGTGATGGGAAGTGCGGCTTCTACTAGAGCTGCTTTCGTCGATGCGCTGGCCTTACTTGCCAAGCAAGAGGTGGTCGTACCGGTGGAGCGTCTAGTCCCGTTTGCGGAGTTTCGTAGCGCCTTTGACCTACTCGGTGATCGAAACCGGATCGGGAAAGTCGTTTTAGAAGTTTGTCGGCCGGGAACCTGAGAGGAGATTGCGTTGCGAATCCCCATTGAGATGCAGTCGTTGGCCTATGAGATGGAGGGTGCCGTCATCATCGAATGGCTTGTTGAGGTTGGTGCCCGTGTCGCCAAGGGCGATCCGGTCGTCATCGTTGAGACGGAGAAGGCCGAGGTGGAGATGGAGGCACTAGATGCAGGGGTACTCGTTGAGGTCGTCAGCGTCCCTGGCGATGAAGTCCTGGTAGGTGCACCTCTCGGCTACCTGGAGCAGTAGGGATGAGTCGTTTGCGTCAGGCCGTTGCTCGGCTCATGACGGAAAGTAAGCGAGATGCGCCGCATTTCTATGTCACTATGGAAATTGACATGGAGGAGGCGGTTGGACTGCTTCGAGTGGCCAACCAAAGTCGAGAGCAGCGAATCTCAGCGACGGCACTTATGGTCACTGTCCTTGCCGAGGCACTAGCAGAGCACTCGATGTTTAACTCGCTGATGGTCGATGGAGTGCCGACTCCGCAGGAAGATATTTCAGTTGGGGTAGCGGTTGCGACTGATGCAGGTTTGGTAGCACCAGCCCTCCTGGACTGCGGCAATAGGGGACTTGAAGAGACCAATCTTGCCTTGACCGACCTGGTCCATCGGGCTAGGTCCGGACGACTCAAAGGGCGCGAGCTGGCTGGGTCGACTTTCACTCTGAGCAATCTGGGGATGTACGACGTGGCGTCGTTTACAGCCATCATCAACCCGCCGCAGGTTGGGATTCTCGCCACGGGTCATATCGGTGAACGAGTAGTTGTCAGTGGAGGTGATGCAGCGATAAGGCACGTCATGACGGCGACTCTGAGCGCAGATCACCGAGCAGTCGATGGCGCTGAGGCAGCCGTGTTTCTCAAGGGGCTTCGGGACCTCTTGGAGGCACCCGAAAGGTTTTTTGAGAGTGTTTAGGGGCAGGACTGGGTGCTATCGGGCCAAAAACTTCGCGATGGGTCGGGATGCAAGGAAAGATTGAAACCGACGTCGCCGTATTGGGCGCAGGAGCTGCAGGATTGGCAGCAGCAATTGGTGCCAAACGTCAGGCGCCTGGAGCGCGAGTCGTAGTCGTTACTTCGGCACAGCCGGGTTTCTCAGGATGTTCTCCGATGGTTCAAGGCCTGAATGCCGCTCTTGCTGAACCAGACTCACCGGCAGCCCACTTCAGGGACATGGTCAGTCGAGGTTGTTATTTAAATAACCAGCGGCTCGCCTGGAGGGTCGCCCATGGGGCCCCCGGCATGGTGGCTGAGCTCGAGGCGGCGTCTGATAACGGCTTTGCCAGACGTCTAGACGGCTCCTACGACCAGCGCCCGTTCGGCGTTCAAACGCACCCTCGTAAGTTGCACCTTGGTTACAACACCGGGCGAATGATTCTTGACAACCTGCTTCATTTAGCCCAAGCCCATGGTGTGGAGA
>Ga0315328_10001518_pt1 | contig 10769 bp, 11 predicted proteins | sample M120032315metaG_FD_203462 | JGI IMG/M metagenome (GOLD analysis project Ga0315328, IMG submission 203462) | Ammonia-oxidizing marine archaeal communities from Monterey Bay, California, United States - M1 200m 32315 | ecosystem: Environmental > Aquatic > Marine > Intertidal zone | place: USA... | reverse complement strand
AGGCCACTTGTATTTTTTTTGGGGAGTTCAGGAGTCTCGAAGCCAGTTTTTGTATCTCCTTTGGAAAGGTGGCTGAAAACAATAGATTTTGCTTTTTCTCAGGCAATTGCTTGATCACTTTCTCTATGTCTTTCTTGAAGCCCATATCAAGCATTCTGTCTGCTTCATCCAGAACAAGAACCTCAACCCCAGATAGATCGATGGTGTTCTGACTCAAATGATCGAGTAGCCTTCCCGGTGTAGCAACCACAATATCAACGCCTTTTTTTAGCTTACTTTTTTGAGGCCTCATGCTGACACCTCCAAATATCTCTATGGTTTTGAATGGCAATGCAATGCCATAGGTACGAAAACTATTGTTCACTTGTGCTGCCAGTTCTCTGGTTGGCGTCAAAATTAAAGCACGTATTCTTCTTTTCTTTGATTTGTATTGCTGTAAACGATTGAGGATAGGCAGAGCAAATGCTGCCGTTTTCCCAGTACCTGTTTGTGCGCCTGCAAGTATATCCATGCCTTTGATGATCAAGGGTATTGCCCTTTCTTGCACCGGTGTTGCTTCTGAATAGCCTTCTTTTTGAATTGTATTCAGCAATTCATCTGAGAGACCAAGATTTTTAAAAGACATTGAATACCCCTGTAAGTGGCTCACAGTGTATAGATTTTTTTTTAAGATATTCCTTTATTTATCTTTCTGGATATTGAATCAACCTAGTGCGCCACTCAGAACCCACAAAGCAGCGAGAGTGAGCATGCTGGCCGCCACTCGATTTGCGTTCAGAACGCCTTTACTGCTGCTCAGTCTGCTCGCAAGCCACTGTCCACCCGTTGCATATGCGGTCATGGATATAAATTCAGTCGTGAGCATGATGCCCATCATGATCATGAATTGCGGGACAAGTGTTGTATCCATTGAAACAAAACCTGGAAGCAGGGCTATTAAAAAAGCCCAACCTTTGGGATTACTGACCGCTGTTACATAGCCAAGGATTGCAAGTGCCGCAGGGCGTGTATTTTTGAGGTCTCTATTTTTTATAGTTTCAGGCGTTTCATGAAATAAATGAAAAGCAAGATACAAAAGATAAACGCCTCCTAAAAGTGAGACAATTTGGAAATAGATGGGATCACGGGACAACAGCCACCCCAGGCTCCAAAATGTTGCAGTGAATACGCTTGCAACGCCACTCAATTCTCCCAGCATCATCCAGAGTGTTCGCTTATAGCCAATTGATAAACCCAGTGTGAATGCCAATGTCATGCATAGCCCAGGCGTGAATGAGACTGATGCAATGGTGGGGATGAACAATAAAATCAAATCTGGCGACACAGATATTTCCTTGTAATTTAGAAAATATTATTTTCTCTTTGAAGCTCTCTTATGTAGCTAATGATTGTTTTGACTTCATCTTTGGTCACATTTTCAACGGCAGGCATATTCCCAAACATCCAATGATGTCCTCTCACTCCCATTTCAACAGCTCGATAGAATGTCATGTCATTGTGATGACTAGGCTCATATATTTTGTGCACAAGGGGTGGACCTAGTTTCTTTCTTCCAACGGCATTTTTTCCATGGCATTCAATGCAATTTGATTCAAAGATTTTCTTTCCTAGGATTGCTTCATTGGAAAAAGATTCAGGTATTTTTATTCTCACAATTGCATCATCAAACATGATACTTTTTCTCTCATTATCGTCTGCCCAACCATTAAAGCTAAAGAGTAGTGCTGATATGAGGATGAGTTTTTTCATAAATTAAGCCACCTTTTTTAAAAAAGTTATCGTTTAGCTTCTCTCAGACTTTTTTCAAAGCATACAGTTATACCTAATGAATTTTCTTCTTTTGCTGGCGTCAAAATATATCTGCTTCCAATTGTCTTCAATTTATAAATGCAATTGGAGCTCTCAGTCTGTATGTGTAAAGTTTGGAATTTTTCATCATACTCATATCTTCCATTTTCAGTAATCATTTTTCCCGTAGGTGAGTATTTAACCCCTCTTTTATTGAAACTGACCACGACCTCTGGAGTCTCATGTGAAAAAAGATCACCGCTTTTGAAATTGAAGTACTCTCTGCCACTATCGGTCTTTTCATATAACCTTTTGCCTTCTAATGAATTGCTTTGTTGGGCAAAAGACAATGATGTCCCCAAGAATAAAACTGATATGAGAATGAGTTTTTTCATTCGATAATTCCTTTCCTTCGAGCCTTTTCTAAAGTTTCTTCAATGCTCCTCATCCGCTTGTCAAATCTTTCATTGGTGCAAAGCTCAATGTCCTGTTCATTCGATAATTCTGCTTCGCATTCCCGTCTATAGATGTCTCTGATCATTTCCCCGGTGATGGTTTTCGGGATACTACCTTCTAATTTCCTCTTTCTGAATCTTGTATTAGTACAGAGCTCAATATCATCAATATCTGTGTATTCATTTTTACATTCATCTCTAATTACACTCTCTACAGCTCTCTCTATAGCTGAATTAGAGTTGTCATCGCTGGTTCCAAAATTTGGGGCAATGACAGCAAAAATGACCAAAGCAAACCAGATTCTCCAAAACCAGATCACGATCTTAGAATTGGATTCCATATTCATTTTTAGGAATGCCTGATCATTGATACCGCCTGATTGATAGATAGATTTGATTGTTCTTACGGGAATAACAGTGAATATATAGAGAAAATATATTCCGATTAGAGAGCCGATGAAGAAGTCATTGCTATAAATAGCAAAAATTAAATCATAAAGATTTCCCCTTACTGGCGTTGGAAAAATCAATCCCAGAACGTTAAGAATCATCGTTATGGTAATCAGTATATTTACATAACCCTTAACTTTATTCATCAGTGATTCCTCTTTTTGTTACCAAATAAGTTGAAACTATATCCATAACCAATATCTACTATCATTGGAAATCCCTCGGGATTGTCTCTTCCCAAACCTTTTCTCTGAATAATTCACCATTGACTAATACCCATCTGTGGAATACTAAGTAAAAGTTCTCTTCATCGCTTTTGAACTCTACATTTTGATGAAAATCAAGGGTGCGATCTTTTAGCTCATGTGAAATCTTATATTTCCCAACAACTGAAGTGAGTGCAGGATTGTTATCAGAAGTTCGATGTTCTATTTCTTCTTGATAGCGCTCAACACCCCATGGATATTTTGTAGCAAGACTATTACGAGCAACGCCAAATGCTTCTTCAGTATCAGGATCAATTTCAATTGAGTCGATAGCTGCATATCCAGTGATATTTCCAGCGTCTAGTGATTCATAACCAGCAAGGATGGGATCAGCCGATGGTTCCCTAAAGTTAGGTGATTTTTTATTTTTCAATGCAACAACAGGAAATTCAATTCTTAATCCATCATTGCCACCTATCAATAGTTTCGTCTCCATTGGAAAAGGTGTCGGCCATAGCATTGGCCAGATGGCATTATTAACCGCAACACGAATTCGGTGACCTTTTTGAAATACCCAAGAAGTAAAGTGAAGATCAATCTTTAAATCAAATTCTTCTCCAGGGACAATGTCCTCAGGACCACGTGCAGAATTCCTATGGGTTCCATTGAAAGCGGCAGCTGCCACCTGTGTAACTTGTCCATCTGGTGCGATATCTGAAACTCTTACAACCCAATTTGCTCTTTTTGCACTGGCTGATACTCGAAGTTTAGCAATTGGCCTTCCTAAGATTTCAAACGGCGCATCTAAGACCTTGCTATCATAAACCAAACTTAAGTCATCCATGGGCTTTTGATCAGGTGGAATACTGCCCCACCACATTGTAGGACCACCACCCTCGAGTCCCGTTGATGCTTTGTACTCAAGGAGATGTTTGTCTTTACTTCCAGGATTTCTAGATAAGCTATGATCTGGGTGTGCATGCCAAATATGATTTTCCGCTCTCTCTATAGGCCAACCATCTTCCCATCTCCAAAACCCATCAATTTTATTTAGTGAAGCATCAGGGGGATGATAATTTCTAACAAAGACTGCAAATTTTGGCTCATCTAGAATCCCAGTATCCATTCCTTTTAGCCACTGATCGAACCAGCGAACTGCTTCATATCTCCACTCTACTTGTGGTTCAGGCCAGGCATTATGAGGAAAATAATGATCCCATGGGCCAATCATCGCCTTCACAGGAGCTTCAACGTTCTCTAACATTCGAAGCAGGCTGTTTCGATAGCCATCATACCATCCGCCTATGTGATAGCCGGGTATCTTAATTTTATGGTATTGATCTTTTGCTGATGCTCGATCCCAGAACGCTCCATCACGTTGTTGTCGCATATAACTAAAAACACTTGGCTTAACATCAAAACGCTTTTCAATCCACTCATCATCCATCTTAAAATCTGGAGCTCCAGGAATACTGTTATCAAGATCATGTCTCATCATCCAAGAGTCTCCTGCGACCATAATCCCATCCATATAATGAACATCCTCCTGGTATAGATATTCTGTTGACATAACAGAAATAAATGCTTTTAGAGCAGGGGGATTTCGCATTGCCATTTGTATCGAGTTGAATCCTCCCCATGAAATACCAAACATTCCGATACGTCCGGTAGACCATTCTTGTTTAGAAAGCCATTCAATTACTTCCTCACCATCATCTAATTCAATATCTGAGTATTCATAAGGCACAGTTTTTCCCTCACTGTTGCCTGTTCCTCTTATATCCACTCGAGCAACAATATAGCCATTTTCTAAAAAATAAGAGTAGAGCGCGTAGTTTCTCGCTCTTGATTCATCTTTTCGATATGGGAGATACTCAAGTAGTATTGGATACTTACTTTTATTATTTGCATCTGAGGGCCAGTATAAATCTGCTGCTAGCCTGACCCCATCTGACATAGTTATCCAGGTTGTAGTTATTTCAGATTTCTGAAAACCATTTTCATCTAAGGAAAGAACATTTAGGCTCACCAAAAGAGCAGAGAGAAGGGCCAATTTCTTCATTGAATATTTATTCCTCTCTTTGTCACTAAATAAGTTGCAAAACTACCCAACCAATGACCTCCCTCATAGAATTCACTGTTAACACCAATCAATCCTGATTCTTGGTGCTCTGCAGCAGCAGCACTCAGTGCTTTAATCCTTAAATCTTTGGGGGGCAGACCACTTGCAATGCCTTCAAGCATCCAAGCTCTACTCAAGTTCAATCCATCAATGTGTGCTAGCTTAGGATCCGATCTATCACTCACTATGGCCGGTTCTAGCCAAGTAGTATTTGAATTGGGAACATCAAGGAAATCATTTAACCAGACAGCAAATTCAGATGGGCTCATGACTCTTCTAATGAGATCAGCTTCAGCTAAGCACGGTGAAAGGAAGTCAGCTCCAGATGGTTCATAATGAATGGGACATTCTTTGTCATCAGAGAAAAATTCCAAGACCCTTTTTCTGATGAGTGATTCAACCTCTTTGTTTTTCGTTGTTCTTGACCAATCAAGCATGAGCCCCAATGCAAATGCAGTTTGAGCATGTTGTCCACTTCTGACTGGATAGGTCAGCTTGGGAAGCCATTCAACAACTCTGCTTACAAGCACCTCTTCCAATGGCCTAATGTTCTCTCTCCACTCTTTTGCTGAAGAATCATCCCAATCATCGAGTTCAGCTGCTAATTGAAGCAACCATGCTATTCCATAAGGTCTTTCGAAGGCTTTCCGACCTTTAGCAGAGACATACCTGCTTTCTTGCAATAGATTTACTTCTGAAAAGCTAACTTCAAGTGCTTCAATGGCTTTTGGAGCTAGCTCACTCTCCGGATAGAGTTTTGCAAGTCTTGTTAAGAGCCAGTGACCGTGTACGGATGAGTGCCAATCAAAGCATCCATAAAAAGATGGAGTGAGCTCTCTTGGCGGCATGACATCTGAATCACTTTGCATCGTGTGAGAAATCTTATTTGGGTATTCTTTATGCACGCATTCCAGTGCAAGCTTCGCAAAATTCTCTGCATTGATCTTTTGGTCATTGGCGTGAACAGAATTAATCGAAAAAAGCCCAATAAAGAAAAATATAAGCAACGTTTTCATTCTAAGGGTTTTCGTATTCAAGAGGTTCTTCATCATACTGTTTTAGATCATCATTAATGTCGTGCCAAGGCGCCTTGGATCCAACATAGATATGATGGGCTTCAGGTAACTCTGGATCACCGTTGACTAAGCCAAGCGCAATAAATAATCGATCGGGATATGCATTAACAATAACCATGATATTGGAACCACAGTTTTCACAAAACAGTCGCCGGCTATGTTCTGATGAAGCATACGTTTTAATGCTGTCCTCACCAGAATTATACGTAAATGAAGATCGATTGACCTCTATATAGCTTCCATATGCTGCAGCGTGTAATCGCCTGCATTGTGAACAATGACAATGCGAAAAGTATGTGATCTTCTGCTTGATCTCAAATGAGATCTTTCTACACTCGCAGTTCCCTTCAATATTATTCATTTTCCTGAAGGTAAGGGTTTCCTTGATCTATGAGTTTATCGCCGGTCTCAATTCCAAGGAGGAATCTCCCGGTAGGAGTGGTTGCATTCTCCCAATGGACTCCGCCATGCATTGACATTGTTCGAAGATCCCTAAAGTGTCTCTGCGTCGCATTCCTGCCTGTTTGTGATGACACTCCCATCATTCCTGCCAATCTGCTTCCAGATGCCATGCAGAGCTTTGAGGCCATGGAGGTCTCTCTTCTTACCTTCAATCGATCACTGCCAGTAATGCTTTCATCATTGGATCCTTTTTCATGAAGAAAATTACAGAGTTCATCAATGATCATGTCTGCGATTCTCAGCTCCTCATAGGATTCACCAATTTTCTGTTGCACCGATTCTTGTTCAGATACCTTTTCTCCCAACATTGCCCCAAATCTAGATCTTGTTTGTTCAAGATACTCATTGATTAGACCATGCGTTGTTCCCAACGTTGGCCCAGAGAGTAGGGTATTGAAGTACATCCCCATTTCCACCCGATAGATATAACTTTCATGGAGGGATGAACCGGGAGGGTTTTTGCCACCCATTTCTATCGACTTAATTGTTCTGTATTCAGGCACGAATGCATCGACAACTTTAATGTCTTTGCTTCCAGTGCCTTTGAGACCTTCTGCATGCCATGTGTCAATGATTTCATACTGATCCGGCATGATGAATGCCATCCTATAATCAAGAGCGGTCCCAGACTTGGAGTGAGCATTTTTAAATTGGCCAGCAACAATCGAAGCATCTGAATGATCCACACCAGAGGCAAAACGCCAAAGACCATTGAGAATGAATCCGCCGTCGGCTTCTGTCATCTCACCGCCACCAGCAAAAGCAGTTGCAATGACTGCATTGGGACAGGTAGGCCAGAATTCTTCTTGCGCTTCAGCTGGGAATCTTCCAAAGTTCCAGGAATGAGACATGACTACCGATGACATCCATGAAGTCGATGCACAACCTTTGCCTAATTCTCTGGCAACATCCACTTGTGTTCCCCAGTCCATCTCATATCCGCCATACCTTTTGGGCGTAAAAATTTTATGGATTCCTGCTTCCTTCAGTGCAGCCACATTTTCCTCGGGCATTTTCCGAAGGTCTTCAGCCTGTTGAGCCCTTTCCCTTAATTCAGGGACGAGATCCCTCGCAAGCTTTGTAATCTCTTCTCGGGTAGGAATATAGCTGGGACTTTTATTTTCCGCTAGCGCCATATCTCTTATTAGTCAGCCAATTCTATCGTGACTCTACCATTCTCATCCATGTCAGAGATTTTGAACTCTACACCGATTGCTTTTCCGTAGCCTTCATATCTTGGTCTCCACCACTTATCAAGCAGTTCCTCTTGAGTCAGATCAAATTGACCCAAACGAGTCGCGGCATCCAAGACTTTTTTAAATGGAAAGGTGAAAGTTCTTTTGCCAGGTTCGATTTTTGCATCCAGGCACATTTGAAAGAAGCAACCTGTTCTTTCGTACATCATGACCAGTGCCAGTTCTTTATTGCCCGTTTTATCGATCATATTTTTTGTGCGTTCCAACAACGGCTGCATGGTTTCTCTATCGTGCTCAACATATTTATCAAGCATGTCATTGTCCTTTGCAAACTGAACAGCATTAAGATGTGCCTTCAAGAGCGCGTCATTCATGTCGTGTGGATATGGAATTTGAATCTGCATGGTTCGTACCAGAACCTGCATGGATTCAGCCACATCAGCTTCTCGACCTTCCATTCCTGTTGGTGGTGCAAGCACTTCTGGCGTCATCATTTCTACCGGCGGACCGCCCATAGGTTTAGCATCTTTTTTAGGCTTATTGCTTCCTTGCATCATTGCCATTTTTAGCTCCTCTTTAAAATATTATTTAGTTAATATACATCAAGGTTGATGCTTATTTTAAGAATCCTTTACCTTATAATAGTCATATTCTAATATTGATTACGGTCTTAAGTTAGAATCACAACACGATTTAGGGAGTTCAATGTGTATATAAATTTTTGGTATCCGGTAATTTTGGGTGAAGAGCTAAAAGAAGAGCCAGTTAAAGTCAGAATGCTGGGACAAAATTTCGTTGTATTTAGAGATTCAGAGGGGAATCCAAATACATTGCATGATGTGTGCATACATCGTGGAGCCTCTCTTTCAGAAGGCTCGGTTAAAAAGGATTGCATACAATGTCCTTACCATGGATGGCAATTTGATGGCGGGGGCATATGTCAGAAGATTCCTTCTCTAGGCAAAGATGCAAAAATACCCAAGCGTGCAAGAATTGACGCCTATCCCACAGAAGAGAAGTATGGAATTGTTTTCGCATTTTTAGGCGACCTTCCAGAAAAACAGAGACCTCCGATCATGCCGATTGAAGAACTAGAAGACGGAGAAGGCTGGAGACCAAACTACTTAACGTACGAAGCAAAAATCAATTATGAGCGTTCTATAGAGAATGGCCTTGATGCTGCACACAATGAGTTTGTCCATCCTACGCATGGCCATGAAGGCGAGGACGATGATTACAAAGTCAATGATCTCAAGTTCGAAGACAGCAGATTTGGTGTCGCTAAAAAGTGGGGATTTGGCTTTTGGCATCCATTTAAATCTCCTGCTTCAAAGAAAGAGGGGCCACAGCTCAAAGAAGCAAGTGAGCAAAGATGGGCCGGTTCTGGAATAGTGGGGCCCAATCAAATGTGGACTTATATTGTTTTTAATGAGAAATCAGAGTTTAGACAATACATGTTTGAATGCCCTGTTGAGGAAGATCATGTGAAGATATTTTTGGTTAACATGAGAAAAATGATGCTTGATCCAGCCATGGATAAACCCATTGCAGATCGATGCATGGTGGTTGCTCAGCAAGATATTGATGTTTTGGAAAAAGTGGAACCATCCTTTACGCCTGCATCTAACACTAAAGAGTTCCTTGTTCCTGCAGATGAGCCTTGTATTAAATACAGAAAGTTACTCAGTGGATGGGAGAAAAAAGGCTGGAAGATCAACTCCGATGCCGTGAAAGAAGCCTCGGGCAAAATTGCTTATGCAATACCTTCTCCATTGAGAAAGAAACAGAAGGGTTGGGTCATCGACCAGATCCCATTGAACTAATCCATTATGAAATCACTTATTAGAAACATACAGCTCTCAATAATATTCATTATTATTGCAGCTCCTCTGAATGCGTTTGCAGATGATGAAGAAAGAATTGTTTTGATTACAGGAGCCAATCGAGGCATTGGATTGGAATTCACCGATCAGTATTTAGAAGAGGGTTGGACTGTGATTGCAACAGCTCGAAAGCCTGAAAAGGCTGAAGACCTGAAACAACTGCAAAAACAATACCCAGAGCAGCTTTCAATTCATCAACTGGATGTGACCGATCACGAACGAATAGATGCATTGGCTGAAGAGCTTGAGGGTCAGCCCATTGATTTATTGTTAAATAATGCTGGGATATCCGGATATATTCCTGATCAGATATTTGGGCGACTTGATTATGAATCATTTGATCAAGTCTTAGCAGTCAACACTGTTGCTCCTTTAAAGATGGCAGAAGCATTCTATCCCCATGTTAAAAGCAGTAACCTAAAGAAGATTGTCAGCGTTTCCAGTAGCGAAGGATCAATTGGTGGAGCTTATGATGATGAGTCGGGACGAATGTATTTCTACCGATCCAGTAAGTCAGCACTCAATATGGTGATGGTTAACCTAGCTTTTCAGCTCAAAAGTAGGGGCATAGCTGTTGGTTTAGTCAATCCGGGCCCAACAGATACTGATTTTATGAGAGGTATACCTTTTCCTCTGAGATCAACAGAGGAAGCAGTGTCAGACATGATTGAGAATATTGAGGATATAGATCTCGATAATACCGCTGCTTATCTCAATTACAACGGTAAAACGATTGATTGGTAAAGCTTTTTGATTAGAGTACCAAGCCGACTACATAAAACATTGAGCTGACAACAACAAAAGCACACGCTCCGAACATATTTTCTTTTCTCATAATGAATCTCCTATGGTTGAAGATAGACTTCGCCTAGAGGTCAGTAATAGATTCAAATGCGGCTCCTTATTAAAACTCTGCAATTCCAGCTACTGAACGCTCAACCTCTGTTTCAGCACTCGCTATCATTTGACCAGATGCCAGCTCAAATTTACCAATTTGACCGTTAAAGAAATTCCCAAGTACAGCATGTTGACCATCATTGCATAAGCACAATGTTGCCCATCCAGGACCAGGCAATACTTTTTCATCAAGAATTGATCCTGACTCAAGATCATGATGACAGAGAGAAAAGC
>Ga0315328_10001516_pt1 | contig 10775 bp, 2 predicted proteins | sample M120032315metaG_FD_203462 | JGI IMG/M metagenome (GOLD analysis project Ga0315328, IMG submission 203462) | Ammonia-oxidizing marine archaeal communities from Monterey Bay, California, United States - M1 200m 32315 | ecosystem: Environmental > Aquatic > Marine > Intertidal zone | place: USA... | reverse complement strand
AAGAAGAGGAGAGCACTGAGCTTAAGCCAGTTTTTGATGGAGAAACTTTTCAAACTAAAATAGATAGCTATGACGAAATAGAAGAGAAGGAAGACGCTTTTTGGAATGAGGTAATTAGTAAATTAGCTTATTTTGTTGGGTTCTGGTACAGCGGAAGAGCAACGAATCAAGAAGAGTTCGAAGAAATAGAGAGGCTTTATGACGCTTCAGTTTTTGACGAGGATGAAGATGACGAAGAAGAAAAAGCAGATGAGCCAGTCGAAGCGGTCGAAGAGTCAACCGAACCCGCAGAAGATCCAACCGAACCCGCACAAGGAGAAGAAGAAGCTGTAGAGAAGAGCGAAAAAACAGAAGAGCCTTGAACGAAGAAATCAGCACTCTAAGATATCTATATAAAGATGTTATTAATGGTTACTCTAAAGTAGAGGAGAAGAGCGTATATGTAAAGCATCTTAAAGAAAGAGATATAGGAAACATAGAAGAAAGAAAGATTAGACTTAAGGAGGAAGCCAAGAGAAATGGGCTTCTTGATGAGAAACAAAAAATTGAACTCTTGATAGAACAGGAGCTTTGGACCAAAGTTAAAGAAGATGACATAGAGAAAATCAGAAAAGAAGTCCTTCATTTAAAAGAATCAAAGAAGAAGTTGGTTCTCGGCCATCAAATTAAACAATTTAACAAGAAAATAGATAGACAGCAAAAGCTGTTTTTAGATCTTCATAGGGAAAGAAGTGAAAATCTAGGTTTTGTCGCCGAAACATATTCCGACAAAAAAATAAACGAAGAGATAGTAAGGGATACGTTCTTCAAAGGAGAAGATCTCAAGGAGGCCTTCTTCTCTGAAGAGGAGTTTCAGGAACTTAGCAACGCAGAGTTAGATGCTTATACGGTTTTATATTCCGCCGTAAACTCTCAATTCTCAGAGAATATACTAAAAAAAATATCAGTTTGTCCCTTTTTTGTTAATTCTTTTTTTATTTGCGAGAATAACCCAAATTTATTTTTTGGTAAGCCTGTAGTGGAACTCACTAACTACCAGATAGATATATTTTCATATGGGAGATACTTTAAACAGATAATGTCAGAATGCAAGAATCCTACCCATGACCTTTATGAAGAGCCTCAAAAACTAATAGAATATTACGAAGCGGCCTACAAGGCGAAGCAAGCCAAAGAGAACAAAAAAGGCCTAGGGTCTGGAAAACAAAGCGAATATATGGGGTCTACTATGTTTGGTGCAACCGAGGAGGAATTGAGATCTATGTCTGCTGGGGATGACGAGAGCTCTTCTATGGTCAATTTCTCTCAAGAAGCCGAAAAAACTGGAGGAGATATGGGTATAAATGAGTTTCTGAAATTGCATCAAAAATAGTGTAATTATTAGCCGAAGGCAAAAGTTTCATTATGGCAAAGGATATCGTTTATAGCGCAGAGCTGGACAGAACTGATCTGCGAAAAATGTCTAAGGACATTGGGAAGGTCGGCGATCTTCAAGGGATTGACTCTAAAACGCTAAGGAAGAGGTGGAGTCAGCCATTAGGTAAAATCAAAGGAGACCTTGGAGAATTCCAGAAGTCTATGGAGGCTTCTAATGCTCGTGTTATTGCTTTCGGAGCATCAACGGCTCTAATTGCTGGAGTTGCCACAGCGCTAAAAGGTGCCGCAAAGGCAGCTATAGATGTCGAAAGGTCTTTGGCGGACATTAATGTAATCCTGAATGCCACAAGTAAAGGTCTACAAAATTTCGGTCAGGAGCTCTTCGCGATAGCCAGAAATACAGGGCAGAGCTTTCAGGTCGTAGCTGACGCAGCCGGAGAACTTGCGAGACAGGGCTTGGGAGTCGAAGATACGCTAAGAAGAACGAGAGACGCTCTTATTTTAGCGAGGCTGGCTGGGATGGACACAGTAGATGCAGTGAACTCCCTCACAGCTGCTGTCAACTCATTCTCGAAGTCTGCGTTAACTTCAACGGAAATAGTTAACAAACTAGCAAATGTTGATGCTGCTTTTGCCGTAAGCTCAGCTGACTTGGCGGAAGCTATCAAGCGTGTTGGTAGTAGTGCTTCTGATGCAGGCGTAAGTATGGATCAGTTGATTGCAATTGTTACCACAGCTCAACAAACGACGGCCAGAGGGGGCGCAGTAATTGGTAACAGCTTCAAGACCATATTCACAAGACTGCAAAGACCTGCTGTTTTGGATCAATTAGAGGCCTTAGGTATAGCAACCAAAGACGCATCAGGGAATATAATGCCCCTAATGGGAGTGCTTAAAGGATTAGCTGGTTCTTTTGATAAGCTGGAGGACGTACAAAAGTCTCAAATAGCAGAACTCGTAGGTGGCGTTTTCCAAGTTAACGTTTTAAAAGCTGCGTTGTCTGACTTGGGCCAAGAATATTCTGTTTATGGAAGAGCCCTAGATACTTCAATTAGTTCCACAAACGAAGCTATAGAAAGAAATGAAAGATTAAACGAGACACTTTCATCTTTAATAAATAGAACATTTGTAAATCTGCAAAATGTTGGAGCGCAGGTTGGGGATATTGGATTCGCCCCAAGAGCCAAAGGAATACTAGAATTCCTAAACAAGGGACTGGAAAGCGATCTCGCAAGCAACGTAAAGACAGGAGAAACTATAGGAAACCAGCTCACTAAAGGCATAATTAAGGGGTTGGGGAACTTTTTCTTAGGTGGTCCGGGGATGATGTTAGGGGCTTTAGGTATTTTTAAGTTATTTGGTAATTTAAAGACTTTTGCTTTGGACGCGTTTAAAGGAATCACTGGCCTTAACGCAGGAACAAAGAAGAGAGCAGCAATGCAAGAGCAGATAACCCAGCTGCTGATGCAAGATGATAAACTATTAGATCAAATAGCCGCAGGGAATATGGACGTAGCCAAGGCGGCCGATGCGGTCATGAAGAAGTATCAAGATCAAGAGGCGATATTAGGAAGGATTAGTCGCTTATCGAAAGGGGCAGCTGGAAGAATCCCCACTGGAACTGGTGGAGGTAAGGCGTCAGGATTTATACCAAACTTTTCTGGAAAAGCAGATGAAAGACTGGCTATGCTCGCGGCTGGATACAATCCTTCTGACATAAGAAATGCGTCTATTAGAAAAACAAAAATTCATAACGGAAGAGGGGGAAGCTTCTCTTCTTACACTAACAGTAAAGAAACAGTAAGAACCGGAACAAACGCACAGGGATATAAAGCCACATTTGTTGTTCCGCCAAAGAGCAGCTCGGCTTATGGAAATTACGTTAGCAACATACCAAACTTTGCTTCCGGTTCTCAGATGGAAGACATGCTCAGAAGGGCTGGATCGAAAGGCGGTCTAGGGTCATTTGTTTTTTCAGGATCAGGAAATCCTACTAATAGGCTTTTTAAAGAGATATCCGACAGTGCCGGAGGATTTACTGCCCGTCAGAAAAAGGAAGTAGTTAAGACTTGGGCTAGAAGTAAGGGCGGCAGGGAAAGTATTAGGCAAAATGCAGCTGATAGGACAGGCAGAAAGGGCGATCAAGCGTCCAGATTAGCTGGTGCCTTAGGAGGCAGAAAAGGAAACCCGTTATTAGTTTTTTCTGGAGAAAAAGGTTCAATAAAAGGAGAGTTAATTGGAGGTGGAGCAGCTTATGAAGTTGGAATACCAATAAACAAAACTTTATTAAACCAAGGCTTAATGCAGGCGTATCCGAATTATGTTGGCAACGCCATATCTCATCCTAATATGTTCGATAAGGATTTATCTAAAGGATTTGTTGCCAGCCTAAAAAATAGAGTAAAAACCTCAGCGCCTGACAAAGAGGGTTTGGGTCAGATATATGGAGCGGTTCTCCAGACGGTAACTTCAGGCTTTGGCTCAAGTGCTCAATTTGGATCTAAACGTTATGACTTTAAAAAGGGTGGCAAATTAGACGATAGACTAGCTAAGTTTTATAACAAAAAAGACCCAAGAGTAGGTAAGCTTTTTCCGCATGGGGCAGAACTTAAAGGCGGCGAATATGATCTTGGCAATATATTCGGCAAAATGGCCGCAGAAGACAAACTGAGCAAGGCTGATCTAATAGGCGTTGGAGGCACAAAAAAAAGGTACGCAAAAGCTGGTGGATTCTTTCCAAACTTTTCCGCTAAGAAAAGGGCTATGGCTACAGAAAGAGCAATGGGAGGGACTCCTGAGTTTAGAGAGTTTCCGTTTCCTCATGTTGCCGACAAAAACAAACAAAAAAGTTTTAAAGACGTTTTAAGGGATCACCCAGAAGGAATTGGAAAAGCTATAAGTAATTCTTATTCGGCACAAGGTATTCCCAACTTTGCGAATCCATTCTCTGGTCCGGGAAGCTTCTTTGACGAACTAAAAGCTTCTATGTTTGGCGGCATGTCTAAAGGTGAATCTGCTGAGCTCGGCGATGAATATGCTAAGCTAAGTCGTGATATTGAGACCTTGGACCAAACTCTAGAATTAAACACAAAAGAACTTAAAAAGCATAAGGGCGAAATAGAAAAAGCTAATAGAGGTGAAAAGTCAACATTGACAGGCAAGAAAACCCCCATGAGAAAAGACGGCGTAACATGGAAAAAAAGCTCAAAGGAATACAAAGCCGCAGTAAAAGAAGAAGCTCGCCTTGAAAGAGCAATAGATCCTACAGTGCACAAAAGATCTAAGGATTTGCCAAGAGCAAAGCAGAAAGTTATACAAGAGAAGACAGAGGCAGTAGCAGCCAAACAAGCAAAAGGAGATAAGATGAGGTCAAAGGCTTTTTCTGCTGCTTTTCTGCTTCCCACCGTAGCGGGACCGATTACGGAAATGATCGCCACCACTGAAGCAGGAAAAAAGGGGATGGATCAGTTTACTACAGGCCTTAGTACGGCCGCTACAGCTCTTACTATGATTCCGGGGCCTGCGGGAGCTATTGTGGCGGCCGGCATAACGTTAGCAAGTGGGTTTGGGGCTCTAACTAACGTTTTAGCTAACGTAGGAGAAGGCATAGGGGAAAACAAAGAAGTGCTACGAGATTCCCTTCAAAAATTGCAGGACTCTTCCTCTAAGTATTTCGAGGTGTCTTCGCAATTAGACAACGCAATAAAATCTGGAGCATCAGGAGACACTTTAACTAGACTAGGTAATAAACTAGAAGATACGTTAAGTAAGTTAGAACCAGCCCAACAAGCTGTGCTTACTTCTGCTATGTCTTTGGCTGACAAGCAAGCGGAGATGGCTAAGATTATTGATGAGAAAGCCCAAACATTAAAGCAGGTAGAGATAGCAGAAGGGTTAGCTAGCAACATCAACGATGCAAGAGGAATGGGCGTCGCGTCTTTCTTCAAAGGAATTTTTGGAAGAAAAGGGTTCATGAGAGGTGGAAGCTTCAAAGAAGGAGCGAATGACGTTGATGCTATAACTTCTAAAAATGTAAGAAGCTTTGGTGCAGGAATATTCAGTAGTGTTGGAGCCAAAGACATGAGAAAAATAGCTGCTGGAGGAGGTCTATCAAAAGGTAACTTTGTAGGCAGCTTGGAAAGCGCTGGTGTAGATCATGATTTGATTGCGATGTTAAATGAGCTTAATGAAGAGGGGTTAGAAAATTTGAGGCAGGGGATCGTTAGGACGACGAAAGAAGCAGAAAGAAACGCTAAGGTAGCGGCAGCAAACGTCAAAGTACAAAAAATGTACAATCAGCTGATCGCAGATTCGACAAGAGCCACGCAAGAAGCTTCGGATCATTTACTACATATACAAAAGAGATTGGTTGAAAATTTTGTTTTCAATAGAGAAATGCAGTCGGATAAGGTATTTAATCAGATTGACATTCACATTGCTAAGTTCGATGCGTTATTCGGCGCAGCAGCGCAAAATCTAAATGCTTTTGAGAAAGCTGACATCAACTTCAGAAAGAAGAAATTAAGTTCAGAAATCGATTTCCAAAAGAAAGTAACGGCCAACCAAAACACTTTCATACAAAGCGCCTCCGAGATAGCATCCGTAAGTACTGGAGTAACTCAAGAGAAGACGGACAAAAAGCAGGCTCTTAGGAGATCCCAGAAACAGGTTGACCAGTCGTTGATCTTTACTGACGCTTTAAAAAGATTTGATGCGCTCCAAGACATAGAGAATTTCAATTCAAGTATTAAAGATTTATTGATACAACAAGGTGGCTCTACTCAAAAAGCGCAGGACAAACTTGAAACAGAGTTTGCGAAGTTCAATCAAACCAACGCAAAACAATTAGAAGAGCAGAAGAAGGCTTACAATATTGCATTAGAAATAAGAGAGATAGAGAAACGACAAGCCGAGCTACAAAGGGGCGGAGGGATAAAAGCATTATTAGACCCTAACTCGTTTGTGCAAATGAATGCGAAGCTAGTGGACGCGATGGAAAACATGTTCGCAGGTCAAGGCTGGGATGGGGGTGCTTTTGGAGCAAATAATGAACAAGCTGGAACCGGATTCCTTAATGTATTGAAAATGTTAAGGGATCAAGGATTTGATACTCGCAAGTTTGCTAGAAATAATCCGAACTTAACGAAACGCGCAATAGACGCTAAACAGGCTCAAAATTCGGCTATGGCAGGCGATATGAGATGGTATGCTAATGCTATGGGAGACCCAGCCTTAGCGCAGATGGCGAATCAGGTATCGGACCCAAGATTAGCAAAAAGACAAGTAAGAGACTTTTTAGACCCCGGAAGGGAAGCTAGAAGACAACAGGACCTACAAAGAAAACTTATTTCCGACCAAGGTGACGTGTTCAAAACTGGTATAGATAGAATAGAGCAATTAACAAAAGATAACGTAGAAAAACAAGGTGAAACATTCATTAAATTAGATAATGCTGCTCAAGATTTGGAAGAAGCGTCTGCTGCTCTATTCAGGATAGAGACCATGAGGCAATTCGACACAACAGCAGCTAGGATGCGAAAAGAAGCTAGTCAGCAAAAAATAAAGGACGCAGCATCATCAGGCTCAGCAGCAGCAAAGTCGGCGGCGGCAGAATTTGGAGATTTCGCAGACTTGCTCAGCGCTGGTGGTGGGATGCAAGACGTCTTTAAAAACGCGCAGGGCATGGAACAGAATCAGCTTCATGGAATATTAGCGGGTTTTGGGTTGAAAAGTAAACAGAATTTTTGGCAAACCCCCAACGAATCTGCATACTCAACAATAATGTCCGACATTGTTGGGGACAGAAGATTTATGGAAGCATTTGGTGAGACTTCGGCTAAAACGGGTATGACCGTATCAAAACTAGGAAAGGGAGGTGCGGATAAAGGCTGGGTGAGTGTTCTCTTAAGTGAACTACAGGAAAGAGGAATGGCTACAGGCCTGTCTCCGGCGGAAGAAGGTCAGCTGGTCAAATCAATGCACCAGATGATGTTCGATCACGAAAGCGCGTCTGGAAATTGGGGCAACATGGTAGAGACCTTGCAGACCATGAACCGAAAAGGACAAGCTCCAGCCAAAAATCTATTAGATGCCCTTATTGACAATACTGCCGCCGCGAATGAGTTGAATTTTTCAACCAAAGACCTTGCGAACAAGCAGAGAGATGGCAAAAGAGCACTAGAAGATCTGAATTCAAACGACAAACTATTTGGGAGAGTAACTCAAGACGATATAGATCGAACACTGGACAGAGTCTCCACGACAAGAGTGAGGGAAGGAGACGCGCCAAGCAAAGATAAAGCTTTTGATGTTGATGTTGATGTTTTCACAGACAAGGTGAAAAAGGCAACAGCACCTTTCGTTAAGGCGTTGAAGGATCCTTTGATGGTCAATTTTGGCGAACATATAGTTAAAGTTAGCGCGGCTCAGGCGCTCCAGCAGGGTATCGTAGATCAGATCACTGCAACGACGGCGGAGAAGTTCGTACAAGCATTAGAGGCATCAGGTATGACCACCGACATAGAGATGCTTAAAAGGCAAATGGGGTTCTTAAAAGATGCCTCCAATATAAAAACTCAGGGACAAATGAACCTCGCAAATCTGCCATTAGTTAGAGCTAATAAGAGCGGTAGAGTTATACCTACCAGAAGAACTAATTAGTTATGTTAAACTTCCAGAATGCCACCCTGCTGTCATACACTCACCGAAACAACTTCGGAGGGGGAGAGGTATTTCGAACTGGGTCCGTAAAGGAAATATCAGTTAAGGGGTTTATACAATCAAAAACACAAAATAAAGACCTAGAAGGGGTAAAAGAGGCTCAGCTACAAATTCAAGATTTTATTGATGTTGCAAATGACTGGGAAGACATAACGATAAACGGTCATAATTTCGGCAAGGGTAGAGTTACCTCAATCAACTTTGCCAGTTCTGCTAGCACCTTTCAAGACAACATCAGGTTCGCGGAATTTGACGCTAGATTGGAAATACCAACGTCAACAAACGGAGACGAGCTTTATAATTTAAGGGGAGAAACGTATAGGGGTCTGCTTTCTTCGATAGATAGAACATCGAGCGCGCTTTCTGAGTTTGATGAGAGTTTTGATTTTAATATAGAGGAAGATAATACATACAGTTACGATCATAGTTTGACTGTTAATTTTGTTAGCGGCGTTCAGCCGGAAATGATCGCTAGCGGCGCTAGGTATGATTCCAGTAAGGAATACTTTATTAAAAATCTAGAAAGCGACGAAAAGTATCTTTTCACCCAGTCAGCTTCGGAGTCCTTAAAGAGGATAGACACTTCAGCTGATATTATATCAAGTGATGGAGAATTTACCCCAACAGATACGTCGGCTATAGACATAGCGGAATCGAGCAGAGTGGGTAGCACAGCTTCGAGCTCGAGCTACAGCGCATCTTTTTTACCGGCTAACGCAATTGATTCAGACAACGATACAGACTTTGTTGCTAAAACTAAAGATTCTGGAGCAGATAACTACCAATGGTGGGAGATAGATTTAGGGTGCAACGTATATGATTTAACGAAGATACTTGTCAGAAATAGAGGCGTCGAGATAGCTGTTAATAATGCGGGTGGATATGCCATTGGGGATCATACTTCCAGTGGCATTACAGTGGATGCTATACCTAAAGATTTATTGTCCGGAGCTAAAATATATTTCGAAAACGGCGGTATATTTACCCTAACCAGTGGAGCAAGCTCTGGTGCTACTTCCATAGTTGGTAATCTAACCGTTGCTAATTTAGTCGACGACGAAAAAGGAGATACCGTTAGTCCGGCGACAAGACTTTACTTAAACAACTTCAGGGTTAGCGTTTTCGAGGAAGGATATACAAAAAGCCAAAACGTTACAGCTGCCGTCTTAGCAACGTCATATGCGAAATATTTAACTTACAGCAGCGACCACTATAATACTGACAATACTTTTCCGGATCCGGACTTGACCGTAAGCTTGCCAGCTGGGGTTTACGGAAGATACATAAGGATACAATGGCTGAGTATGACAACTACTGGGGGTGGCACTACTAGACTTGGTGTTTCCGCTCTAGGTTTTTCTGAATTTCAATTGTATAGCAGCAGATCTATAGTAAAGGCATACAACGCCTCAGCTTCAACAGACGATCTAGTTAAAGCTTCCGTTAAGTTAACAAAAGCCAACCCAATAGCTCAATCCAAAAAAGCAGCCAGAAGGATTTTCGAAGCTAGGCCAGCTCTAGGGTTTATTGACGCCAAATATTCTGGGTATTATCAAGTTACAGGGAAGAGCCTATACTCTGAAACATATAATCTATCGAATCACACATGCTCCTTTGGAAAGAGCTTTACCTTAAATCAAGAAACCGGAACGAACTATTCCGTTGACTATGACCATAGCGTATCAATAGGCGAAGACGGAATTTCTACAATAACGGAAAATGGTAGAGTTAAAGGAAAAGAGGTTCCGTTTTTCTCGACAGCTAGAACAGCCGTAGAAACAGAAATACAAAATTCATATTCTAGGGTTACTGGAGTGTTCTCTGGTTACTGCGCTGGGTACAACAATGGGAGCTATTTTCTTCCTTATACTAGCGGGATAAACCATGGTCCGTCAGGCATGTATATAGATGTTTTTGACAGGCCCACTGACATAAGCAGAACGTACAATAGCGGAGAAGGTTCAGTAGAGTATTCTGTAACGTATTCGAATGACCCCAAGATAACTGGAAGCTATTTCCATGACAGAACCGTCTCTATATCAAAAGGAGAAGGAGATAATTTTTCAGTTGAAGAGGGCGGAACAATAACCCTATATCAAAGTAGAAGAATTTCACCACAAAACCTAAAGGACATTTATAACTCTATGGAGGCTATCATTGAAGTAACTATCGACAATTCTGGTGGTTATTCGATAGCGAACGGATTGACCATGTCGGTAAACACATTGTCTGATAACATATCTTCAGGGACAAAGATTTATTTTAAGAGTGGCGGCAAATTCACCTTGACTAGTGGTGCGAGCTCTGGGGCTACTCAGATAGTTGGAAATCTCGAAACAGCAAATGTCTCTAACGATGAAAAAGGCAACACGACTAGCTCTGTAAAATTAAGATGCCAGAAAGCACTTAACGACTACAGGTCGAAAACAAACGATTACACATTCATGACGTTGAATGCCGTATCATCTAAGATTGGTTTTCAAGCTCATGGAAAGTCTTTAACTTACTCGAAAGTATTTAGCGATGACTTAACTATTATAGATAGCAACAATCTTAAGAAGTTTTCTCTGTCAATTTCTGATTCGCCTCCGCTTTATATGAGCACAGACTATCAAATTCCTAACTTTGGAAAGACGCGAAGTAGGAATGGATATATTTTCAACCAAAAGGGGAACTTT
>Ga0315328_10001511_pt1 | contig 10779 bp, 4 predicted proteins | sample M120032315metaG_FD_203462 | JGI IMG/M metagenome (GOLD analysis project Ga0315328, IMG submission 203462) | Ammonia-oxidizing marine archaeal communities from Monterey Bay, California, United States - M1 200m 32315 | ecosystem: Environmental > Aquatic > Marine > Intertidal zone | place: USA... | reverse complement strand
TCATGCTGCGCCGTGCCGTACACCGGTTGGACGGAGGACGCTGGAGTAAGCACCCGGGGTGTCTTCGTTGGAGAGGGCTCGGCAACCGAATTTGACATGGTTGACGTCGCCGGAAAACTTGTTGTCGCCGACATGCAATTCGGTGACTTTAACGCCACGCACCTCAAAGCCGGTTCTCATTTCATTCACGACCCCGGCGACACGATCCCCGATGGGACGCTGCACTGTGCCAACTGGCTCATCCCCAACTTCAGTGCCTACTACGAGGCGTGGAAACGAGGTGCCGCCGGTTTCATCGGCCTGCTCGGCGCAATGCCCATCGACGGCTGCGAACTCTACGTGCCGTACGATGGATTCCTAAAAAAAACACCCGCTGCCTGGGTAGGCCGTGAGCACGCCGCCGTCGTTCGTTCTGCCGCCGCTAACGGCGAACCGCTCCATTACACCAATACTGGAGAGGGTCGCGTGGTGGACTCGCACAACGTTGTCGGTATTTTGCCCGGACGTACTGACGAGTACATTCTCATCACCTGCCACCACGATGCCCCGTATGCATCAGCCGTCGAGGACGCTTCCGGCTTGTCCGCACTACTTGCCTTGGCCAAGGGATTTGCGCAATCAAGCGAACCGCTAGAGCGCGGTCTCATTTTTCTGGCGTCGAGTGGTCATTTCCACGGGGGCATTGGCTGCCGGGAATTCGTCGCCAGACATCGCGGCGATTTGCTCGAGAAAATTGTTACCGCTATCGGCGTCGAGCACATCGCCGAGGAAGTTCAGGGTGGCGGCAGCCAATACACCAAGACAGGCCAAGCGGAAACCCGGGCGCTGTTCGTGGACAAGACACCGGAGTTGCTGCGCGTCCTCGAGGAGGAAGTTCAGCACGTCAACCTCAGCCGCACCCTCGGCGTGGACGCCTATCTGTTTGGCCCCGAGCCGCCGTGTGACAGCGCCCCTTTCTTCACCGCTGGCATTCCAACCGTGTGCCACATCAGTGGCCCTCTGTATCTGTTCGACCCGCACGACACCATCGACATGGTGCGACAGGAAGACCTGCCAAAAGTCACCGAGTTGTTTTACCGGGTTATCCGCCGGATCGACACCATCCCAGCCGCCGACTTGGCCAAGGGCACAACCCGCCACCGCGATGACTCACCCGCCGCACCACCACCCTGGTTTCTCCCGCCGGAAACTTTTCTTGGAAATTAACTTCTAGTAAATTTTTCATTGTGTTTGGGCAAGGGCTTGGATCATGTCGGTCTTGATTTGAGGGTCGTTGGCGTAGGGGTCGTTATACCGTTTGGCGTAGGCGGCCATTTTGGTGGTGAGTCGCTGAACGACTTTCTTTAAATCAGGATTGGCGAAGTTGTTGCGTAACTCGTCGGGGTCGGATTTTAGATCGAACAGCCAAGGGTCACCCAATGCGGAGTAGACGAGTTTGTAGCGGTCGGTGGCGGCTGCAAACCAAGGTTTTCCAGTAGAGGTCGAACGAATAAATGCGATGTCATCCCACTTGGTTTTCGCGCTGCGAAAGAGGGCGGAGGCGTCCCGTCCCTCAACACCCTTCGGCGGTTCGTCACCGGTGAGTGCGAAGAGCGTCGGCACGAAGTCCACACAACTCAGCGCCTCATTGACCACGGTGCCGGCGGGGATTTTGTCGGGGTAATAAAACAGAAACGGCACGCGTGCTGAGCCTTCGTAGGGGACGCCTTTATTAAGGCGGCCGTGCTCGCCGCAGAGGTCTCCATGATCGGAGGTGAAAACAATGATCGTGTGATCGATCTGTCCATTTTTACGAAGCGTATCGAGGATACGCCCGATATTGTCGTCCAGACATTTGATCATCCCGTAATACTTCGGCATCAACAAGCGAACGGTATCGGCGGTGATCTTCGGATCACCGGCGGCCCAGCGAGGGGTTTGCGAGCGCGGTTTGTTCAAAGAAACCGGGATGGGTACATTGACGTCCTTATACATTGTGCCATATGGCTTTCGGACAGTGTTCGGCCCGTGTGGGTCGGGGAAACTTACCATATAGCAGAAGGGATTGGTCTTGTTGGCGTTGATGAAGTCGATCGTGCGGTTGGCCAACCAGTCGGTTGAGAACGATTTATTGTCGGCATTTTCAACGCCGTAATACGGTTTGCCCTGCTTGATGGCCGCGACGCGAGGGCCGTTCCTGTTGATCTCGAATTTCTTCCAGTGCCCGCGGTTAAACATGTAGCGGTTGTCGTCGAAGCCAAACTTTCGGCTGGGTGCCCACTGCGGTTTGCCCAAGCCGTCAAGGTGCCACTTGCCGGCATAACCGGTTTTGTAACCCCTCCGGCGCAGCACCTCGGCGAATGTCACAACGTGATTGCCTAGTGAAATGTTGTTGTTCGTGACCGGCGTATTTTGTGGATAGCGCCCGCTGATCAGTGCGCCTCGCGAAGGGGAGCAGACAGGAGTTGTTGCGTAAAAGCTCGTGGCGAGTGCCCCGTGCTTGGCGATCCAGTCGATGTTCGGTGTCTCTACGATCCTGCCGCCGTAACAGCCAAGCGTCTTAAAGTGGTGCTCGTCGGTTTGGATAACCAGAACGTTGTTCGATTTGGCCAGTACGAGCGTCTGACCAATGGCTGTGAAAAGGAGGCTGAGCAGCAGTCGCTTCATGGCGGCGAATCCTGACGTTTGACCAAGCGCTTGGCAATGTTCCAGCGCCATCAATCGGCAAAGCGAGAGAGGGCAAGGAAGCCGATAGGGAGCTGTGTCTTTCCATCGAGAGCCAGTTCGCTGAGCACCCTTCCCATCACACTGGCGAACTTGAAACCGTGCCCGCTGAAGCCGCAGGCGAAGTGAACCCGGTCGCTCTCCGGGTGACGATCGACGATGAAGTGCCCGTCCGTCGAGTTGGTGTATTTGCAGACTTTGATCGTTAGGACCTGGCCAAGCGCGTCCGGCAGGTAACGGCGCAGGGGTAGCAGGATTTCCTCTTCATCAGCCGCGAAGGTTTCATCGGTGATTTCATCTGGTTTCATAGGTGTACCGGGGTGGTGCCACGCTAGCTTCAGTCCATCGCCTTCGGCGGGATCGTTACTCATCGGGAAGCCGTAGTAGATGCCGCTCATGTCGCCGTCGCCGTTTGGGTCGATATTCCAAACTGGAAAGTCGCCTTGCTGAAAAAAATCCGGCCGGATTGGTTGCACCCAACCGAGTACCTGCCGCGTGACGATGAGTGGCACATCGGGCAGTCGTAACAGGCTTCCGGACCAGGCACCGGCGCAGAGGATTAGCTTGGCTGCGGTGTGGAAACCTTTGGCGGTACGAACGGTTACGCTGTTTCCGTCGATTGCCCACTCAATGAGTGGTTCGTTTCTAAGCAACTTGGTGCCGAGGCGTTGTGCTGCTTGGGCGTATGTTATAACGGCGAGTTCGGAGAGTAGATAGCCGCCATCCGGTTCCAGTGCGCCGACCATCCCTCCGGGCAGGGTGAACTGTGGAAATTGTTTGGCTAACTCGCCGTGAGTCAGTGTGGTGTAGGGGAGGTTGTGCGTTTTGGAAGCCAACTTCACGCCGCTAATCGCCTCACTATCTGGGAATCCCATGTACAGCACGCCGGTTTTGTGGAGCAGCTTTGCGCCGGTTTCCTGCTGGATCTCGTCCCATAGTTGATAGGCGTTGCGCAGCAGGGGTACGTAGTCGGGATGCTCCTGATAGGTCAACCGGATGACGCGCGTATTGCCGTTGTATGATGAGTTCGTGTTGGGAATTGATTGGCTGTCGATGCCGAGCACTCTCGCGCCGCGCTTGGCCAAGTGATAACAGGCTGCCGCCCCCATCGAACCCACGCCGACAACGATAACGTCGTGGTGATCCTGCATGACGTTTACTTGGGGGCGTGTGCGAGGAAAAACTCCACAATGGGTTTCGGGTCTTTTAGGCTGTGCGGGTGGTGGCCAACCCCCGGTTTGTGGATTACGTGCATCTTGCCGCCGAGAGCCTTGTAGCGTTGTTCGATAATGTCGCTGTTTTCCGCGATCGGCACAACGTTGTCGGCATCCCCAACTACGTGGAGAATTGGGATGTCGGCCTTGGCCAAGGGGGCGAGTCGGTCGATGGGGTTGCCCATGTACGCCACTGCTTCAGTCTCTGTGAAACCGTATGCAGCGAGACATTGCTTCCACGTGCCGGGACTGCCCTTGCCGACGCCCCTGCCGGCGGGCCAGCTTTTGAAATCGCACACAGGTGCGTCACCGTAAATGGCAGCGACCTTGCTAGGGTTGCTCGCTGCCCAGTTGTAAATAATCAGGCCGCCACGGCTCATGCCTTCCAGTGCGGCTTTTGTTGCGAAGCCATGTTGTGTGGTCAGGAAATCGTAAAAACGATCCCACCGCTCGATTGCCGCCGGACTTCCAAACAGCGCACCCACCTCGCAGTAAACGAGATGCCACCCCTTGGCCAGCAGGGCCAGATCGGCTTGCGGTTCGTGCCCCCAAAAGCGAGCCCGCCAAACCCAGGGCTTACCGGGCGCCGCCGTGTAGGGAGTCACAACACGGCAATCGGCATCACCAAGCTTGAAGTCGTAACTGTCGAAGTTGTGCCAAGTTGATTTTTTGCCGGGGAAGTTTGTGGCCTGGTCAAGCGCTTTGATTTCAGTTTTGCGCTTGGCGAGTTCGAGCAACTGCGCGGGCGTGGCGAATCGGGAGATGTTCAAAAAGTCTGCCTGATCCCTGTCTGTCGTTGGATAGTTGCGGAGGTTGAGTTGCCGGATGTCTTTCTCGAAGAGAGACGCAAGCGTGACGAGGCTTGCTGAATTGCCGGTGCCCCACAATTCCAGCGGCGCAGCGGCGCAGTGCTCGAGCGTGCGGAGGGCGCGAATGCAGCGGCGTACATCCCACACCTGCTGCCCGGCAAGTGTTTGGCCAAGCAGCATGAATCGGCGACGGGTCTGCGTGAGGTGTTTTTGGTTTTGTGTCAACCGCGTGGGGCCAATCCCTCGTGGCGAAAGGGTGACGTACACTCCTGGATGCTCGGCAACGAATTCCAGTTGTCCTGCGATATCGTCAGATTGGTTGTCGTTGAACACTTGGAGGTGCACGGTTGCGCCCTTGACCAAGTTGGCCTTGTGGGCAACGTGCATTCGCAGTCGGATCCCCGGTTGACTGTCAAAGTCATAGGCAGCGAGGCGTACGCCGTTGTTCTCGGTGCCCGACACTTTTTCGAGCCGCAATTTGCCGTTGTGCTTGGGCCAACCACCAAATGTTTTCGATCGCAAATCCGCCATGATCTCCGAGCGCTTGGCCTTTGTGTCGTCACTGGCGATCCGTGGGAACGTGTCGTGAATGATTGTGGTTCGTTCGTCTTCCGGAGCGTTGGCGAACACCTTGAGTTGCTGTGGCTGGAAAAGCTTGGTCGCAGGTTTGTCGATCAATACGCTTTTGCCCTTGAGATGTTTGTTGAACCAGTTAAACGCCGGCACGCGCAATTCCTGTGAGTCGCCGTGGCCGCCGGGGGTGATGACGAGGCCGAGGTTGGCCTTCTTACCGTGTAATTCGTAGATGCGGCGAACTTTTGTGAACAATCGATTGACGCCGTCGAGAGGGAAGATGCCATCGTTGTCGGTGTTGAGGATGAGCAATGGGCGAGGTGCGACGAGTGAGGCGACTTGGGCGAAGTCCCAGCCGTATGTGTTCACGTGATACATGCAGTCGCAGTGACCCTCGACCACGCCATCAACGACATGGTTTTGCAGGTCGGTAATACCGGCGACCGGCGCGGCTACCTTGATTCGCTCATCGAGTGCTGAGATCCACCAACTGTACGCACCACCGCCGCTGCGGCCGGTAACACCGAAACGCTTTTTGTCCACGAAGTCGAGCGTCTCGAGATAGTCTAGTGCGCGGATGCCGTTCCACGCCTCGACACCAGCCGGCGTGTAGCCGCGTGAATTCCACCACCACATGCCATGCCGATAAGTGCCGTGATGTATGCCGGAAAGCTCACCAAGTTGGATCGTGTCAATCGTGAGGCAGACGTAGCCGTTCTGGGCAAACCAACCGCCGTGGTGCTGGTAGTAGGTCTTGTTGCCGTAATCGACTCCGTCAATTTTCACGCGACCATGGCCGCAAACGTATAGAATCGTCGGCGCGGGGGCGGTGAGATTTTTAGGCACGTACAGGTTGCCTGTGACATACAGGCCTGGGCTGGACTGAAAGTGAAGATTTCGCACTTCGAACTCGTCGTGCACCACAGTGCCGGTGATGGTGGCTTGCAACGGTGTTCGCTCCGGCAGGGGATCGAGGCCCAGCATCTCGTGAAGCTGCTTGCGGTAGAGATCCTTTTTGGCATTCCAGTTGTTAATCGTATCGATTTCGGCGAGACAGCTGTCGGCCAGTCGCCTGGTTTCTATCCTGAAATAGTCGGCGAACATCCGGTCGCCGGCAGTCTTCAATTCAGCCGTGTGGCCAAGCGACACAGCTAAGCCGCAAAGTGAAAAAGTGAGCAGTCGTTTCATGATGAAAAGGTAGCGCTGGCCAAGCGTGGATCAGGAAGACAATTGAGACAAGCCAAGTTCTGAACGGCTTATAACAGATTATCACTTGAAGTTTCGGTGGCGAGGCTTCAGTTTCCTGCGCATGAAATCCTTCCGGTGGATGGTGTTGATGTGTGTTGCTCTCTTTGTCCAGGGGTTGAATGCAGCCGATTGGCCGACGTACCGGCATGATGGCAACCGCTCGGCAATCAGTGCAGAGGCGATTTCTGGAAAGTTGAATTCTCAGTGGGTATTTGAGTCTCGCCACCGACCTCGTACCGCCTGGCCGATGCCGGGGGAGGAGACACCGCGCATGCACACGGATCGTGCCTACAATGTTGTGGTCGCCGGTCGCACGCTGTTTTTTGGCAACAATGTGGACAATCATGTGTACGCGCTGGACACCCGAACGGCGGAGAAGCGGTGGCGTTTTGCCGCTGGGGGAGCGGTGCGGTTTGCGCCTGTGGTGCATGACGGCAAACTGTATTTCGGCTCGGACGACGGATTGGTTTACTGCCTCAACGCTGCAGACGGCGGGTTGGCTTGGAAATACCGCCCCAGCCCAAGCGGCGAACGGGTCATTGGCAATAGCCGAATCATTTCGGCGTGGCCGGTTCGCACCGGGTTGCTGATCGAGAATGACATCGTCTATTTTGCTTCCGGCATTTTCCCGTATGAAGGGCTTTACATTGGGGCGGTGGATGCTGGCAACGGCAGGGAGATCTGGCTCAACGACACCTCCGGCGACCAGGCGTGGGGCCTTGAATACGGAGGGATGGCCCCGCAGGGCTACATTGTTGCATCCGAGTCTAGCCTGTTCGTGCCGACTGGGCGCGGGATGCCGGCGTCGTTCGACAAGAGTACCGGCAAGTTCAAGAAATTCCTTACGGGCGGAAACAAGGTTGGCGGCTCGTGGGCGATGATCGATGAAGGCAAGTTGTTTGCTGGTAACAACAATCAAGGCACTGACACCAAGGTAACTTTCGATGGCAAATCCGGCGCAAACCGGGGTGACCAGTTTGCGAGTTTCCCGTCAATCGACATGGTGCTCACAAAAGAAATCGCCTACATCGCCACACAAAAAGGCATCTACGCCATTGACCGCGCCGGCAATGCCAAGGCAACGGCAGGCGTGCCCAAGTTGGCCAAGGAGGAGGGTGATCTGGTGAAGGCAATTAACACGATACGTGAACGCCACAAGGCCGCCCTCAAAGCCAACAAGGCGGACGACTTGGCCAAGGTCACCGCTGAATTGAACAGTGCCACCGCTCGACTGGCTGCCATCGCCAAGGAGAAGACAACTCTCAACGCCGGGCGCGTGACTTGGTTTGTCTCCCGCGAGCAGCTTGGCCCGCTGGCAGTGTCCGGTGAACTTGGCACGTTGGCGATCGCTGGCAAAACGCTTATTGCTGGGGGCAACGGCTATGTGGTTTCGCTCAGTGCGGCCAACGGCCAACTCATCTCCATGTTTGGTTTACCGGACAACGCACTTGGTCTTGCCGTGGCCGATGAGCGGTTGTTCGTGAGCACTGACTCGGGCGCAATTCATTGTTTCGGCGAGCAGTCGGTGCAGGGCGGTCCCCGCAAAGCCACCGAGACGGCGGGCCCGACCGCGCTTGATCAATCGAATACGGCTGCCGCCGCGGAAATCGGGCTGCGTAGCGGTATCAACGTCGGTTGGTGCCTGGTTTACGGTGCGCGTGACGGGAAATTGGCCCAGGCGCTCGCAACTCAAACAAAGCTCAACATTGTCATCCTTGAGCAGGACGCCGCGCGCCTCGAGGCGATCCGGCGGGATCTCCTCCTGGCTGGCTTATACGGTTCACGGGTGATCGCTGCAGACTGGGACGCCGCCGAGTTGCCGGATTATTTTGCCAACCTGATTGTCTCCGAGCGCGTGCAGCATGGCGACGATGTTGAGTTGCCGGTTGCCCAATTGGCACGCGTGCTTCGTCCGGCGGGCGGTGTGATGCTGCTGGGTTCCGTAGCGAATTGGCCGAAGGAAAATGTGGCGAACATCCTTGATGGCCTCAAGGCCAACGTTAAGTCCAGTCACGAAGTTACGATGGAGAACGGTTGGCTGAAGTTCACCCGCGGAAAACTCGACGGCGCGGGAAGCTGGAGTGGTCTCTATGGGAATACCGCCAACACCTCGTCCACGCACGACCGGCTCGTGAAAGGGCCACTTGGTGTGCTGTGGTTCGGCGAGCCCGGCTCCGAACACATGGTAGAGCGGCACTCTCGCTCGGTGAGTCCGCTCGCCGTGAACGGCCGATTGATTGTGCAGGGCATGGAGGTAGTGATGGCTTACGACGCCTACAATGGCACTTTTCTTTGGCAACGAAAAATTCCCGGCGCTGTTCGTGTGCGGGTTGATGTGGACGGCTCGAACATCACTGCCACCGATGACTCGGTATTCGTTGCTGCGCACGATCGCGTGTTGCATCTCGACGCGCAAACGGGGCACACACTACGCGAGTTTACCGTCCCGAGACAGGCTGGAGACAAGGCGCTGCGCTGGGGGAACATTGCTGTGGATGGCGATATTCTTTTTGGCACGGGGGCAGTACCTTTGGCCCGCGAATATGGTTATCTCTGGAATGTTCTCGTGAAAAAGGGTGAATGGGTGGCCGAGACCGACGCACCGAAGGACGCGCTTGCCACCCTGAAAACCGTGAAAGGAAGTTACCCCCGTCCTGATGACAGGGCCTACGACTATTTCAAGCGCCGAGGTTTGCATTGGCATGCCATCAACCCGTTTCCAGGCTGGCTGCCTGACCATGCACCCAGTGCCGTGACGGATAAGATTATGCTCAGCGAAAAAGTATTTGCGTACAACATCCGCACTGGGGAATTGCTATGGCAGCACGACGGTGCCGGCATCCCTAACATATCGCTGGCGATTGCAGATGGTCGTGTCTTTTTCCTAAAAGACGATGTAGAGAGTGAAGAGCGCGAACAGGCGAGGGCAGCAATCCAGACTGAAATTGATGGCGGTAACTATGTCCCCGAGCGCGAGCAGAAACTTGCCGAGAAAGACCGCGATGTGCGGCGAGTGGTCTGCCTTGAGGCCGCGAGTGGTCGCGAGATGTGGAATCGTCCGTACGACCTCACTGGCTGCGGCGGCACCAAGCTGGGCATCGCTTACCAGGACGGCCGCTTGTTGTTCTTCGGGCATTATAGCAACCACGACGAGGGGCCGTTCAACAAGGGCGACCTAAACTGGCGGCGAATCACCGTGTTGCAGTCCGAAAGCGGCAGTCTGCTGTGGAGCAAGCCGCTCAACTATCGTCGCCGCCCGACGATTGTCGGCGACACAATTTACATCGAACCGCGACGGTGTGATCTTGCCACCGGCGAAATACAGAAACGCACGCACCCCATCACTGGCGAGTCTGTGGACTGGGAATTCCTGCGCCCCGGGCATAGTTGCGGCATTGTCACTGCCACGCCGCACAACCTTTTTTTTCGATCCTTTAGCGGGGCAATTGTGAACACTGAGCGGGACACCGGCCTGCAACTCTTCGGGGGCCTACGTCCCGGTTGTTGGAACAGCATGATACCAGCTAACGGACTATTGAGTATGCAGGAGTCAAGCGCCGGCTGCACGTGCAGTTACTCGCTGCGAACCACGGTTGTCTTGAAAAACAAACCACAAAAAGGGCTGGCGGAGTGGGCGGTGTTTATCAGTCAGGCCGCGACCAAGCCGGTGAAACACCTGGCGATTAACTTTGGTGCGCCCGGGGACATGCGCGCGAAGGATGGTACCGTTTGGTTTGCCTACCCTCGTCCGAAGACGACTGTGGGACAGGGTGCATTCGCCAACTACGGCGTGAAGTTTAAGCTTAGCGAAGTTGGGAAACCGGAGGTCGTGCAACGTGATTGGCGCGGCAAAACCGTCGCGGGCACCGACAAGCCTTGGATTTTCACTTCCGCTCTAAAGGGAGTAACCAAGCTAAAGGTGCCGTTACTGGAAAAAGATCAAACCGCCCGATACACGGTCCGTCTGGGTTTCGCTCCGTTGGTGGAAGCTGCGGGGCAGGTGTTCGACATCAAGTTGCAGGGGAGAACTGTTCTCGAGTCGTTCGACATCGCCGCTGCCGCCGGTGCTCTTGGCCAGGCGGTTACCCGCGAATTCGAGGGCATTAGCGTGACTGGCAATCTTGAAATCGAGCTGGTTCCGTCTGACAAAAAAGCAAAGCTGGCCCCGACCCTCATCCACATGCTCGAGTTGAACCGCGAACAGCTACGCGCAGCAAAGTAGCGCCGGTGAA
>Ga0315328_10001510_pt1 | contig 10782 bp, 10 predicted proteins | sample M120032315metaG_FD_203462 | JGI IMG/M metagenome (GOLD analysis project Ga0315328, IMG submission 203462) | Ammonia-oxidizing marine archaeal communities from Monterey Bay, California, United States - M1 200m 32315 | ecosystem: Environmental > Aquatic > Marine > Intertidal zone | place: USA... | reverse complement strand
CGCCGATGTACTCGCACCTGCTCGTGCCACTCGACGGCGGTGACCGGGCACAGGCGGTGTTGCACCCCTCGGCGGCCATGGCCCGCTCCTTCGACGCCACGCTGATCGTCGTCGGCTCCGAGACGACGCTGGCGTCGCTCGACGTCGACACCATCCACGCCCCCGACGTGGTGGCCGTCCGCACGGAGGTTGACCTCCCCTCGTCCCTCGAACGCGTCGGCGACAACCTGCCGGAGCCCCTCGTCGTGTTCGCAGGCGCAAGCTGGCAGGCTTACGCCGACGCATGGAGCGGCGACCTCCTGGTCTTCGGACCGACAAGCACCCCGGAGGACTACGTCGTCGGTGGCACGATGCTCATCGATCGCCGCATCACCGCCGGCGATGCCGACGCCCGGGCGACCACCGCCATCGTCCTGGGATTCGGCTACGCCACCACCGACGACCTCTCGTCGGCGGTTCCCGAGCGCAACGGACAGGTCGTGATCCCCGTCCGATCCGACACCGAAGTGGTCACCGACCTTGTCGCCCGCTGGACCGGTCCGGTGTTCCTCCGGGCGGAGGAGGCCTGACCGTGCGCCTCGGGCTCCTGCGCTGTGACGAGGTCGGCGGCGACCGACTCGACCGCTACGGCGGCTACCGGGAACTGTTCACCCAACTCCTCAACCACGGCGATGAGGAGGTCGTGGTCACCGACTACGACGTGGTCGACGGCAGGCTGCCCGGTGCCGCCGACGAGCAGGACGGCTGGTTGATCTCTGGTGCCCGCTCGTCGGCTCTGGACGATGACCCGTGGATCGCCGATCTATTCGACGTTGTCAGGGACCTCGACGCAGCGCGGGCGCCGGTCATCGGCGTCTGTTTCGGCCACCAGGCCGTCGCCCAGGCGCTCGGCGGCGAGGTCCGGTACACCGGTGGCTGGAACATCGGCGTCCGACACGCCGAGGTGGTCTCCCCCTCTTCGGTGACGACTCCGGTCGATGGCGGCTTCGGGATCACCTACTGCCACCAGGACCAGATCGTTGACCTGCCGGCCAGGGCGAGGCTGACCTCGTCGACGGCCCACTGCCCGGTGGCGTCGTTCGGCATCGGCGACCACATCATCGGCATCCAGGGCCATCCCGAGTTCGACACCGACTTCGCCCGCGACCTCTACACCAGTCGCCTCCTCAGGATCGGCGAGGAGGTCGTCTCCGATGCACTGTCGACGCTCGACGATGGCACCGACCGCTTCGCCGTCGCCGACTGGATGCTGCGGGTCCTGTCCGGCTAACGGTCGATGTCCACGGGCCGCTCGGCGGGACGTGTCACCACCATGGCGAGGGTTGCCATCACGACGGCGATGCCCAGCGCCTGCACGCCGCCGATCGCCTCGTCGAGGAGCCACCAGGCGTAGAGCGGGGCGATGACCGTGAAGAGCAGGTTGATGAGGCCCATTACCGTCAACGCCACGTGTGCGTGGGCGTAGTTGATGAGCAGGTGGCCGGTGCCGGGCAACGCCGCCATCAGGACGACCGGCCACCAGTCGGCGCCCGACGGGGGTGCAACCCCCTGACCCGAGATCAGCGCTGCCAACAGGATCACGGCCGCCGCTACGAGGGTGAGCCCCGCCTGGTAGCTGGCCGCGTCGAGCGTGGCCCGGGTGCGCTTGCTGACGATGTAGTAGGAGCACCAGAACAGCATTCCGACGAACGCCAACAGGTCTCCCTCGACGGTCGCCACGCCGCTGGGGTCACCGCCCCACATCGAGATCGCCACTCCCCCGAGAGCGAGGGCCGACCAGCCGTAGAGCGACCTGCGGGGACGCTCACCGAACAGCGGGCCTGCCACCCCGAGAAGGACGACGGGTTGCAGCGAGCCCATGATGACGGCATGGGTTGCGCTCGTCCGACGCATGAAGGTGATAAAGAGCACGAGGTTCAGGCCGAACAGGAGTCCACCCCAGAATGACGTGCGGAGCGCAGCCAGCGTCACACGACCACCGCGGGCAAAGAGGACGGCGAGGTAGACGACCAGCGCCGCCATCAGTCGCCAGAAGATGAAGCGGAGCTCGGCAAGGTCGGAGATCTTGACGATGATCGGGCCGAACGCCGTCAGGAACACGGCAAGCGTCGCCGCTCCCCGACCGCTGACCACCTGGCGATCCACCGCGCCACCCTCGCATGGCACCGGTCGACGACCGGCATCCGCGCAATTTTGTGCAGGTTCCGGGTCAGATCCCGGCGTTGGCCTCGTCCAGGGCGGACTGCAGGGCCGACTCGAGGTCGGCCGTCCAGGCCCTGAGGGCACTCCGGGGAGCCCTGGGCTCGGGTGGCTCGAGCGCCGGATGGACGACAAGACGGATCCGGCATGGCTTCGGGAACCTCGCACCCGCCGGCATCGCCTCTCCACTGCCGGCGATGCCGACCGGAACCACGCGCGCCCCAGCCTTGGCAGCCAGCCAGGCGGTGCCATCGAAGAGTTCGGCGACCTGCGGTCCATCACGCCGGGTCCCCTCGGGGAACACCAGCAACAGGTTGTCCTCGTCGAGTAGATCGCGGGCCACGCGCATCGACTCACGATCGGCCCCCTCGCGTCGTACCGGAAAGGACCCCAACGAGGCGAGGAACCAGGCCAGGGGACGCACGTTGAAGAGGCTGATCTTCGCCAATGCCCGGAGGCGGCGACGGGTCAGCGGTGAGAGCAGGAACGAATCCAGGTTCGAGCGGTGCACCGGTGCGAGGATGACCGGACCGTCAGCGGGGATGTGCCCACGCCCCGTCGTCCGGACCCGGAAGTAGGGCCAGAGGACGAATCGGACAGTCGTTCGGACCACCGCATAGACGGGACCGGCAGTCCATGCAGCGTCAGTGCGACGCGCCCGTTCCCGGGCATCGGTCGCCATGCGCGCTCTGGTGGGACCTGAACTGCAGCCGTGACAGCAGTCGGGCTAGCGACGCCCGATACGGGCACTCAGGACATCGCGGAGGCTGACGATGCCGACGAGGTCGCCGTCCTGGGTGACCGGCAGGTGGCGAAAGCCACGGGACAGCATCATCCCGGCAGCGTCCTCGGTCTCGAGATCGGGCTCGGCGGTCTCGGGATCGGGAGTCATCCAGTCCTCGACCGAGGCGGTGGACAGGTCCGTCTCGTTGGCGGCGGCCCGCAGAACGTCGCGCTCGGTGAGGATGCCGACGAGCATCTTCCCGTGCACGATGATCACGGAACCGAAGCCGCCCTTCACCATGACCTTCGCCGCATCGGAAACGGAAGCATCCGAGGCGACCGTGGCGACGTCGGGAGACATCACCTCACGTACTTCGACCATCAGCCCGTTCCTCCCACTTCGTCGAGTTCGGGATCGCGCTGCTGGGTCGCAGGCCGCTCGAGGTCCCGATTCAGTACCCGCCAAAGTGTGCCCGCCCAGACGCTCGTGTGCGGCCACTCGCGCCAGAACGCCTGCAGAACGACCGGATCCAGGTCCTCGGCCGCCTGTGCGGGCGTACTCACCCGCGCCAGGTCCTCGAACGCCGTCATCGCCTCGAGCAGGTGCTCGGACGCCTCGATCGAATCGGTCACGGACTTCCTCCTTCGCAGACATCACCATTGTCCCTCGCGATCGGGCAACTCGGCAAGTGCGGAAGCCACCGGGCGCCTTCTCCGCCGATTTCAGACACCGGGACCATCGTCGTCGAGCAGGGCGAAACCGGCGCCACGCGCCATGCTGCTGATCGTCCCGGCCAGCAGCAAGGCGTAGCCGAGCATCACCCAACGCATCCCGAGGAGGTCACCGAGCACGCCACCGGCGAAGGAGCCCAGGGGCAGGCCTCCGAGCAGGGCGACGAGCCACACCGACATGACCCGGCCGCGGTACTCCTCGTCCAATTGGAGTTGGAGTGCCGTGTTCACCGTGACGCCGTGGAGCATGTGCGCCATCCCCATCACGAAATAGCCGAGGAAGCCGACAACCAACCACGGCGTGGCGGTCACGATGACCATGCCGAAGGCGAAGGTCAGGGCGACGGCAGCCTCGAGGCGTGAACGCCGGACCAGTCCTCCGGGACCCGAGATGTAGACGCCACCGAGCACGGACCCGAGGCCCAGCATCAGGGCCAGGGCGCCCAGGCCGCCGCCACCGGCGCGGAACAGGTCATCCGCCACGCTGGCGGTCAGGGAGTAGGCGAAGGCCCCACCGAGGAAGGCCATCGTGAAGGAGAGGCGCAACGCCAGTCGGATGGAGGGGTTGGCACGGACGTACCCGATGCCCGCCCGGAACTGGGCGAGGAAGGGCTCGGATGCCTCACCGGGTTCCCATTGGTAGTGCACCGTGGTGAGGAACACGAGTCCAACCAGGTAGCAGCCGACGGTCCCGGCGAAGGCGAGGCCGGGACCGGCGAACGCCAGTATCAGGGCCGCAGTCGCCGGACCGACCGAACGTCCGACCGTGAAGGAGATCGACAGCAGGCGGATCGCCTGCGGCAGCAGTTCCCGGGGGACGAGCACGGCGCTGAGGCTCTGGATGGGTGCCCACTGGAATCCGGCGACGGCGCCGGAGGCCAGAAGCAGCCCGATGATCCGCCATGGGCTGAGCAGGTCGGCCAGGTGGAGCGCCAGCAGGCCGCCGGTGATGAATCCCTGGAGGACATAGGCAGCGACGAGGATCCGCTTCCGGTCGACCCGGTCGGCGAGCGTGCCGGAGATCGGCGTCGTCACGACGGCGGGGATCAGCGAGGCGAACGCTGCTGCTCCGACCCAGGTGTTCGAGTCGGTCATCTGGTTGATGAGGAAGGGCACGGCCAGGCCCTGCAGGAACTGGCCGACGGTGCAGACCGTATTGGCCAGTAGGAACCGTGCGAACGAGACGTGGCGCAGCGGGGCGAAAGCCCCGGAGGGTCGTCGGCGCGGCGTCTCTTGCGTGCCCCCATCGACGGGGTCTGAGGGCTGCTCCACCGTCTAGCGGGTCAGGAACAACTGGATCTCGACGACCCCGTGGTCCTCGACCGAGACGACGATCGGAGCGGAGGGCGCCTCGATCCCATAGTCGGCGAACATGATGTCGAAGGTACCGACGACGGTCACGATCTCGCCGATCAGCGTGGCGGACAGGTTGACCTCGACGTCGTTGGTGACGCCCTTGAGCGTGAGGGTGCCCGTTGCGTTCACTTCGATCTGGGCTCCCTCGCTGGGCAGGTCTCCGAGGTCGATGGGGCCAGCCAGGGTGAAGGTCGCCTCGGGGTGGTTTCCGGTGTCGAGGGCCTGCTTGACCTTGCCGTCCCGTCCGGCCCGGTCGGTGCGGATCTTGCCCAGGTCCGCTGTGATCTCGGCGGCCACCAACGTGCTGCCGTCAAGTTCGAAGGTGCCGGACACGGTCGGGGTGCGACCCACTGCTGTTACGGCGCCGATCCCGCGGGCGAGTTCCTCGTCGACCCGGAAGCCGACGTAGGTGCTGGTGAAGTCCGAGAACGAGCCGATCGACGTGTCCACCGTCCAGGTGCCCGAGAGGCCAACCTGGGGCGCCTCCGTCGTCGTGGCGGGCGTCTCCGTCGTCGTGGCGGGCGTCTCCGTCGTCGTGGCGGGCGCCTCCGTCGTCGTGGCGGGCGCCTCCGTCGTCGTCTGGGCTGCGGCGGCCACCGCTGCGGCCTTACCGAGGTCCGGCGGCGGCGGGGCGGTGTCTCGCAGCACGAAGAACCAGACGGCTGCCGCAAGGACCATGGCGGCGCCGGCCACCACAACCACCACGTTGCGTCGCATCGCTGCCTCCCTGTTCCGACCGGCTCGACCGATCGTATGCGCGTCGGACCGTCCGATCCGGCTCGGGCGAGGGTGCTGTCCTAGGGTCCGATCGATGAAGTTCGGCATCTTCTACGAGCACCAGATCCCCCGGCCATGGGAGGAAGGCGACGAGCACCAGTTGTTCAAGGACGCCCTTGACCAGGTCGAGTTGGCCGACCGACTGGGCTTCGACCACGTCTGGGAGGTCGAACACCACTTCCTCGAGGAGTACAGCCACAGCTCGGCCCCCGAGGTGTTCCTCGCCGCTGCCAGCCAGCGCACCACCGACATCCGCCTGGGCCACGGGATCGTCCTGCTGCCCGGCGCCTACAACCACACGGCCCGCGTCGTGGAGCGCATCAACACCCTCGACCTGATCTCAGATGGCCGTGTCGACTTCGGGACCGGGGAGTCGTCGTCGAGGGCCGAGCTGGAGGGCTTCGGCGTCGGGCGCGAGACCAAGCGGGCACAGTGGCTCGACCACATCGAGGCCGCCACCAGGATGATGGTCGAGGAGCCCTTCGCCGGCTGGGACGGCGAGTTCCTCCAGATGCCGGCCCGCAACGTGGTGCCCAAGCCGTTCCAGAAGCCGCATCCACCGCTCTGGGTGGCCTGCAGCCAGCGGGAGACCATCCACCTCGCCGCCACGAAGGGCGTCGGGGCCCTCACGTTCGCGTTCGTCGAACCCGACGAGGCGAAGTTCTGGGTCGACGACTACTACTCGACCATCGCCTCCGAGGCGTGCGTGCCGGCAGGTTTCGCCGTCAACGCCAACATCGCCAGCGTCCTGCCCCTGATGTGCCACGAGGACGAGGCCACCGCCATCGACCGGGGCATCGACGGCGTCCACTTCTTCGGCTATTCGCTCGGCCACTTCTACGTCTACGGACAGCACCAACCGGGAACCACCGACGTGTGGGCCGAGTTCGAGAAGAACCGCAGCGCCTACGGATTCGACCGTGCGACCGCGGCGCAGAAGAACGTCGAGCTCCGTGCCCAACTCGAAGGCGAGGAGGGGGTCCTTTCGCTGCGCGGTGCGATCGGCACGCCTGACCAGATCCGGCCGCTGATACGCCAGTACGAGGAGGCCGGCATCGACCAGGTGATCTTCATCAGCCAGGCCGGGCGAAACCGCCACGAGGACATCTGCGAGTCGATGGAACTCTTCGCCGCCGAGGTCATGCCCGAGTTCAAGGAACGGGATCCCGGCCTCGTCGCTGCCAAGGAGGAGCGGCTCGCCTCGGCGGTCGAAGCCGCCCTCGCCCGACGCGAGGGACCCCGCACGGTCGATCCCGACTACTACATCACTCCGGCGATACTGCCCTGACACTCACGCTCCCGTCTGGAACACTTGCCCTGTGCCGAACCTGCGCCTCGCCCCACTGACCCTCGGAATCCTGTTGGTGGCCTCCTGTGCCTCGACGTCCCTGACCCGGGACCTGCCCACCACGACGACCGCAGCGCCCACCACGACGACCGCAGCGCCCACCACGACGACCGCAGCGCCCACCACGACGACCGCAGCGCCCACCACGACGACCGCAGCGCCCACGACGACCGCAGCGCCCACGACCACCCTCCCCCCGACGACCACGATCGACATCCACTCGATCCAGACGGCTGAACAGATGCAGGAGTACGTCGCCTTGGCGGCGGGCTTCAAGCAGGCCGATTCGGCCTTCCTGCTCCCCGACGACCTGGACCCCCAGGCTGGTGGCGCTCCCGGCTACACCCGCTATGTCTTCCGGGAGACCTCGGCGGGCGTGGTCCCGACCCTCGTCGAGGGCCCGATCGGGGACCAGGTCAGGTGCCAGGATCCCGACCTGCCATGTTCGTACGTCGAGTTGCGGGCGTTGCTCGAGAGCGGTGATCCGATCCCGGACGAACTCAATCTGACACCGGGCGAGTTGGCGGACCTCGTCGTCGAACTGGACGAACTGAACGAATTCATGGAGGCGCACCGAGACGTCGACACCGCCTGTGCCGACGGCTTCATCTCGGACAGGATCCAGACACCGAACATGGGATCGCACTTCATCAACCTGTCCACGATGAACGACGGCTTCGACCCCGGCCGCCCACAGATCCTCCTCTACACGCTGGCCGACGACCAGATGCCGAGCGGCGCGATCGGCCAGTGCCGCGGGGGCGTCTGGGACGGCGACCCGCTGCAACTGGTCGGCACGGCCTTCCTCCTGTCGCCCTACACGATCGGGCTCGAGCACCCCGATGGCTTCAGCGGCAACCTCGACAACTGGCACACCCACTTCAACCTCTGCAGGGGGAACAGCAGGGGCAGTGACAACTTCGTCACCGAGGAGGAATGCCGGGGGGTGGGCGGCACGTTCCACGACTCCATCGGTTGGATGCTCCACGCCTGGGTCGATCCCGAACACGACAACCAGCTCGGTGTCTTCTCGATGTGGAACTCCTCGATCACCCCGTTCCTCGGCGAAAAGTCGATGCGCGCGGCCGCCATGGTGCAGGGCAGCGACTTCCCCGAGAATGCGCGCCAGACACTCATCAGTGACTTCGCCTTCGAGGCGGAGATCGAGGTCGACATCGGAACGAGCGTCTACTTCAACAACAGCGACTCGGTCCCCCACACCATCAGCGCGGGGACACCCGACGCGCCCGACTTGGAGTTGTTCGATTCCGGCTTACTCGATCCCGGTGACAACTGGGAACTGGACACCTCGACGGCGGGCAATTACACGTTCTTCTGTGCCCTCCACCCGGACATGACCGCCACCATCGTCGTCGGCTGACTCATCCCAGAATCCCCGTCAGGTAGGCGGCACGCTGGCCGCCGAGTTCCAGGTGCAGCGCCTCGGTGAGGCCTGGACGCACCTGGCGGGCGAGGTTCCGGTCGGTGACCAGCAGGCCCAGTCCCCATCCCGGAAGGCGTTCCGCGGCGACCCGTCCGAGCGTGGCGTAGAGGTTGCGCAGGTCGCCGCCGGGTGAGAGGCGCCCGCCCCAGGGAGGATTGGTGACGAGATGTCCGGGGCCTCCACCCGGCGCCTCGAGGTCGGAGACGGGCGCCTGTCGGAACTCAACCAGGTCGGCGACGCCCGCCCGCTCGGCATTCGAGCGGGCGGCCTCGACCGCACCGGCGTCCCGGTCGCTTCCGACGATGGCCGGAAGCTTGGCCACGGGGTCTACCGGGGCCGCCGTCGCGCTGGCCCAGGTGCCCGGCTCAAACGACGGCCAATGCTGGAACGCGAAGGGACGATCAGCGCCAGGAGCCCGACCGGCGGCGAACAGTGCCGCCTCGATGGCGACGGTCCCCGAACCACACATCGGATCGACCAGTGGCGTGGTCGGGTCCCATCCGGCGGCGAGCAGCATCCCTGCGGCCACCGACTCCCGCAGTGGTGCCTTCGCCGTCGCCTGGCGCCAGCCCCGCATATGGAGCGGCGCTCCCGATGAGTCGACGCTGACGGTGAACCGATCCCGGGAGACCCGGACCACGACGATCTGCTCCGGACCATCGGGTCGCCCGGCCCCCAGGGCAGCGGCGAACCGTTCCCCGATCGCACCGGTGTGGACGAGCTGCGAACCCCGGGAGGTGATCCGGTAGGAGGGTCGGGCGTCCTCCACCAGCCAGGGCGCCCAGTCGACCTCGCCGAGGCGGCGCTCCAGGTCGGCGAACGAACGGGCGGTGAAGCCGGCGACCCGCACCAGCACCCGGGTGGCGCAACGCAACGACCTGTTGGCGACATAGAGCTGACGGGTGGTGAGGTCGGTCGCCACGGCCCCCTTGTGGGTCCGCGTGCGCTCCATGCCCTGGCCGGTGAGTTCACCTGCCACCAGGTCCTCGAGGCCCGGCGGGCACACCACGAGCACGTCATGTCGGGTACTGCGTCCTGCGCCGCGTCGGTCTCGCACCCCTCCACGATGACACCACCCGGGTTACGGTCGCGCCATGCAGATGCTGCGCTCCCTTCTGGTCGTCGCGCTCCTTGCTTCTGCCTGTGGAGGTGGTGGGGAGACGGGCACCCCGACGACGACCGACGCTCCCACCACGACCACTCTCCCGCCCACCACCACGACCACGACGACGACCACTCTCCCGCCCACCACCACGACCACGACGACGACCACTCTCCCGCCCACCACGACCACCACGACCACAACCACGACGTCCACGACGACGACCACTCTCCCGCCCACCACGACCACCACGACCACCACGACCACCACGACCACGACCTTGCCGCCGCGGCCGCCGACGATCGACGAGTTGTTGGCACTCGACCAACCCCTCAACCTGGCCCACGCCGGCGGCGACCAGGACCATCCGCACTCGACCATGTACGCCTTCCGGCGGGCCGCCGAGGCCGGCGTCGACCTCCTCGAGATGGACGTGCGGATCACCGCCGACGGGATCCTCGTCGTCCACCACGACGCCGACGTGTTCGGCACGACCGGCGGTGAGGGCGTGGTCGCCGAGATGACCGTCGCCGAACTCCAGGCCCTCGACAATGCCTGGTGGTGGTCGCCCACCTGTTGGCCCTGCCGGGACCTGGCCGACGGGGACTACCCGTTCCGGGGAGTCCGTACCGGAGTCGTCGAACCACCAGAGGGGTTCACCGCCGACGACTTCCGGATCGAGACGTTCCGCTCGGTCGCCGAGGCGTTCCCCACGCTCGCCCTCGACGTCGAGATCAAGAACCGGGACGACCACGCAGAGGCCGCCATCGCCGCCCTGGTGGCCGACCTCGACGCCCTCGACAGACGCGACTCGGTGGTCGTGGTGTCGTTCTCAAGCGACGTGGTCGCCGCCTTCAAGGAGGCCGCCCCGGATGTCGCCACCAGCCCCGGCACCGACGAGATGATCGCCTGGATCCTCGGCGGCGAGGCCCTGGGCGACCACCCCGTCGTCCAGGTCCCACCCAACTACGACGGCATCGAGGTCCTGATGGAGGCGTTCTTCACCGCCGTCGAGGAGGCCGGGGTCGAGGTCTGGGTGTGGCCCGACAGCACCGACCAGGAAGCGGGTGGCTTCTACGCCGAACTGCTGGACCTCGGCAT
>Ga0315328_10001509_pt1 | contig 10783 bp, 13 predicted proteins | sample M120032315metaG_FD_203462 | JGI IMG/M metagenome (GOLD analysis project Ga0315328, IMG submission 203462) | Ammonia-oxidizing marine archaeal communities from Monterey Bay, California, United States - M1 200m 32315 | ecosystem: Environmental > Aquatic > Marine > Intertidal zone | place: USA... | reverse complement strand
TACTTAATGACCGAAAGGCTGCAAGTAATGCTAGAAGTGCAAAAAGTAAATCAAAGAAAAGTTACATGTTCAATAGTCCAATTTTTGTTATTATTGAAGAGGCCCATGTTTTCATTCCTAAAGGAGAAGATGCTAGAGCAAAATATTGGGCAACAAAGATTGCACGAGAAGGTAGGAAATTTGGATTAGGATTATGTGTAGTTTCACAAAGACCGCGAAATATTGAGCCTAGTATTCTCAGTCAGATGGGTTCGTTAGCCGTAATGAAAATAGTTCAAGAAGATGATCAGCATCAGATTGCATCGGCATCAGAATCAATTAGTAGAGATTTAATTGCTCAATTGACCTCATTAAATGTCGGGGATGCCGTATTAGTAGGTCAATGGGTAAACTTACCAGCAATAATTCACATTGATGAGATGAAAGGTAAGATAATTGGTTCAGACCAGAACGCAGTTGATCAATGGACGATTGCAAAAAGATTTGAAAATGAGAATTCAAGACAAGGTCATGGAACAGTGCAAAAAGATCTGTTATTAGATTAAAATGAAATTTTCACATATTTCAGATACACATCTTGGTTTAATTCAATATGGATTAGAAGAAAGAGAACAAGATATCTATGATTCATTTAACCAAGCAATTGACATTTCAATAAAAGACAAAGTTGATTTTGTGATTTTTGCAGGAGATATTTTTCATACACCAAATCCAAGCGGTACTGCAATTTTACAAATGGCAAACGCATTAAAGAGATTAAAACAGAATGGAATAGAATCATTTTTTGTTTTAGGTGAGCACGATATTAGTAGAATTCGTGCTACTCCAATTCCATATGTATATCATAATTTAGAATTTTCAAAGTATGTAGGAAGAGGGGAGCCTGTATATTACAAAGATGTGATGATAGTAGGTCTTGATAAGATTAGAAAAAATGAGATGGAAGGATTGGAAGAGAAATTCTCACATTTGGAATCATTAGCAAACAAACACAATGGTCATAAAATCCTAATACTTCATCAGGGAATTACAGAAGTAAACAAATTTGCAGGAGAAATTAATTCAACAGATCTTCCAAAGAACTTCACATATTATGCTATGGGTCATCTCCACGATAAATTTCTAAAACAATATGATCATCTAAAAGGACCACTTGCGTATCCAGGCTCTACAGACATGACATCAAATCAAGGAAATGTAGAAAAAGGATTCTTTGAAATTGACATTTCAGAAAACGATGCAAAACCAGAATGGATAAAACTTGACATAAGATTACAAATTTTAGAAAAAATTGAGTTTGAAAAAATAGATTCAGCAATTAAAAAATTAGATGAAAAAATTTCAAAACTAGAAAAAAAACCAATAGTCAAAATAAAATTCAAAGGGGATGATTTAGAAAGAGGCATCATAGATGGTAAAATTGCAGTTTTAGCCTCAAAATCACTACATTTCTCATGGGAACCATCCAAAGATGATGATGATGAATCATCTGTATTATTAAACAGACCAGCACAAATTAATCAAGAATTATTCAAGCTTGCAGTAAACTCTTTGAAATCAGAAAAATTAGCCCATTTTGCAATAAATGAATTATTACCATTATTATCAACAAGACAAGTAGATAGTGCAACACAAGTTGTTGTAGAGAATTTTGGTAATTTTTCGGGAGATAAAGATGATTCATAGTATAGAACTAATAGATTTTCTAGCTCACCATGACACAAAATTAGAATTTAGTAATGATGCAACAGTATTCGTTGGACAAAATGGAGCAGGAAAATCAAGTATAATTGACGCAATCACATTTTCATTATTTGGTGCACATACACGTGTTTTAGGTACTAAAAGAAGTAACAAGAGTTTGATACGAAGGGGAGCAAACAAAGCATTAGTTAAAATAGAATTTTCAGCCAATGATAAAAATTTCAAAGCAATTAGACAAATTGATGCCAAAGGAAAACTAGATGCACAATTTTTAGAAAAAAAAGGTGACGAGTATTTTCCAATTGCAGAAGGAGAAAGAACCCAATTTGGAGAATCAATGTCCACAGAAGTTGAAAAAGTATTAGGCATGAGTTATGAAAAAATGAAAATTGCATCAATAGTTCAACAAGGAGAATTAAATGCAATCATAAAAGCAAAACCAAAAGAATTCAAAGAATTATTGAATACTATAATTGGAATTGACAGATTAGATATTGCAGTAGAATCAATGAAAGAAGTTCTAAAAAAATTTAGAAAAGATACACAAACAAAACATGGTTTTGATGATACGCAAATTGAATTATTAGAAAATAGATTGAACGAATTTGAAAATGAAATCTCAGTTTCAAGACCAAAAATAGGAAAATTAGAAGGAGAGAAGAAGAAAACTGAATTACTTATCACAGGAATTGAACAACAAATTGAAAAAGATAGTGCAAAAGAAGCAAGATTAAAAGAAATAGAGAATTTAAAAGAGGATTTGATATCTTATGCTAAAGATGCAATAAATAGAATGAGAAATCAACTTCAAAAAGAAGTTGACGGTGAAGAAAGAAAAGTTAACGAATGTGCAGGATGTTTTTCAATTGTAAATAATAAAGAAAAAATAGAAAAGCAAATTTCAGACTATAGTATAGAATTACGTACAATATCAAAAGATTTGGATGAATCTGAGAAGAAGAAAATTCGTTTTGAGGAACAAAGTGAATTTGCAAATAGACTCGAGTTAAGAGATGGAAAATGCCCAGTTTGTGATTCTAAAGTTGATCACCTAAACCCATTATTCCAAAAGAAACATGTCAATGAAGAGATCAAAGCATTAAATGAAAAAATAACAATTTTAGAAAAGAAACAATCAGAATTAGAAAATTCTATGGAGGAAGCAACTTACAGATTAAAAGAAGCAGAAAATGCAAATATAAAACTAAAAGCACACAATATTTCAAGTGAAACAGAACTAGAACATATTGCAGAAACCATTAAAGAAAAAATTAAGGAAATTAAGGAAATACCAATCACAATTAATTCAGGACAGCTTTTAAAAGCATCATCAATTGATACACATGCAAAAATGAAATACGAAAAGATTTTACAGATTGAGAAAACAACTAGTGGTTTTAATCAAAATGAATTTTTAGAAAAGAAAAGAAAACTTGCAGATAATCGTGTGAGATTGAGAGAAATTGATCAAGATTATGGTGCAATAACTAATAGAATAGAAAATGCAGAACAACAAATTGAAAAAAATAAGGTTTCATTAAATGAGTTATACAAAGTTAGAAAATATATTACAAAGTTAGAAGATATTCAGAAAAATGTTTTCAGTATAGATGGATCGGTAGCAAAAAGTCTACGTTCATGGGCTTTAGAAGTAATTTCAGAAAAAGCATCAGGATATTTAGAAAAATTGAATACAAAAATTCAAAGAATTTCACTTTCACAAAAAACAAGAGATGTGAATATTACATGTTATGCTAGATCAACTATGTTAGAATTAGAATCTCTTAGTGGAGGAGAACAAGTAAGTATTGCATTATCATTAAGATTAGGAATGGCACATCTATTAGGTTCATCAAACCTAAATTTTATGATATTAGATGAACCAACAACACATCTGGATAGTGAACGAAGAAAAGCACTAGTAGGAGTATTATCACAATTAGCAAGCATTAGAGGAAAAGAGGCCGCAATGCAATTTATTATAATATCTCATGATGCAGAGATTTTCGAAGATTCATCTGTAGAAAATATTTACAAATTTGAATCTGCAATTAACGGTACTATTGTAAAACCACTTTAATCAACATTAATGATTCCGGTCATCCAAGGATGAACCATGCAGAAATAATCATATGTTCCTGCATCATTAAAAGTAAATTCAAAAGTTGTCCCAGACATGAATATACTAGAATCAAATAAACCGTCTGGACCTTCTGCAACTATTCCACTAGTTACAGTATGTGCTGCAGTATCATCATTACTCCAAGTAATAGTTGCCCCAACACCAATAGACACATTATAAGGTAAGAAACATTCGTTTGTTTCATCACATCCAGGAACACCAGAGCCTGTAGGTAATGAAATTAATAATTCCATAGGAAGTGCTGCTGCTTCAACTGCTGCTGCTTCAACTGCTGCTGCTTCAACTGCCGTAATAGTTTGTGGAGAATCCAAAGATTCTTCAATTACAATTCGGGGTTCAATGATTTCATCAGGTGAAATTATAATAAAACTAATTGAAATGGCAGCCAATACACCAACAATAGCAATAATTCCATACGAAAAATTCATTTCATCCACCTGTTAACTTTGAGAATTGTTCATTATTACTTAACTTTTCCATAAACTCAATATTAGATAAAGCAACTACGGCAGATTCAACTACGGGGACATCTGGATCATTTAATGCTTTTTTCAAAGCATCTTTTGCATCTTTAGAACCAACAACACCCAAAGCAATTGCAGCTTCATGTCGGACAAACATGCTAGAATCATTTAGAGTGGCATCAGTCAGAGGAGAAATTGTACTAGAATAGCCCATCTGACCTAATGCAAATGCAGCCTCGTGGCGAACTAATTCATTATCATCATTTTTCAAAACTTTAGCAATATGAGAGATTTTATCTTCTCCACCAAAATCTACCAAAATACAAGTAGCCCTAGTTCTAATCACATAATCAGGATGAACTAAAAGAGAAATAAAATAATCAATATCTTTTTGTTCATATTTGGATTCCATTTCTACAAAAAGAGATAATCGTTCTTTAGTTACTACGTGCAATTTGCATTGAAACTTTTTGTCGCCTATATTAGGTTATTTAGAAAAAAGTAGATTAATTGAGGTATGTATTTAATATAAAAATTTGATAATGAATTATGAGTGCAATAATTGGGGAAAAGGCACCAAATTTTGGGGTTTCAGAATGGGTGCAAGGTGCACCAACTAATTTTGATCAAGAAAAAGATCACATCGTATTATTAGAAGTATTTCAAGTAAATTGTCCAGGTTGTTTTATGAATGCAATTCCAGATGCAATCAATATTTATAATAAATTTAAAGACGAAGGAGTTCGGGTTATGGGTATTGCAACTGCATTTGAAGATTTTGATAAAAATACATTAGATAATTTGAAGATGCTTGTAGAGACAGGAGAAGTAGTTGGAGATACAAAAAGTGCACTTGGAACATATGGACAATTACAAGATGGGAACAAATTATCTTATAAAATTCCTTTTCCTTTAGGAATGGATAATTTAATAAAAACATCAGGAGAAATTAGTCAAGATAAAATTATGCAATTTATTTATCCTCAAATTCCTGAATTTGATTCACAACCAGAAGAATATAAAAATCAAATTATTGAGAGAGTTAAAAACTACATGAAATCAAAAGAGTATTCTGCTGAAACATTTGAAAAATTTTCATTACAAGGCACTCCATCAACTATTCTAGTAGATAGAAAAGGAATTCTCAGAGATGTCTCATTTGGGCAAACAGGCAATATTGAATCACTGATTCAAAAATTAATTGCAGAAAACTAGATCATTTTATTGAATATTTAGAAACGAGTTTATGGATTAAGATTTTTCATAGCCATACATTTAGAATCAAATTCATTCAAGTATTTGTCACTATTTATTCGAGAATCTTTAATGTATAATTCACAAGTTTTAGGATCAATTAACGGGCTAGTATTAGATTCATTAGTTACGTATTGTAATGTAAGGATCCCAACAAGTATAATTATCAAAATAATAGGTAATCTTTTTTGAGAAATATCCATAATAATTCTAAGAAAATTTTCTATGAACTCCAATAATCAGAATAGCAGGAATACCAAGATACATTCCAACATTAAGTATTATCAAACTAATTCCATAACCTAATACTTCTGCTTCTGAATCCATGTCAACATAATTTAAAACAGATAGACTAGAAATCATTGGAGTAATTGCAAGTTTTATGATTTCTTTGAATACTGGATGTTCTCTTTCCATATCTGCGATGATAGGACTGAATGAATAGTAAACATCATTGAATACTTCCATAAAACTTGTCCCTGATTTTGTTTGCAATAAGGAATTATCTCTTAATTCTCGTAACTGTTGTACTTCTAATGTCATTTCAGAGCCATAAGTGGCCGTGGCAATTAGACATCCACCACCATTTTCCGACTCATTAATCTTAGTAGGTTCTTCTATTTCTAATTCAGTAATTATAGATAATTCTTCTATTTCAGTTAAAATTTCAGTTGCAATAATTTCAATTTTATGATTTCCGATACCAGTAAAATTTAGAGTGATAAATGAAATTTTATCGCTTGTTTGTACTTTCATATCATGTTTTACATCATCAAGATAAAAAATGAAATCACCATGTAGTAGATCAATTGGAATAATTAATTCACTCAGATTATCTTCCAATCCACTATCAATGAGAATAGTTAACTTCTCTTGATTTTTATCAAATTCATATTCTAAAATATCAAAGTTTGAAATAGTTTCAATTGAAAATGTTTGACCGTCAATTTCAATACTAAGACGTTTTAGTAAACCAGTTTTATCAGAAAGTAATTCACCAAATGCAGGGGCAAGGAATAAAATAAAGATTAGGGGAATAAGTAAAAATAATTTCAACTTAAGCAGTTTGTGAAATACGTTTGTTTAATTCTTTATCTTGTGAAATTCGTGGATGTTCGGGATCTGCCAAAATAATTTCAAACCAATAATGTTTTCCATCTTTATAGATATAGTAAGAACCTAAAAGTTTCATATTTGGATAGCGTTCAAGAACTCTTCTTTCAGCAACTGTTTTCATATCATCATCAGCCTTAATTCTAGTAACACCAAGATGTTTTGGTCTTCGGCCACCAGTAGGTCTTTGTTTTCTCATACCTCCAGTACCGACTCGCATCCTAACAACGATAATACCTTGTTTTGCTTTATACCCTAATCTTCGTGCTCTTTGTAATCTACTTGGTTTCTCAATTCTAGTAATGGCATTTTGTTTACGCCATCCAACTACACGTTCACGTAATTCAGTGGCATTTTCTCTCCAAAGTCTGATCCAAATTTTATCTTGGTAACTAGGCATATCGGGCATAGCAAAATCCCCTTTAATAACTGAAATGCTTGAAATTATTGTGACTCCATAAAAATGACATTTACTAAATCCCCATTACTTCGTTTAGTAACAGTATCACGATGGGCATTATGAAAATTTTGTAGATGTGCTTTCCTAGTTTTAATATCGTATTTTCTACATAATCTACAAAAATATGTCATTTGTCGTTCAGATCTTGGTTTTGATTGGTATTCCTCAAAAGTAGATTGCTGCATTATGCTTACAGAGATATTCAGCATATTTTAAGATTGTCATAACCATGACATTATGTCAAAAAATTCATGATGAGTAATATGAATAAAATTAATCAGTAAAAATTCTTTGAGAGGTGACCAAAGATCACACAATCAAAGTTTGTGTCTCCACAGAAAACGCGATAATTACAAGTCACATTAGATGCTAAAAAGGATTACTCGGTAATAGTTTGAGATTTTTATTGAGCAGTATTGAAAACCATGTATGAATACAAGAAATATTGTTTTTTTCATAATTTTAACAATAAGTTTAGCATGGATTTTGCCATCCACATATGCAGAACCAACGGTTAACATCATAATGGATAAAACAACATACAGTTATTGTGATAAATTATTTTATGTAATTGAAGTATCTGAAATCACAGGAGAACCTGCAATTATTCATATCAGAGATGAAACAGGCAAAGGAAGTAGTGCAATTCCAATTCCAATTGCAAATTTACAAACTCCCGTTCCATCATTAATTGCATTTGAGAAAGAAATGTTTCCATTAGGGAATTATTTCATAGATGTAGAATATGGGAATTCAGAATTCACAGTAGAATTTAATTTAATTGATTCAAATAAAATTTGTATTCCAAATATAATAAAACCAATTTTAACTGAATGGCTTTTTACAGATAATTTCTCAGATGGATTTCTATTGCAACAATTTCAAACATATATAGATAAAAAATTAATTCATGTGCCTTTTGAAATTAATCAAAATAATGTTCATGATATAGATATTCCAGATTGGGTAAAAAATGTCGGATATTGGTGGATTCAAGGAGGGATTTCAGATAAGGATTTTGCTCAAGTGATAAATTATCTAATTGATCAAAATATTATTTTTAAACATATAGAGATGGAAAATGAGATATGAATAAACATTCAATGATAACTATAATTGCAATAATAATTATTGTAATTCCATTTATTCATTCAGGATCAAATATTTTGGGAGTACAACAACTAGAATACAGATGGGATAATCCCGGAAAATTTTCATTTTTTGCAATGTCTAACCATGGTGAAATAGAATTTTGTAACACAATACCATTTTGGGTTAGTTTTGAAAAATTTAAGATAGAAACATTTTATCAATCAAAATCTCTAGGATCATTTTCAGTAAATCCATCTACAATTAATCCACTATCATCAACAATTCAAGAAGGGATTTTTTCAACTGATCAGATGTCAGCTGCACAACATATTTTCATGATATTTGATTTTGAATTCGATGGAGGAAATATCAGATTAGATCCTAATCAATTCATTATTTTGATTAGTCTAGATACTCCAATTTTAGGCATAATTCCATATTCAACTACAACTCAAATTTCAGGATTGGAATTAGATGAAATGATGAATAATCAAAATTTATCTTGTAACTAGTTTGATCTTTTACTAGCTCGTGACATTAATCCTAAAATAATTCCAACGACTCCAGCAATAACAATTGATGCAACAACACCAATAATCAATTCTTTACCAAGTCCTTTTGTAGAAGTTTCAGGAGAACTTGGTTCAATTACACAGGTTCCATCTTGAAGTATAGTTCCAGGACCACATCGTTCATCCAATACACATATCCCATCTTGAAGTACAGTTCCAAGACCACATTGAGTAAAAACATCTATAGATTCCTCAATTACAGGTACATTTTCAATTACAGGTACATTTTCAATTACAGGTACATTTTTAATAATTGGATCTGAGATTAATATTGAATTTCCAAATATAGTTCCAATAATTTCTACATCTTCAGTACCTGAAGATAATTCAATACTGAGAGATCTATTTTGAGCAGTTATAGTTTCTGTAAAATTTACTTCATCACCATCAGCTAAAATAAAAAAATCATCATCTACACCATCAAAAACAGAATCAAAAAATGTTCGATCAAAAACAAAATCCAATGTTCCAGTATTGTCGGCTACTTCAACATTAATGATTAATCCAGCATAATCAATGCTAGGTTCATATTCTGCAGTGATACCATTAATGATTACTTGACTTGTAGAATATTCAACATCATATGATGTGTCATTGACTTGTACAGAAATGGAATCAGCATAAACAAAACCAGTTGAAACCATTGTAAATAAAACCAATCCAAGAAAGATTGTCAATAAGGGATTAGTATTAGAAGAATTAGTCATTTTAGAGATAAAATTAATTTTATTAGACATGAATTTTAATCTTAAAATGAAGATTAAAAAGAATGAGATAGTAATTTATCACATTAAAGTCAAGTCTTTTTACTAATTTTTAAATTCACGTATAATTCATCTAAAATCATATGACACCACGTAGAATTTGAATAATTTTTTCTCCAATCACATTTGCAGCTAAAGATTGTGCCTCTTTTGTTTGAGCACCAATATGAGGAGTTAAAATCACATTATCAAGTTCTACTAATTTACTTCCAGTAGCAGGCTCTTTTTCAAATACATCTAAAGCTGCACCACCCAAATCACCATTATTAATTGCATCATAAAGTGCATCCTCATCAACAACCCCACCTCTAGAAGTATTGATAATTTTTGCAGTTTTTTTCATCATAGACATTTTTTGAGCATCAAGAAGATGATATGTTGAATCTAACAAGGGAACATGTATTGAGATGTAATCTGAGCTTTGCAAAAGTGTATTTAAATCAGCTTTCATCAAACCAACTTCTTTTGAAAATTCCTCATCAATTGGAACTACATCATATCCAATAATATTCATGTTAAGTGAATGAGCTAATCTTCCTAATCTTTTTCCAATATTACCTAAACCAATAATTCCAAGATATTTTCCTCGAAGTTCTGTTCCTTTCAATTCTTTTTTGAGCCATTTACCATTTCTAATTTCTCTATCACCTCTAGCTGTTTGTCTTGCTAGAGATAGCATTAATCCTAAAACTAATTCAGCTACTGCATTCATTGCACCTTCAACTGCATTAATAACACGAATATTTTTTAATTTTGCAGTTTCTTGATCAACATTATCTAGTCCAACTCCAACACGTGCAATAATTTTACACTTGTCTGCTTTTTCTACTAATTCCTTAGTTAATTTTGTTCTACTTCGAACAATTACAATTTCATATTGACCAATAGTCTCTTTAATTTGTTCAGGGGTTATATCAGGTTTGTAGGAAACATTCAAACCGTTATCTACTAGAATTTTATTTAAAATTGGATCAACTTCATCACAAATTAAAACTGATTCACTAAAACTCATGAATCAATATTCATGATACACTGAATATAATCATTGTGAAAAAAAAATAAAAAATAAAAAGTTAAGAAATGGTTATTATGGATCTGGACCAGTTAGAATTCCAGCTACTACAGGAATTACTTCCCATAATGGAATAACACCATTTTCTTTCATTTCAGAAGCTACTTCATCAGTATATAGACCATGTATGTTTAGTGCTGGATGT
>Ga0315328_10001508_pt1 | contig 10783 bp, 18 predicted proteins | sample M120032315metaG_FD_203462 | JGI IMG/M metagenome (GOLD analysis project Ga0315328, IMG submission 203462) | Ammonia-oxidizing marine archaeal communities from Monterey Bay, California, United States - M1 200m 32315 | ecosystem: Environmental > Aquatic > Marine > Intertidal zone | place: USA... | reverse complement strand
CGTTGAAAAGCGTTTCCGTAATTGGTGTGACGGCGGAAGTGGCTACGCACTGATAATCAACAGGAACGTCGGCAGGTTGAGATGCATTCCCCAACCACTTCATCATGCCGCGAGTCAAGTACGGTGAACCCGCTCCTTGGTCTTGCTGGCGATCTTGGGTTGAGCAAATGGCGGTCTCAAAATCTCTCTTGATTTCACGCACACAATGACTGATGCTCCGCGCCGTTTCATTTGGCACGCCAGCGGTTGAAACGAGTTGCTGGATATTAGAGACCATGTAGCTGCGTCTGAAGACTTGCACGTAGTTTCCTAGTTTCGCGCGATTCGCCGCTTTGTCCTCAAAGCTTGTGACGTCTTCCCCTTCGTTTATGCCGGATATGTCCGGACTCCCAAGGCGGTCTGCCTGAAATTCTACGAAAGTTCCGGTTGCCGTTTCCTTTTTTGCGAGGCTGGTTAATGGAGTTGCCTCAGGCTCTAGCAGTGAAATTGCGTCACTGAGATCCTCCCTATTCCCGCTGGTATTGTAAGTGGCTGCTTTAGCCATAATTGTTGCCCTCCTTGAGCTATTTGATTTTTAAAATTAAGCTGCGACTTTGTTTTTAATTCGCAGATAGTTCTGGTAGTCCGCCATGTTGCCTGACTCGTGGAATTTCGCTTGAGCCGCCGCCAGTGACTTCCGTGCTTTCACAGTTCCCTTTGGCCCTGACGCTCGTGCCGGTGCAGCTTCCGTAGTGGCGGCTGGCGCAGTCGGCTTCTTCGTCTTTTTCGGCTTTCCCGCCGCAGCTTGTTCAGCTTGTACGGAGCGCAGACCTTTTACCATCAGCCCCAACGCGAAGTTAGAGTTTGGCAAATGATCTACCAAAGGCTTGTAAAGCGCGCTTCCTTTGACCTGCATGAAGAGACCGTAATCTTCGCTTTCGGGATCTCCCAAAAATGAGAAGGTGTCTATTGCTTGCTGGTCTGCGGTTGCGCGTTCCTTGATCCACGCTTGTCTCGCGGGAGCATCCTTGCGAATGATCTTGCGAGCGTTGTTGCGGATTCTCTTGAGGTCGGCTTTGGAGTAAGTTTTGTCAGCATCTTTGACGACGTATTCATTACCATCGTCATCGTACTGCGCCTCATTCTCCATCCCCTCCTCCGCCCACTCAATGAGTGAGTTCAGATTTTCCACCTCTTGAAGAAGTTGCTGATCGTTACTTGCCCCGGACAAAGCGTTCTCGCTTAGAAAGGCTGGTGGCGATGCAGGTTGCGGCGCTTGCTGGGCTTGTTGTGCTTGCTCTTGGAGTGCTTGGTTTTCAGCAGCCAGGGCTTTCTTTTGAGCCGTCAGCTTGCCGAACCTTTTCACCGCACTAGCATTCAACTGCTTGGCGAGTGCCGTTGATTCTTCTTCCGTAAGTGAATCAAGGTCTACTTTGAATTTATTAGAAAGAACATCAGAAGTGTCTGGGGGCGGTTCAGCGGATTCCTCCGCATCATCCTCCATGACTTCCGTTGCTTCGGGATCGGACTCTTCCGCAGTTTCTTCAGCGGCTTCCTCTTCTCCTTCTGCGCCTTCGGGTTCTTCTTCCGGTGTCGTTCGCTTCTTCAGTAAAGAATCAGCAAATTCAGCCATCGTCAGGTTACCCTCCGGACTAGTTTCAACTTCCACCGAACTTTGAGAGGTTTCGGAGACTTCCTCTTGCATTTGTGTTTCCATAAATACTTCAGAGGCGTTTTGCCTCAGTTGTTGCAAATTGTACGTTCTCGTAGCCCATGTGGCAATCTTATTGCAAGTGACTTGCATTAAGCATGGCACAAAAAAGCCCCTCCCCCGCTACGCAGAAGAAGGGCAATAGCAGTGTGTGGGTGCTATGAAAGTGTTTTAATCATGTCTAGTTCCTGGTCTATGGCTTCCAGCTTGCCCGTGAGCAGGAAGTGACGGTTGGTCTCCGTCTCCGCTCCCAAGTGGCGTATGACCTCTTCCCTCTGAGCTTCACGGAACTCAATGAATTGCTTGAAGTGCGGCTCTTCGCGGATGATCGCCAGCGCCTTGATGACTTCGCTGGTGTCCAACTCGTGGTAAGTCTTGGTGAGGCTGGATATGAATTTCTTGAGCATTACTTTTTCTTCTTGGCTTTCTTATGGGCATAGTAAGCGCGGACTTGCTTGGCGCTCAGTTGTTTGCCGGATGGGGTTCTGAACTTTCCGTTCTTTAGTTTCTTAAAAGGCATTAGCGTGTGGCGTTGTATATTATACCTAAGATGAGGAACAAGGTGTCTACTAGGACTTCTCTTTCCAAAAAGAACAGCAGTATGGCAAACACCCAGTACCACTCTTTCTGAAGCTTATCCAATTAACCTGGCACTTGATTCCTTTCTTACCCCGCAGCGGCTTGACCGTATGGAGTAGGGGCAGTGCCTAGCCGCCCAATTTCAGCGTTCGCTTTTTGCATCACAGCCATTTGGCGCTGTTTTAGATAGACCTCTATGCGCTCTTGAAGGGCGGGATCTTGTTGTACCTTTTGGGCGATGTCAGGCTGTTGTAGCCATTGTTGGAAAATCTGTAGTTTCGCTTCGTGTGCGTCACCCTCTTGAACGTTGGGTGGTACTCCGGCATAAATCTCCGCGATTGTTTGACGCTCCTCGTCCATTGCCTTCGCGGATGCGGTTTCAGTCGGTAGCATAATACTCTCGCTTGCGCCGGGGAGGATTTGCGAAACCGCGACCTGTAGAAGCTTCTCCGTGTCCAGCGTGCCGTTCTTGTCCAGCATACCTCCAAGCTCCGCTATTGCCTTTACGCGCTCCACCATCTGTTGAGGGTCTTGGCTTGCTACGTCAAAGCTCAACCAAAAATCAAATCTCTCACCCGCCGCGCCCTTGTTGAACTTCTGAATGTCGTTTACGCCGGTAACACGGAAGTATTCTTCGTCTGGGCCATACTGCTGGTACAGGTCGTACACTTGATCCAAGACTTGCTTCAGATGTCCGAACACCTTGTCTACCACCGCTTGCTGCTTGGCTTGAGCTTCTATGGGGTCAACCCCGGCGGCGTTGCGACCAAAGTACCGGTCTGCCGCGAGAGTAATAAATCTACGGATTTCAACGTTGCCCGGATCAAACCGTGGGGTGTCGGCAAAGCGGGTCTCGCCCGGTGTGCGATACGGAAGCTTAACACCCGGCCCCCATGCTTGTGGACTCCGGCCCAGCGGATGTTCCAGAGGTGGCAAAGTCGCTAGTGAAGTACGGTCAATGAGTGCGTCCGTTTCCACCTTGAGCACTTGTTGAAGACTTTCGCACAACTCAGGGTAACTGCGGCTTGAGTACATCCGCTTGGAAGTTTCCTCCAGCTTGGAGATTACAAACGGGTACTTGCCTGACCCGTAGTCTAGCAATTTGTGCTTGGCAAACAGCTCAGGCACTGCGGAACAAATAACGCTGCAATAGATACCAGGCACATCATCTTCATCTAAAAGTCTTTGGTAGCAGTAGATTATGTCTATCGTTTGGTCATCCGTGTCTGCGGTATCCATATCATCGCGTAGTCGCCACTCATTTCCGGTGTCATCCGCTCCACGAGCATTGGAGTTTATGCACGCCTCCACAAAGTCTTCGTCCCACTTCTCACTAGCCACTTTCGCTTTCAACTGTTCCGGTGTCATCTTCATGACGTGGAAGCAGTATGGGGCTTGCTGTGGGTCAATTGTCCACGATGGAAAGAATACGTCCTCGTCAGGGGTAAGAGCCTTGATGCGAGGCTGATTTATAACCTGTCGCGTTATAGGCACGGTGGTCTCTCCATCCTTGCGTAATTCGCGAAGCATTGCTTTGCCCTTGGACTTGCTTACGTTGAAGTTCTCCTTGAGTAGCTCCACCAATTGAGCGTCCATTGATCCGTCAGCAATGATCTGCGCCATGTCAGGCATGGCAGCGGCAATCTCATCCATTTTGATGGCTTGCTGTTGCTTGAGGTCATGGGAGTCCCAGTACACGTAGCTGATAGCCAACCCCTGCCCGAACAGGTGGTTCAAGGATAGTTCGCACTGAGTGTAAAACTCATCCATGCGGCTATTGATTAACCATCGTAGGAAGTTGCTGATGACCGCCGCTCTCGCTACGTCGTTGCTCTCGGTGGGTGTAGCTACGATGTGAGCGCGTCTTATGGCGTTCATGCACATTGCCACCCGGCAACCGATCAGTTCATCAGCAAGTCTCACCTCTTGATCTGAGGCTTTATCCCACGGGAATACCTCGCCTGTAGAGGTTAGCGAAGAGTGCTTCTTGAAGTCGCTGGACTTACCCGCCCACTGGCAGTTACGCACATCCCAATCGCGTTGGCGGCGGTCTAGCCACTCGCCAAGATCGCTCTGCGTGGTCTTGTATGCTTGGATGAGGTAATCCACATCCGGTTCTTTAGACGCATACAAGAGTTCTGGATCGGAAGCGTCCATGTGCATTGCAAAAACTACAAGCAGAGTCAGTAAGCGTCAATCAATATCCACCACCACCGGTAGTCTGTAACATGTTGTGGGTGACGTACTCAGCGCCGCTGGTGACTAGGTAGCGCACTGTATCTATTTGGTCTTTCCAATGCTCAGTGCTGCCACCCGTTCCGGTATACTCAAGGAAGCTACTGATGGTATTCTCGCATTGATCGCTGATGTACAGCTTCGGACAGTTCTTGTCGGTCAGCGGCTCTGTCTCGTCCCAAGTGAGCAAGTTGTTAATGGCGGCTATTCCACTCTCTATCTCCGCACCCGGCGCGGCACGGAACACAAACCCCAAGTCGGACATGCTGTTGATGATGCTACTAGTACCTTCTTTGGTACGCACCGTGGCAGCGCCCATCCGTGGGTCAACTATACGCTCAAAGATGTCTTCACCCTGCTCTTGGTCTTTGAAGTAAGTGCTGTAGTCCGCATATCCCCAGCCTAACGGCTTTTGCCCCGGCCCCGGCTTTCCCGTGGAGCGTCCAGCACCATTGACGTGGGGCAATGCCCATGCTCCCATGCTTTGCTCAGGGAACTCGCGGTAGATGTAAATATGCCCCGTGTCCAATACCGCCGCCCATATAGCCACCCAAGGCTTGCTTCCACCAGGGTCGCATACAAAGTACCTCGTGCATCTCAGCGTAGGATCTTTTATGAACGGCACTTGGTCGTGCGGTATTACGTTTACTTCCCTGCTAAATTTTGGGAAGCGCCCATGAAAGCTTTTGCTGGGGATTCCGTATAATCTGGCAAGCTTGATTTCCAGCGGTTGCTTGGAGTAGGTACGGACTAGCTCGTCTGAGTCAATGAAGGGGCTGTCCTCGCTCCACCAGTTATATATGCGGCAATCTTGCCAGTTGGCGCTTATTTGCTCCACGGGGAGTTCCCTACCGATCAAACTGCTGTACCGCTTCTTGGTTACTTCAGCCCCCTTCAAGAGCGAGTTAATCAACGGTGTCCACCCTTGCAAGGTAGTGAAGGTCAGGATCAGTCTGCCATGAAAGTCAGTCAGTCTGGCGAGCAAAGTGTTGAAAATATCCTCACTGACTTCTTCATCACAAGCTATGCAGTGAGCATTCCAGCCCTCAAAGATTTGGGAGTCCGCCATGAACTGGCGATAATTATTGAAAAAAATCGTGCTTCCCCGCTCCACGTCTTCGTCAAGGGGCGGCAGAATCATCTTGTTATCGCTATATCCATTCTTCTGAGAGTAGAGCAGACTGTGGTTCTCGCTCTTTTTCTTTCCACGCTTGTAACGCATGGGCAGTGCTTGATGCGTGTGCTTCTGGGCATCCGATATGCTTCTTTCCTCACTGACGTGCATACTACGCAGTTCAGCTTCGGGTATCTGCATCGCCAAGTGCATCAACATGCGGGTTTGAAAAATGGTTTTGCTACTGCGATTTCCACCAAGTATCACGTGAATCTTCGTATCCTTCCAAGTTTCCATCACCCGCCGCCACGATGGCAGAGTCCACCCCCATGCTATGGGATCGTCCTTCTCTGCCTTGGGTTGGTCTAGCAGGAGTCTGGTAAGCGTCTCAGCCTGTTGCGGATCTCGCTCCGTAAGCTCGTCCACCTCGTAGTCGCTGAGCGCGCATACCAACTTTCCCTTTTGATATTTCAACTGCCCTTCGGGCCACGGTATGCCGAAGTACGGGTCTACTTCATCTGCGTATGTTATGTTAGCCACGGTTCACCATTTCACACGCCACTATGAGCGCCGCTTCAAGCGTTGCCGCCGGGACTTCTTCATCTCCAACGAGCCAGCTTCCCGTATCCGAATCAAGGTCTCCGGGCTTAACTTCAATGGAGGTGGCCCAAGGCGTTTGACAGCGGATGTGTAGTCCCTCGCACTCGTAGTCGGTAAACACCTCCCGAACTTTTTCCAGTGATAGGCGCTCCATCCGTTAATTAGCTCCACTGACTTTTTCATTGAAAGCCTCCCAAATTCGCATTGCGGTCTCAGGGTCGTACACCGACTTGCCGTTCACCTTCGGCCCACCGTGCTTCACTATGCTGCGCAACCATTGGCGGAAGTCATCCACCTCTTCCAAGACTTCAGCAGATAAACCGTAACGCAATATGGTATCCACGTCATACGCATGGAAGCTCGCCATGCACTTACTCTGCTCCATCTGGGCAATCACATCCGGTTCCTTCTGCGACGTCATCATCGTGGAGTTCCACCCCGCATGAGGTGCATAACATCCATCCGGAAGCACGCCGCTTATCCACCACTTTTTCTTTTTCATACTCATAATCTTCGTCCATAGCTCTTCCTCCATTCCCAAGGGCAGTCAAAATTGTTGTTTACCGGGTCATCCCACAAATGCGCCAATGCCAGGGCAGTCAGTGTCTCAACCCCTTGACTAGCGTCCATGCCATCCAGAGGACAGTCACCCAGAATACGATCATGTGCAGTTCCATCGGGTTTCATTCCGGATCGCTTAGACCAAATAAACGCGCCCCCTCACCAATTTCGTGGTGAACCTTGGTAGTAGACTTGTAAACATATTGATCGTTGGTCTTAACGTCGCGCCGTATTGAGACGCTAAACGTCAAGACCGGTTCAGGGCCAAACGCTCCCGTAAAAACGTCTCCGACTTGCGATGCGAGCTTTCCGGACATCAAGTGATTCGCAGCACCGTCAAGTGCATCTTGAATGGTTTCGCTATGTCGTTTTCTGCTTAAAAATATAGCAGCTTGTTTATTTATTGGTGTGTCATTCATAAGTCATGTGCAGTTCCATCCGTCTCTCCGCTCTTTCGTTTCGTCTCGTCTCGTTCCATAACTCTGCAAAATCCTGCCGATCTTTACCGCTTTGCGTTCCTCCGCACGGGATAGCGTACGCTTCTTCTTCACCCCGGTGTCCCGCCGTTTTGGAATACGTTCCATGCCTCTTTCCATACCTCATACCTCCCGTTTAGTTTCGTGTTTGGATTCAAATATACGCTGACGTTGCCGGTCAGCTTCGCTACGGGAATCACGTACCAAGTGTCCTCCGGTTCCACGTATGCCGCCAATACGTCCACCTCGTCAGGGTTGATAGGCGTTTTCGTGGCATTCCCATGCGCCGCTATCACCTTGTATCCGGGCTTGTTCTTGATCTGACTGCTAGTACCCTTCACCTGTACACGTTGTATACGTCCGTCAGCATTCTGCACCATCACGTCGTAGGGCATGTAGTCCCCATACGGCTCTAGGATGTCCAACCCACGCTTCAACGCTTGAGTCACGAATGCAGCCTCATACTGGCTACCTCTGCGCTTTAGATTCATAAAGTCACCCACTCACACTTGCGCTTACTACAATCATATACCCATTGACTACGACCATCCCGCGAGTCCGTCTGGTGGCGCTCTATCCATGTCGGAAAACTGCTACCCGGCACGATTACCGCCGCTTGAGCTTCCGCATCCATAATCATCACCAAATGAGGCTTCGGGTCTTTGGAGTCCCATGCGTGCTTTGCCATCACCCGAACTTGGGCAAATGGATAATCAAACTCCCCACACCATGCCTTGCTGCTCTGCTTCACCTCTATGGGGATACTGAGAGTCAAGTCGCAGTCATCCACGTAGTCCTTCCAATCACCGTCCGGTGGGCATTCCTCGTTGGGTTGCAAAGTCACACGGTACTTCCGCTTGCGCCAATACTCAGCAGCTATGAGCACGCTAGAGTAACTGTTACGCAAATCTGCCAAGAAATCTCGCTGCTTCACTTCTGCTTTTTCGGTGTCCATACCATGTCAAATAATGTCTTACCGGGCTTCTTCCGCTCTATGTTCGTGCGGATCTTCTTGCCGTTCTTGTATGCCAATTGCTTGTTCCCCCAAAAGCGGTTGATCGCCAAATCCAGCTTCTTCCAATCTTTCCCCGTGAACCCCTTGCCGTCACTCCAAGGGTCGTAGTCAGTGGGGCGACTCTCCTGTATCGTGTGCTCACTCATCCAACTTCCGTACCGTAATTGACTCCGCATTCACCTCGTCACCCCAAGGCACGCCTGAGATGGTCTTCAATGCCTCTTCCTCGCTCTCAGCAGGGGTCATAGCGATGCGTACCGTCTTCCCCTCGCGGGATGCCAGTACCTCCCAAATGGGCATGTCCTTCAACTCACTCATCCATGAAAGAAAACGAAGTCTGCCCAAAACGCTTCGGACTCTTCTCGGAGACCACCAACAATACGTCGTCCTCACGCCGCTCGTCATTAATCGCTATCTCGTCACCTACACGCTTACCCAAGTCATTGAACCACCCCGTGCTCAACGAACATTCAACGTCTCTACCCTGTATCCACCATCCGCCATCCCCATACTCACCGGAATACTCCACACGGTATTCACGCTCAGAATAATTGCCGCGAACTATTGCTCCCACGGTAATCGGGTGGTGATCCATTACGTGTCCGTACTTCCACTTCATGCCGCGAACTCCAAGTCCAAAGTCCCTTGATTATGACGAACCTCTTCCCCAGCCTGTATGCGGAGGAACTTATGCAGTTCGTCAGTGCGTCTCGGAGCGCGAAACCATCCCGTGCCATCCGTACTCTCGCAACCCATGTCCCAACAAGTCAGCAAGTGACGAACCGTGTTCACGCGACCTACGTGCACCCTGTCAAACGCTTCCACCCATTGACGCAAGTTACGCCACTTCCACTCAAAAGTACCTCCCACGAACACTATGTCCGCTTCCGTAGGCACGTCATCCGGGGTCATCCCGTCCTGTACGCAGAATGCCCACTTGTAGTCGTAACTGCCCGATAAGACCGGATACCACTTGTCCCACTCACGCAACGTCGCGTCACGATCTCCCACCGCGTCAGGCACTACCACCCATAAAGGCTGCTTGGGGTGCGGTGAGTAATGATCCAGCATCCGCAAGTACAACCCCTCGCGCCACTCCTTACCCGCATCCCATACCGCAAACCGCCCATTGTCTATGGCGTAGTCCACCCACTCACACGGCTCTCGTAATGCCTCTTCCGGTGTGAACAACCATCCAACGGGATAACCACGACCACACCAGTAATGCACAATACCCTTCATGTTCTGAGAAGGCATCACCATCATCCCCCAAACTCCATTGCGCCTAAAGCCTCGTCCAAATTGTCAAACACCTTGTCGGCATGATACCGTATCCAAGGACTGCCGTGCCTCGTTACAGCCACGACCTGCTTGCGTAACCCCCATGCAAACAATACCTCCATCGCAGTCCCGAAACTCGGTTGCTCGCATAACGCCAGTACCGTGTCGCTCGCCATGATGTCACGCTTGTCCTTCTCCACGATCTTCTTGCGGATGACAGGATTGCCCTCCCTGCCACGATAGTCTCTGTTCATGGGACTCAAACTCATGATCTTCTTACTACGCAAAATTCCAGCGGCGGCTTTACGCCACTCCACGCAAGTGTCGTCACAGTCGTAAATCGGCCCTGCCAAATATACCAAACGCGCCCTCATTCACACTCCCCCTTGTAACTGACGCTCATTCCATGAGCCTTACCCAACCGTATCTCGTGCAACCTGCCACCCAGCTTGCCACGCAACCGATCCCATAAGTACAAGCATACAGCCTCTCCCGTGGTCGGATTCATAACGTCGTTCAAACAACAGTGATCCAACGCCATTACCTCGTCCTCAACCAAACTGCGGAAGATGGAACTCTCCACCACCCAACCAAAAGGTCGTTGCATCGCACCCCGAATCGTAACCCATACCTCGTGAGTGTGTCCGTGCAATCGCGATAACTCAGGCTTGGATGCGCCTGGAATAAAGTGAGCAGCCTCAAATACGAAATGCTCCGTAACCGTGAACTGAGGGTCAGACTTCTCAACGGGAGCTAACTCAAACAACTCCTTCACCCCTCACCCTCCATCCGATCCCACGCCAGTTGACGCAAATATTGACTCACGCTTACACCACCGTTCGCCGCCATGATGCGTAAACGCCGCTTGAAGTCCTTAGTGACCCACAAAGTAATCGTAGCTTCAGGCTTTACCTTGCCACCACCAAACCCCGTAGCCTCGTAATTTCTCACCTTACCCCTCATCCAGCAACCGACTACGGCGGTCATAACGACCGATAACTTCCCACATTCCCTTATCCTGCCGACGTAACCGCGCTACGCTTCCCACGCCAAACATACCCACCTTAGTACGAAATTTTCCATGACTGCCGTCCTTGAACTCAACCAACCGCAAATACTTGTTCCTAGGAATGGCATACACCCTGCCCATACGCTCCCCCGTCTCCTCCTCATGCTCCTCCTCCTTCTTCGCCTCTTCCACCATCCTGTCCACCTGCAAGCCATTAGCCAAG
>Ga0315328_10001507_pt1 | contig 10791 bp, 9 predicted proteins | sample M120032315metaG_FD_203462 | JGI IMG/M metagenome (GOLD analysis project Ga0315328, IMG submission 203462) | Ammonia-oxidizing marine archaeal communities from Monterey Bay, California, United States - M1 200m 32315 | ecosystem: Environmental > Aquatic > Marine > Intertidal zone | place: USA... | reverse complement strand
GAGCTTTAATAGTTCATGCTTCTGTTCATGGAGGAATTGACACGCCGGAAGTTCTTGCTTTTATGAACATGATTAAGGACATCGAGCGTATTGGTGATTACAACAAAAATATTTTTGATCTTGCAGAAGAGGGAGTTTCTTTTACAGAATCTCCAGAACTTGAATCGATTATTTCCATACGCGACGAGGTTTCTTCTCGAATTTCATTAATGGGTGAAATCTTAAGCGTACGAGATGAAGACAGGGCACATATTTTTATCGAACGAGGAGATGAACTTAGACGAGATTTCGATCAACGAGTTACTGAACTTGTTCACTCGACCGAAGCTGCGGTTACAGCTGTACCAAGAGCCCTGCTCTTTCGTTTTTTGAAAAGAGTAACTGCACATTCATCCAATGTTGTTTCGGCAGTAGTAATGCCAGTAGATCAACTCGATTATTTTGATGAATCAGAAGATACGAGAAGTTAAAAGTATCTTTAGAAAGATCCGATTAAAGAACTGACAAAGGTCAACTTTAAATTTTACGATCCAAATTGATTTGCATTTCATTTTTTAGAAGTATAAGAAGTGAATAATCAACTAAAAGAAGTGCTAATTGAAATTTCTTATTACTAATGATGACGGAATCGATTCAAAAGGTCTATACGCGCTAGCTCAAGTAGTCACAGAACTTGGATTTGAAGCTGTTGTAGCGGCACCTTCAAAAAATATGAGTGGTGTTTCAGCTTCACTTATGCCATTTGATGATCATGACAGAGTGGCTGTAGAAGAAGTAGAAATTGCAGATCTTGAAGGTATTCAATCATTTTCAGTAGGTGCACCACCTGCATTGATTGTCATGCTTTCGATGCTTGGAGGTTTTGGAGAACCTCCTGACATGGTTGCTTCAGGAGTTAATCTGGGTCCAAACACAGGTCGATCAACTTTGTTTTCAGGAACAATTGCTGCTGTAAAAACTGCAGCAAGATTTGATCGATCAGGAATAGCAGTAAGCATTAATTATCATCCCTCTGTAGATACATACGAACATTGGGAAACAGCAAAGGAAATGACAGCTCAACCTATTCAATGGCTCACTTCAGCTCCTAAGTCAACAATGCTGAATTTAAACATTCCAAATAAACCCGTGAAAGAAGTTCTTGGGTTCCGTCAAGCAGATTTAGCCCACATAGGAAGGGTTCAAACAGTAATAACTTCTAAAGACTCAACTGGTATAGATATCGAACTTGAGCCATGTAATGACCCTGTACATGAAGGAACTGATTCGGCTCTTTTAGAAAAAGGTTATGCAACAGCTACAACATTCGAACCGTCTAAAGAAGCCGATGTAGATCTACCAACTGAAAAATGGGAATAGATCATATGCCGAGTAGAAGATCAACATACTCAAATGACGTAACCTGAAACTGTGAGCGTCAAGGAAACAAAACCCCCACTTAGTCCATTTACGCGAATGGCTATCACACACCTTTCAGGCGCAGCAGCGGACGCGATGATCGCTGTAGCGCTAGCAGGTTCACTCTTTTTTCTTGATCCAGACTCAGCAAGACCAAAAATCGCTCTATACCTACTTTTAACTATTGCACCATTCGCTATCGTCACGCCGCTCATCGGTCCTTTAATTGATCGAATTTCTGGAGGTCGACGGACAATGATTCTTATCACACTGCTTGCACGCGCAATTCTGGCAACACTTCTCGCCTTGTACATCGAAAGTCTTGCTTTGTTCCCAATAGCTTTTGGAATTCTCGTATTCCAAAAAGCTTATTCAGTGGCGAAAAGCGCCGTAGTTCCAAAATTAGTTAGTTCGGAAAGAGATTTAGTAGAAGCAAATTCGAAATTGGCACTCCTGAGTGCAGTTGGAAGTTTTTTTGGAGCTTCAATTGGGGGACTGGCTCTCCTTATAGGGTCTTCCTGGCCTGCGAAAATTGCTGTTATAGGGTTCACACTTACTTTAGTTTCCGCAGTTCAAATACCAAGAGTCACTATTGCGACCACTCCAGCAACATCAGGAGAAAAAACAGAGTTGCGTTCAGCAGGAATAATTAATGCAGCCACAGCGATGGCAGTGCTACGAGCTGCTGTAGGTTTTATAACTTTTCTGCTTGCATTTGAATTCAGAGGTGGAGAAGAAGGTGTAGCAATGGAAGGAACAGGTCGTGCGTTAGGTGTAGCTACCGGAGTGATAAGAGATCAAGACATTCTTGGAACCCCTGGAGCTCCTGTCTGGCACTTCGGTGCTGTTCTAGCATGCGCAAGTGGAGGAGCTTTGCTTGGAGCACGAGTAGCACCACGCTTAAGAAAACTGATGGTTGAAGAAAGAATTATTTCAGGTGTCCTCTTTATAGCTTTCGCAGGAACAGTTTCTGCATCTTGGCTTCCATCAATTCTAGGAGCCATGGTTGTTTCTTTGCTATTAGCCGGGTCCGCGGGATCCGCCAAATTAGCATTCGACTCTCTTGTCCAAAGAGATGCTCCGGATGCAAACCATGGAAGATCTTTTGCTCTTTTTGAAGGAAGATTCCAACTCAGCTGGGCATTTGGATCACTAATAGCTTTAGTAATTGCAATGCTTCCAATACAAGTCGGTTACTTCACAATGGCTCTAGGTGTAGGGCTTGGTCTTGTTTTTTACCTACCAAGAACTAGAGAAGCTCGTAGAGCGGAAAAAATCATTACACCTGAAGAACCTCAAAAACCCGATGGACAACTTGGCTTTTGGACTAGAAGCACAGAAGAAGAAAATTAATCTCCTGTTTCTAAATCTAATCTTGCTAACCACAACCCTGGAGCATCAACCTCGCTAGGAGTTGGCAGATTAGATTCATCAACCCAAAGGCGATCTAAACCTTGGGAACCTGCTCTTTCAACAACTCCACCAATAAAAAAGACACCGCGATCAACTTGTTCTTGTGTCAGATTCAAACCCAATATTTTCTCTACAAAACGTTCAGCCTCACCAGTCTCGACACGACGTCTTCGCAGAGCTTCAGTCATCCTCGGGTAAGAAGGAATTAAGTCGTTTCCTATTTGATCCATTGTGTAGTCAACAAACCCGATAATCACTGCAACAAGTGCTTCCAAATAAGGTAAAAGAGCTTCCTGTTGAGGAGAACGAACCGCACCTAGCACCATTTCAGGATTTAAAACATTTTGTAAAGAAGCTAAACCTTCTAATCCTTCGCCAATTTCGATTTCACCAAGTTGATCTTGAATAACTGAAGGGTCATTACTGAAACTTTCAGCATGTTGGGTCAACAACCCGCTTAGGTTTTTTCGGATATGAGGAATTCCCAGAACAGCATGATGGGTAACTTCATGGAGACAAATCCAAAGTCTTAAATCTTCTTTAGGTATACTCCAATCTTCACCAAAAGAGTCAATATTCGGTGCAACTAGAAGAATGCGATCGTCTTCACGAGGTATGGGAAGATCGTAGGTTCCTAAACATCTACTAGCTAGATGGCCAACCATTGTTCCAGTGGTCATTTCCGCCATCATTGGGGCAAGTAAAGCCATCATTTCATTAATTTCAGAAGGAAAGTCACCTAAATTTATATCGTTATCAGTCCCTATAGAAGCCAAGCCGACGAGTAAAGGTTTAAGAGCATCCAAAGAATGTGTTGCCCAACCAGCTTTAGTCACTGGTTCTATTGTTAAAGATCCGCTACGAGAAGGAGTTAAACCCGTCACCTTATTAACGTGCAGTTCCGCGACTCTTAAGAGATTCTCAAATTCCATTCGTTCAACAGGGTCAACATTAGGTTCACTAGTTCCACCAGAGGCAATGGCCATCGCGATTTGCTTAGCTGATTGTCCACCTTGTTGCGAAAAAGATTTGAATATCTCATTCAAAAATGACATATCAGAGAACGGATTGTCATCATCTGGGTTAGATGGATCGAAGAACTCCACACCTGCATCGTAGATTCAAAAAATTGTTTAGCGTTGATTTTTCAGAAAACAAAATCATAGAAATAAATCAGCATTTAACAAAAATAAAATTCTTATACCACAACGGTTAATAAAGACACGCAACCATACGCTATTCTGCTCACCATATGCGTAACATTTATTATCTACCTAAGATTTCAAAATGACGCTTTCCCCACCAACTAACAGTGACACATGGATTGGTTTGGATGATCAAACTCTTCCGGTGAACGAGGCTCTGGAATGGGTTAACCAACCAGAGTGTGGAGCCGTCGTTCTTTTTAGTGGCAATATAAGAAACCACGCTGAAGGTCGTGCAAACGTTACAGAAATAACTTATGAATCATATGAAGAACAAGCTCTACTACGCTTAGAAAAAATAGCTGAGAAAACTCGTGAATATTGGCCAGAAGTAAGAAGAATAGTGATGTTGCATCGAATCGGAAAACTTGAAATTGGTGAAACAGCGGTAATAGTTCTGGCCTCTTCAGCACACAGAGACGATGCTTTTTCTGCAGGACGGTGGTGCATAGACACACTGAAAAAAACTGTTCCAATTTGGAAATCTGAAACTTGGGAAGGTGGAAGTGACTGGGGACTTGACGCTCAACATATTACTGAATTAGAAGAAATAGATTTTCTTGAATCGGATAGCAGAAACCTATGAATACGAACTTAATTTTTCTGGCAGGAACAGTTGTTATAGCCGTTATCGGTTCAATTATTCTTTGGTTAATTACGAGACCTAGAACACGTTCAGCAACTCCTGATGAATTGCAGAAGATGTTGCGAGGAGCATCACAAAGAAAACCTAGACGGATGCAAAACCCGGATGGTATAAGAGTGATAGGCAATGAAGAAAAATTAGAAACCCAAATAGAACGCGAAGATTGAAATGGCAAGAGATTTAGCTATCGACCTCGGCACAGCAAACACTCTGGTTTATGCACGAAGTGAAGGAATAGTACTAGCGGAACCTTCTGTGATTGCATTAAATGAAAACAATCGTCAAGTTTTGGCAATGGGTTCAGATGCATGGAACATGATAGGAAAAACTCCAGCTCATATAGTCGCTCATCGACCGCTACGAAAAGGAGCGATAACAGATTTTGATATAACCCAAAGAATGGTCCAGCTCATTCTTAAAAGATCAGGAGTAAGTCGTTTTAACAAACCACGAGTCGTTATTTGTGTACCGTCTGCGATTACACCTGTTGAAAGGCGCGCAGTCACTGAAGCTTGTAAGCGAGCAGGGGCTTCAGACGCACAGCTTATCGAGCAACCTTTAGCAGCCGCCATAGGAGCAAACCTTCCAATAAGTGAAGCCTTTGGAAGCATGGTTGTTGATATAGGAGGCGGCACATCAGAAACAGCACTACTTTCCTTGGGTGGAATAGTTGAAATAGAGGCAAAACGTGTTGGCTCTTTTGATATTGATGATGCAATTCAAAACTACATAAGGAGAGAATACGGATTAGCGATAGGTGAGAGAACAGCTGAAGAAATAAAATGGACAGTCGGGTCTGCTGCAGAAACATCAGGTGAAGGCAGAGCAGAAGTACGAGGACGTGAAATGGTTACAGGTATGCCAAAAACAGTTATTCTGCATCCCTATGAGATCAGAACAGCAATAGAAGAACCTGTTTCTGTGATGGTTGATTCGGTAGTTTCTTGTCTAGGTAAAGCCCCACCTGAACTCGCTCAGGATTTGTTAACCAGTGGAATTTATCTTGTAGGGGGAGGAAGTCTTTTACGCGGGTTAGACAGTCGAATATCACAAGAAACCGGAGTGCCAGTAGTTCATGCAGAATCACCAATGGAGTGTGTGGTGCTGGGAGCTGGTCAACTAGTTGAAGATTTTGATGCAATGCGCGCAATGTTTATGGAAGCCAGACGTTAAAAATCAGTTTGGTCGTGGTCCAATATCAACTGGACTAATTACCCTACTTACATCAAGTAGGTCTTCAGCTATTTGTCTTACTTGCCAATCTCTGTCATTTAGAGATTTTTTAAGAGCTTCATCAACTTTCGGATCGTCAAAAGCTGCCAGAGCAATAACTGCTCGACGTCTTATCGCAGGTTTATCCTTGAGAGCTTCAAGTACGGTTTCAAGCCCCAGAGGTGAACCTATCGATCCAAGAGCAGCAACAGCTGCTTCTCTACATAGTTGATCTGTATGACTATCAGCGATAAAGCAAAGTTGATTAATTAACTCATGAGTTTGATTTTCTTTTTCCCCCGCAGCCCAACATGCTGTTTCGACGACTAAAGAGTCCTCATCATCGAACGCATTAAGAGGGATTTCTTCGGGTCTTTTTACTAGCAACTCGATAGCTCTTTTACGAACTTCAGGAGAAGCGTCACAGAAAGATTTCTCCAGAATTTTTCTTGAAAGCTTTCCTAATTTTTCTAAAGAACTGAGAGCCGCTCCTCTGACCTTTGCATCTCCATCATCTAATAGTGAAATCGCTAACTTATAGTCACCTGAGTGTCTAGAAAGAATAGCTTTCCGTCTATTCACAGTATTTGAGTCCACTTAGCCGATTGCCTGTTCCAAGAGGAAACCTCCTGCGAAAATAATTAGTCCGATAAAAGAAGCTAAAATAATTCCGCCAAAAATAACAAAGAGTCCGAGAAGAACAAAAGATCGTAACCGATGCCACCAACGTATTTTCGCTGATTTACCTAAAGTGATTCGCCGCGGAGGCTGAAACCAAACCCCTAATCTAGCTACTGGACTCCATCCTTTATCTGCAGCACGTTCGGTGCCGCCATCTGGTGGGACAGGTGAACTAAAGATATGTCTCAATTTGTAAAAAATCTGAATTCCTTAAAAGTCTTCTCGTAATTTAATCATGACAGTTAATACAACTGCAGTCAGGAATTTAAAAATACATTTATAAAAATGTAAAGTCTAAGAAAACGTACGGATACGGTGATCGCGAATAGTGCGCGAGAATTTAATGAATAAAAAAATCTCAAAAAAGTGGAAAACAGGAATCCTATTTTTTCTTTTAATCGGATTCTTAATATCTATGACTTTTATTCAACTCCCTTATTTCGCTTTTAAGCCAGGAACAGTAAACGAATTATCACGCAGGATTGTTGTTTCGGAAGGGAGAAGTTTCGAACCCTCTGGTGAAATTCATTTCACGACAATTTCACAAGATTCGTCGATAAATGGATGGGAGTTCCTTGAAGGAACCTTCAAAGAATCTGTGCATTTGATTAATGAAGACTCAATTTTGGGGACAAGAAATAGAGACGAAAACACAACTTTCAATTTTGACTTAATGAGAGTTTCCAAGTTGACAGCCGTGTCAGTTGCTTTAAGCCATTTAGGCTTGGAACCATATAGAGCGACAGGTGTAGGAATTGCCTCAGTTGGAGGACCATCTGAAGGTATTCTGACCACTTCTGATGTAATAGTCGCAGTAAATGAAAAAGAAGTCTTTACAGATCAAGATTTAATTATTGAAATCAGAGAATATAAACCTTCGGAAATTATTCACCTTAGTGTCGAGAAAATAGATGGTTCCGATTTACGAGAAATCTCAATCGAACTTGGCTCACGTGCAGATGAACCGTCAGTTGCATTTCTTGGCATAGCACCTCAGACCCGCATAGAAGATAATGATGATTTACCCGTACAAGTTCTTGTGAACACAGGCAGAATTGGAGGTAATTCAGCAGGTTTGGCTCTCACACTATCTGTCTTAGATATTTTAACTCCAGGCGAATTAACAGGAGGCCTTCAGATTGCCACTACAGGAACAATAGACCTAGACGGAAATGTAGGTGCCGTAGGTGGGGTAGAACAAAAAACGATAACTGCCCGTAAGGCAGGAATGGATTTATTTTTGGTGCCTGACAATTCTCTCGAAAAAGCCAAGAAACACGCTGGTGAAATGAAAGTCGAAGGGGTTGCAAATTTAGATGATGCTTTGATGTTTCTCACTGATTTGGGTGGCAACGGTGATTCATTAGAACTACCAAAAAATTGATAATCTGATTTCCAGCACGTTTCCCCATTACAGGCACCATAGGCTTAAAGAATGAGAGCAGAGCAGATGAATTTCACGGACAGAGAATTTAACAATGCAACCTGAAGATGCTCCACCACCACGACCAAGAGTTCTGCCGCGTCGTGGTCGAAGAGGTTCGGTAGGGCGTTTTAGATTAATTATTTTTGGAGTAATTGCAATCGGGCTTTTCCTCCTCATGTCCTTAAGGGGACTAGCCGGTTTTTATACCGATTTCTTATGGTTCGACTCGCTTGGTCAAGGTCAAGTTTTCAAAGCAGTCTTAGGAGCACAGGTAGTTCTCGTATTACTCTTTATGTTCTTATTTTTTCTAATTCTTTTTGGGAACTTGACAGTCGCTCAGCGTTTAGCACCAAGAATAAGACCAGCTGGTCCAGAAGAAGACTTACTCGTTCATTACCACACTTTTATAGGTAAAAGAGACCGACTTGTTCGCATTCTTTTCTCAGCCTTTTTTGCGCTGATAGCCGGATTAAGAGTCTCTGATAAATGGCAGGATTGGCTTTTGTTCACAAACAGGGAAGACGTCGGAGTGACTGATGCCCAGTTTGATAAAGATATAGGTTTTTACATCTTTCAATTGCCTTTCTTCAATTTCGTAGTTGACTGGGTATTTGGAACCCTTTTAGTAACAATTATTTTTACGGCCATAACTCACTATCTAAATGGTGGCATCAGGTTTCAAACTATGGGGGAGAGAGTCAGGCCTCAAGTTAAAGCTCATTTATCTGTATTGCTTGCAGTCATAGCTTTAGTCCGAGCGGCAAACTACTGGTTAGCTAGATATGAGTTAACTACATCTGATCGAGGGGCGGTTGATGGAGCCACTTATACGGACGTAAAAGCTCAGCTTCCCGCTACTAATTTATTAATCCTCATTTCTTTATTAGCAGTAATTCTTCTAGTCGTTAACATTCGTAGACGAGGATGGGTTTTACCTACACTTGCAGTCGGCTTATGGGCTTTCGTAGCAGTGGTGGTGGGGAGTATCTATCCAGCAGTCATACAAAATTTTCGTGTTGAACCCGCAGAATCAGAAAAGGAAGCTCCTTATATAGAAAGAAATATTGCGGCTACAAGAGAAGCTTACGGATTGGCTGAAATTGATGAAGTTCAATTAACAGATTTTGATAACAGCATTACTGCAAATGATTTAAAAAATAATTCAGAGACAGTTAGAAATATAAGAATTTTAGATCCACTTATTGTTCAAGCGACTTTCGACCGTCTGCAAGGTGAAAGAGAGTTTTATCGATTCTCCGATGTTTTAGATACTGATCGGTATGAAGTAAATGGAGAAACAACTCAGGTACTACTTGGAGCAAGAGAACTTAATTTAAATGAAACTCGTTCATGGGAAAATCAGCATGTTGCATTTACTCATGGTTATGGGCTTGCATTAGCACCAGTTTCAAGAGTCAAAGGTTCTGGGGATCCTGATTTCTTGATAGGGGATTTACCAGTATCAATTGACGAATCAATGGACTTAACCCTCGATAGGCCTCAAATATATGTAGGCGAAAATCTAGGTGGATATGCGGTTTTAGGAGCGAGTCGAAATGAGGTTGATTACACCGACGAAAATCAACAAACGCTCGCAGTTCGATATGAAGAATTAGGGGGCGATGGCGGAGTTGGTATGGGATCGTTATTTCGCAGAGTTGCTTTCGCTCTTCGATTCGGCCAAATAGAGCCTCTTATCTCAAATTTTATAACAGAAGATTCCAAAGTAATGTTCGTTCGCGATGTGCGAGAAAGAGTTGAAAAACTTGCACCTTTCTTGCATTTTGATGCTGATCCTTACCCGATATTAGAAAATGGACGCATTATTTATATGATCGATGGTTACACCACAACAGATCGTTATCCGTATGCCCAAAATGCACCTGTAGCGGAGCTTCCACGAAAGAGCGGATTACGCCATAATTTTAATTATGTAAGAAATTCAGTTAAGGCTACAGTTGATGCTTTCACGGGGGAAGTAATTTTCTATGTTGTTGACCAACAAGATCCACTAATAAACGCTTACCAAAGAGCATTTGAAGGTTTATTTAAACCAATGGATGAGATGCCTGCTTCTTTAATCAAACACGTACGTTATCCAGAAGATTTATTCAGAGTTCAAACAGAACTTTGGGGGAAATATCATGTTGATGACACAGAGAATTTTTACCAAAGAGCTGCAGAATGGGCAGTTTCTCAAGATCCAGGTAGAACTGGAGAAGGTGCTGCAAATTTAGCGATTGTAAATGAGCAAGGCATCCGAGTTGGCAGTAGAGATATGCGAATGTCTCCGTATAGAACAATCGTAGAACTACCCGATTCTGATGAAGCTGAGTATGTGGTCTTAAGAGCGTTCGTTCCCCTCGATGAGGAAGACACACGTAAAGAACTTGCAGCATTTATAGTTGGGCGAAGCGACAAGGATGATTATGGCAAATTGGCCGTATACAGACCTCCTTCATCAAATTTTGACGGACCAGCTCTAGCGGAGGAAAGGATTCGTAACGATGAAGAAGTGGCTAGTCTTCAAACCTTATTAAGCCAACGAGGTTCAACGGTATTGTTCGGAGAACTCTTACTAGTGCCAATAGAAGACTCGATACTTTATGTCCGTCCTTTGTACGTTCAAGCTGAAGGTGACAGTACGGTTCCAGAACTGGTACAGGTTATCGTTGCTGTGGGTGAAGATGTAGTGATGGCTGATTCTTTACAGGAAGCACTTGAAATCCTTACAAATTCTTCTCTCTCGGAACTATTTGACGGAATAGGTTCAGGAAAATCTTCCCGAATAGAAACTAATGAAAAAGATG
>Ga0315328_10001500_pt1 | contig 10815 bp, 12 predicted proteins | sample M120032315metaG_FD_203462 | JGI IMG/M metagenome (GOLD analysis project Ga0315328, IMG submission 203462) | Ammonia-oxidizing marine archaeal communities from Monterey Bay, California, United States - M1 200m 32315 | ecosystem: Environmental > Aquatic > Marine > Intertidal zone | place: USA... | reverse complement strand
TAGACCCGCCGTGCTTACGTCATCGAATCCGAACTCATACCAACGACGTTCCGCAATCCCGCCTTGATGGTCAACGACAATCAGTTCATCGGGAATGTACAGAACAAGGTCTCGCTGGTCTTCAGGTCGCGCCAGACGTAGCGCTATCGGTTCAAATTGAAATGCGAGGTCGTACCCGAATGCCCCATATAGCCCAAGGTGTTCATCTGGACCTGCGAAAAGATCGACTATCGCTCGCACTGCTGAAAAGGCAGACGGTTGGCGACTTCTATCCTCTTCTTCAAAACGCTTGGGAGACCGTTCGACGTTACAAGCCACGAAGGCAGCCGTTTCGTCAACGACAGAGACTCCGTCTACCTTGCCCAAGGCGCGTCCCAACGGCGACAGCAATACCTGCCCGCGTTCGTTAAGGGCCTCAAGACGAATCTCTTGATCGCGGCTAGTTACGACCAAGGGGGGATCAACGAAACCCAAATCCCACCGCGTGTAACGTCCGGGATACTCGTAGCTTGAGGACAGGAGCACTCCTCGCGCTGAGTCGAGTCGATCAACAAGATCTTCAACAGCAATTTCGGGCTCGATGGACGCAGTCTCTACGCTGACTTGGATTCCGCCTTTTGTGGTGTAGTCCCAAAGGTTATGTCCGGACGAATCAGCCATATCGATCAGAGGTAGAGGCCAGTGCTACCGGGCTCTACGCGCGGCGCCGCGATCGCATGGACATCACGTTCGCGCAAGATAAGGAAATCATCGCCGTGCACTTCGACTTCATATCGATCTTCTGGACTGAATAAGACCTGGTCACCTTCCTCCGCGCTACGAACATTTGGCCCGGCTCCTACCACTTCGCCCCATACCAAACGTTTTTGTTGCTGAGCGGTGGCGGGGATCAAGATTCCGCCGCTGCTGCGCCGTTCAGCCTCGTCTGTGGGCATCCGAACCAAGATGCGGTCATGCAGCATCTTGATCGGACGTTTCGGATTTTGATCGTTGGATTCGTCGCTCAGTTCTGCGGCCACAAAGGCACGGTACCGTCTCTAGTCATGAACGCGGAAGTCGGTTTCCCTCAAAACACCAGTTTTACCACTAAAGACGGCCTGCAATTGGAAGCAGAATTTCACTTACCTGCAAATATCAAAGCGATCGCTGTGCTGTCACACCCTCATCCTCTGCACGGCGGTGAAATGCGCAACAACGTTATCCAGTCGCTATTTGAGTCTCTACCTGAAAGCTCCATCGGAACTCTCAGATACAACTTTCGGGGTGCTGGATTATCCGAAGGCACCCACGGCCAAGGAAAATCGGAGCGACTTGATGCTGAAGGCGCGTTTACATACGCGACATCGCTGGATGACTCAATTCCCATGATTTCCGTCGGGTATTCCTTTGGAGCCGATGTTTCGTTGTCAACGGATCATTCGAACCTCGCCGGCTGGGTTGGTGTTGCTGCACCACTCGCTTTACTTAAACCCCAACAAATGCCAGCGGGCCACGATGAACGTCCAACCTTGCTACTCGTCCCCGAACACGATCAGTACCGGTCTCCGGATGAAGCCGAAACTATCTCCCACCCTTGGATTTCCACTGCGGTGTCAATCATCGATGGTGGCGATCACTTCCTTATGGGACGCTCAATGCCGGTAAGCGAAGCAACCGCTGCGTTCGTGAAAGATATTATTGGCTCCTGACAGCACCTTCTCTATTTGTTGAATCGGTGTCGATTAGCCGCGACTCGACGGTAAGTCGACGAGGCCACCCACGAAACAGGTGCAATTGTCATCGCGCGCCCCAACAACGCCCAGGCTCCTCCAACCTCCTGGAGGGCTCGCCCGATTGCCTCATGCCCAGCGAGACGCTCGCTTTCATTGATCCACCACACCGAACGTTTTGCCTCTGTTCGAGAGAGTCCGAGGTTTCGCAAATCTTCCTCGGCACCTGAACTCATGGGGAAGTCCGCCCTTTTTCTCAACCAAGCAGCGCATCGGCAACAAAGGTCGCATTCTCCGTCGTAGACCAGCACTGTCGCCTCCTAAAGCAAGGGCACAAGTTACGCGCTTCCAGGCCTGGCAATCCTCTTAGGTGAGGGCAAAAACTTCGGCTTGGTCCTCAAACGTCAAAGACCAAAACATTCTTTGTCGATTCAGATCGTATACATCTGAATTGACAAAGGACATCTCCCATGGTGTTTGAAATAACTCCTTTGAGAACTATCTCGCTACCGAGACAGACCTGTACCCTGCCTTCCGAGAGAACAGACCGCTCGTACCCTTTCCCCCCTGCCCGCTCCGCTGGCGCTGCGACCGGTCCTTAGCAAGGAATACGTGAGTGCATCTTTTCTAGAACTCGGTGTGTCCGAGTCGCTGACGCGTGTGTTAGCAAAGTTAGGTATCTGTGATCCATTCGAGATACAAACCGCAACAATTCCCGACGCTTTAGCCCGTCGAGATGTCTGTGGGCGTGCTCCAACTGGTTCAGGGAAAACTATTGCGTTTGGCATTCCGCTAATTGCCCACACAGTTAGTTCCAAGCCACGAGCCCCGCGCGCGCTAGTCCTCGTGCCGACCCGAGAATTGGCTGAGCAAATCGCTAGTGACCTCCGACCCCTAGCACGGGCGAAGAATCTGTGGGTTATGTCGGCTTACGGCGGAACCAATATCAACCGTCAAATCCAGCAACTCGCCAAGGGGGTTGATGTTGTGATCGCTTGCCCTGGGCGACTCCGCGACCTGATCGACCGAAAAGCGTTAACCCTTGGGGATGTAGACACCGTTGTTGTCGACGAAGCCGACCGCATGGCGGACATGGGTTTTCTTCCCGAAGTCCGCAAACTTCTTGATCTCACTTCCTCACATAGACAAACACTCTTGTTCTCAGCAACACTCGACGGAGATGTCGCGACCCTCACTCGCGATTACCAGAACAATCCTGTGCGCCATGAAGTTGGGCCGTCAACACCAGATGTCGGTTCCATGACTCACTTTTTTTGGGAAGTTGATCGCAAAGATCGCGTAGAGAACGCCACCAAAGTTATTCGAAACGCCGGCAAAACTGTGGTGTTCGTACGGACTCGACACGGGGTCGATCGTGCCACAAAGCAATTGAAACGTAGTGGCGTAGAAGCCGTTGCAATTCATGGTGCCCGTTCACAAAGTCAACGCGACCGGTCGCTTAAACAATTCACAGATGGTCAGGCATTGGCGCTTGTCGCGACTGACGTCGCAGCTCGTGGTCTTCACATTGACGATGTCTCATGTGTGTTGCATTTCGACCCTCCTGAAGATCACAAGGCTTACCTACATCGAAGTGGCCGAACGGCCCGTGCCGGCGCCACCGGTGTGGTCGTATCTTTCGTGGACCGCTCTCAACAAAAATCGGTGAAGTTGCTACAAAAAAAGCTCGGCCTTCAGGTTCCATTATCGAAACCTGCCCTCGAGGACCTAACCGACTCTCCCTCACAACTTCTCCCAACGACGTCTCGCGATCGAAACAACACTTCCCAAAAATCACAGAAGCAACAGTCACAAAAGGGAAAGCAAGCGAACTCGTCAAACAAGTCATCCGGTCAAAAAAAGAATCGGAAGCCGCAGGGCAAAAAGCCCCACAGTGCAAATTCCAAACATCGAAATGGGCAACGTACAGGCCCGTCCGGCCGCACCAAGAGCCACACCAAATCGCAAGGCACCAACAAAAGACGATCTCACTCCAACAAGGCTCGCTCTCACCGCTGATCGCAGTGTCATTGGGACTGAGGTACGTCGGCGTGCGCGAGTTCTTTCACATAGCTCAGCCCTGACCCGGATCGCGACCGCTCATTTCGAATGTGTCAAAACGTACGGGTTGCCTCAACTCATCAGCTGACAGTTAATCATTTGGGGAATTGTCGTTAATATCCGCGAAACCCGTGGAGTCCAGCCACCACGAATTACCCATGGGCCGAAGGTACCCGCACGAGGGGCCCCCAAAATGCGTTCCTAGAATCAACGTGTGATCGTCGCAGTATCGCTCGGCGAAACGCCGGCGCATGGTAATCGCGGCTGGTTTGTCGACGTCGGGTTCACTAGACCAGTGAGGGAATTCGAATTGAATGGGATGGTGGCATAGGTCACCGGTGATGATCGCGTCCTGTCCTCCGGATGAGATGCAAACGCTGTGATGGCCTGGGGTGTGACCGGGGGTTGGCTCCAACCAAATAGCGTCATTCAGCTGCATGTCACTTTGGACAAGTTCCGCTAAACCAGCATCAATGCATGGTTGGATGCTGTCCCCTACGACGTCACCATAGATTTGTGGCTCCACACGCCAGTGAGCCCATTCGGTCTCGCCAAACAGATAGCGGGCTTTAGGGAACGTCGGTTGCCAAACACCGTTACGCAGCTGCGTATTCCACCCAACGTGGTCGACATGGAGATGCGTGCATATCACAGCGGTAACGTCATCTGGACCAAACCCCGCTTCGGTCATCTTGTCCATAAAATCTGTGTCGAGATTGCTCAGTGCTGCAAAATCCGGTCGCGTTTTGTCGTTTCCGGCGCAGGTGTCAACGACAATTTTCTCATTACCAATTTCAATACAAAAAGCGTGGAATGAAAGTCGGATTCGACCATTTTCACGGTCGGCGAACGGCCCCAAGATCCAATCGTGTTCGAGCAACGCTGCTGAGTTCGCATCAGGTATCACCGCTGACCCTGGCCACATCTGCTCCATTTCTACAACTTTGGTAATTTTGACTTCGCCAATATTCCAGGTCTGCATCTTGTCAATCCCTTCTTTAAGGCTTTCCTACTGCAGACTCAATTCCGTTATAACGGCGCCGGACGGTCACCGGCTAGCCAAGCCCTTTAGCGAGAGCCCCACGTGAATCCGTTGATGACAGGCGCAAGGGCAAAGCTGCCTGGTACTCCGGAGAGTCGTACCAATCGGTGAAGGCTTCCTCGTCCTCAAATTCGAGAATCACTAACCGCGAACCATGCCAATCCCCTTCGATCGAACGCACGTTGTCATCGACGACGATTGCTCGGCCTCGTCCAAGCGAAGATGCTCTAGCGGCTTTCATATAGTTCTCTAGACCAGCCGGGTCTTCGACCTGTTCTTGCACAACAAAATAAACCGACATTTCGCCCCCATTGTCCCCGCGTGGTGCAGGTGTCTCCAACACTAGGACGTTTGCGTTAACCACATCCGCTGTGAGGAGATGCCACTCGAGAGTTCACATGAGATGAAAATTCTGATGCCTAAGAATCAGTGATTTGCTCTATCGGCGAAACTTGGGCTGTCGAGTTGCCATTCCAATACTCGTCTCGAAGAAGCCTTTTATATAGTTTTCCAGTGGGTAGCCGAGGTAGCTCATTTCGGAAGTCAACTGATCTTGGGACCTTGAATGCGGCGATGTGCTCGCGGGCATAATCAAGTAATCGCCTCTCAAGATTTCGTGTTCCTTTTGTGCCCTCTGCTGGTTGGACCACTGCTTTGACCTCTTCACCAAAATCAGCATTGGGTACCCCGAAGACGGCAACATCTGTTACCTCAGGGTGAAGAATTAAGCAGTCCTCAATTTCTTGAGGATAAATGTTTACGCCTCCCGAGATAATCATGAACGCTTTGCGATCAGTGAGGTAGAGAAACCCTTCTTGGTCGACACGACCAACATCACCCAGGGTGGTCCAAAAACGATTGTCGGGGTGTTGTGAACTTCGGGTCTTATCAGGGGCGTTGTGGTATTCGAAAGCTTGGTCTTCGCGTTCGAAGTAAATAAGCCCAGGCTCGCCAGCTTCAACCTCAACACCGTCCTCGTCACAAATGTGAATAGTTCCGATTAGCGGCTTTCCTACAGTCCCGGGATGAGCAATCCACTCTTCTGGACCTACGTAGCAAAAGCCATTGCCTTCGGTCCCGGCGTAATACTCGTGGAGAATGGGTCCCCACCACTTCAACATCTGATGTTTCACTTCTATCGGGCAGGGCGCTGCTGCGTGAATGGCCACCTCATGAGTCGATAAATCATAGGAACTTCGATCTGCCTCCGGCAGCTTCAACATTCGCGAGAACATCGTCGGAACCCACTGCGAGTGACTAACTTCATACGTTTCTATTGCTTGGAGAGCCCCGAGGGGATCGAACTTTTCCAAAACGACAACTGTTCCACCGACTGATTGAGTTCCGGTACTGAACAGCAATGGAGCGGAGTGATACAACGGCGCTGGAGACAAATAAACTGACTCGCTGTTAATCCCAAATAAGGCGCCCGCAAGCACAGCCCCAATGGGGTCCGGGTCGGTAATCTGAGAGCCGTCGAGGCCTCTCTTTATGCCTTTGGGGCGCCCGGTAGTTCCGGAACTGTAATTCATAATCGATCCTCGCGGCTGCTCTGCGAGAGCTTCAGCTGGGTAGCGCCCAATTGCTGATTCAAAATTCTCATAACCATCAGCAGTTCCATCAAACATTAGACGGACAGGGCACGTACCTATCTCGGGGAGCATTTCAATGGCGACGTCTCGCACCGCATAGCTAGCGAGAAGTACTTTCGCTTCGCAATCCCGAACGATGTACGAGGCTTCTTCGGCAGTGAGAAAGCGATTGACGGTTGTGAAAAATAGTCCGCTGCGGAGTGCCGCCCAGTAAGCCTCAAAATATCTGATGTGGTTGTCGGCGAAAATAGCGACGTGATCACCCGCGCGTAGACCGACATCCCACATCAGTTGAGCGAAACGAGCGGAGCGATCGTCTAGTTCTTTATAGGAGAGATGCTCTCCTGTACCAGCCATGATGACAGCTGGATGATCAGGTTTTTCGTTCGCGTAGGTGCCTGGATAGCTCATACGTCGAAGCTAACCGATTCCAGATAGCTATCAATCACTCAGAGGCGGTCTGACGGCTACGCCTGCTTGCAAAAGCGCATGCTTAGCTTCCGACACAGTGTGTTCTCCAAAGTGAAATATTGATGCTGCGAGCAGCGCGTCAGCGCGGCCATCGATAGCTCCGTCGATTAGATGTTGAAGTGACCCCACACCACCACTTGCGATGACTGGAACGGTGACTGCGTCGCCAACGGAGCGGGTGAGTTCGAGGTCGTAGCCACTTCGTGTCCCGTCTCCGTCCATCGAGGTAAGGAGAATTTCACCTGCCCCTCGGCGCGCCACTTCTGTTGCCCAGGCAACCGCGTCCAAGCCCGTATCTTCGCGGCCTCCTTTGACATAAACATTCCACGTCTCATCGTTATTTGATTTTGCATCTACAGCGACTACCACGCATTGACTTCCAAAAGAATCTGCGAGTTCCGTGACCAGCTCAGGACGCTCAACCGCGGCTGAGTTAACCGACACCTTGTCGGCACCCGCTCGCAGAAGCAACCGCGCGTCGTCTACGGATCTGATTCCTCCGCCAATTGTGAAGGGTATGAAAACCTGTTCAGCGGCTCTCTCGGCCAGATCGACGATGGTTTCGCGGTTATCGGAACTTGCAGTTATATCGAGAAAGATGATTTCGTCCGCACCTTGTGCGTCATACTGAGCAGCGAGTTCCACTGGGTCGCCAGCGTCACGAAGCGACACAAAATTTACTCCTTTGACTACCCGACCAGCATCGACGTCAAGGCACGGGATCACTCGTACTGTCTTCATTGATTCGCCGTCGCTTCTACAGCGGCGGAAACTTGGATAACGCCATCGTGGATTGCTTTTCCAACGATTATCCCGCCGAGGCGTCGCCCGCCGACTTCTAACTTCGTCAATTGGCGAATGTGGAGGAGGGATCCAACTCCCCCGCTAGCGATCACATCTAGTGATGTCGCTGTAAGGACGGCACTGAGACCCTCTACATCGGGTCCGGTCCCCATTCCGTCTCTGCTGATCTGCGTCACTACTACCGCTTCAACCCCACCGTTTTCGAAACTGGGGAGCAAGTCAAAGATGCTCTGGCCGCTGTCTGTTTCCCAACCTCGGGTCGCTACTCGATCACCTCGAACATCAAGGCCTACGGCAACGCGGTGTCCCATCTCCGTCAATTCTTGGACCAACGCAGGGTTTTCAACAGCTGCCGTCCCGAGTACGCAGCGAGACACACCGACTTGATAGAGCCGCTCCGCAGCTTCGACGCTTCTGACTCCGCCTCCGCTCTGCACTGGAACGTCTACTGCCTTCGCTATGGCGCCTACTGTTTCGAGGTTCTTGGGGTCCCCGGAACGGGCAGCATCAAGATCCACGACATGGATCCATCGTGCTCCGCCAGCTTGAAAGGAACGTGCTACTTCTACAGGGTCGTTCTCGTATTGAATCTCTCGGTCGTAGTCCCCTTGGACGAGGCGGACACATTGACCGTCCCGTATGTCGATCGCAGGGTAAAGATCAAAGCTCATGAGCCGGTGAGTTGCTGGAGAAAGTTCTCAGCGAAGGATTGACCTTTTGCGCCTGATTTTTCGGGGTGAAACTGTGTCGCCCACAAGGATCCTTTCCCGACCATCGCTGTAAGGTCAACCCCGTATTCGCAGGTGGCGATCACTAGTCCCGGATCGGTTTCGACTGCGTAACTGTGAACAAAGTACATCCACGACTGGTCCTCTATTCCCTGAAGTAGCGGGCACCCTGGAAGCCTGATGTCGAGTTGGTTCCACTGCATCTGAGGCCTGGCCAGCCCGTCAGGCAAGCGACGAACCTTGCCGGGCAAGACGCCCAACCCCTTAATTCCAGGTGCTTCGTCCGATTCTTCGAACAACATCTGCATCCCGACACAAATCCCAAGAAACGGAACGCCTAACTCGATGACTGACCGCGCCGAAGCGTCCAGCTTCGCGGCCCTCAACTCGCGCATACAGGTGCCGAAGTGGCCAACTCCCGGGAGAACGACACCTGCGGCATCGGCAATGAGCCCAGGGTCAGCGGTTAGACGAACATCGGCGCCTGCCCGTTCAAATCCTTTCTGGGCGGATCGTAAATTTCCAATGCCATAATCCAATACCGCTACAAGTGGCAGGCCATCAGACCCATTCATCTAATAGTCCTCACAGCACGCCTTTGGTGGAAGGCATGACGTCGTCTACCACGCGAATCGCATCGTAGAGGGCCCTAGCGACCCCCTTGAAGCTCGCTTCGATGATGTGATGAGTATTTCGGCCGCGTAGCAAGACGATGTGGAGAGTGATCCCCGAAGCCATTGTGAACCCGCGCCAAAACTCTTCGCACAGTTGAGGGTCGAAAGGTGGCTCCCCCAGGATTTTCTCCCCGGGGGGTTCCACGTCATAGTGCAAGAACGGTCGTCCGGATAAATCGAGGACAACTTCCACAGCTGCTTCGTCCAACGGAACGGTTATCGCGGCGAAACGACGGACTCCTTCTTTTTCACCGAGCGCCTCACCTAATGCTTCCCCGAGAGCTATTCCTACGTCTTCGACAGTGTGGTGTGCGTCAATTTCAACGTCGCCATCACATTCGAGGCGTAGATCAAAACGAGAGTGTTTCGCCAGTTGAGCCAACATATGGTCGAAAAATGGCAGCCCGGTGCTGACATCTACTTGGCCGCTGCCGTCTATGCCTAGGGATAAGTCGATGCGGGTTTCTTTGGTATTTCGATGACGATCCGCTTGTCGTGTCATGCCAACGCCTCCTTGAGGGCTCCGAGGAAAATATTGTTCTCGTATTCAGTACCTAAAGTGACTCTCAGACAGTCAGCCAGTCCAGGCCAATTCGAACAATTGCGGATCAACACAGACTGATCCACCAAGCGTTGCCAGACATAGTCGCCATCCAAAGAGCACGGGGTAGTTCGAAACATAATGAAGTTCGCTTGTGACGGCCACACATCTAGCCCCATGAGGGTCAGAGCCTCAGTAATCCGATCTCGTTCGGCGCCAAGCTTCGTAACTCTCTCTTCCATATCACCATAAAAGCGGAGCGCCACCCGACCGGCGATCTGCTTAACGGAGTCCAGATGGTAGGGAAGGACGACTTTCTCAAATTCGGGCAGCATCCATGACGGAGCCACGCAGTACCCCAAACGAGCACCTGCCATGGACCACGTCTTCGAAAACGTTCGAGTGACGATCAAGGAGTCAACTGCTTCACCGCCGCGTAATAAATCAAGAGCTGTGAAATCAGCGAACTGACCATAGGCCTCATCCACCACGACCACACCATCTGAAATCTTCAGCGCTGCTTCAATAACTTCGAGCCTTTCGGGGGTTCCGGTTGGGTTGTTCGGAGAACAGAAAAAAATGATGTTTGGGTGATCCCGTGCTACAACTTTCTCGACCTCGGACAGGGCAACGCGATACTGAGAATCTCGTGCTGCTTCGATTACTTTGCATTGGGTCGTTCGCGCGATTTGTTGGTACATCGCATAAGTCGGCTCGAATGTTGCAATCGTTCGGCCACTACCCCCGAACGTCAAACAAATCGTCTGAAGAACCTCGTTAGATCCGTTAGCAACAAAAACTTGCTGAGGTTCAACTTCATGAATTGCTGCGATGTCCTCGCGGAGGTTTTGAGCTAAACGATCGGGGTACCGGTGCCAGTCGACGCGACGGACCTCGTCCATAAATGCCGAAACAAATTCTTCTGGGGGAGGAAACGGCGCCTCGTTGGTATTGAGGCGAACTTCGACATCAAGCTGAGGTGAGTGATAGCCCTCCATAGTTCGCAGATCGGATCGGGTGGTGGGGCGCGTCATGAGATAACCCCTTGTTCCGCCCAGCGCTCGCGTTCTCTAACCGATGCTGCGTGGGCCCATAGACCCTCTGCTGTAGCCAATCGATCGACAGGGCCCCGCACAGCATCAAATCCGGGCTTTGATACGTCGATGATATGCATCCGTTTTTGGAAATCGTTC
>Ga0315328_10001499_pt1 | contig 10817 bp, 13 predicted proteins | sample M120032315metaG_FD_203462 | JGI IMG/M metagenome (GOLD analysis project Ga0315328, IMG submission 203462) | Ammonia-oxidizing marine archaeal communities from Monterey Bay, California, United States - M1 200m 32315 | ecosystem: Environmental > Aquatic > Marine > Intertidal zone | place: USA... | reverse complement strand
AATTAATAGATATGTTCACCAGGTAACAGCAATACAAAACTTATGTAAAGCACACGATATTAAATTATTAATGTTTCAAGCATTTTATGATAAAGGATTAGGCATACATGGAGCAGATGATAATATTGAAAGTATGGTTGATTATAAAAACCCCGGATACATAAATGACGAATTTGAAAAGGCAGACATTGGAGAAAACTATCCTGGTTGGCATCACCACTACAGTAACGAAATGAATAAAACAATGTGGGAGTGTTTAGATCAAAAAATATTCTTAGACATAAGTTTTCTCAAGTATATGAAAGACAACGATATAGATGAAACAATTACAGGACAGCATCCTAATGAATTAGGACATAAACTTTGGGCAGATTATATTAATGATTATACAAAGAGTGAATTAAAATGGTAGAAATATTTTTAAATGCTATACCTAATGTCCTTTCTGCTATGTTTGTAGGTTCTACAGCAGGCGGACTAGTACAAGTATGTGAGGAAGACTTTCCAAAGTTAAGTAAGTTTAAAGATAAAATGATAATAGTAATGAAAGAAAATAATGTAGATGACGGAATACAAAAAGCATTCTGGAGATCATATGATGATACTTACAACGGTATTAAACTCCCAGCAGAATGCGAAGAGGCGTTAGCGGCAGTTGGGTCGTCTAGACAAGAATTAGAAAACGCATTAAACGGTGCGGGTAATCCAAATACAGAAGGAGCGTTAGAATGATAAAGAAAATAGTTAGTGGAGGAGATAGTTTTCCGTGCGGTATGGGTCTAGGAGATGAGAGATACACAACATCTTATCCGGCAAGAATAGCAACAGAGATTAATGCTAAATTAACAAGTGTAGCACGACCAGGTTGTTGTAACTTTGCTATTAGTTTAATGGTTAAATGGATGGTAGACAATTATGACGAACAAACATTTTATATTATAAGTACTACTAACGAAGATAGATTACATTGGTTACGACCAGGCATTGTATACAACAATAAACATAAAATTTGTTTAGAAGAACTTAACTACGAAGACTATTATCAGTTTTTACTAACAGACTTGCCGTTTGCTCCTAACAACACTATCAACTCTGAAACCTGTAGTAATATTTTATTACACGCCGAAGGCAACGAAACTATGGTAGGCACTTCATTGTGCTATAGAGATGGTAAAACATTTAGATCTAGAGAGCCAGAGAATAGAGTAAAGGCGTTAGATTCATATATTAAATTATTACATGATAGTAAAATAAAACGACATGAAGACGTTAGTTTATTATCTCATCAACTAAGAAGGCTAAATGAAAAAACTAACAATTGGGTATTACTAACACCGTGGCACGAATTAGAAGAAGAGTTTAAAGAAAATGCTATTGAAACACAATTTGGCACATTGAGCGCCGATTACCCAGACGATAGAGGTAGTGGGCATTTTAACACAACTGGACACAGAGTAATATTCAACAATTTTATGAAATGGTATAATGCAAGATAAAAAACTTTTATATATAAACGGTGACAGTTGGACTTACGGTGAAGGACTGGGCGGCGAGAAGAATCCCAACGAGCAAAGTTATAAATTTTATAACACATGGCCGTGGCACGTTAAAGAACATTATAATATACCACAACTAATCAATGATGCTAGAGGTGGCGGTAGTAATGCTAGAATATATAGAAGAACTATAGAATTTATACAAAATTATCAACACGATTTATCTAAAGTTGTTATCGTTATTGCTTGGACTAGTAGTGAGAGAACAGAATTTCCTATGCCAATAGTAGTCGAAGACGAAGACGGTCATAACTCTTTTTATTGGACTGAACGACAGCATTGGGCATGGAGTCATAGTGCTAACGAAGGTATTTTTAAAAATACTGATTTGCCTCCCGGCAAAGCCGCGGCTTTCTCAAAAGTAATAACGTTATTCAAACACCCGGTAGTAGATATGCAAATAACTAAAAATTTTATGTGGGGTTTACAAGAAGTATGTAAAGCAAATAACATTGAACTACACCAGTTCTTTGCTTTACATTGTGCTGAATTTGAACCTAAAGATCCTGACTATGATTCGGAATTAACAAAAAATATCAAATATCATACACCAGCATTTTACACACAATATTATCAATCGCCTGAGTTGATGTTTGGCGCACACCGCCATCCTAATGAATTAGGACATAAGAAAATAGCAGAATTTGTAATAGAAAAAATAGGAGAAAACGTATGAGACTGTTAAGACGTATAAAGAGATTCTTTACTGATATAATCCAAAGAATCAAAATGGAACGAGCATATAGAAAGAAACTTAAGGATATTAAAAAACGAGATCCTTTCATTTACAAATAATGACACATCCAGAAACAATAATCTATGTTGACGGTGAAAGTGCGTCTTGTATGGGCGAGGACAATAGTCATCCTAAAGTTTATTACTCTGTTCCTGAAGAAGGATATGTAGTATGTGGATATTGTGGAATTAAATTTACAAGAGAAAAAGAAGAATGAATATAGTAGTAGCAATGGCTGGAGAAGGTTCTAGATTTGTAAAACAAGGTCATCTTTATCCAAAGCCTTTAATTAGGACAGGTAATACAACTATGATACAACAAGTATATTATAGTTTAGAATGGCCTAATGCTGATTGGCATTTTGTTGTAAAAATGCAACATCTTAGAGATTATCCTTTTATGAAATCTCTGTTAGAAAGTATGGGAAGTATTACAGCAATAGAAGAAACAACACGTGGTGCGGCCGAGACATTACAAAAATGTAAAGAAGTAATGACTAGTAGCAAACCTTTTATTAGTGTTAATTGCGATCAAGTTTTTGAATGGGATACTACAAGTTTACAAAATAAAATGACAGACAACCCAGATTCAAGTTACATGACAGTTTATAATCATACAGATACTCAACGACATAGTTTTGCTCATACACACGGAGATGACGATAAAGTTTGGTTGTGTACTGAAAAAACAACAGGAGGGTATGCTACTAATAATGCTACAACAGGTTTTTATCATTTCCATAACGGCGAAGTGTTTAATAATAGTGTTAACAAGTTATTAGCCAAGCCACCAGAGTTTGGAGAATACTATGTTGCGGCTGTCTATAACGAATTAATTAACGACAATTATGATGTAAGAATTGATAGAGTTCATTCTAAAACATTTTGGCCTGTGGGTGTACAACACGATTGGCAACACTTTACACATAGGCATTACAGGAGATAATATGAAAATATTTGATTTTAAGAAAATGTTCAAAGGCTGGTTTGTGGGCAACTTTGAAAATACAGCCATGCCGGCCAACTTTGAAGTAGCATATCATACACACACTAAAGGTGAGTTTCACCAAGACCATTTTCACAAAGAACAAAGAGAAGTAACATTTATAATAGAAGGCGAGATGATTTGTAACGGAAAGCATCTGAAGGCTAATGATATTTTTGTTATAGAACCTTACGAAGTAAGTATTTGTGAATTTTTAACAGACATTAAAGTAATAGTAGTAAAGGATATTTGTAATACAGGTGACAAATATTCATTTGACATTAAGAATTAAAGAAGGTATAATAATATTATGGAACTATATAGAACACAGATACCCGTGGATCATTTCACTTGTCACTTCTTTTTACAAAGTAGAACAAGTGTTAAAGAAGCCGCGGAAGCATTAGCAATTGGCCAAAGTATTGGAAACCCTTCTGTTAGAAGTCAATATGAAACAGAAGAGATGATGGAAAATCATAGTGCTAAAATTATTTCTGACCCAGATAATTTAGCAAATATTAAAGCAGGTATAGTTGAAATTGCTTGGCCTTATAGAAACATTGACTGGTATGCCGATGGCATCGCACAATTAATGTGTACTGTAATGGGCGGACAAATGGACATTGATATTATAGAACAATGCCATTGGATAGACATTCATATTGATAGAGGCAAAGCAGACTTATCAGTGCCAGCATATGGACTAAGTGGCTTTAGAGATCACGTTCAATCATATGGCAAACCTTTACTAGGTACTATTGTTAAACCAAAAACTGGACTTACTCCTGAAACATTAAAAGATATTGTACAGCAAATGGTAGACGGTGGCGTTGACTTTATTAAAGAAGATGAGATTATGAGCAACCCTTCTTGCTTAACACTTGAAGAAAGGATTAGTATAGTACAACCAATACTTGACGGATACAATACTGTTTATTGTTATTGTATTAACTCAGACCCACACACACTAATGGACAAAGCAAGAACAGTTAGTGGTTGGGGAGGTATGGGTGTACATATTAACTTCTGGAGTGGTATGGGTGCTTACAAAGCCATACGTGATGAGGACAATGGAACATTTATACACTTTCAAAAGAGTGGTGACAAAGTTCTTACAAGCAAATATAATGCTTTTAGAATTGAATGGGCAGTTATGTGTAAACTAGCAGGACTTATAGGTTGCGATACTATCCATGCTGGTATGTATGGCGGCTATATGGACATGGGTTACGAAGAACTTAAAAATATTCAAAATGTTTGTTTAGAACAAAACCTTACTCCGGCATTTAGTTGTGGTATGACAAAAGAATTAATTCCTGTTATTAGAGAAAAATTTGGCAACGATTGGATGGCAAACGTAGGTGGTGCTATACATAGTCACCCGAAAGGCATCCAGGCAGGAGTCGACGAACTAAGAAATGTAATCGACAATGGCTAAAGGTAAAAACAGGAAACTGATTAAGGATTATATTAAAACATATCCTGACTGGCCAGTTAAAGGTGTGGACTTTAAAGATACATCTAGTTTATGTAATGGCCCTGGTCTACGTTTAGCACAAAATTACTTGTACGATAGACTATTAAAATACAAACATAAAATAGACCGTGTTGTTGCCGTAGACGCAAGAGGTTTTATATTTGGTGGCGTATTAGCACATCGCTTTGACAAACCATTAGTATTAGCAAGGAAGAAAGGTAAACTACCTGGTGCTACACACGGTCAAGAATTTAAATTAGAATACGGTTCAGCAACTATAGAAATACAAGCCGATGCCATCCACGATGGAGAAAATGTTATTATAATAGACGACTTATTAGCAACCGGCGGAACAGCATTATCAGTTATTAATATTATACAGAGAGAATGGAAGGCAAATGTCTTAGCATTTGGCTGTGTAGTAAACCTACCAGAACTAAAAGGCGAATCATTGATATCACAACTTGATATCCCTGTAATCAAAGCCGTAGAATATAAAGGATCATAATATGAACTATGTTTTTGACGTTGACGGTACGTTAACATACGCCAGGAAAGAAATGACACCAGACTTTAAATCTTGGTTTATTAAATGGATGGACGGGAAAAATGTTTACCTAGTAACAGGTAGTGACCGGCCTAAAACAATAGAACAAATTGGTAACGAGATTGTTGACAAATGTAATATGTCCTTTCAATGTTGTGGCAATGATGTATGGAGACACGGTATGTCTATAGCACAAACAAATTTTACAGTACCAGATGATATGGAAGGTTGGCTACAAAACGAATTACAAAATAGCACTTACCCTAACCGATGGGGCAACCATATTGAGAAACGTGTAGGACTAATAAACTTTTGTGTGCCTGGACGTAACCTGCCAGAGGAAGCAAGAGATCATTACTTTCATTGGGATAAAGCAATGAACGAACGTTTAGATATTTCTAAAAGATTTAATGAAAAGTTTCCTGGCTTTGAAGCATCAATAGGTGGCAATACTAGTTTAGATATTTTTATGGCTGGCCGAAACAAAGCACAAGTTTATAATACAATAGGAACACCTATGGTGTTCTTTGGTGACCGTTGCGAAACAACAGGCAATGATTTTCCATTAGTACAAATGTTAAAACCAACCGATACGTTTTATCATGTAACAGGACCTGATGAAACATTTACATTATTAAAAGAGAAATACAGTGGCTAAACCATGGCACGAAATGAGAGAGAAATTAGACTCTGTGAGTCCGAGTTTGTGTCTTGCGAAGTGGTCTCAAGTTACTTTACATTTACAAAATGGGCATACACAAAGTTGTCATCATCCTAGCACACATAAAGTTCCTTTAGAAGAATTAAAAGACAATCCAAGTGCTTTACATAATACAAAATTTAAAAAAGAAAAACGTCAAGAAATGCTTGACGGAATACGTCCTAAAGAATGTGACTATTGCTGGAGAGTAGAAGATGCCGCTCCGGATATGTTTAGTGACAGGCATTATAAAAGTAGTTTTAGTTGGAGTCATCCTCACTTTGATAAAATTGTCAACACTAGTGCTAACGAAGACTTCGATCCTACTTATGTTGAAGTAAGTTTTAGTAATGTTTGTAATTTTAAATGTATGTATTGTGCTCCGCATATTAGCAGTAAGTGGATGGAAGAAATACAACAACACGGTGCTTATCCTACAAGCAACCAGTATAACAATTTAGAATGGTTAGAACATTCAGGGCAAATGCCTATACCTAACAACCAGCATAACCCATACAAAGAAGCATTTTGGGAATGGTGGCCTAGGCTTTATAAAAGTTTACATACGTTTAGAATTACAGGTGGTGAGCCACTAATGAGCAAAGATACTTTTAAAGTATTAGACTATATTCAACAAACAGAAGAACCAAACACTAATTTACTAATAGGTATTAATGCTAACTTTGGTGTTCCTGATAAACTGTTTGATAAGTTTTTAAAACAGTCTAGAGAAATACTAGATAGCAAACGTTTAAGAAAATTAGAAATTTATACTTCAGCAGAGGCATGGGACGATAAAAACGATTACATTAGATATGGTATGAATTACAATCAGTTTATTAAACGTGTAGCACAATGTATAGAAACGTTGCCGGAAGTTCCTATAACTTTTATGTGTGCCTACAACGCATTAAGTATTAGCAGTTTTACAAAATTCTTAAAAGACATTGAACTTGTAAGAGAACATTTTGGAAAAGAAAGTGTTTATGTAGATATTCCTTACGTTAGACATCCTGAATTTTTAGATTGTAAAATAATGAAAGAAGGTCATATGATAAAAGAAAGTTGGGAATATATGTCTAAGTCAAGTTATTTTGATGATGACGAAACAGCCAAGATGAAACGTATCTATAGATACTGGGAACACCAGCAACAGAATGACTTTGCTAAACAACAAGAAGATTTACGAAACTATGTGCACGAGTTAGATAAACGTAGAGGCACAGACTTTGTTAAAACATTTCCAGAGTTTAAAGAATATTATGAGTAAATTATTTTGTCCTTATCCTTATATAAATTTATACTATCGAGGTAGAAACCATCCACGTGGGCATAGAGTTAAAGTATGTTGTGATGCTGTAGAAGATATAACAGCAAACAGTTTACAAGAAGCAATGGACGGTAGATTTACAGAACCTTATTGGGAAAACTTAAAGCAAAACTTTAGAGATAACAAATGGCCTACTGCTTGTCGCAAGTGCGAAAGAGATGAAAATAATCAAATAGAAAGTCATAGGCAAGTTGCTGTACAAACTTTTAAATTTGAAAACGAAGAACAAGTACTAGAAAAATTTGGTGAACAGCCTCCGATACTAGCACTAGATGTAAGACCAAATAACAAATGTAATCTTATGTGTAGAATGTGTACACCTGTTGACTCGAGTCTAATTGCAGAACACGCCGGAGAGAGTCAAACACTTGTTGAACTATATGGCGAACGTAATATAGCAGATGGCTCGGAACCTCCCACGTTTACTGTTCCACCTAAAGAATACTTAGCAGACATAACTGACATTCGTATGTTAGGCGGCGAACCTACACTAGATGAAAACTGTTTAGCACTAATGGATAGACTAATTGAATTAGGTAAAGGACCAGAAGTTCTTATTAATGTTACAACAAACGGAACTAATGCTAGACAAAGTTTCTTAGATAGAATTAAACACTTTGATACCCATATATGTTTTAGTATTGACGGTTATGGACCTTATTACGAATATATAAGAACATTTGGTAACTGGGATAAGTTAATCAAAAACATAAGCAGATTAGCACCTCACGTCTCCGGTATGGGGGCAAATTTCGTACTTCAGATGTATAATGTGTTTGGGGTAGGCCAGTATGCTAAATGGTTAGATACAATGTACCTAACATATGATAATTGGAATCAACCTAGTTTTGCGATACCGTTAGAATGGCCTACAGGATTTGATATCGGTAATTTAAAAGAGAATCACCGAACAGAATTAATAGAGGAACTAAATAAGATTGAGCAAACAGTTCAACATCCACATACTATAAAGTTTATTAAAAAATGTATTAATTTAATACTTACACGACAGCGACCTGTTGCTATACCGGAGCAATCATTAACAAAAATAACTAAGGCTATGGACAAACAACGCTCTACTAATTTACTAGACTTAGACAAACGACTCAAGGAATATATATGAGAGTATTAGGAGTAAGTGCTGGATTTCATGACGCAGGACTTACAGTATTACACAATGATAAGATTTTGTTTGCTGGTCACAGCGAACGATACAGTAAAAAGAAACACGACAAAAACTTATGTCCTGAAATTATTGAAGAAGCATTTAAGCACGGCCCTTTTGATTGTGTAGCATATTACGAAACACCATGGAAGAAAAAGACAAGAGAAATATATGCCGGACAAGGATTTACAAAAGGTTCAACTTGGACAATTAAACAAACTTTAAAAAAACATTTTGGAACTTATTATTCTCAACTTCCTAAAGAAGTTCATACGTTTAATCATCATAAGTCACACGTTGCTTCTGGATTTCAAACTTCTCCGTTCCAAGATGCTACTGTAGTTGTTATTGATGCTATCGGAGAATGGGATACTATTTCTATATGGTCAGCAACATATAACAAACATCCTATGATGGGAGAGTACGGCGAAGTAGATTATCAAAAACTATGGAGTCAAAAGTATCCTCATTCAATAGGATTATACTATTCAGCAATGACTGGCAGGTTAGGTCTACGCCCACAAGACGAAGAGTATATTGTAATGGGTATGGCTGGTTGGGGTAAAAATACAGTTGAACAAAAAATTAAAAACAGTCTTATAAGAGACATGGGAGACACAGTTTTTACACAGAACCTACACACCGGTGTTGACGATGATTTTTTAAAAGATGAAAAGGAAATGAATATTGCGGCTAGTACTCAAGCAGTAGTTGAAAAATTAATTGATGAAGTAATGGCCCGTGCTAAAAAGATAGGCAGAAGTAATAACCTTGTGTATCAAGGAGGCGTTGCTCTTAACTGTTTGTATAATAGAAACTTAGGCAAGTGGTGGGATAACATTTGGATAATGCCCAACCCGGGTGACTGTGGTAGTAGTTTAGGAGCCGCGGCGATGGTATACAGAAAACATTTACGTTGGACACATCCATACTTAGGCACAAACATCGAAGGTGATTATCCTGTTGATCTATTACTAAATGAATTGGCTACAAATAAAATAGTTGGAGTAGCAAGTGGCAGAGCAGAGTTTGGTCCTAGAGCATTAGGCAATAGAAGTTTACTAGCAGACCCACGCGGTGAAGAAATTAAAGATAAAGTAAATGATATTAAACGTAGACAAAAGTTTAGACCATTTGCTCCAATAATTATGGAAGAATTTGTAGATCAATATTTTGAAATGCCAAAAAATTTACCAACATCACCTTATATGCAAGTAGTGGCTAACTGTAAAAAGCCAAAAGAATTTCCTGCTATTGTACACGTAGACGGTACAAGTAGGGTACAAACTGTTCCAGAAAACAGTGAAAGTGGCGTAAGACAACTATTAGAAAAGTGGTTTACACTAACAGGTTGTCCAATGCTACTCAATACAAGTCTTAATATTAGAGGCGAGCCAATGGTTGACGATCGTAAAGACGCTAATCGGTTTGAAAAAGAGTATAACGTTAAAGTTTACTCTTGACATACGTTAGATTATTTGTTATAATATAAAGTATAACCAATTAGAAGACCTAATCAAACTTGTTGTAAAAATACAACAATGTTGTAAAAATACAACAAATTATAGTGGAGTATAATATATGAAAAATAATTACACCTTTACCAGTGAGTCAGTAAGTGCTGGCCATCCTGATAAAGTAGCAGATCAAATCAGCGATGCTTTAGTAGATGCTGGTCTTAAAGCAGGTGACGAAACAACCCGTGTTGCTATAGAAACACTAGTAACTACTAACCATGTTACTATCGCCGGAGAAGTAAAAAACTTTAATGTAACATCTGATGACATAGAACAAATCATTCGCGACAAGGTTAAAGAAATTGGGTACGAACAAAAAGGGTTCCATCACGAGAGTCTAGAAATTAATAATCTTATACATAGCCAAAGCGGCGACATTGGATTAGGCACAGATAATTTTGGTGCTGGCGATCAAGGTATCATGTTTGGTTATGCTTGTCTTGATAATGATGCTTTTTTACCTGCTCCAATTTATTACAGTCATGAGATATTAAAAAATCTCAATGAGAAACGTAAGTCAGGTTACGAATATATGCTACCAGATGCTAAAAGTCAAGTAAGCATAGAGTACGAAGGCGGTATCCCTAAACGTGTTGATCAAATTGTTATATCACAACAACATACAAAAGGATTTGGACATAGTATTAAAATGCCGTGTAGAGATGCGGCACAAGGAGTATTAGGAAATTTAATTGACGATAAAACAGTTTGGCATATTAACCCTACAGGAAATTTTGAAATAGGCGGACCGGACGGAGATTCTGGATTGACAGGGAGAAAAATTATAGTTGATACATATGGAGGC
>Ga0315328_10001498_pt1 | contig 10819 bp, 10 predicted proteins | sample M120032315metaG_FD_203462 | JGI IMG/M metagenome (GOLD analysis project Ga0315328, IMG submission 203462) | Ammonia-oxidizing marine archaeal communities from Monterey Bay, California, United States - M1 200m 32315 | ecosystem: Environmental > Aquatic > Marine > Intertidal zone | place: USA... | reverse complement strand
TAGACGATAAGCAGAAGTAACTCTTTTTTCCCAATCAGGATAATACCATAAATTAAGAGGTATACCATTCTCTGAGGTTTCTTTTAGGATATTATACTTACCAATTCCTAGCATAATAAGATAAGAAGCATGTGGTTTTGTGATTTTATAATGCCATCGTATTAAATTATTTTCTTCTTCTGTTTTTTCAATCAAGCTTCCATTAGATAACACTTTATAATCTTTATCAAAATGCACAACAATTTCCGTAATAAGTTTGTCATTCATGTTGTCATAATGTGGAATCCAATGCCTATTATCAATTCCTTGTCCTTGTGTCCAGATTTGTTTTCTGCTTATATTTTGTTTATCATTCCACCCAATAAAATAAATCCCTTTTCTAGGGAAGCAATGGTAGTCAATAGTTATAGTATACTTATTTCCCCAACTTAGATTTTCAGAAAAATTTAAAGTAATCCCTTTTTCATTTTGAGAGAATGAAACTTCTTTTCCCTCCATTTTTATACTATGAACCTGTATGTTGGGTGCATCTAGATAAAGAGTGTCAATTTTACTGAGCAGAGGAGTGAAGCTTAAGGAAACATTTCCAATTACTTTTCCAATTACTGGCTCAAACTTTATATCCAAGAACAAATGAGTCATATCCACATTATGCTCCCTGGGCATGAGTTTCTTATCTTTTACATAAATTCGGTTTTGGCTTTTTATGGAGATTGTTAAAAACAAAAAAGCTATAAAAAATAATTTATTCTTCATGGGCTACAACTTCTTTTATTTGATTTGGAAACCTTTGTGTTAACAACCCTTCAATTCCCTGTTTTAGCGTTAAAGATGAAGAAGGACAGCCACTGCAAGCTCCTTTCAAAATAACAGAAACCACTCCATTTTCAAATGATTTTAAAGAAATAAAACCACCATCTGACTCTACAGCTGGCCGAATATATTCTTCCAAGATGGCTGCTATTTTTTTTTCCATTTCAGAAAAAGGTACTACTTGCTTTTCTATTTCTTGCTCTGCTTCTTTAAACATTTTCTCCTCTATTATTTCAAGCCCCTCTTTATTCAAGAAATCAGTAATAAAAACTCGTAATTGCATAGCAATATCATCCCATTTTACACCTGCATTTTTGGTAATAGCAATAAAATTTCCACTTATAAAGAGACCTTTAATAAATGGAAAATTAAAAATAGCAGAAGCAATAGGGATTTTCCTTGCATCTTCTGGACTAAGGATTTCCAAATTTTCAGAAACCAAAACTCTATTGGAAACAAATTTCATTACTGCAGGGTTTGGAGTGCTTTCGGCATAAATACTATAATTCATTTTAATTTTTTTAATTCCAAATATTTACTTCCTCAATTTTTATTTCCTCCTGAAAAAAGAACTTTGCACTTTTCGCAAAAGACTTGGTATAATTAGAAATATAAAATTGATAATTTGGATTATTATTTAGGTTTAATAATTGCATATTCTTTAATTCAACTTTTATGGAATCTGCAACTATAGTTGCAGAATCAATTAGTTTTACTGCCCCACTATAAAAAGCATTAATCTCATTAAGAATTAACGGGTAATGTGTGCAAGCCAAAATAAGAGAATCAATATCTTTAAGCAATCTATTAGAAAGATAATTACTAATAATTTTATGACTAACTTCTTCATTTATAGAACCTTCTTCAATCATAGGAACTAATAAAGGAGTTGCTAATGAAGCAACTATTGCAGAACTACAAATTTTTTTAATTTTTCTCGTATAAACTCCTGATTGTATGGTCGCTTTTGTACCAATTACTCCAATTTTGAAATTCGAACAGTTGGAAGCAACTGCATTCGCAACAGGATCAATTACATTAAATACAGGAATATTTTTTGCTTGTTTTTTTACTAAATCAAATGCAACAGAAGACGCAGAATTACATGCTATTACAATTGCTTTACAATCTTTACTAATTAAGAATCTCGTAATTCTTTTACTGAAATTTCCAATAGCCTCATCCGATTTCTCACCATAAGGTAAATGCGCGGTATCTCCAAAATAAATGATAGATTCATTAGGAAGTTTTTCCTTTAAAGCATGGGCAACTGTAAGTCCGCCAATGCCAGAATCGAATATGCCAATTGGTAAATTTTGCATGATTTAAAAGTAAAGAAAGCATCTAAAAAAATGTTTCTAATTTGAGATTTTTCTTTGTTTAGAGTCCTAATTTATTTTTAACAAGTGACATTACATTTTCACTCTCATTAGCATAAAGAATACTTCCCATACTAGAATCAAAAATATAAGTGAACTTTCCTTCTTTTGCTACATTCTCAATTGCAGTTCTAGCTTTTGTCAGAATTGGCTCTAATAGTTCTTGCTCTTTTTTCTGTAATGCATTCTGAGCATTCTGATTAAAAGTTTGAATTCTTTGTTCTAACCCTTGTATTTCAGCAATTTTATCTTGCTTTACCAAATCGGTATAAGTTGCTTCATTACTTTGATAATTCTGTACGCTTGCTTGGTATTCTGATTGCATTGCCCCCAGTTGAGATTCTAAACTGTTTGCAAAAGTTTGCAATTCTCCTTCTGCTGTTTTCTTTTCTGGCATAATGGATAACAATTCGCTAGAATCAATATATCCAAATTTGCTTTGAGCAAAAGTACTAAAGCTTAAAAGTGCTAAAAAGCTTAAAATTATTATTCTTTTCATTTTTTGATTTGTTTTTGTATTATTATTAAGTTTTATTTTCCTATGTAGCCCATATTCTCTAATACCTTGTCGCTTTTGTCTAAATTAGGATTTGAGTAAAGCATTATCAAATCACTTGAGCTATCAAAAATTATGGCATATTTACTATTAGCAGCTAATTGCTGAATAGCATCATATACTTTATCTTGTATTGGTTTGATTAGTTCTTGTCGTTTGCCATACAAGTCTCCTTCTGGACCAAATCGTTCTTTCTGTAGATTTTTAGCAGATTTTTCCTTTGCAATTATCGCTTCTTCTCTTTTCTTCTTCATCTCATCAGTAAGCAATACTTCTTGGGTTTGATAATCGCGATACATTTTATCAACTTCTGCATAAATGCCTTCAATCTCGGCTTGCCATTGTTTTGATATTTCATCTAACTTATCTTGTGCTTGGTTAAATTCTGGAATATTATTTAGGATATAGTCTGTATCCACATAAGCAAATTTTTGAGCATAACTTACTACTGAAAGAAATAGACAGCTTACTAATATTAAAAGTGGTTTTTTCATAATTTATTCTTTAAAGGTGCAAATGTACGAATTAAAATTGTTGTCCAATTGAAAAATGAAACTGTCCTCCATTAGCATCCGGATTTCCTATTACTTCATCAAATCCCCAACCGTAATCTAATCCCATCAACCCAAACATAGGAAGCATAATTCTAACTCCAAATCCGGCCGAACGCTTTACCTGAAACGGATTAAAAGAATCAAAATTGCTCCAAGCATCACCGGCTTCGAAAAATCCTAAAGCGTAGACTGTTGAAGTAGGATTCAAACTGATGGCATATCTTAGTTCTGCTGTATATTTATTATAAATTGTTCCTCCAGTTGATGGCGATAAAGAGTTATTCGAATATCCTCTTAAAGAAACCAATTCTCTTCCATCCATAATTCTTCCATAACCAGATAGGCCATCACCTCCCACATAATATCTTTCAAAAGGTGAAATACCTAAACTACTATTATAACCACCCAAAAGACCCATTTCAATACGAGTACCTAATACCAATTTATCGGCAAAAGCAGTGTACCAAGTTGATTTCCATTTCCATTTGTAATACTCAATCCATTTATATTTTTCTTGATCATCCAGAGTAGAATAATCATCTACTCCATCAAACATGGAGTAGGGTGGCGTTAGTTTTAAACTTAAAGAAAAATTAGAACCCTTTCTGGGGAAAGTTGGTTGATCTACTGAACTTCTGCCTAGAGTAATGCCATAACTCATATTATTGGAATAGCCATTAGTATAGGAAAAGAAAGATTGTGAGTTGTTTAGTTCATATTGTTGGAAATTGATATTTTGAAAAAGTGTGAAATAATCATCTGGGAATTTTAATCTTTTTCCTAATCCAATAGTTCCCCCCGAAATCTCAATAGACTCTCTATCGTCCCCAGTTTGTCCATTTGATGAAACTGATTTGTATAAGGAAAAGGTAAGAGAAGTTGGTTTTTTTCCGCCAAGCCATGGCTCTGTGAAAGAGATATTATAATTTTGATAATAAATTCCATTTGAAGATGCAGTTAAGGAAAGTTTTTGACCATCACCAGCAGGAAGTGGTGTCCAAGCATTTTTTTTCAAAAAGTTTCTTGATGAAAAATTGTTAAATACAAGTCCCAATGAGCCAACTACTCTTCCAGCCCCCCAACCACCTTGCAAATTAATCTGATCGGAAGGTTTTTCAGCTACAATATAATCTACATTCACAGTATGTTTGACAGGATTTGGGTCAATATCTACATTTAATTTTTCAGGATCGAAATAACCCAATTGGGCTAACTCTCTTTGTGAGCGAATAATATTTGATCGGTTAAATAAGTCACCTGGTTTTGTTCTAATTTCTCGCATTACTACATGGTCGTTTGTTTTGCTATTTCCAATTACAGCTACTTTATTCAAACGGGCTTGTTTGCCTTCATATATTCGAACTTCTAAATCAATAGAATCGTTATTTGTAGCAATTTCAACAGGGGTAATATTAAAGAAAAGATAACCATCATCTAAGTACAAAGAACTAATATCTGTTCCATTAGGATTTCCAAAAAGTCGAGAATCTAAAATACTTTGATCAAAGATATCTCCTTTTTTTATTCCGAGTAATTTATCTAATTCTACATTGCTAAATTTTTGATTCCCAATCCAACTAACATTTCTAAAATAATAAGGATCTCCTTCTTCTATTGTTAGTTCAATATTCAAAGTATTATCAGGATTTAGGTAAGTAGTATCACTAATTATTCTGGCATCTCTAAACCCTTTTTCATTGTATTTTTCTATGATGGTATTCTTGTCGGTTTTGTAGGCGTCTGATAAAAATTTAGAGGCCTTAAAAATTCGATACCATTTTTTTTCTTTGGTATCTTTCATTGTTTTCTTTAGTTTTCTTATCGAAATCACATAAGGTTGTTCTTTACCAGAAAAGCTTTTTTTATTCTCTCCCCTTTTTTTTAGTCCAATATATTTTATAGTATTGATTTTTACCTTTTTCTTTTTGTTAATAGTAAAAACCAAAATAGCAGAGTTTACAAGGGTTGAATCGGCAGTTTGACTAGTGCTTACTTCAATATTTAAGAATCCTTTCTCAATAAAGTAGTCCTTTATTTTTTGTTCACTATTGTTTACGATATTTTGGGTAAGGATTTTTCCTTTCATTAAGTCTAACTTTTCTTTTATAGTAGTAACGTCTGATTTCTTTAGTTTACCGAGAAACTTGAATTTAGAAAGCCGGGGGTGTTCTTCTACATAAAGGTCGAGAAAAATACTATTTCCCTGAATTTTTGTAGCAGAAACTTTTATGTCTGAAAAAAGTCCTTGTTTCCATAATTTTTTGATAGAAGCACTTATCTGCTCTCCCGGAACAATTATTTTTTCTCCCACTTCTAAACCAGATATATTTATTAACGTAGAATGATCCAGATACTTAGTTCCTGAAATAGTAATACCACCAATAGTATATTCGTTAGGATTGCTGTATTCAATGCCAGATAAATCTTTATGGATTGCAACTTGAGCTTTGGCTTGAAAAAAGCTCCATATTAGAGCACTGCATATTAAAATATAGTTTTTCAATGTTTAGTTTTTTATTTGTCTCTTGCTTTGCCCAAACCTTCTTTCTCTTTTTTGATAATCGATAATAGCACTAATCAAATCCTCTTTTCTAAAATCTGGCCAAAGCGTATCTGTAAAATATAATTCAGCATAGGCAATTTGCCAAAGTAAAAAATTACTGATTCTTTTTTCACCACTTGTTCTGATTAAAAGCTCAGGATCAGGAACGTTTTTTGTACTTAAATATTGCTGAAATGTTTCTTCTGTTATTTCAGATGGTAGATTATGCTTGCTTTCTTTTAAGATATTATTTATCGCATTTAGTATTTCCCATCTTCCACTATAACTAAGAGCTAAAACGAGAGTCATTCGTTTATTGTTTATTGTTTTTTCAATAGCTTGTTCTAACTCCTGTTTGCATTTGTTAGGAAGTTGTTTTAAATTTCCAATAGCGTGAAGGCAGATATCATTCTTCATTAAAGTCTTGGTTTCTTTATTTATTGTAGAAATAAGAAGTGTCATAAGGGCATTTACTTCTTTTTCCGAACGCTTCCAATTTTCTGTAGAAAAAGCATAAAGGGTAAGGTATTTTATACCAATTTTTACTGCTGTTTCCACTGTCTCTCGAACTGCCTTTACTCCATTCTGATGGCCAAAAACTCGGAATTTCCCTTTTTCCTCAGCCCATCTTCCATTACCATCCATAGTAATAGCAACATGCTTTGGTAAGTTCTCTTTTTCTATCTGCTCAATCAAAGCCATCTTATTTCCAGAAATTTTTTAGAATTAGTAGTTGCACCTTTCTTTTTCTGATAAAATCTTAAAAGAAAGTGTGATTCCAGTAAAAGTGTACCAATCTTTATCTTTAGAGTCCCCTCTTTGAAAGTCCTTTGCTTGAGGTCCGTTTAAACTTTTGTCTGACATCTCAATTCCCAAGGGACTCATATCAATTAGATTTCCTCCAATATATGAAGTACTTACATCATCTAAATAATCAGTAAAAGTTTTACGGATTCCATATTCTAAAATAATATTGAAAGTCTTATTTACTGCAATCTTAAATCCACCCCCCATAGGAATAGAAAATTGTGTAAGGGCATATTTTTTTCTATCTTGAAAGGAGGTTGTTCCTTGTCCTTCAGTACTTAATGGTTGCAATGCTACCCATTCTCCATTATTAGATTCTGCCTTAGGGTTGAACCTAAAAAGAGATATGCCCGCAAATATAAAAGGGGTAAAAGGATACAAAGAGTTGCCCGTTTCATATGGTAAAAAATTGAACTCTACTTGTCCAGAAAGCTCGTAAATAGGTGAACGGAAATGTAAGTTTCTATTTAGTTTCATTGTATCATTTCTGTTTCTAGAATCATTTGCTCTAATGTTTCCCAAAAGCAGTTCACTTTTTATTACAACTCTTCTGTCAATATTTTTTCGAATAACTATTCCGCCAGAAGGCATCATATAATCGAAATGCTTACTATTGATGTCACCCAAATAATAGGAGCCACCTCCCATAATTCCAATTTCCATATTTGAAACTACTTGAGCTTTTGTATTAAAATAAGAAAAGATAAAAAAGATTAATAAAATAGTAATAATCCCTGTTTTTCTATACATATTATTTTGAAGAGGTCTCATCATAAAATTGTAAAAGTTCTTACATCGCAAATATAGGGTTATTTCAACTTTCTAGGCTTTAATTATTTAATTTCTTTTATCAATCCCCCACATGAGCTTACTTCTAATAGTAGAAATAAAGGAATGAGATTGTGGTTCAATTAAATTTATTTTGAAATCTGCTTTTTTAATAATGAGCGAAATAGTGGAATCAAAAGCTCTAAAACGAGAATCGATTGATACCAAAGCTAATTGATCTTTATCTGCAACTTTCAGCTTAATCACACCTTCATCAGATAGAACAATAGGTCGAACATTCAAATTATGAGGAGCAATAGGAGTAATAACTACATTGTTAGTACCTGGAATAATAATAGGCCCCCCACAAGAAAGAGAGTATCCAGTAGAACCAGTAGGAGTAGCAATAATTAATCCATCTGCCCAATAGGAATTTAAAAATTCATCATCCAAAAAAGCGTCTATTTTTATCATCGATGAGGTGTCTTTCTTTACAATAGCTACTTCATTTAATGCAAAATTTACATCTCCAAACAAATCATTTTCTGTTTCCAAGCTTAGAAGCGTTCTCTTCTTGATTTCAAAATTATTATTTATCACATCATTTATTGCTGATTCAATTTGATCGGTAGAAATACTAGATATAAAACCAAGCCGACCAGTATTTATTCCCAAGATTGGAATATTACTATCACGAACTAAAGTAGCTGAACCAAGTAACGTTCCGTCTCCACCAATGCTTAATAAAAAATCAGCATTATCTTTTAGTGTATCATGAGAATTAAAAATTTTAAAAGGTTTCTCAAATATCACTTTATTTTTCAAAAAAGATACGTACTCCTCATAGATTATAAGTGATATATTTTCAGCTTCTAATCGGCTAACTAAATGCTGAATATATTTAGCAAATTGTTTCGAGAAAGGTGTTCCAAATAATGCTATATGCATAATTAAAATGGATTAGTAAAGTGCAAAAATATACCTTTTTCTCCTAATTTGTTTATTCCGTATTCAATTCTTAATAATTTATCATAGTAAGTTATATAATCTATACTAATACCTCTTCCAAAAAGGAGCGTATTTGTTAAATTATTCTCCTCAAAATTTTGATTATCCATCACATAGCCAAAATCAGTAAAAATAGAAAGATATAGAGAATAATGCGCTTTTTTGAATTGCGACATTTTTACATAAGGAATTTCAAAATTTGTTTTTCCAATAAGCTCGTATTTTATGGCAGTTTTGCTGAGCCAAAAGTTTTGTCCATCTACCACATAATATTCATATGTACGGACATAGTCATCAAAGCCCAGTGCTTTTTGTGCAAAATAAGGTTGATCGCGATGAGAAGAGATCTTAGCCATAAAACTTGAACCTATAAAAAACCGATTTTGAATTTCAATGTGTTTTTCAGCTTTTGTCATTGCTTCAAAATGTTGGACTGGGCTTGTTCCTGCAAAATGTTTTGTTAATTCAAAATGTAAATAATATCCGTGTAATGGGTATTCTACATAGTCTCTTTGTTCATTTACAAACTGATAAGTTGCTTTAAAATAACTACCGTTCTTCTTCTCATTTTTCAGATAATCAGGATTCAAATCAGCAATAGAATCAGCAATATTGCTTTGCAGATAGTGCAATTTTAATTTGTGTTTCTGACGCGTATCTTTTCTATATAATACATCCAATTCTAATTCAAAATCTTTGGTTGTATAATCTCTATTATTTTCATAATAAACGAGTTTGTTATTTAGAGTGTTGAAAAAAGATTTCTTTCTCCTGAAAAGCTGTGCAGAAGCATTTATACCAATAGTTTTTTTGGTATTGAAATAGGGAATCTCATAATTAAACAAATAATGTTCTTTAAATCCTCTTCTGTATTTTATTTTCAAAAGTTCATTCTTGCCTCTAAAATTTTCCCATACTAAAAATATGCCATAATTCATTCTAGAGAAATCGGAATAACTACTTTCTTGAAATTCATTCCACCACACATTAAAGTTTCTTTCAGAAAGTTCTATAATAGGATAAGGCCAAATATACCACCGCTCTATTATTTCAATAGTAATAGTTGCTTGTAACCCTTCTATTTCTGTACTAATTTCAGAAAAATTAAAGAGCATTAAATTGGTTAAGTTTTCTTCACTTTCTTTTATTTTCTTATCTAATATTTTTTTATTCAAAACGTCCTTTTTTTGAAAAGTAAGTTCTCTTAAGATAATTTCTTCTTTTGTAATTTTATTACCCTTAATTGTTATGTTATTAATTTGTAACTTATCTTGAGAAAAGCTAAGAAAAGGAATAAATAAAATAAAAAAATAAACAAAATTCTTTCTCATTTTTTTAAGGATTCAAATATCGAATTAATGATTCATATCTTTCCATTAGATCGTCTTTTGAATTACCATCATTATAGGATGCCATCACCTTGTATTCGAAGCGTCTCAGATCAGCAATTATAGAATCAAGTTCAGTAATATTTATTTTAATGGTAAGCTCCATTTTTGTAGAATCTGGGACAGAAGTAATGTAAGAACTTAAAATTTTTGCATTATTTGACTCTATAATACTTGCAATTTCACTCATAGAATAATCATTCTGATTCATTTCCAAAACAATAACTCCACCAATATTTTGCACAGCAGCACTTTTTGCAATGGTGTATAACAATTTCCGATTTGAAATAGCTCCAACATATTTTTTTTCTTCAGAGAGCACAGGAACTACTGATAAACTATTAGCTTCCAAAATTTCAACAATATCGAAAAGATGTTGAGATCTAAGCACAAATGGTGCCATCAAATTGGGTAAATGCTCTTCAATTAATTCATCAGTAGATTGCCACTGTAAAATTTCATTCTCAGAAATAAGACCTAAATAATATTGATTTCTAATCACTGGTAAATGGCTTATCCTCAAATCATCCATTAGAGAAAGGGCTTTTAACCCATCATCATCTGGATGAAGCGAAATAATAGAAGAAGAAATAAGTTCGCTTGCTTGCATAGAGCAAACATACTATTTTTTACTTTTGTAGCCAATGACAAAACTCAGTGTAAATATAAACAAGATAGCTACTATCCGAAATGCAAGAGGAGGTGTTTTCCCGAGCGTTGTTGATGCAGCAGTAAGTTGTCAAAAATTTGGTGCAGATGGAATTACCATTCATCCAAGGCAAGATCAAAGACATATCACCAGAAAAGATGTTTTTGATATAAAACCAATAATTACAACAGAGTATAACATAGAGGGCTACCCAAGTACTGATTTTATAAAAATGGTGTTGGAAGTAAAGCCAGAACAAGTAACTCTAGTCCCTGATGGCCCAGATGTAATTACCTCTTGTGGAGGCTGGGACACTATAAAGTTTCAAGATTATTTAAAAGAAATTATTGTAGAG
>Ga0315328_10001493_pt1 | contig 10826 bp, 7 predicted proteins | sample M120032315metaG_FD_203462 | JGI IMG/M metagenome (GOLD analysis project Ga0315328, IMG submission 203462) | Ammonia-oxidizing marine archaeal communities from Monterey Bay, California, United States - M1 200m 32315 | ecosystem: Environmental > Aquatic > Marine > Intertidal zone | place: USA... | reverse complement strand
CGAACTCCACTAAGAGCACTTTCGTGATACGCCAACCGTTCCCACCGGATGATAGCAGTATCGGCTACGAACGCGGCAGCGCCGTCTCCAAGCTATGGGACGAAGCCACCACGTTCGCAGCCATCGAGACGGCCAATTGGGTCGCCGGGCATCTCGACCAACTCGCCGGCACATCGGTGATAGACAATGACCGCCTGGCCAAGACACGCGCGTTCGGCCATCAATTCGTCAAGAGGGCATTTCGCCGGCCGCTCGACGCCGAGCAACAACACTTCTTCGTCGACTCGCGTTTTGCTGTGGGAAAGCCGGCCACCGATTCGGTCAAGGAAATCGTACTACTCACGGTAAAATCACCGCGCTTCCTATACCCCGACCTTGGCCAAGCGGATGATTACTCGGTCGCCACCCGGCTCGCGCTTGGCCTGTGGGATTCGATGCCGGATGACGAACTGCTTCGCGCCGCAGCCGCCGGTCGCCTCAACACACCCGGTCAGGCACGGCAACAGGCACTGCGGATGCTGCGTGACCCCCGAAGCCGCGCCAAGTTGCGCGATACGTTTCATCACTGGCTCGGGATCGATCACGCCGAGGAAATCGCCAAGGACACCGAACGGTATCCCAATTACGACAAATCACTGGAGGCCGACCTTAGAACGTCGCTGAACATATTCCTCGACGATATCGTTTGGCGGACTGCCGGAGCCGACTTCCGAAAACTGCTCAACTCAAGGGAGCTACCATTCAACGAACGCCTGTCTAGGGTTTACGGAGCGCAACGTGTCAAACATCTCGGTGAGTTTGGCACCTCACTTTTTGACCATGAACGGGCCGGCTTGCTGACCCATCCTTATCTGCTCGCTCTTTACTCGTATCACAACAGCACTTCACCAATTCATCGCGGCGTGTTTGTTACCCGCCACGTTCTTGGCCGTTCACTCAAGCCACCGCCCGAGGCGGTCGTGTTCAAAGACGAGTCATTTGCCACAGACATGACGATGCGAGAAAAAATCACTCGACTCACCAAAGCCGATGCCTGCATGACCTGTCATGGAATCATCAATCCACTTGGCTTCGCGCTCGAACAATTCGACGGCATCGGCCGGTTGCGTGAAACGGAAGAAGGGAGACCAATCAACACTATTTCGGAGTATCTCTCCGCTGACGGCAGCGCCGTCCGGTTGACCAGTGCCAGCGACCTTGCACGCCACGCCACTGAAAGCCCCAGTGCCCAAAACGGATTCATAGAGATGCTTTTTAATCAGGTTGCAAAGCAGCCGATTCGGGCTTACGGTTCAGCCGTTCTCGACCGGTTGCGTGAAGATTTCTCGAATTCCGGTTTTAACGTAAAATTTTTGCTGGCTGAAACGGCTGTACTCGCCGCCCTGCACGGGATGGATTCAGCCCAGCCGGCGGAAAGAAACTGAATTATGAACGCTCTTGATCGCAGACAGTTCATTCGGGACCTCGGGGTCTCGACCGCCACGCTACCGTTCATCACCGGCCTGCCGAGTCTTGGTCTGGCCAACACCGCACCGCGCCGCCAGCGGCTCGTGGTGATGTTCAGCCCCAACGGCACCATCCCAAAAAACTTTTGGCCGGACGCAACCGGCAGCGACTTCGAACTTAAGGAGATCATGAAGCCGCTTTCACCCCTGAAGGAGCGCATGCTCGTCCTCAACGGCCTGAACAACAGGGTTCGTGGCGACGGAGACAGCCACATGCGCGGCATGAGCTGCCTACTCACCGGCATCGAGTTGTTTCCCGGCAACATCCAGGGCGGCTCCGACACGCCCGCCGGCTGGGCCAAGGGCATCTCGATCGATCAAGAGATCAAGAACTTTTTCCAAAGCCATGAAAACACCCGCACTCGCTTCGGCTCCCTTGAGTTCGGCGTAGGAGTGTCTGACATCGCCGACCCCTGGACGCGCATGTCCTATGCCGGACCAAACAAACCGGTCGCCCCAACGGATAATCCCTACCAAATGTACCAAAAGCTTTACGGACAGCTTCGCGACCGCGAAAGTTTACTGAGCATTTTGGACGAGGTACACGACGACCTCAACCGAGTCTCCAAGCGCATCAGCGCCGAGGACCGTCGACTGCTCGAGGAGCATGCCGATTTCGTGAGGCAAATGGAACAGGAATTTGGTCGTGCCGATGGCAATGCCTTAGTCGCCAAACCGCCGAAGTTTGAAACTGGCATCACCAACCAAAACGATAACGTGCCTCGTTTGAGCCGTATGCAAATTGACCTCATGGTCAGTAGTTTCGTCAACGACTTCTCGCGGGTCGGTACGCTGCAATACACTAAGTCGGTCGGCCAAGCGCGGATGAACTGGCTTGACATCAAGGACGGCCATCACGGCCTATCGCACGAACCGGACAAAAACGAGGAGGCCGTCGACAAACTCACGCAAATCAATAAATGGTTCGCCGGTGAACTGGCCTATTTGGCAAAACGGCTGGCCGAAACCCCCGAACCGGGCGGCAGTGGCAGCCTGTTCGACAACACCACCATCGTGTGGACTAACGAACTGGGCAAAGGCAACAGCCACACGCTTAGAAATATTCCGTTTGTCCTGCTCGGCGAAGGGCTTGGTTTCAAAATGGGCCGTTCACTGGACATGAAAGGGGCGGCCCACAACCGCCTGCACTTGGCCATGGCTCACGCCGTCGGGCATCACATCAAAACCTTCGGCAACAAGAAACTCAGCCAAGGCGGCCCACTCAACTTGGCCTGACAAACAGCGCGCTTAGCCAAGTTCCCTACGCCAAGTTCCCTACGCCAAAATGCCGTGCACAACTCGGCCGTGGACGTCGGTCAAGCGGAAGTCGCGGCTGGCGTACCGATAGGTGAGCCTCTCATGATCGAAGCCCATAAGGTGTAAAATCGTTGCATGAAGGTCGTGAACATGAACCGGGTTTTTGACGGCCTGAAAACCAAACTCATCGGTTCCCCCGTAAACCGTCCCTCCCCTCACACCGCCCCCGGCCATCACCATCGAGAAGCCCGCAGAGTTGTGATCGCGACCCAGCTTTGATTTGCCGGCGTTAGTGATTTCAACCGTCGGGGTTCTTCCGAACTCGCCGCCCAAAATGATCAGCGTCTCATCAAACAGACCGCGCTCCTTAAGGTCTGCGATTAGTGCGGCGATTCCCTGCGAACATTCCTCCGCAAGTTTGCGATGATTCTTCTCAATCTCTTCATGGTTGTCCCAAGGCTGCCATTTGCCGTGCCAGACCTGTACGAAACGAACGCCCCGCTCGATCAACCGACGGGCCATCAACAACTGACGTGATTGAGTTGTCTTGCCGTAGCGTTCGCGAACAGACTTCGGCTCCCGATGAATGTCGAATGCATCCGTCGCTTCCATCTGCATTCGATACGCCTGCTCGTAGCTTTGGATGCGCGACTCCAACTGCGGGTCGTGCCCGCGCTCGTCTAGATGTTTTCGATTCAGCGCCTGCAACAGGTCGATCTGTCGGCGTTGAGCGGCAAAATCCAGCCTCGGATTGCGAATATTCTCGATCAGTTTTTCCACCGCGGTGTGTTCTGTGTTCACATAGACCCCCTCGTAGATGCCCGGCAAAAAAGATGAACGCCAGTTGTCTGGCCCTTTCACCGGATGACCGCCCGGACACATCGCGACGAAACCCGGCAGGTTGCGATTCTCAGTGCCAAGCCCATAGGTCAGCCACGAACCCAAACTTGGACGTACTAGCGTGTTGTCGCCGCTGTTCATGAGCATCAGCGACGGCTCGTGGTTCGGCACGTCACACTTCATTGAGCGCACCACGCAGAGGTCATCAGCATGCTGGCCCAAGTGCGGGAACATATCGCTGATTGGGATACCGCTCTGACCGTATTGCGTGAATTGAAACGGCGAGGCAAACGCAGCACCGGTCAATCGCTCGGTTATTAGATTGGGCGTCGGCAGTGGTTTGCCGTCATGCCTGGCCAAGAGCGGCTTGGGGTCGAAACTGTCCACGTGCGACAAGCCGCCGTTGAGAAAAATGTGGATGATGTGCCGCGCTCGAGGCGCAAAGTGTGAGCCAAGCGGCACCAGTGGATCGACCTGCACGCGATCGCGATGTCCCGAGTCGGCGAGCACACTGTTCAATCCAAGCAGCGCAAATCCCATCCCAGATCGCGCAAGAAAATTGCGTCGGTTAGCCAGCCCAGCTTGGTTGGGGTACTGCAAATTCATCTCATCAATCCACGAATAACAACTTGGTGATTAGTTTAGCCTTTATTTGCGGGCTTTTTCTGGAATCTGAGTTTCCGTTGACACTTTCATTGACACTTTTTAAGGCCATCGGCAACTGCACATTACTAAGCAAATGTGTTATGTTCAATACTGGTGCAGATGGACTGCTTGCTACTGATCTCAGAAAACAGAACACAACAGATTTCATCGTGCGGAATCAGAACCAGTCCGAAATAGCTATAATCGCTAATCGAATAAAGCTTGGAGGCGCACGGATTATCCACACACTGTCTAATTGGTTCGTATGAAGATCAGTGAATCCTCTACAACACTTAATACCCCTTGAAACCTAATCTAATTGGGATGATAACTCCCGCACTATAAAATCAGTTCTTGTTTCAATTGTCGCAATCGTGCTGTTGGTGGGGTGTAATCATATTAAACCGTATGATGAAACCAAACCGTTCCCCGGGCCAAATGCGGGGAGTCATCCCTCTCCACCCAGTATCCCAATGATACTCCCATCTGGTTTTCCGCGTATAAATAGGTGAACTCAGCCAACCCACTCCACCACTTGAACCCTGAGTGGTTTACCGGCAACAGTTAAAACGGCTTGAAAACTGTGCTCATCAGATTGACCGTTGGCCCTGCTGAAGCATGACTCGCCGAAAGAGAATATTTCTGTCGATCGGATTGTTTCCAATCGGGATGGCGACTGGTGCCTTGGTGGGTCTATTGATGTCTGTAGTCACGGGGATACCCATTGGTGGTAAAAACGTAATGTCTGCGGGATGGTCAGCATTGTTGACTGTAATCGGCACCCCACTTGCATCAGCCTTCTTGGTTAGATACGAGGCCAAGAAATGGGAATTCTTTGAACCATATCTGAAACATTTGATTCCAGTGGCCTTCCTCACATTATTTATCCCAGTATTTGGAGTGCTCATGGGTAGTCCCAATAGTGACATTGATGGGTGCGGCAGGAGGGGCCTTCTGGAGCACGCCCTATGTGTTGTGGAATATCTTCAGGAATTTTGTGTCTGACTCGGATTGACCGCATCATGGGACGGTCTCGAGAAGCTTATGCTGAAGGCAACTAAACCAACCTACCCCACCACTTGACCGCCTTCGACAAATGAAACACCTCCTAATCACAACAATCGCAGTCGTGCTGTTGATTGGCTGTGGGTTTGTTTTAGACGCTTGTGTTTCAGCACAAGAGGGAGACTCCGAAGCAAAAGCAGCTAAAACGCTTGGGGTAAGTAGCGTGGTGGCTGCGAGTTTTGAAGATCCACGAAAGTATACAAACTATATTGTAAATGCAATACTTTTGTTTGTTGTTTTCGCAGTTTATGATTGCACTCGAGTATACTTTTTGTGTTGTGCTCGTAGTCTACAAATGGAGAAAGTAGATAATGTTAAGGATACAGATAAGTATTTAAATTATATTACAATTGCGATACTTTTGCTTATCGTGCTTGCGGTCTATGTCTTACACAAAAAAGATCTTGGTCGTCCTCTCCGCGAAGCTGCATCGAGTGGGAATACAGAAGCCGTCAAGCAACTCTCGTATAGTGGTGCGGATTTGAAGGATATTGTAAGTTTGACTCCCTTTGAAAAACATGTGGCTCGGAATGGCCGCACAAACATCACCGACCTTCTCCGCAAACACGACGGCAAGACAGCTAAAGAATTGAAAGCCGAAGGGAAATAAACGGCGCTAAAAACGATGTTGCACGCTTGGAGAAAAGATGTGTTCGATCAAATGAAGGAACCAAACCCCTAATACGTAACAGGAGAAAAACCGTGAGAACGACAAAATTTCTGGCATGTCTATACGCTATGTCAATTCTATCGATACTCGGAGCGAATGCTGAGTCCGCCGAGTCTCGACCTAATATTCTTTTCTGCATCTCCGACGATCAGTCTTATGCGCATGCAGGAGCCAACGGAGATCCGGTCGTGAAGACGCCGGGCTTTGATCGTGTTGCACACGAAGGGTTACGATTTATTCATGCGTTTTGTGATGCCCCAACTTGTGGCCCTTCGCGGAGCGCGATTCTCACAGGACAACCGATTTGGCGATTGGAAGAGGCAGGCAACATTCATAGTACTTTGCCGGCGAAGTTTGCTACTTACACCAAGCTACTTGAGGATGCTGGTTACGCGATCGGTTTTACCGGCAAAGGGTGGAGCCCAGGGCGACTTGAGGCAGGTGGCCGGACGGCCAATCCAGCCGGTCCGCGGTTCGAAGGCAAGAAATTGAAGGCTCCCTTCAAAGGCATGACAAAAAAAGATTATGCGGCAAACTTTGACGACTTTCTCGCACAAGTGTCTGAGGATCAGCCATTCTGTTTCTGGCTGGGGACGCACGAACCGCACAGAGGTTTCGAGAATGGCGCAGGCCGACGAACCGGAAAAGATCCTGCCAAGGTCGTAGTGCCGCCGATCTTTCCCGATCATACTATTGTGAGAAATGACATTCTCGATTACTACGTGGAGATTGAGCATTTCGATCGTATGGTCATCCGAGCTGTCAAAACCTTGGAAGCAGCCGGCCAGCTTGACAACACCATTGTGGTGATCACCAGCGATCACGGCATGCCTTTTCCGCGAGCTAAGGCGAGTTTGTATGACGAAGGCACCCGCGTGCCTTTGGCGATCCGTTGGTCCAAGGGTATTCGGAACTCGGGCCGCGTTGTGAATTCGTTCGTAAATCTCAGCGATCTTGCTCCTACTTTTCTGGAAGCAGCCGGCTTGCGACCACCACAAATGATGACCGCTATTAGCTTGATGGATGTGTTCGCGAACAAACCGAAGGTAGATCGCGCAAATGCATACATTGCGATGGAGCGCCACGATGGTTGTCGCAAAGGTGGCAAGGGCTTTCCATGCCGGGCAATTCGGACAAAAGATTTTTTATATATTAAAAACCATGAGCCCGACCGCTGGCCGGCGGGTAATCCGGATCGCGAGTTCTGCGCCCGCTACATCCCGTTTGGCGAAGTTGACTCCTCGCCGACCAAGACACTGATCATGGACAACAAAGACAAGTCTGATTTCAAGTGCTTTTTTGATTTGGCTTTTGCTAAGCGACCCGCCGAAGAACTCTATTCGCTCAAGAGCGATCCCGGTCAACTCGTCAACTTGGCCAGGAATCCCGAGTTTGCCGATGTACAAAAGAAGATGCGGTCGCAACTGCAAAAACATTTAATCAAAACCAAGGATCCTCGGGCGCTTGGTCTGGATGCGCCTTGGGACTACTATCCGTATTATGGCTTGCGCCGGAATAAAAACTGGGCGGTCGATCTGAAACCTTCTTCAAAGAACTAATCTTTTTCCCGGCCAATGAAACACACACCACTTGCAACAATCGCAGCTGTGATGTTGGTGGGGCGTGGGAATCCAGAAGCGGAAAAAGAGTGAAACAAACGCAAACACCTCTGGCATTCCTCATTCTCGTCTTGGTCGGCGTAGCCTTGCCGGCATTCGCGGAGACTCGCCCAAACATTCTTTTCATTGTGGTCGACGATTTAAATGACTGGGTCGGACATCTTGGCGGACATCCTCAGGCCAGAACGCCAAATATCGACCGGCTCGCACGAACGGGAGTCTCCTTCACCAAGGCTTACTGTTCAGCCCCCTTATGCAATCCATCACGGGTCAGCCTGCTGACCGGCATTGAGCCGTCGAAGTCCGGTGTCTACGGGAACGGCGAACGATTCCGGGAGAAACTCCCCCGGGCCGTTACGCTCTTGCAGTATTTGCGGATGAACGGATATACCACCAAGGGAGGAGGCAAGATATTCCACAGCGCTAATCGATCGGGTGATCCGGCCTCCTGGGATTTCTACTTCAAAGCGCCTAGAACCAAGGCCAAATATGGACGGCCGGCCGATCTGCCTGCTTTGGCTTGGGCTCCCTGGGGTCCGCTGGACAATGAAGACGGGGACATGCTGGATGCCAAGGTCGTAAGCTGGGCGATCTCTGAACTCGAAAAAACCCACGACAAACCCTTCTTCCTGGCCTGCGGGTTCACCAAGCCGCATTTACCGTGGCACGTTCCCCGCAATTACTTCGACCTGCATCCTCTGGAAAAGATCCTCATTCCAAAGACGCTGGACAGCGACCGCGACGACTTGCCAGCGTTTGGAAAAAAGCTGGCGCGGGAGGTGCACGACGTGTCCGGGCCGCGAAACTTTGCCAAGCACGGCGAAGACCACGACATGGTTTTGAAATACAACCAGTGGCATCGAGCTGTGCAAAGTTATCTGGCGACGATCAGTTTCGTAGATGCCCATGTGGGTCGTCTTTTAATGGCACTAGAGCACAGCGAATACGCTGATAACACCATCGTCGTTCTCTGTGGCGATCACGGTTGGCATCTGGGTGAAAAGCAACACTGGCGCAAACATGCACTTTGGGAAACTACGACTCGGACAACGTTGATCATTTCTGCACCCGGGCAGCTTCAAAAAAACCTACTTTGCTGGCGTCCCGTCAGTTTGATAGACCTATATCCAACACTTGTTGAATTGTGCGGTTTACCTTCGCGTAACGGATTGGACGGACATAGCATCGTGCCACTGTTGCAGGATCCCAAAATGGAGTGGAAACGTCCCGTGCTAATCACCTACGGCCAGGGCAACCACGCAGTGAGGACCGAGCGTTGGCGTTACATCCGATACCATGACGGAGGTGAAGAACTCTACGATCACGACTCCGATCCCCAAGAATGGAAAAACCTTGCAAAGTTACCCCGTCACTCATTGGTGATCGAACGTCTGCGTAAATCGATCCCCAAGTAAAGCAAACCAGGGACGCCCTGCGCCTCCACATCAAACGTCCCCACCACTATCGCCCAATCCCGCACCTTGACCCGGTCCTTCACACCCGCCTACAATCTGCCCTGCAGCGAGCCGACCTAAAGCCCACTACACGGGCCAAAATCGAAGCAGTCCTCAAACAACCAGAAACTAAATGCCGATGAATAGAAACCGTGTATCAAAAGCATTAACCTGCGCTCTGACATTGGCCACTATCGCACCAACCAGTTCGGCGAGAGAACCGGCTGGAAAAGTCAAAAACGTTCTTCTGATCATGTCGGACGATTTGAAAGCCAGCGTGTTACCGGTTTACGGCAATACAGTCTGCCGGACTCCCAACATTGACCGACTTGCAAAGTCAGGGATGGTATTTGAACGTGCTTACTGCCAGGGCTTGGCTTGTTCGCCGTCGCGACCGTCGATGTTGCGGAGCATCTATCCTAAGTCAAAGGCAACCGCACCGACGATCGGCGAACATCTTCAACAACACGGAATGCATACGGCTCGCGTGGGCAAGATTTTTCATATGCCAGTGCCTCATGCACAGCTTGATGGTAGTAATGGCAGAGATGTCGCTGAATGCTGGACCGAGCGTTACAACACAAAGTCAGCTGAGACTTTTACGCCGGGGCTGTACCGGTTGCTGAACTCGGACATCGTGACTCGCAAGATTGAAGGCCGTGACGCCAAGGGTCCAAACCGCATGTGGGCGACTGTCGAATCCGACAAGGAAGACAGTTCCGATCAGGCGGACTACATGGTTGCGACGAAGGCGGTTGAGTTGCTGCGAGAACGCAAGAAGGCGGGCAAACCATTCTTCCTCGGCGTCGGCTTCGTGAGGCCGCACTTCCCGATGGTTCAGCCAACGAAGTTCTTCGACATTTACCCGCAGGAGAAGATGGAGATTCCGCCGCTAATCCCGGGGGACTTGGATGATATCCCTCTTGCCGGCCGCGGGTCCGATGGCAAGGGACTGAATGAGATGATGCAAAGCCGCCGCCGAATGTGGCAAGCTTATTACGGTTCAGTGTCGTTCATGGATGAGCAGCTTGGACGAGTGCTCGACGAACTCGACCGCCTCGGATTGCGCGGTTCGACGGCAATCATGTTCACCACCGATCACGGATACCATCTCGGCGAACATGGATTCTGGCAGAAAGCCAACCTGCATGAAGAAGTTGTCCGCGTGCCGTTGATCGTCCGCGTGCCGGGGATCAAGCCGGGACGGACATCATCATTGGTCGAGCTTGTGGATCTCTACCCAACCTGGACAGACCTGCTGGGACTGCCAACGCCGAAGGGCCTACACGGCAAAAGCCTGGCACCGCTTCTACGCAATCCCGATGCGAAGGTGCGCGACACAGCCCTGTCAATTCATAACCGAGCCGGCGGTGGCCTGCGCTCGGCCGAATGGCATTACATGAAATACGGCGACAAAGGCGAAGAACTGTACGACATGATCAAGGATCCAAACCAGTACACCAACGTCGTTTATGATCCGAAGTTCGCCGCTGTCCTTAAAAAGGCCAGGGCTCAATTCAAAGCCCGGATGGCAGCCGCAAGATAGGCACCGCTAATTGAAATCTGAAGGCAAATGAAACACATACTAATCACAACAACCGCAGCCGTAGTGTTGGTGGTGTGTGTGGAGGCGCAAGTGTCGTCTCCTCCACCAGAAACACAATTTGCTGGACCAACTGCGTACTGCCAAGCGCAGGATCTTAAACTAGCAAACCCAAAAGCAGACCGTGCGCTAATTGATGCTGTGCGGAAAGGGTCCAAAGAAGCGGTA
>Ga0315328_10001490_pt1 | contig 10835 bp, 11 predicted proteins | sample M120032315metaG_FD_203462 | JGI IMG/M metagenome (GOLD analysis project Ga0315328, IMG submission 203462) | Ammonia-oxidizing marine archaeal communities from Monterey Bay, California, United States - M1 200m 32315 | ecosystem: Environmental > Aquatic > Marine > Intertidal zone | place: USA... | reverse complement strand
CTTTGAAGTTGGAAAAGCTAGAGGTAAATATAGTATCAAGGCGCCTGCGGTATCAGGTAATGAGCAGTTTGAAAGATATTATCGTGTGCATCAAAATACATTAGAGCAAATAGTTATTTTTCTCCCTTCATTTTGGTTATTCGGCTATTTTGTCAGTGAGAGTATAGCTGCTGGCTTAGGTTTTCTATTTATTTTTGGAAGATTTGTCTTTCGTTCAGCCTATCTAAAAGATCCATCAAGCCGTGAAATTGGATTCTTATTGAGTTTTTTGCCTATTGCTGTATGCCTATTTGGATCAATTTTTTTTGTAATAAGGTCAATGATGTGAGTTTATACATATATTAAATTAGAATGACCAAAGATAATAAATACAAGAAGAAGGGCTTAGTTAGATTGATTCGGGCCTTTTTTAACTCGGGAAAAGGTTTGAGTGCTGCATGGATCAATGAATCAGCTTTTAGACAAGAGGTGTATTTGTTTGTCGTATTGAGTGTCATTGCTCTCCTTTTACCTCTAAATTTAAGCGAAAAATTTGTTTTGATAACGTGCATGTTGCCTGTTTTAGTTGTTGAATTAATAAATTCTGCTATTGAGTCCATCATCGACAGAATAGGCATGGAAGAGCATGACTTATCAGCTAGAGCAAAGGATATGGGCTCAGCTGCTGTATTTGTCGCACTGCTAATCGTCTTTCTGGTTTGGTGTTTTGTTATATATAAAAACATGCCGCATGCCTTCTTTTTGTCTTAGCTAACAGCATGAAATCTATTACAAGGACAAAAATTGGTATTCTTTCTCCATTCATATCCGTCATTCTGTTTGTTATTATTTTTCTAAGTTTATCTAGATTCTTATTGGCTTTCTGGCAATTCGATCGAGTAAGTAATGCCGAAGGTTGGAATGAATTATTTTTTAGTGGTCTGAGGATAGATATTGCGACCGTTTCGTACTTATATATTTTACCAGCTTTGATTTCCTCAGTAATAGTCAGTAATTCTAATATCTATAGATTCTGGCAATACATATTAAGAGTCTGGGTAACTTTTAGTATTTGGTTATTGGCTTTTATGGAGACGGTAACACCATCATTTATCATTGAATACGATGTACGCCCAAACAGACTTTTTGTTGAATATTTAATTTACCCAGAAGAGCTAACTAAAATGCTGTTAAGCGGATATAAAGTTGAATTGATTGTTTCTTCTGTGATTAGTGTATCTGTGATTTATTTGACGTGGAATTATTCTAAGATATTTGTAAACAAAGATTCTGCCTATAATTGGTATTGGCGTCTCTTTCTGGCGATGTTTGTCCTGATTATAGGGGTTATGGGAGCAAGATCTACATTAGGACATCGCCCGCTGAATCCAGCCATGGTCGCATTTTCAAACGACCCGCTAATGAATGATCTTGTATTAAATTCAAGCTACTCTATGCTGTTCGCCGTCAAGCAAATGCAAAATGAAGACGATGCTTATAAATATTATGGGACCATGCAAGAAGACGAAGTCATTCAATTGACCAGGGAATCAACAATCAATAATTATACCAAGACAAGCCTAGGTGGTTTACCCACAATGGCATCACATGAAGCAACTTATAGAGGCCAACCAAAAAATCTGGTTATTTTATTACAAGAGAGCTTGGGCGCTAGATATGTAGGTGGTCTAGGTGGCTTACCTATTACACCAAATTTAGATCAGTTTATGAGAGAAGGGTGGAACTTTAAGAAAATGTATGCCACAGGAACGCGATCGGTTCGAGGTATTGAGGCCCTTATTACAGGATTTTCGCCAACCCCAGGCCGATCTATTGTGAAATTAGGAAAAAGTCAAAGAGGGTTTTTCTCTATTGCTTATCTTTTAAGTAAGAAGGGTTACCACACACAATTTATATATGGTGGAGAAAGCCATTTTGACAATATGAAGAGCTTCTTTTTAGGTAATGGTTTTAATGACATGCAAGATTTTTCAACTTTTGATAATCCTGTATTTGTTGGTTCATGGGGAGCCTCTGATGAGGATCTTTATAATAAAGCTCATCAGCAATTTTCCAACTTAAATGATCAGGGAAAGCCTTTTTTTAGTCTTGTGTTTACTACTTCAAACCACAGTCCATTTGATTATCCAGATAACAGAATAGAGCCTTTTAATAAACCGAAACAAACCCGTGAAAATGCAGCTAAATACTCTGATTATGCTCTAGGGGAGTTTTTCAAGAAGGCAAAAAATTCCGAATACTGGAAAAACACAATTTTTTTAGTAGTGGCAGATCATGATTCTAGAGCTTATGGAGATCAATTAGTTCCATTAAAACATTTTCATATTCCAGCAGTAATTCTTGGTGATGGAGTTAAGAATCGAGAAGATAATCGCCTAGCAAGTCAGATTGATTTGCCTCAGACATTGTTATCATTGATCGGTATTGATAGCGACAATCCAATGATAGGGCATGATTTAACAAAAGAAATTCCTGAGAATAAACTTAGAGCGATGATGCAATTTTACAAGAATTTTGCATGGATGGACTCTAGAAATAATGTAGTTATTTTTCAACCCGAAAAACCACCAATTGAATTTCTTTATGATGAGTCAAGTAATGCGTTGATTGAAAAACAAGCTATTAATTTAGATTTTACCAGGAAAGCAAAGGCCAATGCTCTATGGGGCAGCTTGGCTTATAAGAAAGATTACTATAGCGTTACCAACTAATTGTTATTTATGGGTTTTCACAGAATTTTTCGAAATCTTCTTTTCTTTTTTTATAGATAACCTGTTCGTTCCTTGACATTGTGCAATTTAAGCTCCATCGGCATTGCTCATCCTTCTTAATCTCTTCTTGGAGTGAAGAGCAATTGGTTGAGAATTTCAATATAGGATCAATTAAATTGTTTTGAATTGATGCGCTAGTCTCTATTGGTAGAGATTGCATTATAAAGCTGCCAGACAACCAAAGAACAGAAGCAATTATCAGTAGAGGGATAAATAATTTTTTGAATAAGTGTGAGAGCTTATTTAGCATGTTAGTATTCCATTTGTAGCAGGATTTTCACCAATTATTATAGCTTATTATAAATCAAAAAGACCCGCTCATTATTTTTGGGTTAAGAGTTATAGTAAAAAGATGAAATGATTAGATTGATATGATCTTATTTTAAATTTTGGATGGCCAAATTCGTTTGCTTGATAAATCAATACAACCCAAAAAGATTCATGCAGCTTCTTTAAAGATAAATAAAGAATTAATCTCAAAGAATGTGCTAAAAATAATAGAAAAACTGAATGCCTCGGGTTTTCAAGCATACTTGGTGGGTGGTTGCATCAGAGACTTAATGCTCGGGATGCATCCAAAAGATTTTGACTTAACCACAGATGCTAAGCCGCAGGAAATTAGAAGATTATTTAAGAACTGTCGGTTGATTGGTAGGCGTTTTCGTTTGGCGCACATTAGATTTGGAAGAGAATTAATTGAAGTCGCAACTTTTCGATCTTCAGCAGAGAATAATCAGGCTGATATTTTAAGAAGCAGTAGAGGAAGAATATTACGAGATAATGCATACGGATCAATTGAAGATGACGTTTTTAGAAGAGATTTCAGATGCAATGCACTATATTACGACACTGTTAGTAATTATATTTTGGATTATGTTGGCGGGTTAAAAGATATTAAGAGTAAGAGATTGGTGATGATTGGCAATGCTCATAGAAGATTGCATGAAGACCCGGTTAGAATGATTCGAGCGATTCGGTTTGCAGCAAAACTTAATTTTAATATTGATGCTCAATTAGCTTCGAGCATAAAGAAGAATTCTGGTTTATTGGAAAGCATACCTGCTGCAAGGATATTTGATGAATTTTTAAAACTATTTCAGAGTGGTTATGCAGAGAGCACATTTGAATTGTTGGTTAAATTTGGACTGTTTAAAGAACTATTCCCTCAAACTGATGAGCAAATAAATTCAGATGCTACTCTGAAAGGATTTATTGTAGCAGCCTTACAAAATACGGATCTTAGATTTATAGAGAAAAAACCAATTACACCAATGTTTCTTTTGGGTGTTTTTTTATGGGGACCAATACTCAAATATTCAAGTAACATAAAAAAGAGGAAAAAATGCTCGCAATCTAGATCTTTAGTCATTAGTACATATAAAGTTATTGCTATGAATAGCAATAGAATGGCGATTCCAAAAAGATTTTCTAGTTTAATGTCAGAAATGATTGCAATGCAGCCAAGATTTGAAATTATTTCATCAAAACAGGCAAAATTATTATCTAGACTTCGAATTTTTAGGGCAGCTTATGATTTTTTGCTTTTGAGATCGTTAGTTGGTGATTGTTCGGAAGAAGTAATTAAATTTTGGTCAAAAGTGCAACTTAAAACAGGTAAAGATATACATCATAGGAAAGTTAACAGAAAACAACTTAACGGAAGATAATATGAAACGCCAGGACCAACATTGGAAAGTTTCTTATATTGGCATTGGGAGTAATTTAGATGATCCTATTCATCAAGTTAATAAAGCCATATTAAATATACAAAAGATACCAAAGACATGTTTTATAGTTACTTCAAGTCTTTATGAATCATCACCAATGGGCCCTTCTAATCAGCCCAATTACATTAATGCTGTTGTTGCAATATTGACACTTTTAGAGCCTCACGATTTATTGAGGGAGCTGCAACGTATAGAAATACAGCAAAAAAGAATTCGTTCCACAGAGAAATGGGGGCCAAGGACAATAGATATTGATTTATTAATCTTTAGTGATGAGGAGATAAATGATGAATCTTTGATTCTGCCCCATCCAGGAATTCAGCATAGAAACTTTGTGCTTGCTCCTTTAGTTGAGATTGCTCCCGATCTAGTAGTGAAAGGCCTAGAAAATGTTGTAGACTTACTAAATAAATTACAAGACTCTGAAGTAAAATTAATTAATTAAAGAAAAATGATAATAAAGAGTATTGATAGAGAACAAGATACACCTCGCTTGATTGTGGTGGAGGGACCGATAGGTGTTGGGAAAACAAGCTTAGCCAAGAGACTTGCAGAGAGTTTATCCGGATCATTGATGCTCGAAGATATAGAGAGTAATCCATTCTTAGATCGATTCTATCAAGGAGGCCACGGTGCTTTGCCTGCACAATTATTTTGCCTTTTTCAGCGCGCTAAGCAATTAGAAACACTTCGTCAATCAGATCTTTTCTCTTCGTTATATGTTGCTGATTATCATATAGAAAAGGATAGGTTATTTGCTGCTGTAACCCTAGATTCAAGTGAAATGACTTTGTATGACCAAATATACGAAAAAATGGATATAAATGCTGCAATCCCTGATTTGGTGATATACCTTCAAGCCAATCCTAACGTATTGCTTGAGAGAATCGCTCAACGTAATATTCCGAGCGAGAGGTTTATTGATCGTCATTACCTTGAAAACATAACTGAAACTTTCGCACGCCACTACCATAATTATGACGACGGTCCTTTATTAATCGTTAATACAACTTCAATCGATCCAATTAATAATGAAAATGATTACGAACAATTGCTTGAGCAAATTAATATCACAAAAGTTGGCAGACATTTTTTTAACCCATTATCTGTTGTTGGATTTTCATAAGGAGTTTTCTTTAAATAGAGATAATAGTCTATGTATACGCAATTAGAACAAAGAAATATGGCTGAACCGCCAATAAATATTGCAACATTAAAAAATATGAAAGTAAATGGCGAATCTATAGCTTGTTTGACCGCTTATGATGCTAGTTTTTCACTGATTGTTGATAAGGCCGGAATAGATGTAGTTCTTGTGGGCGATTCCTTGGGAATGGTAATACAAGGTCATGATACAACGGTACCAGTTACAGTAGATGATGTTATTTATCACACCAAAAGTGTGTCCCGGGGATTGAGAAGAGCTTTTCTGATTGCAGATATGCCCTTTATGAGTTACTCGGATCCGAACCAGGCTCTTGAAAATTCAGTGCGTTTAATGCAAGAGGGCGGTGCCATGATGATCAAGTTGGAAGGCGGCGAGGATCAAATAAAAATAGTTGAGCATCTAGCAAGACATGATATTGCGGTTTGTGCTCATTTGGGTTTAAAGCCACAGTCTGTTCATAAAATAGGCGGTTTTAGAGTACAAGGAAGAATGCAGAATGAATCCAAAAAAATGCTCAAAAACGCTAAATCTCTTCAAGATGCCGGTGCTGATATTGTTTTGCTGGAGTGTGTTCCAAATGAGTTAGGTGAATCTATTAGTAAGAATCTTGATATACCAGTAATTGGTATTGGAGCTGGTCCAGATGTGGATGGTCAAATTTTAGTTTTATATGATATTTTAGGTATTACTCAAGGTTCTACACCAAAATTTGTTAAGAACTTCATGAAAGGTCATGATTCACCTATAGATGCAATTCAATCATATGTAAAAGCGGTAAAAAAAGGAGACTATCCTGCCGCGGAACACTGTTTTTCTTGATAAGGAAATTGGCAGGTTGAATTTTGGAAGTAACTAGTAAAATTAAAGACATGCAAGCACTGCTCAATAATCAGCGTGGGCAAAAAAATAAAATTGCATTCATTCCTACAATGGGAAATTTGCATGAAGGGCACCTAAGTTTAATTGAGATAGCAAAGACTTACGCTGAATTTATTGTTGTTTCAATTTTTGTTAATCCTACTCAATTTAATGAAGACGAGGATTTTGATGTTTACCCAAGGACGATAAAATCTGATTTATCTAAATTGAAAGACATTGATATCGATCTCGTTTTTTTACCAGAGATATCAACAATTTATCCTTACGGAATAGACGTCTCGACACAAATAATAGTACCAAGATTGAGTCAAGAATTATGCGGTAAAATCAGGCCGGGTCATTTTAATGGTGTTACTTCAGTCGTTCTGAGGTTATTTAATATAATAGAGCCCGATTTTGCAGTGTTTGGCCAAAAAGACTACCAACAAAAAATACTGCTCGAATTTATGACCAAAGATTTATCACTAGAAATTAGAATCCTAGATGGGCCTACAATAAGAGAAAAAGATGGTTTAGCGATGAGTTCTCGTAATCAATTATTATCATCATCAGCCAGATCTTCAGCGAAAGATCTTTATTTAGTTCTGCAGCAAGCCAAGCAGTCCGTCCAAATGCAAGATATGAGTTTTAGTGTAATTGAAGATCGTTCAATAAAGACATTAGAAGTACATGGTTTTATGGTTGATTATTTCTCAATCAGAGAAAAAAAACATTTAGTTAAGCCTAATAAAAAAGATAAAGAATTAATTATTTTAGCTAGCGCTAAAATTGAAAATGTCAGATTACTTGATAATGTTTTTCTGGATCTTTAGTTTGATTTATTATGAATGTTGTTGAATCGCCCATTCAACATGCTCTTTAACAATTATTGAATCTGAATCTCTTCTTGATTCAAGAGCAATTATTAATCGGTTACTTTTTTTTGCATTACCCAGAGCTACCGCAACATTTCTAAGCCATTGTTCATGGCTTATTCTCCTTATGGCGGTACCTTCTGTTTTTTTTTGCCACGTATCTTTATCCCACAAAAAAGCTTCTATAAGTTCCAATGAATCAAGTTGATGTCTTGGTGAAAAGTCTTTTATTACTGATTTCTTAGCAAATTTGTTCCATGGACAGAAGATTTGACAATCGTCGCACCCATATATTCGATTGCCAATTAGTTTTCTGTATTTTTCTGGTATAGATCCTTTTAGTTCAATTGTAAGGTATGAGATACATTTTCTAGCATCAAGTACATATGGCGCAACTATTGCTTTTGTTGGACATATATCAATACATGTTGTACAAGATCCACAATGATTTGAGTTTGCTTTTTTAAACGGCAAGGATAAATCTGTGTATATTTCGCCTAGAAAGAAGAATGATCCAGATTCTTTATTGATTAGATTTGTATGTTTTCCAATCCAGCCTAATCCAGCTTTCTCAGCTATTGGCTTCTCAAGAACTGGTGCACTGTCAACAAAAACACGATACCCGAGTGAAGTGACTGCTTCGCTTATTTTTGTGCCCAGGATTTTTAATCGTTTTCTCAATACTTTATGATAATCTCTGCCTAGAGCATATCTTGATATATAAGCTTTTTTTGGGTGGTCTAGGAGATTTTTATTTATTTCTTTGTTAACAGATAGGTAATCCATTCTGACAGAGATAATACTTAATGTTTTTGGGACAAGAATTTCCGGTCTGCTCCTTTTCTTTCCATGCTTCTCCATGTAATGCATTTCGCCATGAAAGTCCATGTACAACCATTTTTGTAGATTTTTCTCAGCCTGAGAGAGTTTGATATTTGAAAAACCAATTTGTTGGAAACCAAGTTCTTGTGACCAGATTTTCATATTTTTGATCAGAGAACTTGGATTGATTTCAGTATTTTGTTTCACAGTGGTTGATAGCATAAAAAGATCAGTATAATAGATTCATGAAAAAGGGTTTAACAATTAATTTACCAAAAAAGGTATTTTCTTCTCAAAGTATTAGAAATATTGAGAAATCAGCAATTGAGAGCTTGAATGGAGGCGATTATCTGTTGATGGAGAGAGCCGGAATATCTGCCTTTAAAGAAGCCCTAAAATGTTACCCAAATGCTAAGAATTGGCAAATTATTTGTGGTGTTGGGAATAATGCTGGTGATGGAATGGTGGTGGCAAGATTAGCGTTAGAGCACAATTTAACTGTGTTGGTTTCAACATTATCTTCTCCAGAAGCACTTAAGGGAAGTGCCTTCAAAGCATACAAAAAACTCAAAGAATACAAGAGCCGACAATCTGCAATCAAAGTAAAGATAAATCAATGGGAAGGGCAGATTGATAACAATATTGATTTAATAGTTGATGCAATTTTTGGAGTTGGTTTAAATAGAAATCTTAATTCATTTTATAAGAGTGCAATCAAAACAATTAATAACGCAGGTCCCCCTATTTTCTCAATTGATGTTCCAAGTGGAATTCATCCTGACAAAGGCAAAGTAATGGGTGCTGCCATAAAAGCTTCAAGAACAATTACATTTATTGGAAAAAAATTAGGCTTTTTTGATAACGAAGGCATAAATCATTATGGCAATTTAAAGCTATGTGATTTGGGTATTTCGGAAATCCATTATAATAATGAGAAGGAGATTTTAAGTATACTGGACGATGATTTTATTCATCAATCATTACCTAAAAGAGAAAAAAATAGTCATAAAGGTGAGTTCGGCCATATTGCAATTGTGGGGGGTGGTCCGGGTATGCACGGAGCTGTTTGTATTGCTGGTGACGCTGCGTTGAGATCTGGTGCTGGTAAGGTAAGTATATTCACTCACATCTCCCATAATTCATTAATTGCTGATGCTAAACCAGAATTGATATTTAATTTCTTTGAAGAAGTAGACGAAATTAAACCAATGTTATTGGGTGTTGATGTTATTGTTATTGGACCTGGTTTAGGCACAAATAAGTGGGCCAGAGAGGTTTTTGAGTCAATAACAGATATTGATTGCCCAATGATTGTTGATGCCGATGCTTTGAATATACTTTCAAAAAAACCAATAAAGCAAGAAAATTGGATTTTAACACCCCATCCAGGTGAGGCAGGCAGGTTATTGGGTATATCGAGTAAAAAAGTGCAACAGAATAGATTTTCTTCGTTAAATAATCTGATCGAAAAATATCATGGAGTCATTGTACTAAAAGGTCATCATACATTAATAGGTTCAAATGATTCAGTGCCTTGTGTTTGCGTAAAAGGTAATCCTGGCATGGCATCTGCTGGGATGGGGGACGCATTAACAGGTATAATAGCGTCAATGATTGGTCAAGGTATGTCATTGAATATTGCTGCATCTCTTGGGGTTGAGATTCATGCAAAAGCAGGGGATAGAGCAGCAACCAAAGGTCAGCGCGGTTTGTTGGCAGGTGATTTAATCAATGAGATAAGAGGATGCGTAAACCTATGAACTTAGATCTTGAGCTAAAAGATGAAAATTCAACCATACTTTTAGGTAACTTACTTGCCAAAGCATTACCTAAGCAATACGCAGGTATCTTGATATCGCTTATAGGGGAAATGGGTGCAGGGAAGACCACCCTAGTTAGAGCCTTGCTTAGATGTTTAGGGTACAATGGCGTGGTACCAAGTCCAACATATACTTTAGTTGAGCCATATGAATTTGATTGTGGAAAAATATACCATATTGATTTGTATAGAATTAACACCGAAGCCGAACTTGAGTTTTTAGGGTGGAGTGACCTATCAGATGGTATGATGTTTGTGGAGTGGCCACAAAGAATCCCTAATGTGCTTAAGAGAGCGGATATTGAATTTAAAATTAATTTCAAGAAATCAGGCCGTCTAGTTAATATAAATTCACTAACTCATGATGGTAATGTTATTCTTAAAGAAATTAATAAATATTATTGAAATATAAGTAATTATTAATATAAAAAAGTTTAAATCTATGAGCAAATTTCGGATATTTTTATTTTCTGTATTTTTATTTTCTTCAGGATTGATTTATGCCGAAAGTATATTAAATGACATTCGTATATCCAACGACAATATTAAATCAAGATTGGTATTGGACTTAAATTTAAATGTGGATTCAAATGTTTTTTATTTAAAAAATCCTGACCGTCTCGTAATTGATTTGGCTGGCACTCGATTGTCATCGTCTTTTAAAGAGAAAAGCATTAAAAATACATTAATAAAAGGCATTCGATTTGCAAAAAAAGATAATCAATCTTTAAGAATTGTATTAGATTTAAACAAAGAGCTAGAGTTTAACCATTTCTTGATAACGGATGCCGATTC
>Ga0315328_10001487_pt1:5000-10840 | contig 10840 bp, 5 predicted proteins | sample M120032315metaG_FD_203462 | JGI IMG/M metagenome (GOLD analysis project Ga0315328, IMG submission 203462) | Ammonia-oxidizing marine archaeal communities from Monterey Bay, California, United States - M1 200m 32315 | ecosystem: Environmental > Aquatic > Marine > Intertidal zone... | reverse complement strand
ATCACATCAATTATATCTAATCGGTCAGTTACACTTAAATCATCTGCATTTATAGAAATATTGATTAGAAATAGTGATAAAAAAAGGAAAGTAATTTTAATTTTTTTCATATGAATCCTGGGTGATATTATTTTAAATTATGAAGCAATATTCTAAAAAATTCCAGATAATAGTCATTTGTTGATTGATTTAAAAACATTAGTAGGTCGGATTATTGACATCTTGGTATTTTTAACTGTTAATAATGCAGAAAATAAGAGTTAAAACTTAACATGGCTGAAATAGAACAAGACTTAGAGAAAAGAGAAAATCCTACAAAAAGGGATTTTAAAGCTAAAGAATTTATACCAAGAAAGCCTATTCCTGATATTGGGCAAGAAATGCTTGATGGCGAAAGGTTTTATTCCCAAGAATTTATGCAAAAAGAATGGAAATCTATCTGGACAAAAACATGGCAAATCGTTTGTAGAGAAGATGACCTTAAATATGAGGGATCATTTATTACGCATGAAATTGGCAAAGAATCCTTCCTTATTGTTAAAGGTAATGATGGAAAAATAAGAGGTTTTTATAATGTTTGCCAACATAGAGGTAATAAACTCTGTCAAATTGAAGAAGGTGAGTTAGATACTTTCTCTTGTCCTTTTCACGGATGGAAATGGAATAATGATGGAACTTTAAATTCTGTATTTGCTCCCGAATTATATAAGCAATTTGAAAATGGCGTTCCTAAAGATAAGTTAGGATTATCTGAAGTAAAACTTGATAGCTGGGGTGGCTGGCTTTGGTTAAATATGGATGATAATTGTGCTCCACTTAAAGAGTGGCTTGGAGAACATGGAGAACATCTTGAGAGTTATAATTTTGAAAACTGGGAATTAATTGATTATCAAACTTTTGAATGGAATGGAAATTGGAAGCACGCTGTAGATGCTTTTAATGAAAGTTATCATTTTACTGCACTTCACCCCGACATGATAGAATTTGGTGAAGGTCACGACATACCAATAGAGTTATCCGGTCCACATTCAAGAATGATTAACTTTAATGACACCGTAAGTCAGGTTGTTGAAGACAGAGAAAGTTTTACGGACCTTAGAGAACAAATGATGGGTGATCGTAAAAAAGGTAAAATGGATGATGTCGATGCTAATTATGACGGCCCTGCAAAAGATTTACATCTCTTTTATATAAAAAAACGAAGAGAAGAAGAAAATGAAATAGAAATTTATAAAGATATGAATGATGAACAGCTTATTCATCAATACCATTACTTTTTCTTTCCAAGTGCTGTTTTCACTAATAAACCTGAAGCTGCAAATGTCTTTAGATACAGACCTCATGCCACCGATCCTGATAAATGCTATTATGATTTCTTTATATTATTAAATAATCCAGAAGGAAAAGAGTTTCCTCCAAGACCAGAACATAAAATATATAGAGGAAATGGACCTGATATTTATGAAGAAGCTTTTAAAGGAACTTTCCCGCCAGTTTTCTGTAATGTCCTAGCTCAAGATGGCTCTAATATGGAAACTATGCAGTGGGGAAATAAGTCTGATAGCTTTAAAGGCGGAATTCTTTGTGAACAAGAAATACGTATTAGACATTTCCACCAAACTATTGATAAATTCATTGAAGAAAATAAATAATCACCAATTGAGGTTTCAAAAATGGCTACTTTAAATTTTAATTCAGGCAATAATTATATAATTCCAACAGAAGATAATATGAACTACAGAGGCCAGCAAGGAAATGATGTGTATATCATCTCTAAAGCAACGGAAAGTAATGCAATAATTAAAATTACTGATACTGAAGGTACAAACATAATTCAACTAGTTGATGGAATAACTATTAGTACCTCACTTTTTACTAAAAATGCAGCTAGACTCACACTTTCAAATGGAACTGAAATAACAATTAATGGTGCTGATAAATTTACTTATGAAACCAGCGGTAATTCAACTTCAGGTGATATTGGTTCTCAATGGGCTTATTCTGATTTTGTAAAAGGAATGGGAGTAACTGATGGCCCTCCAAGTTCAGGATCGAAAAATGGAACAGAAAATCTTGTAATAAGCAATTCATTTGAAGTTCCTGAAGACACAAGTACAGATAACTCAAATACAACATATACTATAGTAAATATAAATGTATCAGCAGATGAAACTATCACAGCCACAAATGCTGCAGAAGATTTTCGTTTTGAAGTTGATACAGATGGCATTTCAAAAGAAGGTGCCTATAATGTCACTATAGATGGGTTTGATAAATCTAATGATAAATTAACTCTTGTTTTAGTAGGGGCAACATCCAATTTAACAACACAAGAATTTGATGCAATTAATAATGTTGAAGTAACTTCAGACGGAATAAGTGGGACGCAAATATTTTTTGCACCAGATAGCAATAAAGAAAGTGCTAAATTAGTATTACCTAATATAGAAGAATCTTTTTCAGGCACTTGGACGGCAACGACATATACCGTTGAAATTATTGCTGATGTAAATCTCGTATGAAAACATTCAAATTATTTTGAATAAAACTTTATATTTTTATTCTTTTTAATTCTTTTTTTCTTTTTTTTAATTTTAGTAGAACTTTTTGCAGCTTCTTTATTAAATTGAGATTGGGATTTATTAAACTTTTTTTCTTTAAAAGATTTATTTTTATGTCGAGATCGTGAGTTTCTTTTTTTCTTCGACGAAGAAAATTCTTTATCATCCATAGGATCATAGAAAACCTCTTTTCTCGTTCCATCTTCCATAACCTTTTCTCTAGGTATTTTTTGATTAATAAGTTTTTCAATGTCTTTTAAGTGCATAGTCTCAGAATTATCGCATAAAGAAATAGCAACACCATCATTACCCGCTCTAGCAGTTCTTCCTATACGATGAATATAAGACTCAGGAACATTAGGCATATCAAAATTAACAACATGTGAAACTTCATCAATATCAATACCACGTGCTGCAATATCAGTTGCTACTAAAATATTAATCTTATCTTTCTTAAACATATCAAGAGAGCGTTGGCGTTGACCTTGACTTTTATTGCCATGAATTGCAGTTGAATCAAGACCTTTATCTCTTAAATATCTGACAATCTTATCAGCACCGTGTTTGGTTCTTGTAAAAACAATAGCTTTAAATACTCCAGTTAATATCTCTACTAATAATTGTTTTTTTAAAGGCTTATCAACTAATAATATTTTTTGATTAATTTTTTCAATTGGCTTTGATTGTTGTCCAATACTAACATCAATGGGGTCAATTAAAAATTCGTCAGCCAAATCTCTAACTTGTTTAGGCATAGTTGCTGACAATAATAATGTTTGATGACCTTCTGGTAAAAAATTCATTATACGTCTAATAGCGGGATAAAATCCTAAATCCATCATTTGATCAGCTTCATCAAGAATAACGGTACTTGTGTAATTAAGAGAAATACTATTAGTTGATAAATGATCTTCAAGTCTGCCTGGTGTAGCTATTACAATGTCAAGACCCCTTGCTAAAGCCTTTATTTGAGCGGCAGCTCTTGCTCCGCCCATGACAACGGTTTTTGAATGTGGAATAAATTTTCCATATGTAGCTATATTTTGAAAAATTTGAGTAGCAAGTTCTCTAGTAGGAACAACAATTAAGTTAGTACAGGTTCTTGGCTTTGCTCTTCTTTTTCCCTCTTCAAGTCTATGTAAAAGAGGTAGAACAAAGGCAGCTGTTTTTCCAGTACCTGTTTGAGCTGTACCAACAATATCTCTTCCATCTAACATTTCTGGTATGAGTTTTTGTTGAATAGGGGTTGGCGTTGTATAATTCTCTTTCTCAACCGCCTGAATAACTCTTTTATTTAATCCTAAGTCTTTAAATTCTTTCAAAATATTCCTCGTCGATTAATCAAAAGAAATTATAAGTAAACAAGATTATAAAAATTTTTGAGTTTGGTTGCGGGGGTAGGATTTGAACCTACGACCTTCAGGTTATGAGCCTGACGAGCTACCGGGCTGCTCCACCCCGCGTCAATCCGGTTTTTATTGTGAAAAGATAATGTAATTTATAAGCCTGGCAACGACCTACTCTTCCACACCTTAAGATGCAGTACCATCGGCGCTGAGAAGTTTAACGGCCGAGTTCGGGATGGAATCGGGTTTAGGCCTCTCGCTAGAATCACCAAGCTAATAAATTACATTAAAAGTAGAATATCGTATCAGATGAATATTAAAGATAAGAATGATCAAGTCAATCGAGTTATTAGTACCAGTCAGCTCCATGTGTTACCACACTTCCACACCTGGCCTATCAACGTGGTAGTCTTCCACGACTCTCAAGGGAGAACTAGTTTCGAGGGAGGCTTCCCGCTTAGATGCTTTCAGCGGTTATCCCGTCCGTACATAGCTACCCTGCTATGCCGCTGGCGCGACAACAGGTCCACCAGAGGTACGTCCACCCCGGTCCTCTCGTACTAGGGGCAGCTCCTCTCAATTCTCCTACAATCACGGCAGATAGGGACCGAACTGTCTCACGACGTTCTAAACCCAGCTCACGTACCGCTTTAATTGGCGAACAGCCAAACCCTTGGGACCTGCTCCAGCCCCAGGATGCGATGAGCCGACATCGAGGTGCCAAACAACCCCGTCGATATGAACTCTTGGGGGTCATCAGCCTGTTATCCCCGGCGTACCTTTTATCCGTTGAGCGATGGCCCTTCCACACGGGACCACCGGATCACTATGACCGACTTTCGTCTCTGCTCGAATTGTCACTCTCGCAGTCAGGCAGGCTTATGCCATTGCACTCGACGACCGATTTCCGACCGGCCTGAGCCTACCTTCGCGCGCCTCCGTTACTCTTTGGGAGGCGACCGCCCCAGTCAAACTACCCACCATGCAGGGTCCCGGATCCGGTTTCACGGACCGCGGTTAGATATCAATAAGGATAAGGGTGGTATTTCAAGGATGGCTCCACATGAACTAGCGCTCACGCTTCAAAGCCTCCCACCTATCCTACACATAACATCACTAATATCACTGCAAAGCTGTAGTAAAGGTGCACGGGGTCTTTCCGTCTAACCGCAATTACCCCGCATCTTCACGGGGAATTCAATTTCACTGAGTCTACGTTGGAGACAGCGGGGAAGTCGTTACGCCATTCGTGCAGGTCGGAACTTACCCGACAAGGAATTTCGCTACCTTAGGACCGTTATAGTTACGGCCGCCGTTTACCGGGGCTTCAATTCGGAGCTTGCACTCCTCCTCTTAACCTTCCGGCACCGGGCAGGCGTCAGACCCTATACGGCGCCTTGCGGCTTCGCAGAGTCCTGTGTTTTTAGTAAACAGTCGCCACCCCCTATTTTGTGCCCCCGACCAAAAGTTGCCTTCTGACCGGGCCTCCTTCTCCCTAAGTTACGGAGGCATTTTGCCGAGTTCCTTCAACGTAGTTCTCTCAAGCGCCTTAGTATTTTCTACCTGTCCACCTGTGTTGGTTTGGGGTACGGTCATTAGTGTGGGAGCTATTTCCTGGGACTTATTCACAGCATCCTTAATCCATTAAAAGGACACAACTTACTAAATCCGTCACTACCCACTGGCCGAGGAATATTAACCTCGTTCCCATCCACTACGGCTTTCGCCCTCGCGTTAGGGGCCGGCTAACCCTGCTCAGATTAACTTTAAGCAGGAACCCTTGGACTTTCGGCGAGAGGGTTTCTCACCCTCTTTATCGTTACTCATGTCAACATTCTCACTTCCGATATCTCCAAATATTCTCACGAATATCCTTCACAGACTTACGGAACGCTCCGCTACCGCGCTATAAATAGCACCCGCAGTTTCGGTA
>Ga0315328_10001485_pt1 | contig 10847 bp, 4 predicted proteins | sample M120032315metaG_FD_203462 | JGI IMG/M metagenome (GOLD analysis project Ga0315328, IMG submission 203462) | Ammonia-oxidizing marine archaeal communities from Monterey Bay, California, United States - M1 200m 32315 | ecosystem: Environmental > Aquatic > Marine > Intertidal zone | place: USA... | reverse complement strand
GGCCTCTGCTGGCCCGACGCGGAAAAGCGAAGGTGTCCCTGCCGGGAGGCTGTGTCTTTGGAGCGGGCGGACGGCCTGTTGACCTCCACCTCAAAGGTCTTGAGGCTCTAGGCGCGCAAATCAAGGTTGAAAAGGGATACATCATCGCCGAGGGCAAGCTGAAGGGGGCAACCCTCGACCTCATCGGCCCCAAGGGTTCAACCGTTACGGGAACGGCCAACATTCTCATGGCAGCAACCTTGGCGGAAGGCGACACCGAGATCCGGAACGCGGCCATGGAGCCGGAGGTGACAGACCTCGTCGGGTTCCTCAGAGGCATGGGGGCACAGATCGAAGGCAGCGGGACATCGACTCTCAAAGTTCAGGGAGTGAAAGAGCTCCATGGCACTGACCACATCGTCATGCCGGACCGGATCGAAGCAGGGACCTTGCTTCTCGCGGGAGCCATCACCAAAGGCAATGTAACGGTGAAGAAGGCCTTGCCGCAACAGCTCGAGAAGCTGACGGCCTGCCTGGAACAGGCGGGCTTCGTGCTTGCTATCGAAGACGACAGCATCTCGATCTCAGCCAACGGCCCCATTCGAGCCATCGACATCTCGACCCAGGCCTACCCCGGCTTCCCTACCGATCTCCAGGCGCCAATGACTGCCCTGCTCACCCAGGCGGAGGGAGGCAGCCAGATCAGCGAAAACATCTACCAGGACCGCTTCCAACATGTTGCGGAGCTGAACAGGCTCGGTGCCGGCATTCACCAGGACAATGATCATGCCATCATTAGCGGACCAAAAGAATTAAGTGGGTGCGAGTGCATGGCTTCCGACCTGAGATCCGGCGCCAGCCTCATCCTTGCCGGGCTTGTGGCCAAGGGCACCACCACCGTCGGGCGGATCTATCATATCGACCGGGGCTACGAGGCCATCGAAAAGAAGCTCGCGCTGCTCGGGGCTCACATTCGACGTGAGAAAATCGAGGAGAAGACCGAGGAGGCCGCGCTCGAGTCTACTCGCATCCCAGTTCATCAGGACTAGGGTCAGGGCCCGGGCTGCCTAGGCTCGGCTCTTCGGGGGGCGGCCCTCCCTGGTACAAATGCTGAAGCAGGCGAATGGCATCGGTAACGGCAACACGACCATCGTCATCCACATCCGCAGAATCGGCGCAGAAAACGGCCGGGGCTGGCGCCGTGAACAGGAAACCCAATATCACTACAGCGTCCGTGATGTTCAATCGCCCACTTTGATCAACGTCGCCGCGCTCAAACCACGGCGCCCCATCGGGGCTCCCAAGGGCCTGCAGAACCAGATCATCGGCAAAGGCCGCCCGTCCCCGGACCCCGGCTGAGACCGTCAGACGCGCCCGGCGAGAATCCGCCGGAAGACGGAGATGGCCTGAAAAGCTCTCCCATTGCGCGCAATGCAGCTCCCCGGTATCAGCCGAGGCAATCACGCGGCTCGCCGAGTCGAGCACCTCAGCCCGAAGGCCGACTCCAAGAATGCTCGCAAAGCTCTTCAGTCGCCCCCCCCAGCGCAGGTACTGGGCCCCTCCCGGAAGTGCAACGGTCTGGGACAGAGTCGACTCATCTGCATCGCCGCCGGGATACGCCATGAACATTCCATCCCCCGAGCGCGTCATCAGGTAGTCCGTGAAAAAACGCGCGAGGTTGGCACCATGGCGGAACCCCCCCTCCACGTTCCAGCCGGCAAGATCACCGGATTCGGCTCCCGGATTCCGAAGCAGGTTACCGCCAAGGTGGCCGTGGCCCCGCGAGCCCAGCTCGATGCCGACAAAGACCTCATCAACCGCCCCATCGTTCCTGGTGCCGCCGATGAGGGTCCGGCGATTCGCCGCAATGGTCGCCCGCACAGAGCGGGTGCCCGGCGGTGCCGGAACGGCTTCCCGCCAAGGCCACCAGTAGAGCGTGTCATGTTTCCCCGAGGCAATCGTCCGCAATTCTCTGCCGGCCGCATCGTATAAGGTAAAGGAAACCTCGGCCTCGTCATACGGCTCGGCTCGGCTCTCCCCGCCTGGAAAGATCAGGTACGCTGCGGCCAGCCACGCGCCGAGGTGAAGGGTGACGCGGCCCTGGTCAATCGGGTCCGCGAAAGACTGCAGGGAGACCGACTGGGTCGCGCGCGATGCAAGATCTGCGGCGCCGCCGGCAAAAAAACTATCGCCGGAATAGGCCTGCAGCTGGGTCAGGCCTGTGACCGCCTCCAGCGCGCCTGAAACCTCCCAGCCCGTGAGCCCGGCCTCGGCTCCTGGGTTGAGCAGGAGATTCGTAAGGCAGGCATACGTCCGGCCAGTGGCCCTCATTCCCGTCTCGCCGCCGCGCGCGACGACACCGGCAACGATAAGCTCATAGGTCTCTCCAGGCTCATGGGCAGACGTACGCAATCTCACCCTGCGGCGATGACGGTCTACCCTGGCTCGCAGAACCTCGACAGCCGGACCCGCACCGCCAAGGCGGCGGATACTGTAGCGCTCGGGCCGCGCTGCGCTGGCCGGGTCAACCTCGCGGTCAAAACGAAGCTCCAGCAGCTCGGAGCCAAAGACCGCGTCTACGATGAAATCCTGCGGAGGATCGACAAATATCGGCTCCGTCAACATCATGCTGAAGACCACCGGGCGATGGTCGGAAAGCACCGGCGCCAGCTTCGGAATATGGGCGTCCACCGGAAACATGCCGCCCGCCGGATCGTACATCAGGAGGTCAATCAGCTGATGGCCTTCCGCGCCTGCAAAGCCTGTAGCGGGCCATGTTGTACGCTCCCCGGGGCGCACCCCCAGGTCGGTCCAGGCGTCATTCAACGCGCTCTCGAGAATAATATTCTGCGTCGAGTAGTGCTCATCATTGAAATCTCCCAGCAGGATCTTCCGCGGATTCGCGTCAGCGGGGAGAATCTCGTTAACGATGTGCCGGTTTTCCCGATCGCCCGACTGGTCCCATGAGTTGTGAATGCCGTAGATGGACACCGGGACGCCGCGGAGCATCGCGGTCGCGCGGATAACTCCGCGGCCGGTGGGAAGAGGAATCCTCTCCACCCCCTCCAGCGGCTGCCGCGCCAGGACCACCTTGAAGCGATCTGTCGGGGTAAAATAGGCCAGCCCCGTCTCAGCGGCCACCATCGCGAGATAGTCCTGGTCGGGAACCTCCTGCAAAGACAGGAGGTCGAGATTCAGCCCGGCAAGAAACCGGCCCACGGCCCGGGGGCTTGCCTCGAGTCCCCCGTGGACATTGTAGGTCGCCAGGCGCACCACGGGACGACGCAGGGCTCCATCCTGCCAGGCAGCGGCCCGCAACGGCAGCAGCAAGAGGATAGACAGAAAAACTGGATGGATGAAGCGGCTCACCTGGATACTCTCGAAGTTGAATTTCAGACCCACTATCGAGAATACCACGAATACCGTCGGCATCCCGTCATTCGATGGCGGCGCGCTCAAATGCCCTATTTAAGCAGGAACTCCCGAACCTCGTCTGAGGTGATCTGCTCAGCCAGTTGCCTCAGCTCGTCGAGAATGCCCGGATTGACCCGGCGCAGTTGGTTGATAAAGAGCTTCTTGTCTGAAAAGCTCACCCTGGAGTTCAGGTAGCGACGCGCCTCCGGGGCAAAGCCTTCGTGCCTGGGGATCGCAAAATAGGCTCTGATGGCCTTTGAGTAGGTGAGGGCATCCTTGGTCCAGGTAAACTCCCTGAAAACCTGCTCGACGCCGGGGGCCGACATCCTTGCAAGTGTCACCAGAGCCTGGCTCGCCGCGCCGCCGTAACGACGCATGTTCTGGGAGACAAAATGTTTCAGCACCCGCACAGCATCCTTGTCATCGCGAGCTCCAAGATGAAGCAGCAGCGCGGAATGCGCCTGAAAATCGGTCGCCTGCGCGAGCCTCTTTTCGACAACGTCAATGGGTAGGAAATAGCCCAGGGACTCGGCAGCCGTGAACAGCAATCTCAAGCGCTTATCGCCGCCCCGAACCAACTGCAGGATCTCGGCGGTGAGATCCTCCTCAAGGTCGGGGAACCTCCCGCGATGAAACGCGAGGAAGACCGGCAGAAAGCGGTAGAGATAACCACGTGAAACGGTCCGGGTCGTCTTCCTGGTCGCGCTTAAATAGCTGTGAGCCAACCGCGCCCACCCTTCTTCCTGCAGCATCGCCAGGTGCATGAGGGCGAAGGCGAGATCGTAGCGACCCACCAGCCTCTTTGCCAGTGACGGGTTCTTGTCCAGGGCGTGAAGGAAGTCCTGCAGCGCCTCGTGGCCCTTGTCCCCGGCCGCCAACTGCTTCTGAATCGCACCCACGAGGCCAGGGCCATCACCCTTGACCGCCAGGGCGAGAAGACCGTCTATGGTTTCCTTCGAGGTGGAGCCGGGAGGACCCTCTGCCTGGGCCCAGGGGCCGGTGTGAAAAGCTTCGGGAGCCTCCTCCTCAACAGCGGGAGGGGGTGACGGGCTGGCCCGCTTCGCCAGCTCTGCAGCAATGGCCTCTTCGAGCGAGCGGATTCGCTCCTTGAGATGCTGGAGCTCTTCCGTCACATCTCCCCGAGTACGCGCCGCTGGCGGCGGAGCCGCCGGGAAAGCGACTGTCAGCGCCAGGACAAGAATGCCTGCGGCGGAAAGAGCCCTGCTCCTAGCCAGTTTCTCAACCCTCATCGCCAGCCTCCTTCTTCGCACGCGCCGCGGCCTTCTCGAGGATGGCCTTCGCCTTCTCCGCCCTGACCTTCCCGGACTCTTTGATGAGCTGCTGGTAGATGGCGGGGCTGTTGCGCTTGAGCTTCCCCAGGATCAGGGCCTGCTGGGCAACGGTGACCTCAGAGTTCAGGTAGCCGAGAGCCCGCTCAAAATCGGCTGGCTCCCGGGGGTGGCCGAAATAATAAAAGGTCGCAGCCTTGCGAATGGCGGGGTTCTTGTGTCCTACAAACCGCAGAGCGAGGCCCTTGCGGCCAGCGGCATCGAGATCGACGATGTGTTTCAGCGCCTGGCTCACGCCCTGCTGCAGGCCGTCTCCTCCCTCTTCAACAAACTTGATCATCGCCTGGAGACCCTCATCTCCGCGGCCGGCGAGATGGGAGAGGACCGCGCCGTGAAGAGAACGCTTCTCCTCGCTGTAGAGAATCGGCAGCATCGCCTCGACCGGCGGCTTGAACTGCAGGTCCCGCATCGCCAACATCAGCTTGTAGAGATAGTCGCCGCCCTTTTGCAATTGGAAGACGATGTCCTCCTTGAGGAGCTGGCGCAGCTCAGGATACTTGCCTCGGTGATAGTTGAGAAAGACCGGTAGAAAATTGTAGACCTCCCGGCGAACAAAAGAGCCTGTCTGCTCCCGTGTATTGCGAATCATGTAAGCGCAGAGAGTCGCCGTTTCTCCCGGATAGAGCGCCACCAGCCGGAGCATGGCGAATACCAGGCGGGAATCATGCGTCAGGGTAAGAATCTTTTCGTCCCCCTGATCACACGCGATGAAAAACTGGAGGAGCTCCCGGTGGCCCTTCTCTCCTCCCAGGAGGCGCTTTTCCATCGCCGTGTACATGCCCGGCCCATTGAGGCTGTCAAGATATCCCATCAGGGCCGCCTGCGCGCCACCGGCCGGCGGCGTATTCTTGTCCGCAAGGCTTGCAAGCTGCGTTTCAAGCGCTGCGGCCCGGGCGCGAAGCTCCTCGAGCTCTGCCGCCTCCTGCGGCTCTTCCGGCCCAGGAGAGGGCTGCGGCGAGAGCTCCTCCTGCGAAGGCGAATCGTTCGGGGGAGCCTTCCGGCGGCAAGACCCTGCGGTCAGAGCAAGAAGCGCCGCAACCGTGAAGATCGCCCCCATAGTTCTGAGTCGGTCACATCTTTCGTGCATCACGACGACATCATTGCATGGAGCCATTTCGCTGCAAGCATCTTTATGGACGCTCCTTGCCCTGCGAAGATGCGCCTGCGCCCTGTGCCGCCAGCTGCGTCTGCAGGGCCCTCAACCGCGAGCTGTCTGGATGGCTGTCAAGGCCTGACTGAACCAGCTTCCGTGCTTCGTCAAGACGAACACGCAGCTTCAGAAAGATATCCGCCATCCCGTAAAGCGCGGCTTCGCTGCCGGCCTCTGCAGCCAGCAGGCGTCGAAGCAGGCGAAGCCTGAAAAACACATCCCGGGGCCGGCTCATTATATTCAGCAGGTTTTTCAACACGATTACGTTGGCCGGGTCGAGGTCACTGGCGAGAAAGAGATAGTCGTAAGCACCCGGCTCCCTGAACCTCGAATAGGCCGACGCCAGCTCGGCATAGATCGCGGCGGAAGCCTCAAGGGGCCGCCCCTGGAGCTCCGCCTCGAGCCGGTCAATCCGCCCCTGGTTGGCTTTCATCTCCTTGAGCCTCTTGCCGGCCCAGGCCTGCCGGGCCGCATCCCTCACGGCGGGGTCCGTGAGCTCGGCGTAGAGCTCGAGCCTGCCGGGAGCCTTCTTCAGCTGCGCAACGATCACCTCCAGGGCGGCAGCTCCCCGTCCAGACCGCCAGTCGGCGACCGCCGTATAGACGGTCAGGTCAGCCGAACGCTCCCCTCCCCCGGCCTCGCAGAGCCTGCCGGCTTCGGTGAAAGCCTCCAGGGCCGCGGCCGGCTCTCCGGCAACGAGCAGACTTCTTCCCCTCCAATAGGAAGGCTCCCATGCTGCTGGCGCCAGCTCTCGAGCCGCCGCGATAGCTTCCAGCGCGGGCGCTCGCTGCCCCAGCTCGAGAAGGCACCGGGCCAACCCCAGCTGGGCGGAAAACCTGTTGGCCTGGCCTCGCTCCGGGCCGAGCCGCTCTCCCGGGGCGTTCTCGGAATCAAGCGCCCCGATGGTAGAGCGAAAGGCCGCCGCTGACGCCTGCCAACCGCCTCGCCCAAGCTCGAGACGCCCTCGCTCCCACAACAGGCCCGAGAGTGGACGACAGCCCGCGGCCATCGCGTCGGAGATCACCTTGAGGCCCTCTTCAGTCCTCCGGAAGGCCAGGCAATAGCGCGCGTAGAGACCCGGAATCCTCGCATCCGTCTCGTTGGCGGCCAGGGCGTTTCGATGGGAATGAAACGCGTCGAGGAAGCGCCTCTGCCTCTGCAGGTTGGAGGCCTGCTGGGCGAGCGCCTGCGCCTCCCTCCCCTGGAGCCGCATCTTGGCGACGCCATATTCTTCAAAGCCGCCCTGCGAGAGGACTCGGTAGATTCCCTCGATCAGCTTCGCCTCCTTTCGGTGCTTGAGCCTGTAGAGTGCCGCGGCGAGCTCCGAATAGCATTCGCTGCGGGTCGGCTCCCGCTCCAGCGCGACGGCAAGCTGGTCTGCGGCAGCCTGGTGTCGCCCGGCCGCCCGCAGAGCCCTTCCGTACTCCAACCTCGCGGTCTGAGCCATCTCATCATCCCTGCTCTTCTCCGGACTGGAAAAATAAGCCTCGAACAGGGGCAGAGAATCCACCGGGTCGTCAGCGCGAAACTTCAGCCGGGCCAGGGACAGGCTGGCGCGGGGATGGCCGGGCGCGAGCCTCAGCGCCTCGGAGAGGGCCTCCCGCGCGCCATCGAGCTCGACCAGGCGACGCCGGGCCTCCCCCTTTATCCAGAGGGCATCGGGGTTGCGGCTATTGGCCGAGAGGACCTTTTCGCAAAAGCGCAGGGCGGCCTGGCTCGAACCGCTGGCAAGATAATACTCCGCGATCTTCCCGTTCACCTCGAGCGCGCCGGTATCGCCGATGCCCTTCTCCAGCAGCTCGGCGGCGCCCCTGGGGCGACCCGCCCGCTCGAGCCGAGCCGCCTCAGCCAGAAGCCCGGCCGGGCTTTTCGCACTCCCGGGAGGCCCTGCCGGGGAGCAGCCGAAAACAAACGCGAGCGCCACGACCCCAGCGGCCGCCGACCACTGCAAACGCAGCTCCACCCTGCCTGGTTTCATTGGATCTTGCATTGCCTCGATACTGCGAGCGATGCCTTTTTTGCCTGCCCGGTGTTGTCTCATAACATTGAACTTTTCAGATTATTTTACGCTGGAGTCTCTATTCACGCTGTTAGATAATCGTTAGTCAGCTTGGGTAAGATGAGAACTCTACGAGATCTCTTTGGAACGGTATTATTAAGGGTCTTTCGGTTTCTGAGCGTCGCCTGCCAATGCGTTGGCGCTCCCGAATTTGATAGTTTTTTTGGGTCCGTTTTTCTCTATGCAGAAGGGCGGGCTCTTGAAAGGTTGGAGGTTATTCCATGCGATTTGTTTTACCTGCCTGGCTGCTCATAGCCTGTTGTTTTCTTCTGAGCGGCACCCCGGTGTTGGCCCAGGATGATGACCTTGTCATTTTTGATGACAACTTCAGCGAAGATCCGGCATTGAACGACTGGATCATGGTATTTACCGGCGCCTTCGGCGGCTGGGTGCCGCCCGAAAGCCCCTATTGTGAAACGGGCCCCGGAGGAGCTCCGGACCCCGCCCTGTTCAGCCCGCAGGCTCCCTGCACCGTCTATTCCGAGGAGATCATCGAGGACCAGCTGGAGATGGACCTCGAGGAGTTTGGCGGCTATGTCCTCGTCACGCCCCCGGCCAACACCAGCGCAGGGGCGGTCTTCCGTTCCGAGCGCGCCCTGTACGACAATATCAAGATGGAAATCACCGTCGAGCTGCGCGATGGCGCGGTCGGCCGACCCGCCGACGGCATGTGCGTGGTCGTCCTCGGAGCTGAGGATCCCCCGTTCGCACCCGGCTGCGGTGGTGGAGGAATGGCCGCGACCGGGCTGGGCAACGGCCCCACCATGATCTTCGAATTCGATGACTGGTCCTGTAACTTCGAGGACTTCAACGACGACAACCACGTCGCCTTTGCCTGGGCCGCCAACGGCATCAACTGCGGCGATGCGATCAACGTTGTCGATGAAACCTTCTCCCCCTTCCCGGAGCCGCGACTGCACAACCAGGAGGTCGCTCCTGCGAGCCCCAACCGCTTCAAGATGACGGTCTACGTCCAGGGCTCGACGGTCGCCTGCGACCTCGAGGCTCTCGACCAACCGGAGCTCAACGACTCACTCGGACGCATGTATACCTACACGATTCCGGATTTCCCCGAGGGCGGTTTTGAAGGCTACCTCGGCGTCACGGCCTCGACCGGCGGAGCCAACCAGAACCACCTTCTGCACCAGGCCAAGCTCTCCAACCTTCCCGAGGGCTTCTGCCTGCAGCCGGCCGGAATCGCCCAGCGCGATGTCCAGACGACCCGCACCGCGGAAAACTCCTGCGGCGACTGGGTGGATGGGGACCAATTCCCCGTCGAGATTACCCTGCTGCAGGTGCGTGGAGAGGTTCTCGATGACAACGGCGGAATTCTCTGCGAGGCGGCCGACACCATCGTCCTGAAAGAATTCCTTCCCCTGAACTGGGATGGTTTCGATATTTCCGATGGCGGCACGATCGACCGCGAAACCGGCACCATCACCTGGGTGCTCGAAGGCAACGACGCCGTCACCGGCAAGGTCGTGACCTATATGTGCGAAGCCATCGACAACGGCAACATGTCCGAAACCTTCAGCGGCCGGGTCCAGGGGGGCGAAGGGGCCGATTTTGAACGCATCGGGTCGGCCACAGGCGGCGAGAGCACCGTCCGGATAGATACTCCCTTCGATCTCTGCGGCGGCATCACCTGCTGGAACATCCTCGGCGCCTACCAGACGGCCGGCGGCAATCCCCCGCTCCTGGAAGCGATGCGCCAGGACTACCTGACCGATGGCGACACCTTCGAAGAAGACTTCGTCTTTTTTCCCGGGGCACAAATCGCCAGCGACTTCAACAATGCCTCCGCGGCGTCCGGCCTCTTCGAAGATGCCAATGGCCGCAACGTCGATGGCCTGCCGACCGTCTTCGCCTGGAATGACGATGACAGCCTCATAGATCTCAACGAGATCTATGGCGGGGATCCCAACAACTGTGTGGTCTATACGCAGTTCTATGTCGACAACACCTCCGGCGACGACATCGAAACCTCGATCGGCGTCTCGAGTGACGACGCCATCCAGGTGCTCATCAACGGTGAGGAGGTCTGGGTCAACAGCGTTGCCCGTGGCGGGGCGTCAGCCTGCGCGCCCCAGGACATCGCTCCTGACTTCATCAACTTTCTTGACCCCATCATCCTGGAGCCGGGACTCAACAGCGTGGTCCTCAAGACCTTCGAAATCGGCGGCGGCTTCAGCTGCTCCTTCCGCTTCCAGGACGAATTCGGACTGGAGCTTACCGAGGATCTCGAGATATCGAAATATCCCCCCGGTGTCTGCCCCACGCCGCCCATCAGGGTGAGACGTTCGGTGGCCACCGCCGACCGGGTTTCAATCGAGCTCGGCTCCTATCCCGCCTATGTCGCGGGCGAATCGTACGAGGTGACCCTCACCGTCGGCGATATCCGCTCAGGCGGCGACTGCGGGGAGGTCGCAAGCGTCCGGCTTACTGAACGGGTTCCCGTCGGCTGGACGATCAGCAACGTCACCGGCGGCGGCACCGTCGAGAACGGCCGCATCACCTGGGAGCTCGCGGGCGACACCCTCGCCGAGAGCACCTTCACCTTCCAGGTCACGGCCGGAGATGAGGGCGGAGACGCCTACTTCGCCGGCAAGATCGTCGAGGCCGACTCGATCCTCGAGTTCGCAACCACCGGGGACACCCGTCTTGCCAATCCTTCGGATCTGACGGCTACCGGGTTCTTCCGCAAGTGGCTCCTGCTTGGCCCCTACGCCATACCGACCGGCTTCGGCTGGGGAGCAACGCCCAATGAGGACAACCTGCGGTCCGATTTCATGACCGACGGCGGCGACATCTCCGAGCTGACAACCGAGCCCCTGCCGGGCGATGTCGTGGAGACCGATTACGCCGTTGCCAGCAGCCGCGGCCTCATCCCCGGCGC
>Ga0315328_10001483_pt1 | contig 10850 bp, 14 predicted proteins | sample M120032315metaG_FD_203462 | JGI IMG/M metagenome (GOLD analysis project Ga0315328, IMG submission 203462) | Ammonia-oxidizing marine archaeal communities from Monterey Bay, California, United States - M1 200m 32315 | ecosystem: Environmental > Aquatic > Marine > Intertidal zone | place: USA... | reverse complement strand
ATGGCATTTCACTTGCAAATCTTGTTATGGTTGGTGGTCAATTGCGAACTCTGATGCTTGGGTGCCAACAAAGTTATATTGCCCTCATTGTGGCAAACAACGAACACACGACAACGACAACAAAAAGATTGAGTGGTCGGACGAAGTGAAAGGTCCAGATAAATTATGAAATTTTATACATCAGTGAATACATTAGGTAACAAAGTTCTCGTTAGAGGAGTTGATACCGAAAAGGGTGATTTTATCCGAAGGGAAGAATTTCAACCAACTATGTATGTTCCAGGCAAGAGTGGAACAGAAACCAAATGGAGAACCCTTGATGATGAACAGGTTTGGGAAATTAAACCTGGAACCATTAAAGAAACACGTGACTTCATTAAGCATTATTCTGAAGTCCAAGGTTTTGATGTTTATGGTATTGACCAGTTCGATGTTCAATATATTTGTCAGCATTGGCCAGACACGGTTGAATTTGAACCAAAAGCAATAAGGCAATATTTTCTTGACATTGAGGTTGAATCTGACCAAGGATTCCCAGAACCTGGAACTGCACTTTCTATTATTAATGCTATCACAGTTTATGATAATATAGAAAACACTTATCACACTTGGGGTTTAAATGAATGGGACCAGGATGATGGTGAATATGCTGGTTCTGATACGATAATCATTTATAACGAATGTTACGATGAAGAGACATTACTGACTCTATTCTTACAATTCTGGGAAAAACAACCACCTCACGTGGTTACTGGTTGGAACATTGATGGGTTTGATATTCCGTATATTATAAATCGGTATGCAAAAGTTTTTGGTGACAAGGAAACAAAAAAGTTCAGCCCATTTGGTTGGATTAAAGAACGAAGCATTAAAACTAAATTTGGCAAAGACCAATTTGTATATGACATTCTAGGTGTTCAGTCATTAGACTATATGAAGTTGTATAAAAAGTTTACATACAAGATGAGAGAAAGTTATGCCCTTGATTTCATTGGTCATGTTGAATTAAATGAGAAAAAATTAAATTATGAAGAAGAGGGTTCACTGTTTACCCTTGCACGTGATAATCACCAGAAGTTTATTGATTATAATATCAAAGACGTTGAGTTGGTTAAACGTATAGATGATAAGATGAAGTTGATTGACCTTGCAATGACTATGAGTTATGATGCAAAGATTAACTATGCCGATGTGTTTGGTACAGTAAAGATGTGGGATGCAATCGTGTATGATTATCTCATTAGACAGGACATTGTTGCTCCACCCAAAAATCATTCCAGAAAATCAGAACAGTATGCAGGTGCATATGTTAAAACTCCAATAATCGGTAAGCATGAATGGGTAATGTCTTTTGATTTAAACTCCCTGTATCCTCACTTAATTATGAATTATAATATCAGTCCAGAAACTCTTGTTGGATTCGATAATAGGATTAGTCTTGATAAATTATTAAATCAAGAAATTGATTTGTCTAATTTAAAGGAATCTAATAGAACCGTAACTCCGAATGGTGCGTTGTATCGTCGTGATAAACGAGGGTTCTTACCCACACTGATGGAGAAGATATATAACGAGAGAAAGATCTCAAAAACTAAGATGTTGGATGCCCAGCAACGTCGTGAACACGGTGAGAACACTGTCAATGAAATTTCCAAATATAACAATATCCAAATGGCGAAAAAGATTCAGTTGAACTCGGCATATGGTGCATTGGGAAATCAATGGTTCAGGTATTTTAATCTTCAGAATGCTGAGGCAATTACTACTGGTGGGCAATTAGCAATTCGTTGGATTGAAAATAAATTAAATGAATTCTTGAATCAAATTTGTGGCACAAATGATTATGATTATGTAATTGCTATCGATACTGACTCTGTATATTTGAGACTTGGTAAAATTGTCCAAGGTGCATACCAAGGCAAAACCCTGCCTGAGAAAGATAAGATTGTTGACTTTCTCGATGCCATTGCCAAGAAATCTATTGAACCTTTCATTGATAAGTCTTATGAAGAACTTGGCGAATATGTTAATGCATATGAACAGAAAATGCAAATGGGTCGTGAGTCCATTTCCGACAGTGGTATATGGACAGCAAAGAAACGTTATGCACTGAATGTATATGACAATGAGGGTGTTCGTTATGCGAAACCGAAGATGAAAGTAATGGGTCTTGAAATTGTTAAATCTTCAACCCCAGAAACAGTTCGCAATAAACTTAAAGAGTCTGTATCTATTATCTTGAACGGAACTGAAGGTGAATTACAACGTCTTGTGTATAAATATAGGGGAGAGTTTAAAAAGTTTGCACCAGAGGATATTTCATTCCCAAGAGGTATAAACGAATATAAGAAATATTTGACTCAAGAAAAGAGTATACCTATTCATGTGAAAGGTGCCATATTGTTTAATAAATTAATCAAACAACATGGACTGAATAATATAGAGTCAATTGATGCAGGTTCTAAAATTAAATTTATATATTTACTGACACCGAACAAACATCAACAAAATGTATTATCTTTTGTAACTGGAATTCCGCCTGAGTTTGATATGCAGGCATTGCTTGATTATGATACACAGTTTGAAAAAACATATCTCAAACCGTTAGAGGGAATTTTACACCCAATCGGATGGGACTGGGAACGAAAAAGCACTCTAGATTCATTCTTTTAATAGGAGTAAAAAGACTATGGCAAAATTGAACGTTAATGATATTGCAAATGAAAGTGCAGGTGACACTTTTGATGAGTTCACACAGAACTTTGCTAGCAATATCGAAAATCTAGGTGCAAGAAATGCATATGATAATCTCAAAGGTGATAAGGAATATGCCCTTGATGATGATGGTTATATCATAGGAGATGTTTGGAGTGAAACTATCGCATCCGAAATAATGGATTTGAATGGTTTTGTTGCAACAGTTGAACGATTAGAAGCATTAGTTATTGGAAGAGAATTGTTTGGAATGGGTTCATTAAGTCCAGACCACACTATTGTTGCAGAGAAAATAGGTGTAACTCCTAGTGATTTTCTTAAAATGTTCCCAAAATATCCAATTGTATATTATACAAGATGGGGTGGTATGAGAAAACCTTTTAATTTGCAAACTTTACTTGATAACCCAATTCGTTAATATCGCTTTACTTTTGTGTGAAAGTAGGGTATAATAGGTGTATATTAAATTAAATGATGGAGAAATTATATTATGAGTGGACTATTAGAACGTCTTAAGCAATCTGGGTCAATTAAATCAACCCAATTATCAAAGTCTGCGATATTCAATAAAAAAGATGTTATCCCAACATCAGTGCCAATGGTCAACGTTGCGTTATCTGGTCGAATGGATGGTGGATTGACCTCAGGTCTAACAGTTCTTGCTGGACCATCAAAGCATTTCAAAACGACATTCGGATTGTTGATGATGAAAGCATATCTTGATAAGTATCCAGAAGCAGTAGCAATGTTTTATGACTCTGAATTCGGAACACCTCAATCATTTTTTGACTCAATGAAAATAGACACCACTCGAGTGTTGCATATTCCTATTAAAAATATTGAAGAATTGAAGTTCGATATTATTAAGCAGTTTGATAACTTGGAGAAAGATGATAAGGTCTATGTAATGATTGACTCAATCGGAAACCTTGCATCGAAGAAAGAAATGGAAGATGCAATGGATTCTAAATCGGTTGCTGATATGACTCGGGCAAAACAACTGAAATCACTATTCCGAATGATAACTCCGTATCTTACATTAAAGGATATTCCTCTTGTTGCCGTGAACCACACGTATGCGACTCAAGAAATGTTTTCAAAACAAGTAGTTTCTGGTGGGACTGGAATTTATTATTCTAGTGATAATATTTGGATTATTGGTCGTCGTCAGTCTAAGAAAGGCACAGAGGTTGAAGGATATGACTTTATTATTAATGTTGAGAAATCAAGATTCGTTAAAGAGAAATCTAAAATCCCAATTTCTGTTACTTGGAAGGGTGGTATCAAAAAATATTCTGGACTATTAGATGTCGCACTTGATGGTGGGTTTGTTACTAAACCGTCAATGGGTTGGTATTCAAAAGTTGATATGAAAACAGGTGAAGTAGAACCTAAAAAGGTTCGTCAAGCAGATACCGATACAGGTGAGTTTTGGATTTCTATTGTATCGAATGAAAAATTCCAAGACTATCTAAGAGATAGATATGCAATAGGTTCTACCCCATTAATGAATGAGGAATTAGATTTAGAGGATACAAATGATTAATCCCGAAGATGGAGTATTTTACATCAGGACAAGAGATGGTTCTGAGTTTGGTGTTTATAATGTAGTGCTAGACCCATCCGATGTTAATAAAATATCATTTGCATTCGGTTCGGTTGATGAGAAAGTACAAGCATCGGACTATGCCAATGAAGTTCAAGAACTTGTTGATAAAGTAATGAATTCTGCCTTGCAAGAATATATTGCAAAAGAAGGGGATAAGTGAGTATTGAAACAACGATTCTATCGAATCTAATATACAATGAAGACTATGCACGTCGAGTAATTGTATTTCTAAAAGATGAATATTTCCAGTCAAGACCTGATAAAGTAGCATTCACTGAAATACAAAAATTCTACGCAAAATATAACAACGTTCCGTCTAAAGAAGCAATCAGTCTTGCCATTAATGAAAGGGAAGATTTAAGTTCTACTGATTTTGAAGAAACTTCTTCGATGGTCAATGCGTTAACTAGAGAAGATTCAAATGAACAGTGGTTACTTGATGAAACTGAAAAGTTCTGTAAAGACAAAGCAGTTTATAATGCCATTATGGAATCAATCAATATTATTGATGGTGATGATAAACAACTCAATGAAGGTTCAATTCCCGAGTTGTTATCGGATGCCCTCTCAGTGTCATTTGATACTCATATTGGTCATGACTTTCTTGATAATGCTGATGAACGTTTTGAGTTCTATCAACGCAAAGAAGAACGTATTCCATTTGATATTGAATATCTTAATGTTATTACAAAGGGTGGAATCCCTCGCAAAACATTAAACATATTAATGGCAGGAACTGGTGTTGGTAAAACAATCGGAATGTGTCATATGGCAGCATCCAATTTGACATTAGGTAAGAATGTATTATATATCACTTTGGAAATGGCAGAAGAAAGAATTGCTGAACGTATTGATGCCAACTTAATGGATATTGATGTTGACCGTCTTGCTGATATGTCTTATAGCAGATATCAGAAGAAGATTGATTCAATTCAATCTAAATCAAAGGGCAAATTAATCATTAAAGAGTATCCGACTGCGTGTGCTCACTGCGGACACCTTAGACATCTTCTTAAAGAACTATCTTTGAAGAAGAACTTCATTCCTGATATTATCTATGTGGACTATCTAAACATCTGTGCCTCACAACGTTTAAGTGGTCATAACGCAGTTAACAGTTACACCTACGTTAAGGCGATAGCAGAGGAACTACGAGGTCTAGCGGTCGAATTTAACGTCCCAATATGGTCTGCAACACAGGTTAATAGAGGTGGGTTTACATCATCAGATATGGGTCTAGAAGATACGTCTGAATCGTTCGGACTTCCTGCTACAGCAGATTTATTCCTTGCATTGATTCAAACTGAAGAATTATCCGAACTTAATCAGGTAATGGTCAAACAGTTGAAGAATCGGTATGGGGATGAAAACCTCAATAAACGATTTGTTATTGGTATTGATAAACCAAAGATGAGATGGTATGATGTTGAACAACATGCTCAAACTGATATTATTGGTAATGCCATAGTCGATGAAAAAGAGACAGTTCAATCCTCATTCGCCATATCCAAAGGCAAGAAACAGAAGGATGCCTTCAAAGGGTTTAAAGTGTAGGTCTTCATTATTATAAATATAATATGAAGTGCAGTATGAGTATTTACATGGAATCATTATATGAAATCTTTTAAGTCTTACCTCCAAGAAGAAAAATTAACACATTTAGAGCACGTAGAAGATGCCATATTCGACCATGGTGTATCTGGTGCTCAACAGGCAATAAGTCTTTTAGATGAAATTATTAATTCTCTAGGAGGTAACTCTACACGTTCAGTTAATGTACAGTCAAAGGTTGATGGTGCTCCAGCAGTCATTGCAGGAATCAATCCAGAGAATGGGAAGTTCTTTGTTGCAACCAAATCCTTATTCAATAAGACACCACTGATAAACTACACTAAAGCTGACATAAATAAGAACCACCCTTCTGGTCCAAATAGTAAACTACAAGCTGCTTTAAAGCACTTTCCTAAAATGGGATTGAAGGGGATTTATCAGGGTGACTTCATGTACACCCCTGAAGACTTAAAGAAAGAAACGATTGACGGAACAGAATATATTACGTTCACTCCGAACACTATCACGTATGCAGTGCCTACAGATTCGGATCTTGCAAAGACAATTCTAAAATCAAAGGCAGGAATTATTTGGCATACAACATATACAGGTGATACCATTGCAGAATTGTCTGCTAACTTTAAAGTAAATATGAGTGGATTCACCAAGCAAAAAGACGTATGGTTTACTGATACTGTTTTTAAAGATGCATCGGGAACTGCTACATTCACTAAATCGGAAATGAAATCTATTAGGCAACTATTGAAAGGTGCCTCTATTGAATTAAGAAAACTCGATAAAAAATCAATGGCTAAACTCTTTGGAAAAACTACTACTGCTAAATTCGTTAAGGTTTATATAAATTCCCAAATTAGAAAGGGTGAGAAATATACTAATCTCCGAAATGCTGTTGCTGGATTTATTGACTTTGTTTCTGCTGATTATAAAAAGAAGATTGATAAATTAAAAAGTGAAAAAGGTAAAAATAGAAAGCAGGCAGAACTTGATGCCATGCTCAAAGAATTCCGTTCTGGTAAAATGCCTGGAACATTTGCACATACTCTAGAATGGCATAATGCCGTTGTAGACATTAAGATGATGATTATTAAGAAATTAGAGAAGGTAAATTCCATTCCTGCATTTATTAAAACATCAACTGGATATAAGGTCACAGGTCCAGAAGGATTTGTTGCAGTGGACACGTTGTCCAATAAAGCGGTTAAACTCGTAGACCGATTAGAATTTTCACAGGCAAATTTTAATGCCATCAAATCCTGGGGAGGATAATGAAATCATTTAAAGAACAACTTCAAGATATAGAAGAAAGAGTAAAGGCATCAAATGCTACTAGAAAAAAGTTATCAAAGAAACTTGATAGACAGCATGCTGCAGATTTAAATTTAAAGGTCAAGAATGTTATCGGTGACCTAGATAACCTTGCTTGGAAATTAGAAAATCAAATTGACATCACTGGTCACGAAAATGAGGTTAAAACTGTAACTTCTCAAATTGATAAAATTATATCAGACTCTAAGAAATTGCAAAACGATCTTAAAAAAACAACAAAGGCACTAATGAAATAATTTCGCAATAAACTTATGTAGGAGAATGTCATGGGTGAGATTCCCGATGAAGGTAACTTAGAGATGGTTTTAAGGCAAGATAAAATTATGAAAGAAACATATATGGCAGAATTAGGTGAAGATTTTGAAACATACGATAATGGTGTATGTACAGGAGTGGTCAAATACCCAATACCAAAGGCGGAGAAGGAGAAATGAGTAGAGTATTAACATTTCAAGACTTCTGTGATATAATCGAAAAGAAAGAGAAGAAGGCAGGTTGTAAATGGTGTCATCTTCGCGATTATAAAGACGAATATGAGAAGTTCCAGTCATCTGATAAGATGAAGAAATACCGTGGAGAATTAAATAAATATAGACGTGACCATGGTGTTTATGGTAATAGGGATGGGATGGATGCATCCCATAAAGGTGGTAAGATTGTTGGATTTGAAAAGGCATCTGTTAACAGAGGTCGTGCAGAGAAAAGTAGACTGAAAGGGTCTACTCGAAAGAAGAGGGCATGAGGCATTTTAAAAACGATGAAGAACTAAAAGACTTTATGGAATATTTTAAGAATGTATTACCAGACCCAGAACATCATCCGATAAAGGTGATGTGGTTAATTAGATGGTGGAAAATGTTACAAGAACACAGAGCAAAGGATGAAGAAAAATGTTTAGCAGAGCAAGTAAACAACATCTCGATGAAGTCGACATGACACGTTGGCAACATTTTAAAAACGCAATAAGTATTGCATTTCGTATGGAGTTAGCAGCATGTGTAGTCGTTATTCATGCATTTTTTCCAGGCTGGTTTCAAACTTATGCTACAGATACGTGTAAAAGAATTGTATTAATGAAGGAATAGTACATGAAATCGTTTAAAGAATTTGAACCACTCGAAGATATCGATGAGGGTTTGATTGACATTGTTAAGATAGCTGCACTTTGGATTAAAAAGGTAGTCAGGAGAGGACTCAAAAAAGTATCTAATGTTATCAAGAAATCGTTTGGTGGATTGTCTTTTGGTCAGACTGCAAAAACGAAACTCAACTATATAACGAATGGCAAGGCATTAAACGAAGCGGATGATAATCCAGATTTAAAATCAAGGTTGGGTTATTTTTCTGAATTTTGTACAGCACATTCTTTGGCACAATTAGTTGCTAGTAGTAAAGCAAAGTTGGTTGGTAACAAAGCAGCATATTTGAAAACACATAAGGAATCATATAAAAATGAAAAACTGGTAGGAGTCAAATTCCCCAAAACAGATACAAAAAAATTAAATGCTGAAATCAAAAGGCAAGAAGAATCTGGTGCGGCAATCGCACAACAATTATGGGCAGATGTTGAAAAACTCGAAGATTTATCCATGATGGAATTTGAAATTGTATTAACTGGTGAGTCTGGTAAAGGAATAACAAAAGCAGACATTGAATTTATTGCCAGAAAGAAATCAACAAAAGAGGTTATTGACCATATTGAGGCATCATTAAAAGCATATAAAGGTTGGGCAATTAATGTATCAAACAGCACTTTCACGTCTTGGGTTATTAATTTGATAGATCCAGAAATCGGTGGGTTTAGCAACAAAGGAAGTGTTGATAAGAAGGTTGGCCAATTTATTAAAAAGCACGGTCTTGCAAAGAAAATGCGTAAAATTCAAGACTTACAATCTGGACCAGATAGTCCAGCAAAATTAAAGAGTGAAATCGGACGAGATGCTGCAAAGGCAATTGTAGACAGTGAAGGTATTTATTCACAAGTTCGTGACTTAATGATTGGGGTATTTAAAGCAAAGTATAAAACGAACAAAGCAGAGATTAATGCCAACATGGTTAAGATGCTAGGATTTGATGGTGCAGATGATTTGTATTTAGCAGTACAAACAAAGGCAGGAGGAAAGGTTGATGTTTTATCATCGAGGACTTCTGCTGCATTCAAAGATATTGTAAAAAGTCTACAAGACGACTTTACGATTAAGTTTGAAAAGAGCACAGGAAAGGTTAATACAAGCATTGAGTTCTGGTCTGGTAAGACGCAGTTGTTTAAATCAAACTTCGCATTTAGAGATTTGGATAAAGTATCGCAGTTTGTATCATTTAAGGATTGGGGTTGATGAAACGATTTAAAACACATTTAACAGAAGCAAAGACCAAACCAGTCGTATTCACGTTTGGTCGGTTCAATCCAATCACTAAAGGGCACGCTAAATTAATTGATTTTATAGTTAAGAAATCAAGGGGTGGTACTGGTATGGTATTCACTTCTCAATCTCAAGATAGCAACAAGAACCCATTAGGTTATAATCAAAAAATAAAATACCTGAAGAAGTTCTTCCCGAAGGCAACTATCGTCAAGAATACTTCATTAAGGACTCCATTTGAAATATTAAAGTGGTTGTCTGATGAAGGTTATAAAGACGTAACAATGGTTGTTGGTGGTGATAGGGTTGATGAGTTTGATAAACAAATTCGTAAATATGTCAAGCATACTGACCCAACAAAGAGTTATGATTTTGATAATTTTAATGTTCTTAATGCTGGTGCCAGAAAGAAGGGTGAATCTGGTTCTGATATGAGACAGCATGTTAAGAATGATGACCTGAAGTCATTCCTCAAGGGACTACCAAAGCATGTATCGTCTAAAGATGGTGAAACCTTCTTCAATGACGTAAAGAAAGGATTAGGAATTAACGAATATTTAGAATTCGGAACAAAAGAGACAACCAAAGAGTATAAAAAGAAAACTCCAGGTGAATCCAATGAAGATACTAATATTATAAATAATAATGATATGAAGAAGTTTAAAACATTTATTGTTGAGAAGTATAAGTCTCAAATGTCGAAAAAGGAGAAGTATAAAGTATCTAAAGATTACTTGATGCTAAAAACACAACAATCCAAACTTGGAAAGATTCCAAGTAAATATAAAGAACGTAAGGGTCTTGAAGGTCCATTTATGACTAAATCAGGACAGGTTGTGTACTATGATAAAATACAAGGCCAGTATTATAATTCCGATACAGATATCTATATCGAATATGATGATTGGAAAAAAATGAGTAAATAAAAATGAAAACATTTAAAGAACTGGTTAATCCAAAAACAACCCTCAATGAGAAGTGGAATGAAAAGGCTGCAATTAAAGCATTAGCAGAATATCGTAAAGTATATGAGATGATGAAGAAAACTGGGGTAGATAAGAGATTTATTAAAGAAATGGAAAAGTGGTATGATGATTTAGTAATTGGTGGAATGTATTCTTCTCGTGCTGCTGAAGATGCAGGGATTCTAAAGATTGATGGTAGAACCAAATATAAAAACGCAAATTGGTAGAGGGGAAGATGAAAAGGTTTAAGGACATTACTATTGACGAAATCCAGACAGCAACACGTTCGGCAATAAAGAG
>Ga0315328_10001480_pt1 | contig 10866 bp, 3 predicted proteins | sample M120032315metaG_FD_203462 | JGI IMG/M metagenome (GOLD analysis project Ga0315328, IMG submission 203462) | Ammonia-oxidizing marine archaeal communities from Monterey Bay, California, United States - M1 200m 32315 | ecosystem: Environmental > Aquatic > Marine > Intertidal zone | place: USA... | reverse complement strand
AGGAACGGCTACAACACCCAAAACAGGCACCCATACCCCCGTACCAACAGGAACAGTCACCCATACCCCTGTGCCAACAGGCACGCACACAATTGTACCAACAGGAACAGTCACCCATACCCCTGTGCCAACAGGCACGCACACAATTGTACCGACAGGAACGGCTACGACATCCAAAACAGGCACGCATACCCCTGTACCAACAGGAACGGCTACAACATCCAAAACAGGCACGCACACAATTGTACCAACAGGAACGGCTACAACATCCAAAACAGGGACTCCCACAGCCTCATTCACGGGAACAAAAACTTCTTCAGTTACAGGAACATCGACAGTTTCAAAAACAGGGACCCCAACTACGACTAGAACTGGAACCAATACCACTACGGCAACCGCAACAGCAACCGCAACGATAATTATTCCCACGCCAACAGCAACGATAATTATTCCCACGCCAACTGAAACCGCAACAGCAACCGCAACGATAATTATTCCCACGCCAACTGAAACCGCAACAGCAACCGCAACGATAATTATTCCCACGCCAACTGAAACCGCAACAGCAACCGCAACGATAATTGCCCCCACGCCAACAGGAACGATAATTCCTCCCACGCCAACAGGAACGGCTACAACATCCAAAACAGGCACGGCAACTGCAACGACAATTATTCCCACGCCAACTGAAACCGCAACCGCAACCGCAACGATAATTCCTCCTACGCCAACAGGAACGGCTACAACATCCAAAACAGGCACCCATACCCCCGTACCAACAGGAACGGCTACAACATCCAAAACAGGCACGACAACCGAAACAGTAACCAGTACTACTACGGCGACTGGGACGCCGCCGTTTCCAACTCCCACTGGGACCGCAACCGCAACGATAATTCCTCCTACGCCAACAGGAACGGCCACAACATCCAAAACAGGCACCCATACCCCTGTACCAACAGGAACGGCTACAACATCCAAAACAGGCACGACAACCGAAACAGGCACCCATACCCCCGTACCAACAGGAACGGCTACAACATCCAAAACAGGCACGCACACAATTGTACCAACAGGAACGGCTACAACATCCAAAACAGGGACTCCCACAGACTCATTCACGGGAACAAAAACTTCTTCAGTTACAGGAACATCGACAGTTTCAAAAACAGGGACCCCAACTACGACTAGAACTGGAACCAATACCACTACGGCAACCGCAACAGCAACCGCAACGATAATTATTCCCACGCCAACAGCAACGATAATTATTCCCACGCCAACTGAAACCGCAACGATAATTCCTCCTACGCCAACAGGAACGGCTACAACATCCAAAACAGGGACTCCCACAGCCTCATTCACGGGAACGGCTACGACATCCAATACTCCTATTCAAACACCTTCGCAGACCGCAAGCGCAACAAGAGAGGATTGCGACTGCACAACGGGAGCCTGCATGTCAATATGCCTTTTCATGCTAAACACAGGCCACGACTGGGTATCAGTACCAAACCCAACAGCAATAACCTTTTCCGACTATAACACCAAGCTAGAAAAAATAGGAGTGCCCGCACTGGCGGGGCCAGGAGAGATGGTGATGCTAAGGAAAACTTTTGAGCAAAAAGAAAAATGGGAAAGCCTATTAGCTCCATCGCCCACGCACAGGAGCTCCATTCCAGACGAATATGTTAGCGACGAGTCAAAGTGCAAGTGGAACGACGCAGACCTATCAATATTAATTAAGTTCTCTGGAAGCGCGACAGCGTATGCAGACGTAATAGAATCAACAAGCGGAGTTCCGTCCTTACCCTACAAATCAACAATAACCCTAAACACACTAATAGATGCCTATAGCTCCACAACTGGACTCCCCAACCCGTCTGCCGACGCAAATTCTCTCTCGGACTTTACAGCAAGAAGAGCTATTGCCCAGGCACTAGGCTGGTCCACCCAATTAATGGAAGAGAGGGGTTTAATTAAAAATCTTCCAGCGTTCAACGAATGTGGGGAACAGCTCTCGGAAAAATGGCCATTTTTTGCAGGAGAAACTGCCTTAGATTTATATAAGACCCTAACAGGCAACACGAAAGCAGTAGGAATACCATTGCATGAATTTACGTCAACAGAACTCACGAACCATTTGGCGTGGCATACAAATCTGGACCCCGACCAAATTCGCGAGACCACTACCGCTAGCGAAAGAACTACTGGGGTCGCCGAGCGAGTTCTTGGAGTTTCCAAGCGAGTTACTAGTGTCGGCAAGCGTGTACCTAGCGTCGGATATAGAACCAAAACCGCACCGACAGAAGGGGAAAAAGACTGGAGGCACGACGGAAACATATTCCTGGAAGAAGATGCAAATCCATCACCAGAAGCACTAAGAGTAATTAGGCATAACGAAGATATAGCGTCTACAAATATCCTAAACCCCGTAAGAGGAAACTTCTCGGCCCGCATCCATGCATTCCAACTAATGGCACGGGGACCCCTCACCCCAAAACACTTAAAGTCTGGACTCACGGGGGAGAGCAGCAGGGAGAATACCTCCAAAAAATTGGTATGCTATCCTGGAATAGAAAACGATTCCCTAAACAGCTATCCTTACAAGGCTCCGATGTCAGTCGGCCCACTGGACCAGCTTCCACTAGTAAAAACATTCGAAGAATCTATAACCGAACTAACCATAAGTGCGTTTATGGATATGGGGTACGAGTCAACCTGCCTGACAGTCTCGCCAGCTGAAACGGCAGAACCTCAAAACTGTCAAGACTCCCCTTATTGCTGTAGGTTATACATGGAGGTAGAGGAGGGGCAAAAAGAATTCGCTACAAAAATCAAAGGAGTGGGGACCAAAGAAATATCAGACAAAGAAGTAGATAATGCCTTCTTCGTAGAAAGAAGCTTTGAGCAAGAAGTCCTAGTTTTATCTCCAAAAAATACAGACAAATTATTCACTGGAGCGTACTCCTACTCAATAGTTTCGTCAGTAGGAGTAGTAGCTGCATTTTTCCAAAAAACCACTTCTCCCGCTGCATCAAATCCGAAAGATATTGTCTTCGGTCATTTTAAATATCTATCAAACGTAAATCAAATAAAAGATATAGATTATTCACAAAGATATTTATTTATACAAGGCAGAGGAGCGGGAGTTATACAGGTTAGAGTTAAAGACGAGGTAGGTTGCGAGGCATTAATAACGATAATGGTCGGCCCCGCAAAATTCGGGCCTTGCGACTTTGTGCAAAGGGGAGTTGGGAAGCTGGACATAACCCTTCAAAACGATGCAGGGCAGCGAGCGTGGCCAGAGCTTTTAGTGACTAGCCCTGAGGACGTAATAGGTTTTCCCCTTGCTCCCGACAACAAGCTTGCGTGGGCCTGGGACTACAATAGAGATTCGGGCCATAGAACACAAGCGGACCCCTCCTTTCCATCCAACGGTGATGGGGGAGGAAACGGAACATTTGACACTACAAAATTAGAGCTAAGCATTAGCGTAACAGGAGGCAAGGGCCCATATACCGTGGCTCCCCTAAATAACTCAGTATATGTTTGCCGAAAACCAAGCGGTTGGGATGGCATAGGAATAGCCCCGAAAGGTTTCCATCAGCCAAGGGTCCAGGATACCGCCCCACCACCTAAAGTTTCTGGAGCCAATCAATTTGGACTAAAACAAGGATTTGAGTATGGAGGCAAGCAACCCTACTTCGAGAGCTCCTTGGAACAGCCAGGCGTGGACGCCCAGGAGCTCGAGAAAAACGGAAACGTAGGAACGTGGCAAGACGACTATAAAGTGTATGCCAACAAACCAGGAGACAAGTGCTTCTTCAAGGTAACTGACGCCTTAGGTTGCGTAATAGTCCAAGAACTAAGAGTCCCTTGCGCTACAGAAGTCCTGATACCGCCGACTGGCGTTGCGGGAGTAGTTAACCAGGGGGCTTGGCTTGCCAGAGTCGGTGGTGGTGCTCTAGCCACAAGGATGTCGTTAGTGGATATTTATAGCTCGTACATATTTGAAAAGGGCCTCCTGCACCTAGATATCGGACTGGGAGAAGAAGAAAAAGCCTCGCTAGCGGACATAATCAGATATGTATCCGCTCCAAACGACAACAGCGTTGACCCAACCCTTGCAGAGATCATCGCAAACCAAGACGTCGCGTACAATCTGCTAAATGGGTTCTGGAGACTAACCAACTCCATCGGCTCGAAGATGTGGTCAAGAGACGCCAACCAAAATCTTACCAACGATTTGTTCAGAATTCCAGGTCTTACACACGAAGTATTTACAGATAAAACGATACCATTTAAAATCAGGCCTGGAGATTTTTATCACGGGACAGAGAGCGGGAGAGGCACTGCCATGACAATCGACGACCCCAATTTAATTGGGATCGGAAGAGATATTGCGAACAGTGTATTAAACGGACTTGGAAAAAACGTATTAATATTAAAGTCAAGGGATAATGAATTTGATCCATTTGCAGGGGCAATAAACAAAAGCAGAGTAACTAGAGACGTTAATTCCACAAGAGTCGTACGCACACAAAGAATAGGTGAGAAAATAAAATTCCAGACAGTAAACCTTGGATACGCAACAGTAAATTACTTCATAGACGACGGGCAAGGAGGGTGCAATATTCCATTATTAATTAAATCCACTCCGCCAGAAGTGATTTACGGAGACTTCATTCAGGGCCACGTGTGGCTAGATAAGCCTTATACAGGAGCATCAGATATCGACACCGTGCAGATAAATCACGGAAACAATAACACCTTAGCCTTTGCGGGGAGCGAGGCCTATAGAATAGAAGAACAGTTCGTAAGAGGAAATCAACTAATCATGGACGGGATCCCCACGCTTCTAGAGCAGTACGACGAGAACCATTCGCTCCCGCATACCCGCAGGGGATTCGCGAGCGGGGGAGGCATACACACCGAGCATACAATGGACTTCGGCAAGAAGTTTCCCTGTGGGAGCCTCAGCGGCGCAGTGGATACGCCCGACTGCCCAGGGGTCAGATCACTCGACTCTTTTGTTCTCCCACTGGGAATAAGCATTCCGTGCGGAAAAGGCTTTTACGGAATAAAAATTGCGTCTCGAAGGTTTAATTACCACGAAAGTGCGGCGAAATACCACTACGCAAATCCACTCTCTGGATTGGAAGTCAATACTGGCATACTTGGCTGGTTCGAGTCAACTTCCTTCGGAGGAGGGGTTGGACTGACCTTCCCTCATCAACCGTCCCTAGACGAAAGAAAGCGAAAGGCCAACGGCTGGCAGTTTGATGTGCATCGAAACACACAAGCTGCCCCCCTCGTATACAGTTTGTTCAAATCACTTTCGGGAGCAGGAGAGTGGGGGCACGATGACGAAATGTACCCATACATGAATAATGACGCTAACTGGAAAGGAAATGCGGTTGCAGCGTGGGGGAAAACGAGCGAGCAGTTCCTCGATCCCCCCAACCCCTTCGCTGCAGCGGCTTTGGGCTTCTGGGGCCACGGATATGCCGACCTGTTTACAACAGAGAGCTACAACTTCGGTGGTGGGATCGGCTTTTCTACCGTGCTCGGTTGGCCACATAACTCGTTCACGGCCGACCCTGCAAATGAAAACCTCGCGATATATAAAGCTTACGACATAGTAGTCGGAGCGTTTGAGTCTACATTCTTTTCGGATGTCAAGCTAACCGCAGGTGGTGCCCCAGATACGGCCCAGCCTGAAGTAGAGTACGATGCAAACCAATTAAGGATCATTCCAACCTGGAGCCCCTTCGCGGAAACCTGGCGCCCACCCGATGAAGTTTATGACGAGCATATTTCTGGATATGGATGGAGATGGCCCAAAAATGAAGGCATGGATCTCGATGGTTACCCTCACATCAACGCCACCCCAGATAGGGCCTTCAACTCGCCAGCTGCAACCGAGAACCAATATTACGTAAACACAGAGTTTCAGTGCGGTAACTATATAGCTGCCTCGTTCCCCAATGAGTTTGCGGGCATGGGGCCCCAAAAAATTGGCGGCGTCGGAATTGTAGACGGTTTAGATTCTGATTGCGACGAAGCGCCAAAAGACAATATAATAATTTCGACCGTCGACGACATTTCTGGATTGAGCGCGCAAGGACTAATGAATCTAGTAGGCACTTGGGTGAGAATCACGTGGAAGCCAGGATACAATGACGATCCCGACGACCCCGAAGAAGTGGCTCCAGATCCCCACGTCCTTTACGGAGATTGGTTAAAAAACGACAAAGAAGGATATACAACGGCCTTAGATGACGAACTAACAAAATGCTATAAAATATTATACATACCAAATAGCGAGGATTTCCTTAACCTGAAGAACAACAGAACTACATCAGACGGAAAAAATGGATTCCACACAAGATCAATTGGAAGGATAGACGCAAACCCAAAAGAAGTGATCGAAAATGGAGTCGCAAAAAACACTGTAGATGGATATGCAACTTGCGAAAAATGCGCGGAAGAAGTAGTAATTAAAAGCTGTGACGGCACCCTCGAGTATATAGTAAAAAGGCCAGACTTTAGACACTTAACAGATGACGCGTTAATTTTTGACGACGATTGGGTGTGGCAATTAAACTACAGACTTCTATCGACTCCAGAGGGAGGGCCAGGAGCACTTAAGAATTGTTTTAGTTTTGAGAAAAAGAATGCTTATGACGGAATAAGCTCAGATGAGCACGGAACCAATGTAGCTGGAACCCCACTGGAAGAAGTAGAAATTCAATCTTTTGATGCGGACGAAATTAAACAAATTAGATCTGGGGAAGGGTCAAAGCTCGAGAGTCCGATCCCAGTTCTCGCTCAGAGATTTCTAGAAGCCCTTTCTAGTCCTCCAGTAACCCCAGTCTCAACGGAATACGAAGTATGCAGTAAAGTGGACATTGGATATGGGGAGCAAGAATTGTGCACGAAAGGCATCGATTGCGCAAGTTGCGAAAAATCTCAAGAAGTGACGGACATAACAATTTCCCCTTATTGCGCGGTACATGCAGCAGACGATGCTCCAGATTGCCCCGACAACCCATATAAGCTACCCTCTGGAGCGTCCCGCCCCTTCGGCAGCGCGTGTTATCCAATAAATCCCGTGATAAAGCCAAGCAATTGGCCAACGTGCGCATCATTCTCGGTCGTCCTAACTGTAGATGCCTACAACAAGCTGAGCGTTACTATAGAAAATGTATTCAGGCCCCCAGGAGTGAAAAAAGTAGAAGACCTATTTTATCAAGCTAGACAACCAATGTCGTTTAACGTAGATATCAAATCGCCAGGATGCAACGAATCTCGAATATTAACAGTTGGAACAGGGTACTTAGAGAATTCCGTGAGCGATTCCTTTGACTGCGACTGGAGCGCTTTCGACGGAGCCCTAGACAGAGACTTCCTAGGAACAGTCTCGGTTTACTTTGGTGGATTTATGGCGTGCATAACCCAGGTTCAATTCGACTACCAGTGCGATGTACTATATACATCTTCAAACTACAAATTCGATAGGGCTTCCAATCCAGAGGGAGAGTGCCCAGACCTTGAGGGGTGCCCAAGTTGCGAACTATATTCAAATGAAATAATAGACAGGTATCCGCACCACAAGGTGCTGTATCAACAAGCCGCCATAATCATAGAAACCGACCAAATGTTCGCGGGCACAGTGACCAGCCCAATAGCCTATATATTCGACGAAGACTTTTACTTAATAAAACAACAGGCACTAGAGGGAGGGAAGGAAGAAATTATATTTATAGATGATACAGAGACAATAAATGAAAAAGTATACAAAGTAGAGGACTTTCACTGTGCGACCTGCGTGGAAACAGAAGAAGCTTTTACTTATACAAAACATTATAATTGGGACGGATCGGAGTGCTATAATTACGATGACTCAAGATCCTCGCCGAATAGGCCAACAAAACCCAAGCACTATATCTCCAAAGAAGGGGCCGCTGGAGAGGATGACACTATAGCCGAAGAAAACTTTCCGCTTAACGACGCTCAATTTGCGGACCCATCTATCCTCGACCAGCAGGAAGATTGCAAAAGAGTCATGATTAGCGGAAGGTGCGGCTTCCTAGTAATAAAAAACTCAAAGCAAGGGACGTGTGACCCCGAAGAAACGGGGAACGAAGTGTCGTTCTTTCATTGGTGCAGAGAGTATGATGGAATAAGATACGGAACAAACAATGCGGAGGGCAATGATATAACCGTAACCCAGCTAGACATAGCGGCAAAAGAGAAAAAGACAATAATCTTTGGGAGAGAAGGAGAATCCAGCTCTTACACCAGAGCTCAAGACAAGAGCACAGCAGATGCATGGAACTTCAAAGACATAAGGCGCGAATTAATGGGCCAAAAAAGTATCACAGTGTCGTCTACCCCACATGATATAGAAAAAGTAATAGAAGAATTTATTCCATCGCTACTAAGCAGGCAAGTGACTGGCGCGGATGGGACGCCAATAGTTTTTGCACACTCAACACTAGGCAATGAAACAAATAACTCCCCAGAAGGAAGCCTAGGAGAACAGGCAGGCGCGGAGGTTTCTAATTTCCTAAATCAAGTAAAGCTTAAATATCTAAATCCGCATGAAGACCTATCAAAACCCTTCACCTTAAATTGCTCCGATTTCCTGTGGACCTCCACCCTAGAATCCAGCGGGGTAGACATGTCCATGCAAATAGAGGAGATTTCCGAAGAAGAATACAAGGATCTTCGCCTAATAGATATTGAAACCTCAGACCCAAAAATCAGCGGACAAGAAATAACTGTAGATAGAAAAATTTCCCTTCAAAACGATTCAGACCAAACATATATAATTGAAGCCGCGATGAATCCAGACTCCGTTAAAAACTTCAAGCTTTGTGAAGAGGAGAGGGAAAAGGAGCTCCCCTTGCAAGTAAAAGCGCAGACCATCAGGTCTCGAAAAAGCTTTAACGAATCATCAGGGAACAGCAAATTCTTTATAATTAAACCCAATAGCGCAACCCAAGTCATTTTTTCAGACGAAAAAGTAATAAACAATAATAATCTACAAGAAGGAGAAGACTACTCGGCGAACTTTTTCTTCAGAATAGTAGGGGGTTTCTATCGAAACGAAATCTCAGACTCTACGACCTACCTAACCACACTCGACAGCAAGCTGACTTCCGCATCTTTTGAGATTTGGGCGCTCCTTCCCTCCGACGCAGCGAATGATAGCAAAAATTTCTATCAACGAGGAGGCCGAATTTCAATTCCTACGTACAACCAGTTTACCGTATCATGGAACGGCGCAAACTACAGGTTGTCAAAATTATTCTCAAACCAGTCTTCCTCATCAATAGTCGGAGGCTTAACCATTCAATAATATGTGCTGGAAAAAAACAACATTCGCCGACCCCGCGTTCCCCTTAATTGAAGTCACGCTTGGATCAAGCCAGACCCCTCTTGCTTATGCGGGAGTATATATAAAAAACAAAAACAAAGAGGGGGAGTACTTCAAACTAGGAACAACAGGCTTTAAAACCCTGTCCAGGACCTCTACAGAGAACGGCAAAAAGGAAGCGTGGGCGTTTAAAAATAATCTTGGGAATTATGAATATATATCTATATCTCCTACAGATTACGCGACATATGCCAATCCATTCAGAGTAGGCTATGGAAACTCAGATCTATTAGTGACAGAAAGTTCAAAGTCTGCCTCGCAATATCGACATGGGCAGAGATACGGGATAAAAACAAAAACAGACGGACTTTTTAGAGACGCGGACATACAAGATCTCAATGTGCTAGAAATTGAAAGAGAAACTGAGCGAGAAGAGATCAAACCAATAGAGGGAATAGAAGACGAATTAACTCATGAAAAATTTAACTTTTCAAACGACATCCCCACTCCCAATTTTAAAACGACACAAAATAAAGATGTGCTATATACTGAAGCTGTAGATGAAGTGTCAATAGAGTGGGGCAAGTGCCCCAGAGTAAGTGGGTATAGACTGGAAATCTTCAGAGAAGAGATGGGTCTTTACGAATCGACGACTCACGACCTCAAAGGCAATCATTTCTCATTCTCTCCCTCAGGAGGAAACTACTTTTTTAGAGTAAAATGCTTCATCAAAAGGGAAGGGAAGTTTATACATGGCCCTTATTCAGAAAACTATAAATTCACCAAACTATATCCAGGAGGTTGCCCCCAAGAAAACGTAACAATTCACTTTTCCAAGTACCAAGACAAGCATGTTTATGCAAAAATAGATGGCACTTGGTATGGGACTGGTTATAAGTATGGAGAGCCCAGATCAATAGTAAACTTCCCCTGTCCAGTAAAAATAGAAGAATATGACTTTGAAAATGAACCAAACTATATAATAACTAATCTAGGAAAGAAACAGTCAAGGATAATTAGCTCCATAGACGCAAAGAATATGGATAGGGCTGAAATAAATAAAAAATACGGGAATCAATTGATAAACCAAAGTACAATAATTTCCTCTAAAATAAAATTGCCATCGTAAAATGAAAGTCTCTGCCGAAAGTTATTCCGCAAAAATAGATAAGTCTTTAAAGTTGACTCTTCTTGTTGTTCGCGGAATCGTGGAGCTAGAAGAAAAGGGGGCATATTTCCATGGCTGATCACGACCCAATTTCCTTCTTCGGACACGGAGTACATGCCCCAACTCCGACCAGCACTGCTACGACAACAGTAACCAGTACTGCTACGGTAACTATTACTGAGTCTTGGGTCCCGACACCTACACCGACTCCTGCACCGACTCCTACGCCGACTCCAACGCCGACACCTACACCGACTCCGACTCCAACGCCGACACCTACACCGACTCCTACACCGACTCCTACACCGAC
>Ga0315328_10001478_pt1 | contig 10868 bp, 11 predicted proteins | sample M120032315metaG_FD_203462 | JGI IMG/M metagenome (GOLD analysis project Ga0315328, IMG submission 203462) | Ammonia-oxidizing marine archaeal communities from Monterey Bay, California, United States - M1 200m 32315 | ecosystem: Environmental > Aquatic > Marine > Intertidal zone | place: USA... | reverse complement strand
CGTGTGGCCTGCGGCGGCGCCGAGTGCGCGTTTCACGCTGAGTATATCGCCGTGCCGGACATGCTTGCGACCAAGGTGCCGGAGGAGGTGCCGATGTGGCAGGCGGCCTACACGACGCTGCTCTCTATCGCGATGCAGGCGGTACGCCAAACCGAACCGCGATTGGGTGACCGGGTGCTGGTGATGGGGCAGGGGTTGATCGGTCTGTTGGTCACCGGCCTGCTCAAGGCCAACGGCGCGCGCGTCATGGCGGTGGATCTCGAGGAGTCTCGCCGTGCCCACGCATCCGCAATGGGTGCGGAGCGGGTGGTGGTTTCGTCGTCGCAGGATTTGCAGAATGAAGTTCTGGAGTGGACAGACGGCCACGGCGTCGATGCCGCGGTTGTCTGTGTCGGCACCGACAGCAACGCGCCCATCGAGCAGTGCGCCGACGCGTTGCGCGACCGTGGCCGCATGGTCGATGTCGGCATCACGAAGATAGAGTTGCCGTGGCGCATCTTTGCCAACAAGGAACTCGACGTGCGTTTTTCGCGTTCGTACGGCCCGGGCCGGTACGATCCGTCGTACGAGTGGGGCGGCGCGGATTACCCGATCGGCTATGTGCGCTGGACGGAGCAACGCAACTTTCAGGCTTGTTTGCACCTGTTGAGTGAGGGAGAGATCGACCTGGGTGCGATCACCACCCGGCACGTGAAATTCGGGGATGCGTTGCCGGTGTACCAGTCGCTTGGGGACGGTGGTTCGCAGGACGTCGGCGTGGTGATGGAGTACGGCGAACCGGACGACGCATCGGACCAGGCCGAAGTCAAGCCAGCCACCAAGCCGGCCGAAATCCCGTCGGCCAGACTCTTGACCAAGCCGGTGAACCGGCTCGACGTGATCGGTGCGGGCAACTTCGCCCGGACGATGCTGCTGCCGAGTCTCAAGGGCAGGATTCCGCTTGGCACGATCGTCAACAACACCGCGCTCAGCGCGAACCACGTGCGCGACAAGTTCGGCTTTGCTGAGGCGGCGAGCGACCCCGCGGCCGCGTTTGCCCAGGCGGGCGATGGCGCGGTGCTGATCGGCACGCGCAATCATTTGCATGCGCCAATGGTGATGGCCGCGCTCAAGTCGGGGCGGCATGTGTTTGTCGAGAAACCGCTCTGCCTGTCGCGTGCCGAGCTGGATGAAATCGACGCGACGATTGCGGATCATCCGCAGAGTGTGCAGGTCGGGTTCAACCGCCGCTTCGCCCCGGCGAGCGTCGAGTTGAAACGGCGGCTTGACCGGGTTCCCGGCCCGAAGTCTGCCAGTTACCGCGTGTTCGCCGGCAAGCTCGATGCCGGCCACTGGTATGCTAACCAGGACGAGAGCGGGGGGCGCGTCATCAGCGAGGGCTGCCACTTCCTCGACTACTTTTGTTTCCTGTTCGGCTCGCGGCCGGTGCGCGTCACGGCGCAGAGCACCTGGTCGGCCGGCGGGGCGCTGCCATTGCCGGACAGCGTCACGGCGCAGGTCGAGTTTGCCGACGGCTCCAGCGGGCAGCTGATTTATTCCGCCGAGGGCGACACCACCTATCCCAAGGAGCATTGCACGGTTTACGGTTCCGGCATCGTGGCGGATACCATCAACTTCCAGTCGCTGGCGATTCACCAGCGCGGCTCAAGAAAACGGTTCCGGTACGGCTCGAAGGGCCATGCAGAGCAGATGGCTGCGTGGCTGGCGTTCCTGCGCGGCGAGGCGGAGCACCCGCTGCCGTACGCCGCGGCGCGGCAAAGCATGCGTCTCACGTTCGCCGTGCTCGAGTCGATCCGCGAGGCCCGATCAGTGGAGGTTTGACAATGGAACTCAAGACGGTGTTTCGGGCGCTCAACTCAGCGGAGGCGCAGCTGGTTCGCTCACAGCTTGAGGCGGCTGACTTTGATGTGTTTGTCGCCGACGAGAGCAGTGCGCTGGCAGTTGAGTGTTATGTGCTCGGCGTGGGGGGCATCCGCGTGCAGGTGCCCGGAGATCGGGAGGCGGACGCGCGGGAGTTTTTGAAATCGTGCGGTCACCCGGTCGAATGACAATCACCCGCCGTAAACAGCTTAGCCAGCTTCAGCGCCGCTTGCCCAAGGGCACGCTGCGTACGGACGAACGTACGCTCCAGCGGCACGCCGGCGACAAATGGTTCGCCACAAACCCGCCCGACGCGGTGGCCTTCCCGCGCAGCGCCAAGGCAGTCTCGGAGATTCTCAAGTTCGCCAATCGGCACCGCATCCCGGTGACCGCGCGCGGCGCGGGGCAGGGCTATGTCGGCGGCTGCGTGCCGGTGTGCGGCGGTATTGCGCTGAGCCTGGCCCGGATGAGGCGCATCCGGGAAATCAGCGGGAGCGACTTCGTCGCCGTGGTTCAGCCGGGCGTCATCACGGCCGAGTTGCAGGACGCCGCCGAGGCGAAGGGACTGTATTACCCACCCGACCCGGCGAGCCGCGCGGACTGCAGTATCGGCGGCAACATTGCCACCAACGCCGGCGGCCCGCGATGCCTCAAGTACGGCGTCACGCGCGACTATGTGCTTGGGCTCGAGGTCGTGCTGCCGGACGGCTCGATCGCGAAGCTCGGCGGACGTTGCCACAAAAACAAAACCGGCTTCGACCTGGCGCGGTTTTTCGTTGGCTCGGAGGGTCTGCTGGGGATCGTCACTGGGGCGACGCTCAAGCTGCTGCCGCTGCCGCCGTTCCGGGCCTGTGTCGGCATGGGCTTCGGCTCGATGCGCCATGCCGCCCGGGCGATTCAGGCGATTTTCAAGGCCGGTTTTCTGCCGTCGGCGGTCGAGGTTGCCGATGCCTTCACGCTGGCGGCTGCACGGGAGCGCACCGGCAGCCGGTTGTTCGACGGCTGCAAGGCTCACTTGATCGTCGAGATCGACGGACAGGAAAAATCGGTGCGCGGAGAGCTTGATCAGTTGCAAAAACTGCTCAAGCCGTTCTTGCCGCTGAACACACAGAAAGGATTCGGCCAGGCAGGCGTAGAAAAATTTTGGCAGTTGCGCCGCGAGTTTTCATACTCACTACGCGACACGGGGCTGACCAAGCTGAATAACGACATCGCCGTGCCGAGAGGCAAGCTGGAGCCAATGTTCAAGTTTGCCGGTCAACTGCAAAAAAAACACGGCATCCGCGTGGCCTGCTTCGGGCACGCCGGCGACGGCAACATCCATGTCAACCTGATGATGGACGAAAACGATCCGGGGCAGGTGAGGCGCAGCGCCACGGCGCTGGATGACCTGTTTCGCCAGGTGCTGGCGTGGGGCGGGGTGATCACCGGCGAGCACGGCATCGGCGTGGCTCGGTTGCCGTGGTGGGAACAGGCCACCTCGCCGGAGGCGCGGAAGCTGCACGCGGCGTTCAAGCAGGCAGTCGACCCGAACGGCATTCTCAACCCTGGCAAGTTCGTTTAGCGATGGAGTTCGACCGGTTTACCCACGAGCGGGAGCGCCTGGCCAAGGGCTGCGAGCGGATCGCCGGGGTGGACGAGGCCGGTCGCGGGCCGCTGGCTGGACCGGTGGTCGCGGCGGCGGCGGTATTTTCTCCCGAATACATTCGCGCCGGGCTGCCCAAGCCGCTGGACGAGGTGAACGACTCGAAAAAGTTGAGCGCCAAAAAACGGGAGTCGCTCTTCGAGTTGCTCCGGTCGCTGGATGGATTCGAGTTTGGCGTTTCAATTGTCGGGCCGGCGGAGATCGACCGCATCAACATATTGAGGGCAACGCATCTGGCGATGAATGAAGCATTGGCCGCGCTTGGCCAGGTGTCAGGGCACGTGCTGGTCGACGGTCGGCCGGTGGCGTCGCTTGGTCAGGCGCAGACGGCGCTCGTGAAGGGCGATTCGCTGAGCTACTCGATAGCCGCCGCGAGCATCCTGGCCAAGGTGACGCGCGACCGGATGATGATGGAACTCGACCGCGAATTTCCCGGCTACGGCTTCGCTGCGCACAAGGGCTACGGCACGCGCGAGCATCTTGACGCCTTGGCCAAGCTGGGGCCGTGCCGCGTGCACCGGCACAGCTTCGCGCCGATCAAGCCGGAGCCGCAGCTTGCGGCTATTCCCGAAGACTGATGCGCCTGTGGCGCACAGTTAAACGGGCGCTTGGCCTGTGGCGCGAGCCGGAGCATCTGCGCCGGGGCCGGGTCGGCGAATCGGCGGCCAGGCGGCATCTCAGGCGTACCGGGCTGAAGTTTCTCACCGCCAATTACCGTACTAAGAGCAGTGAGATTGACCTTGTGTTTCGTGATGGCGACTGCCTGGTGTTCGTCGAGGTTAAGGCGCGGACAAAAGGCGGCTGGACCCGGCCATCCGCCGCGGTGAATCAGCGCAAGCGAGGGCTACTTGGCCAAGCGGCGAAGGAGTACCTGCGGCGGCTCGGCAACCCGGAGACCAAGTTTCGTTTCGACATCGTCGAGGTGCTGTTGCTCGATGGAGCGGTGAGCGAGGTGCGGCATCTGCCGAACGCCTTCCCTCTAACCAAACCCAAGCGGGGACGGTAAGAGTTTCACGAAACCGGGCAGCGGATTATTTCAGGCTCAATGTGGAGGGCAGCCGTTTTTTCAACGACTCACTACTCACCTGGGAAAACTTTGCTTCAGTGGCGGGTGACTTGCTCGGGGCTTTCGGCGGACCTTGGCGCGCCGAGGATGATGGAGGCCACTACAGCCTGCCGTGCGATTGTGATGTCGGAGGCGATTCGCTGCGCTATGTTGCCAGTGTAGATGGGGGAGTCGTAAACGGGCGAACGAGCCGGGGCCGTTTTCCGGGTTACGCTGGTCTGTTCGGCCTCGCGCAACTGATTGATAAGTGGTGTGTCACGGAACGCTTCCCGTGTGGTGCCAACCAGTGGAGGGATTACAGGTGCGCCGGCGCCAATCAACGGGGGCAGTTCAACCGATTCCTGCTCGTAGTTGTCGTCGTACTGCCTCTCGAGTTTCTGGTCGGTCTGGTCGAGTTGCGCCTCGACCAGTTGCTCGAGTCTACCCAACCAGCCGGTGGATTCCTCGGTTGTTTCCGTCTTGGAGGGTTGCACCGGCCCGGGCCGGGCCGGCCGGTCGCGCTTGGCGGCCTGCTTGCGCTTGGTGATCCAGTTCGCAATCGCTGCGAGCAGACCAAGCACCCCGTAAATATAGATTTCTTCCACGGCCGCCAGGATCGGTTGCCCCTGCGCGCTGGTATTCAGCCATTCTGTGAAACTGTTGGCCAAGGTGGTTTACTTCTTGTGTTTGTCGGCCCCGGACGACGTGTCAGGGGCGGCGATCTTGCTGCGCATGTCGGTGTCGGCCGCGAGGTTCTTCATGCGGTAATAGTCCATGATGCCGAGGTTGCCGCTACGGAAGGCCTCGGCCATGGCCAATGGCACCTGCGCCTCGGCCTCGACCACCTTAGCCTGCATCTCCGCGACGCGGGCGATCATCTCCTGTTCCACCGCGACGGCGGCGGCGCGGCGTACCTCCGCCTGCGCCTGAGCGACGAGTTTGTTGGACTCAGCCTGCTCGGCCTGCAGCTTGGCACCGATGTTCTCGCCAACATCGACATCCGCGATATCGATCGAGAGAATCTCGAAGGCGGTGTTGCTATCGAGGCCTTTGGTCAGCACGTTTTTTGAGATGCGATCCGGATTCTCGAGAACGTCTTTGTAGCTTTGCTCCGAGCCAATGGAGGAGACGATGCCCTCGCCGACACGGGCGACAATTGTATCTTCCGTGGCACCGCCGACGAAGGTTGATAGGTTGGTGCGCACCGTCACGCGGGCACGGGCCTTGATCATGATTCCGTCCTTGGCCACACCATCGATCGTTTTTTTGGATCCTTCGGCAGGGGGCACATCGATCACTTGCGGATTTACGGAACGGTGAACGGCATCCTCCACGTTTTTGTTGGTGCCTTTGGTGGCCAGATCGATGGCACACGCCTTGTCAAATACCAGGTCGATGTTGGCCTTCTGTGCATTGATCAGAGATTGAATCACCATATGGACTTGGCCGCCGGCCAGGAAGTGCGTGGACAGGTCGTCGATGCTCACCGGAATGCCCGACTTCACTGCAGTGATGCGCGAGTCGACGATGCGGCGGATGGGAATCTTGCGGAGCTGTAACTGGATCAGCTCCATGAAGGTGACCTTGGCCCCGGAGACGTATGCCCTTAGCCAAGTCGTCCCGAAGTTGAGGATGACGATTGCGAGGATGAACAGGATAAGCCCACCAACGCCCATTACGATTAACGGAGTATTCATGTTTTTTAGGTTAAAAAATCCACTTCGCGTACAACCACTCGCTGGCCTTCAACGGCCACGACTTTCACCGGGCGATCCTTCTCGACAAACGTCCCCTCGGTGACCACGTCCACTCGGTCGTCACCGATGACCGCCGTGCCCGAGGGGCGGAGATTCGTATAGGCAGAGCCAGTTTTGTTAATTAATTCGGACAAATCAATACCCAAATCGCCGACGGCAGAAGTGGAGGTGAGGTTCCGACCCATGTACGATTTTGGGAACCAATAAACGAAACCGATCGTGAACACGGCCAGCGAAACGAGGGCGATGATGAGGAATATATTGCCGTGGTCGGTGTTCGAATAGGCCACCGCCACCGAGGCGATCAAGCTGAGAATAGCGCAGGCGCCGAGCACCATGCCCGGCAGCAGAACCTCGAAGAACATCAGCACGAACCCGATGATGAGAAGTACGATTGCCAGTTCCATGCCCCTTTATTATGCCAAGGCAGCGTGTTTGACAATTACAATCGACCACTTTCATTGTGAATCGTCCGGCCAGACGTTCGGTCAGTCGATGGCGTTGCAGAATGTGTCCGCCGCAGCCACCGCGGCGTCTAGTTCCGCTTGGTCAAGCGGCCACTCGGCGGCCCGGACGGTCTCGGTGATCTGGCCCCTGCGCCGTGCTCCGACGATGGCCGAGGTGACCTCCGGCCGGCGCAGCGTCCACGCGACGGCAAGCTGCGAGACAGTGTGTCCGCTTGGCTCGGCGATTACCTTAAGCTTCTCAACGAGTTGCAGGAACGGTTCGAGCTTGGGCGGCCGGAGCAGGGAGGCCACCGGGTGGTCCTCCTGTTTGTGACGGCGCCAGTCGTTTTCCGGCAGGCTGTCGATCCACTCGCGGGTGACCTTGCCAGTGAGTAGTCCGCTCTCCATCGGGCTGTAGCAGACGATACCGCAGTTGTTTTCACGGCACCACTTCATCTGGCCCCCGGTTTCGATCTGGCGGTTGAGCAGGCTGTAGCGCGGTTGCAACGAGGAAACCGGGCCAAGCGCAGCGGCGCGGCCGAGTTGGTCTGCCGAGTAGTTGCTGACGCCCGGCCAGCGAATCTTTCCCTGCACCTGCAGGTCAAGTAGCGTCGCCCAAGCCTCCTCGACGTTCTCGTCCGGTTCCGGCCAGTGAAGCTGGTACAGGTCGATCGTGTCGACCTGGAGCCGGCGCAGCGAGCCCTCGACCTCCTCGAGAATAAGTTCGCGCGAAGCGAAGCGGCGTGGAGTTTTGTCGTCATTGGCCAACACACCGCACTTGGTGGCGACGATGACCGGCTGCCCCCACTCCCTGAGAGCCTTGCCCACCACCACCTCCGAGAGCCCGAAGCCGTAGGCGTGCGCGGTGTCGATCCAGTTGATGCCGGCCTCCAGTCCTTCGAGGATCGACCCGATCGAGTCTTTCTCCGCCTGGGCTCCCCAGCCCATGCCCCAGTCGCCGCCGCCAATGGCCCAGGTACCGAACCCGATCGGGGTCAGGTCGAGGTCGGTATTGCCCAGTCTGCGAGTTTCCATTTGCCGCGGACGATAAGGGCAGGCGTCATGCAAGAAAAGCCGAATGGGGCGAGGCATTAAACTTGCCGCAACGCATGTGGGCGATTACGTTGCGCCCGCTTCCGGGGCAAACCCGGATCGTTGGGTTGGTAGCTCAATGGTAGAGCAGCGGCCTTTTAAGCCGTTGGCTGTGGGTTCGAGTCCCACCCGACCCACCATTAAAAAACTTCGCTGTTTAAAAGTTAAACGAGTATTCCAGCCCTTCTTAAGCCGCCAAAGCCATCTGTTTCATTGACAGTTCATTGACGATTAGAAACTCAAAAACTGGAACTGGATACGATGCACTCCTTAATATGTGGGTCTTCTAGATTTCAAGAGAACAAGACTACTAGCTGGTGGCGGGCTGGTGGTGATCAAATGGGGTGGAGACAATCATATTGGCCTCTGCTAACTTCCAGGCAGGACATGAAACACCTCCTACTCACAACAATCTCAGCCGTGCTTTTGGCGGGGTGTGGCGAGGCGCAGCAGTCGGTTGATCCTGTAGCACATCAGTCTGATCCGATATCGGAAGTAGATAGTGCGTTACTTGATGCTGCTAAAGAGGGAAACATCGAAGCCGTGAAACAACACTTGGCTAATGGTGCGGATGTGAACGCGAAGGATGATGGATGGACTCCTTTGCACAATGCGGCTGGCTACTCAACTAAGGAAATGGTTGAACTGCTTATCTCAAACGGTGCGAATGTTAATGCGAAGAATGATGATGGATGGACTCCTCTGCATGATGCGGCAACCAAGGAAGTCGCCGAACTACTTATCGATAAAGGTGCGGATATGGAGGCAAAGGATAAGGATGACTGGACTCCTTTGCATAAGGCGGCTTTCGGTGGTCACAAGGAAATGGTCGAACTCCTCATCGCCGAAGGTGCAGATGTGAATGCGAAGGGTGAAGATGAATGGACACCGCTAAATCTAACACACGACCCTGAAACCATCGACCTCCTTCGTAAACACGGAGGTAAAACCAAGAACGAACTGGAAGCTGAAGCAAAGAAATGAAACACCTCCTACTCGCAGCAATTGCAGCCGTGTTATCCGCCTCGAGTTTGGTTTTGGGAGAGCGGCCCAACATTGTTTTTATCATGTCTGATGACCATGCGCTGGAGGCGATAGGGGCATATGGATCATGGTTGAAAAAATATTGTCCGACGCCCGCGATTGATCAACTGGCTGCAGAGGGCATCCGCTTCACCAATGTCTGCTGCAACAACTCCATCTGTTCACCCAGTCGTGCAAGTATTCTGACTGGCCAATACAGCCACAAGAATGGGGTCCCAAATCTCAACGGCTCCATTAGTGAAGATTCACCGCAGTTGGCCGTGGGATTAAAGAAGGCCGGTTATCAGACAGCGGTATTTGGTAAATGGCATCTTACCTCCCGCCCGATGGGTTTTGACACCTATAAGGTCACTCGCGGGCAGGGTTCATGGTTTGATCCGGTTTTCTATACGCAAAATGGGCAATGGTACGGCAGAAGGAAAAAACGTGAAACGGTCCCCGGGGAAAAACACACTGGCTATAGTTCAGATATCTACACAGACCAGGCTTTGGCATGGCTGAAGGCACGTGATACCAAGAAACCGTTCTGCATGATGCTGCATTTCAAGGCACCGCATCATTCCTATGAGTACCCAGAGCGCTGGAAGGATTACCTCAAAGACACACTCATACCGGAGCCGCCCAGCCTGCATGAGGACGTCGAAAGAACCAGTCCCCGGCTCAAGGGCGTGCACACCTGGCATATGATCCATAAAAACGGCTATTTTGGCCGACATGAAATGGACGAGGTTCCTCCCATGTGGCCGCACGATGGCACTACTCGTGGCAAGACTACGGCGGCATACCAGCACATGATTCACAAATATCTCCGTGCGGTGGGAGCTGTGGATGACAACATCAAGCGGGTGATGGATTTTCTGGAACAGGAGAATATCAAGGATGAAACTGTGGTTATCTACACCAGTGATCAAGGGTACTGGCTTGGCCAGCACGGCCTTTATGACAAGCGGCTTATTCTGGAAGGTTCCATCAAGATGCCCTTCATCGTCAGGTACCCTAGGGAGATCAAGGCGGGCACAGTCAATGACGCGTTGTGCAGCAATGTGGATTTTGCACCCACGCTGCTTGGTATCGCTGGGATTCCGGTTCCAAAGACCATGCAGGGAGTGAGTCTGCGTCCACTTTTACAGGGACGCCACCCGACCAACTGGCGCAAGGGAATATGGTATGCTTACTGGGCGACCGGACATTTCCACTGGGGCGTTCGCACCCGCCAACATAAACTAGTGCGATTTTCTGGCACAACGGACTATGAGTTCTATGATTTGGAAAAAGATCCGAATGAAATGAACAATCTTGCAGGCCAGCCCAGTTATGCCATAGCCACTGCACAAACCGAAAAAATTCTAAAGAAATTGATCAGGGAAGTTGATATCAAACCAAACCAAATGCCGGGAGCCAACAGGTAATGAAACACCTCCTACAAACAGCAATCTCAGCCGTGCTGTTGGTGGGGTGCGGAAAGGTGCAACAGGCAACTCCAATAAATTCTGAAGCGGACATTGCACTTCTTAGCGCTGCCTATGAGGGAAACATTGAAGCAGTCAAACAACAACTGGCTGAGGGCGCCGATGTTAATGTGAAAGATAAGGATTATCGGAATGAGACGTCTTTGCAGTATGCGGCTCAAGAAGGTCACATGAAAGTTGCTGAACTGTTAATTGCCAATGGTGCGGATGTTAATGCGAAGGTATTTGGTAATGGAGAGACTCCTTTGCAATATGCGGTTCAGGAAGGCCACCAGGAAGTCGTTGAACTGTTAATAGCCAATGATGCGGATGTGAATGCGTTGAGTGTTTATGGAGCACCTCTTGACGAGGCCGTTGAAAGAGACGAAACCGAAATCGCCGACCTCCTCCGCAAACATGGAGCCAAGACGGGTGAAGAATTGAAAGCTGAAGGCAAATGAAGGCTGAATCAAGGCGGGCATTCACACTCATTGAACTACTCGTGGTAATCGCAATTATTGCCATTTTAGC
>Ga0315328_10001477_pt1 | contig 10869 bp, 25 predicted proteins | sample M120032315metaG_FD_203462 | JGI IMG/M metagenome (GOLD analysis project Ga0315328, IMG submission 203462) | Ammonia-oxidizing marine archaeal communities from Monterey Bay, California, United States - M1 200m 32315 | ecosystem: Environmental > Aquatic > Marine > Intertidal zone | place: USA... | reverse complement strand
TAGAATTTACTTGTCCACTAGGAAGCGAATGTGAAGAGATACGTGATAATAAAATTTATAGATGTATGTGGTACACCAAGATGGTTGGTTTAGATCCAAACACAGGTGAGCACGTAGATGATTGGTCTTGTGCTATATCTTTTATGCCAATGTTACAAGTTGAAATGTCTAATACTAATAGAAGTCAATCAGCAGTTCTTGAGAGTTTTAGAAATGAAACAGTAAAAGGACAAACTGAATTTAATAAATTAATAAGTAGTAAGGTTATGCCTAAAGGAATTGAATAATGAGCGGCAGACTTTTTAAAAATCTTATAGCTGGGTTTATAGTTTTAATAATGGCTGGGTGTAGTGTCTTTCCTAACACCACAACTGTATCAGCTCAATCTAAAGCCAACAATATTGACAACCCAACTATAAAGGCTACTCAAACATTTAAGTGGAGTAAAGAATGAATGGAATGAAAATACCTCTAGCGATCATCCTGGCGGTTTCAATTCAAGCCATCGGTTTAGTTTGGTATGTGTCTAAGATTGATAGCAAGGTTGAAACACTCTACTCCGCATATCAAAAGAGTAATCAAGAATCTGTACTAGAGAATCAAATTAGGATGCGCATAGATCTCGCCAATGTTATTGACGGATTAGTTGTTACATCTACACAGATAGAACAGCTTACTCAGATGGTTGAGAAAGTTAGAAAGACAAACACCACTCTTGTGAAGCAAAACAAGAATATAAAAAATACTATCACTAATTTAAAGAAGCAGATCACATCTTTAAAGAAGGCTGATACAAAGAAAAAGAAAAAGAAATCAACGAATAAGGAACTAGGATGAGTAACTTTCTTCTAATCACATAGGAGGTAATAATGGTAGCAGAATTAATAGCAATGTTTGGATCAAAAGCTTGTTGTATTGGAGCAGCTGGAACTGGTGGAATATGTAACGCAGCGATGCGAAGAAAGACTCCAGTTAAAGATATTGTTGCTTCAGTATTGATCGGTTGGGTGGCTGCAGAGTTTTTTATACCAGCACTAATGGCACAATATGGTTTTGGAGCAGAGGTGGCACTAGCTATAGCATTTGTTTGTGGCTATAGTGGAGTTAGGATATTGGCCAAAATTGAAGGCACTATTTTAGATAAGATAAAATTATGAACAAATGGACAGACGCATCATTTAATAAGATCCAAACCCTAGCTACTTTAGCCGTCATGTTAATTGGCGCTGTCATGTATGTTTCCGAAATAGAGAAAGACGTTGCTATTCTCCAAAGTAATCAAGCAGCAATGAAGTCCCAGATCGCAGAATACCAGGCTGATAACAAAGCTATGTTTCTAAGAATTGATCAGAAGCTTGATCAAATGATAAATATTATTCACACATATAAGGAGTAACAATGAAAGAACAAATCGAAAAACTAATGAAGAATAAATCTGTAATGATCTTCGGTGCGATTGTTATCGTTGGCATTATAGTAAATTATATCGGCTGATGTTTGGTATTCCAATGGAGGTCGTCACTATGCTGGGCAGTACAGTAGGTGGTGCTGTTATGCGTATCTGGTCCCAATCTAATGCTGATAAAGCAGAGCAATGGAAGATGGCCCTGGAAGCTGGCAGAGAGAATGAATTATCAAAGTCCGCAGCTAGAGAGTGGAACACACCTCACGCTAACTGGACTCGTAAATTCCTGGTAGTTTCGTTTATGGTAATGGCTATGTTTATTATTGTAGCGCCACTGCTAGGCCAGAGCACCCAGGTCCCAGTGATCTCAACTGAAGGCTTTAAATTGCTTTTCTTGGACTTTACAAAAGATATTACAACTTGGGTGGAACTTGAGGGTGTCGTTACTCCAGAGTGGTTAAGTCACGCAATTATGGCAGTTGTCGGTTTATATTTTGGAAGCAGCATAACCTCTCGCAGATAATGGAACATCTCCTGGAGTTTTGTAATTCCGAATCTCAGCGAACTAAACTAAAGCTTTACAAAGAGCTTGGATCCGTTAAGAAGGTAGCTTCTGTTTTAGGGATTGCACATCAAAATGTTAGCGCAACATTAAGAATACTCAGAAAGAGAGCTGCTAAACAAGGTATTGCTCCAGAAGCTGATATGAGTCACCTGGCTGCCCAGGGTTTTAATGTTAAAGGGGTATCTACTTTATATGGTGATGAAGGCCAAGTTAAAGTCCAATGGGTTAAGACTCAACAAGATGCTGCAGATCCAGAAGAGATCGCCAGGGTGTTTAATGAAATGTTATCAGACTTTTCAGCTGCGCCAGTGTCACCTCCAAAAGAAGTTGATACAGATCTACTTGCAGTTTATCCAATGGGGGATCCTCATATTGGAATGCTTGCCCACAGAGAGGAAAGTGGTGAGGACTTTGATCTGAAGATAGCAACCAGGGACCTACAGAAAGCTACCAAAATGTTGGTGGAAAGATCACCTTCTACTGATGAATGCCTGGTGCTGCAGCTTGGAGATTTCTATCATTCTGATAACCCTCAAAACAGAACTGAACGTGGTGGCAACGCACTCGACGTTGATGGAAGATGGCACAAGGTTTTAAAGGTTGGTATTAACTTAATGATCGAGCTTGTTATGTCAGCACTAGCTAAACACAAGCATGTCACAGTTAAGAACATTTGTGGAAATCATGATTCTAATTCTAGTTTATTCCTGGGTATAGCAATCGAGTCTTACTTCAGAAATGAACCCAGGGTAACAGTTGATACTTCTCCATCTAAGTATTGGTACTATGAGTTTGGAAAAATACTAATTGGATCTACTCATGGGGACACAGCTAAACCAGAAAAGCTCCCAGGCATTATGGCTGCAGATAAACCGAAGGAATGGGGCCGAGCTGATTTTAGATATTGGTACACTGGCCACATCCATAACAAACAAGCTATGGAATTTCCTGGTGTATTGTGGGAGTCATTCAGAACTTTAGCTGGAAAGGATGCCTGGCATAGTGCCATGGGTTATAGATCGGCTCGCGACATGAGCTGCATAATCCATCACAAAGACTTTGGCGAGATCGGAAGGAACACAGCTTCTTTAAAACTTATAAGATCTCAGTAACCCAATCTAAAGATCTCTCAATATAACCAGCTTTGTTTATTATATCTCCTGGGGTTCCATACAGCTCTGACTGCTCATTGGCCCAACCGCCTATTTCTTTTCTAATATCTTTCGGACATTCAACAGATCTTAACCTAGTAGTTAGAGTATGACGAAATGAATGTGAGGTTGGAGAATTTGGTCCTAAAATTTTATGCAGCCTTTTATTAACAGCAGCGTTTGCACTATCTTTTCCTCGTAATGTTTTTAAATACCGGGGGAAGATCCACTCTTGTGAAAGATCCAGGCATTGAGCTGTAGCCAGGGAAGATCCAACCAAGGGAATAATCCTTTGAGAGCTTCTATTCTTTAGCCTACGCATGGGATTCTTATGTAAGATTACATGAGGTATTGTTCCTAATTTTATATCCTCAGAAGTTAATCCTACAGCCTCGGAAGATCTCATTCCAGTGTCAATTAATAAGCCGATGATCTGCTCAACTTTATTATTAGATCCAGCAACAATATCTCTTACGAAAGTTAGCTGATCAGAAGTAAAATCATCTCGATCCTCACTATCTAAACCTAAGTTGGGTATGTTAAGTTTCCGAAATCGGAGGAAGTGATCTATTTCATGTTCTTCATAAACCAAATTAAAGACTGCTGAAATTAAATTCAGCTCTTTACGGACAGTGGAAGTTTTAACATCTTGGCAGCGAGCTCTTATAAAACTATTGATCTCTAGCTTTGAATAACTATGTGGAGGATGATCACCTAAATGTTCAGTTAAATATCCAATATCTCTAACTGTATCTGTATAAGCTTTGCTTTCTTTATCTAGGCCTTTAAGGATTCTATACGGCTCTAAAAAGTCTGAAGCCACTTCCAATTCTTTTTCTTTCTTTTTAAATGGATCTATTCCTTTGGCTATATCTTTTTTATATCCTCTTACTAATTCTCTTGCTTCATCTAATGTGATTTCTGGATATTTACCCATGCGTTTAGATGTTTTCTTAAATCTGAATCTCCAAGACTTACTTCCTCCTTGGTGAAGCGGGGCAGTTCTTAAATATAACCCATTATAATCTGCTTTAAATTTCTCCTTATCACCAGGCTTAATTGATTTAATTGTACGATCAGATAGCATAATTTATTGAGTAGCACAGTCAGTAGCACAGTTTACACCAATATATAATGATTCACTTGATATATTTTAAGAGATAACGAGAGTATCAATTTGTCCTATAAGCGGCTTACAGGCAACAAAAAAGCAGCCATTAAGACTGCTTGATGTATTTTTTCTGGTGCCGTCGGACGGCATCCTCTAAATTGTCGTTATACCTTATGGGAAAGGGGTTTAGAATTATTCAATATCACGAGTAGCACAGTTAATAGCACAGATTGATCTAATTTGGAGTAGCTACACACTCATCTAAATACTCTACCATTTCACTATAAATCCAACGCTGACTTCCAGCAACTGTTCGAGATGGAGGGATTATACCATTTTTCTGTAATCTATAAATAGAAGGGACAGATAGATCTAACATTTTTGCTACCTGTTGAACTCTTAAAAATTTATGTTTATAGGGTTCCATTTAACACTCCGGTTTGATTTGCTTATGATCCGAGATCTCACCAGAGCAAACCTTCTGAATGTAGAACTCATGTTCAAATATTGCGTCCTGGTAATCCATTTCACCAGCGATAGCCAGGATAGCAATAAAGTAAATGCCAATTGCGACACGTTTAAAAAGGATCATCATCTGGCGGTGTTATTTGTGGTGGTGTTATTTTTGGCGCAGCTTGCCTTGGCTCATCCTTAAACATTGAAATAGATATTCCAGTTTTTCCAAGATCTGTTTCTATTCCAGCTGGATTAAATGTTTTGTCCAATATCATGTAAGGACCATAGTCACCTTTAAGAACAACTCCTACAGCAAGATAGTTTTGTTTCTCCTCTCCATCCTTCATGTATGTGCCATTTTTTACTTTCAAGTTATATAATTTTTCTGCCATCTTATTCTCCTGTGTAATTAATTAATTTATATAGCGCATGCCAACCTTTGTTACCCTCAACATCTGTATGAGGTTCTTCAACAGTTTTAATATCGAACCCATCTTTATGTTTTAGATCAGCAATTCGTTGAGTTAGTGAAGTTCCTGGTGGAAAATCAAAAGCGGTAACACCGCCATTCGGCCAGGCTTCAACTAGCTTTTTTAATATTCTTGTCTTTAGGGACATCTTGATCTCCTTTATTGATTAGTTTTTGCTTCATTGCTTCAGCACCTTTTACTTCTTGATCTATAACTACAACATTTTCAGCATGATCACCACGCTCAAACTCATCTTGATCTTCAATACCACTAAATGAGAATGCGATTCTGGCTGCTTGGATCATTGCTTTGTGTCGCAGCATCCTTGCCGGCCATTGTTTCCAAACTTGATTGTTTCTCATACACTCTTTCATGTATTCAGTAACTTCAATCGAATGATCTCGATCCTTCCTAAACATCTGAACAGTAATCGAAATAAGATTTCCATCTTTATCTAAGTTATCAGTGGTTTTCATTCCATTGTAATTTGGGTGTCTATTAATAAGCTTCATCCAACCATCAATTGAAACGATCGGACGAATACCACCCTGGGAAGGAAACGCAAAGATCTCCCTGGTAAGAGGATTTAAGTCGTGTTCTTTAGCGACTATAAGAAAGGCTGCAAATTGTCCATCACTTATATTAGGTGGGACTGCAGTTTCTTTAAGCGCTTTAATAAATGGTGCTGGTTCCATATCGAACTTAGCTGCCATCACTTTTGTTAAGCTTTTATCTCCCATATATTTCTCCTATGTTTTTAAACGAAAGGTGCGGCTCGAAGATTCTTTGGAATAATGCTCATAATATCCATCCTCTTTGAGCCGCTTGGTGTCAACGCTAACCCTGGAGCTCTCCTTCCAGGTCGCGAGGAGTTGGCCTTTATCATCTTCTAAGAATGAATGATCAGCCATCTCTTTTTGGATCTCAAGTTGAGTATCAGCTTCAAGCTTTTTGAGATCTTTAATTTTTGTTTTAATGCCGCTTAACCTAGAACACTTCTTTGTGATTCCATTGGTGGAGATCAAAGTGTCACCATTGTCATGTGGCCATTTGTTTTTAATATCTGCAGCATTAATTGGATCTGGTTGAATCCCAGCGAGTACATACTCATGCCAAAATTTAACTTCGGCATTAACCAGGTGATCTATAATTTCTTGATCTCTTGGTATGTGATAGATCCTAAAGTCATTGCCATTGATCAGAACTGCTACATCTGCAAACTCAGTATCAGTCACTGCCATGTAATGGTAAACCTGGGCCAGATAATATTCTGGTATGTCAGTAGATCCTAAATCTCCCCAATCTGGAGAGTAACCAGAAGTCTTAACTTCTAGGATTCCATTCTTTCCAACGATCTCACGATCTAGGTTAGCAAGAATAAAATCATGGTCCTTATGTTTGAGGATCCTATTGTTGCGACGGACCTTATTACCAGTTCGCTTCTCATATTCAGTAGCAACTATAGCTTCCATGGTACGGCCCCAATACATCCTTTCGCTATCTGGTGTATCTTCTGCGCTACCAATCTTATCTAGGTAAACATCCAGGGGGGACTTCCATTTACTTAATCCAAGGATCGCACCAGCGTCCGATCCGCCTATTCCATGGCGCCTGGCTTCAAGCCATTGGTCATGTGTCATATCTTTTGTGTTAGTAGTTTTATTCATATTGGCTCCTATTATATGCTATTTTTAGTATCAAATGATATTATATGTATCATCTTGACGGAAAAAAAAGGTTAAAGCTCTTCGCTTGAGCCAGAACCAGTTTACGTTCAGCTAACCAGCGTTCTCCCTGTTCAACTGCTTCAGATCTGGACATTCCTTTAGTAACTAGATCACGAGTTAAGTGCCAAATGTCTTTTGGAAAATGAGCGCACTCGTCTTGAAAATCTGTATAAGCATCTTTCTCTTCAATGAGATCCATTTTTAACCTCCGGTAGTTGTTCAATTAAATGATTAAATCTTAGATTCTCGATCCTTACTTGATCTAATGTTTCATACAGATTCTTGATCTGCTCATCATCTTGATCACCTCGAGATTCTGAGATCGCTCTTATATGCGATTCTAAATTATGCAGCAGCACATTGATCTGAGAAACTTTGAATCTCAATACACTGTAGGTTTCTGCACTTTGATCTACTATTTTCATTTCACCTCCCAGTGTAATTTCAAAATTTTATCTGCAAGATTAAATTCAGATTTATATCTAAAATAAAAAAGATCTTTTTCTCTTTTATTGCTAGCTACTGTTAATTGCTTATAATTTTCCTTTTGTAAATTTGCCAAATTGATTTCAGCTTCACTTCGCTCATGCAATAAAACTTTATAGATCTTATCAAGAAGTTCCATGTTTGCTGCAGCCGAGTCAAAAGACTCTGCCAATTGTTGAAAATATCTAACTTTTTTTCTTTCATAAGTAGTCATTTCTCCTCCTTTTTCCAATACAAAATACTCTTGCCAATTACTTTTGATTTGAAGTTTTTATTAAATAAACACGCAAACCAAAACATTTCAAGAGCATCAAAACTATGAAATGTTTTTTTATAAACAATCTCATTGTGATCTGTTGATCCAAGAACACTGTCATAGTAATAATTAGGAATACTTGAATGCTCCCCATACTCAACCCATTTTTCAAAACCTTTAATCATATAACCTCCCTCGCTTCTTTTAAATGAGATCTTCTTTCCACAATCTTAAAACCTAGATCTTCGATTATGTCCAGAACTCTTGGTGTTAATGTTTTTGATTCAGCGATCATTGCAAACAATGAAGCTTCCTCACTCACTGGGTAAACCAAAGGCTTCCCATAAACATCTTTTACTTCAACGACTATTTCCATTTACTCCTCCTAGTTGACAATATAATGCCCCTGGCTAATGCCAGGAGCTCCTCCCTACTCACGCTCCCTCCCCGACTAAATCGTTTTTGATTAAGCAGCCGTTATAAACAGAATTGATCGCATTAAGTATTCGCTCCTCATTCCGATCTTTTTCTTCTAATCGCTTGGCTTTTTCCTCTGCGCTTTCCATAGTGACATTACTAAAACTCACAGTAACGTCTTTCATAACACGATTAATCGCTTTGGCTTCACAAAGTTTTTTCCTTTGATTAGTATTCAGTTTTTCAACATCAATCCTTTTCTCAAACTTGTAAACAGCTTTAGAGTTATACTTACCTAATCCAGTAGTTTTCACATGGCCATCATCATTAATGTAAAGCAACTCAATAGATTCATAAGTAGACTTTTTAACTTTGCACCATTTATCAGTTTTAGGATTTAAAGTTTGAAAACAAAGTCGATCTCCGCGCTTGGTAGTTTCAATCCAATACCTTCTTTTAGTTTTGAATTTGAAACCCCAGGGATAGTTATCGACTTCAATAGCATTATCGAAACTATCTTTGTTATAAATAATATTCATTACACCTCCTCCGGGTTAGCTGGAAAAACCAGCGATTTATAAAACGCTTTATCAATTTTGACACCACGATTATCTCGAAGCTCTATGAGCACTTCCATCGGAAGCTCGAATGTTCCGTCATAGTCAACCAGCGCACCATCCTCAAACCACAAGCCACCGCCAATTTCCTCGCCATACTCATTGTGTTCAAAATATCCATAAGAACCTAGAAGATTTATTCCAACCTCAAAGTTCTTAGTTTCTGTAATTTTGTAACTTTCTTTCAGTGGGTTCATACTTCCTCCTTAATTCCAAGCAAACAAAGTGCCACTATCGTATGGCTCCGCAAACCAACCAGCATCATCTAAGATCTCAGCCAGTTTGGGATGAACCCCATCTGACATACTGGCCCAGGCATCATAAATAAGCTCATCGTCCGGGCCATAATCCTCACTACCCCGAAACCAGATCCCATCCATACAGCTCTCATCCCATTCAATCCCTGGTGTAGCTTTCGCTTCCGGGATCTCCCTGTTGATCTTTTTAATTAAAGCATTTATTTTCATACCACCTCCTTGTGAATTGCATTTCGTAAATGATCTAAATCTCGAAACCCTATTCGACCATTCATTAAAACTTTTTCATAATCTTCGAGCATATCTAAACATTCCTCCTCGACATCATAAAAAACCAACCACTCCTCACTTTCTAAATATTCATAATTCCAAGCAAGCCAGTGATTATCTAAAGATCTCATAGCAGATTTAGATTTAGACTTAGGACAATTGATTTCAACAGTAACACTGTTATCTTTAATATTCATTACACCACCTCCTTGTTTAAATATTCCAGATCAGTCCCAATTCGTCGGACATAACTTTTAATGTAAAGCAGCGCATCTTCAGCATCCACCAATTTTTTATAATGCAACCTCAGTGTATTGCCATTTCGTGGATAATCAGCCAGTTCCATATCAGATTTCAGTCCATGCCAGGCAAGATAGCTTTCCAAATCCTTGGTATAAGTTGGATGGTACCCATCAGCGCCACCCATTACAGCGACCTCTTTCATTGAAGTCAGATCATTTGGAATCTTTATTGAATAATCACATTTAGTTGTCTTAGCATAAACACCCTTAACAACTTCAAGTGGTGTATCCATAACATGATCATACGCACTTGACCATGCTTCGATATTTTCTAAAGTTTTCATAACTCCTCCTCTGGTAAAGCACAACGTGGAACAAAGTTATTCATGACTTTCAGCTTGTAACGATCAATGTTGTTTGCGATCCCTCGCATATCATGAACAAAATCAGCTGATTCGCAATAAAGCAGCTTCTTAAAGTCAAGACCAATATCAACATGGGCAGTATCAAGATCGCAGCGCCAAGATGTCCCGGCATCATTATAAAAACCAGGCAACTCAATGTCGCATCTCCAAGCTACCGCATTAAACAAACCTCTTTCTGGAAAATCTCTCATTACCCTACCCCCGCTAGTTTGAATCGAGCCATAGTGACTTCCATATTGCATTCACTGCAACATTCATCATCTTCTCGATCTGATAATGGCCAAGGGTTATTACCCCAGCCTTCAAAGAAATTGCCACACAAGCAGCATGACCAGTAGTCATGGCCTTTATGAGTAACTCGCTTAGTTTCCTTAACTCTCATTTTTTCTCCCTTTCTTATTAAATCAACTACATTATAGAATACGTATTGTATCCTTGTCAAGCATTAATTACACACAGTAGCTAAAGAAAGATAAGAAATGTAGGCCTAGAGCGGCCTACAGAGATAAAAATAAATTTAAATTAGATGGATAAAGACGTTATCCATGGAAGGTTTAGTGGAAGAAATGGCCATAAATCAGATCATGATGTATGAAATACATTGCAATACAGAATAACGAAATTCTGATCCCCCATTTTGTAACTTTTGAAAACCCTGTTTCCAAGATCATTTTGCGAGCTAGTTTCTTGATTAATAATCTTCGCTGCTCAAGACTATCTAAAGTGTTGCCACTTATATCTCTTATATTGACGTTCATGCTATTATCCTTTTTTATAGTGAGTAATATAGTATTAGTAAATCTCACTTCGAGCAACTACTTTAAGGTGGGCAGTAGTAGCCGGGTTAACCCTCGCTTTTACGAATCTTGGGTGTCCTGTTCGTGCTACATTATTTTGTGAGGCTCTGGGAATTTACCTTATTTAACTTCCCTCTTAGCAAAACCTCATTTTATTACAGGTCATTATAACCCTATTACAATATGTGAATACGTTTATTATCTTTATGACGAAACT
>Ga0315328_10001470_pt1 | contig 10881 bp, 7 predicted proteins | sample M120032315metaG_FD_203462 | JGI IMG/M metagenome (GOLD analysis project Ga0315328, IMG submission 203462) | Ammonia-oxidizing marine archaeal communities from Monterey Bay, California, United States - M1 200m 32315 | ecosystem: Environmental > Aquatic > Marine > Intertidal zone | place: USA... | reverse complement strand
TCGTCGCCCTCGGCCCACGGAGCCCCGATCGACGCTGCATGGATGCGGGCCTCCCGCTCGGCGACGATCCGACCCGCCCCGAGGTCGAGCGGGCGCAGGGCACGCATCACGTTGATGACGTAGTCGTCGCGCAGGCGCTCGAGCTCGTCGATCGGTCGCCCACCGGCCTGTTCGAGACAGCCGTCGGCCATCGACTCGACCAGGTCGTCGGTGAGCTCGGGGGCGACCAACCTCGTCCACGGCAGCTTCAGCGCCGGGCCGAACTGGTGGAGCATGTGCCGCATGCCCTGTTCGCCGCCGGCCAGGTGGAAGGTGAGGTTGGTGCCCATACCGGCCCAACGCAGTCCTGGCCCGTAGGTGATGGCATCGTCCAGTTCGGCCGTCGTGGCGACGCCGTCGTTGACGAGGTGGAGGACCTCACGCCAGAGCGCCTCCTGGAGCCGGTCGGACAGGTAACCCTCGATCTCGGTGCGCACGAGGAGCGGATACATCACGAGGTCGTCGTAGTGGGCCCTGGCCGCCTCCACCACTTCCGCGGAGGTCTGCTCGCCGGCGACGATCTCGACCAGGGGCAACAGGTGGACGGGGTTGAAGGGGTGGCCGATCAGGACACGTTCGGGATGCTCACAGCCCTCCTGGAGGCGGGTCGGAAGCAGGCCGGACGAACTCGAGGCGATGACGACCGAGGGATCCGCATGGGCGGCCAGCACCTGAAGGAGGGGACGCTTGACGCCCTCGTCCTCGGGAGCGCTCTCCTGAATCCAGTCGACGCGCTCGGCCAACTCCTCGGCGGTCGCCGCGAAGTCGAGGCGGCACCGGTCGGCACCGGGGAACAGTCCGAGTCGTGTCGCAGAGGGCCACGCCCGCTCGACCGCCGCACGCAGGCGCTCCTCGGCTCCCGGGGCAGGGTCCCAGGCCACGACGTCGTGCCCGCGGGCCAGCGACCGGACCGCCCATCCGGCGCCGATCACACCGGTTCCCACAACCCCGATGGTGCGCCTCACGTCGGTCATACCTGTCATGCCCTCCTCATTCTGGCGCTGTCGAACTGGGTGTGCGGGCGGTTCAACCCAGGTCGAGGGTCTTGCGGGCGTCGGCCGGCGTCTGGACCGAAGCGCCCATCAACTCGACGATCCTCACTGCCTTCTCCACCAACTGGGCGTTGGTGGCCAGGACGCCCCGTTCCAGGTAGAGGTTGTCCTCGAGGCCGACCCGCACGTGTCCACCGAGCATCACCGACTGGGAGACCATCGGCATCTGCATCGCCCCGAGGCCGAACGAGGTGAATTCGGCCTCGTCGGGTAGCCGGTTCACCATGGCCAACAGGAGGCCGATGTCGAGCGGTGTGCCATAGGGGATCGAGAGGCAGAGTTGGAACCAGTACGGGGCATCGATCAGCCCTTCGCCAATCATCGTCTCGGCGAACCAGAGGTTCCCGGTATCGAAGATCTCGAGCTCCGGACGCACGCCGAGCTCCCGGACCCGCTGGGCCATGATGCGGAGCATGTCGGGGGTCGAGACGTAGACCTCGTTGTGGTTGCCGAAGTTGAGCGACCCGCAGTCCATCGAGCAGATGTCCGGTCGGATCGCCTCGACGTGCGCCAGCCGCTCGATGCCACCCACCACGTCGGTGCCCTCCTGCCAGGCCATCGGATCGTCGTCGGGGCCGACCACGAGGTCGCCACCCATGCCGGCGGTCAGATTGACGACCACCTCGTCGTCCTGCTCGCGGATGCGCTCCACCACCTCCTGGTAGTGGGCGACGGTCCGTGTGCCCTTGCCCGTCTCGAGATCACGGACGTGGCAGTGCACGATCGTTGCGCCTGCCTTGGCGGCGTCGAGCGCCGACTCGGCGATCTGCTTCGGCGTCACCGGCACGTGCTCGCTGCGGCCGGCCGTGTCACCGGAGCCGGTCACGGCACAGCTGATGATGACGTTCCGGTTCATCCCACGCACGGTCATCGAGGGCCCCCTGTGCTGTCTGGTCCCGGCCAACGGCCGTCGCCACCGGTCTCTCCATTGCCAGTACCGGGCCACATGCGTAGGCTTCGATACCGGTCCGTAAAGGCTACCCCGGTGCCCGCATTCGAGATGCCGGTGCCGACGTGCCAAAGGAGCAGAACATGAAGGTCCTCTTTGCCGATTCCCTGCCCGACGAATACGCCGACCAGTTACGCGCCAGGGGTGACGAGTGCGAGGTCCGCGGCGACCTGACCGCCGACGACCTTCCCGGTGCGATCGAGGGGGTCGACGTCCTCGTCGTCCGCAGTACCAGGGTCACGGCCGACACCATCGCCAACTCCGACCGCCTCGGCCTGATCGTCCGATCGGGAGCGGGCACCAACACCATCGACTGCGAGGCCGCTGCCAACGCCGGCATCTATGTCTGCAACGTGCCCGGCACGAACTCGTTGGCCGTCGCCGAACTCACGATGGGCCTGCTCCTCGCCATCGACCGGCACATCGCCGACGCAACCGCCGACCTCCGCCGCGGCACCTGGAACAAGGTGGCCTACAGCAGGTCCGACGGCGTCTTCGGCAAGACCCTCGGCATCATCGGCGTAGGCGAGATCGGCATGGCGGTCGCCGAGCGTGCCCGCGGGTTCGGCCTCACCGTCAGTGCAGAGCGCAAGCCGGGCCGCAAGCCGGAGACCGAGGCCCGCATCCGGGCGGCCGGCGTCAAACTCGTCGACGGCCTCGACGAACTGGTCCGCGGGTCCGACATCATCTCGGTCCACGTGCCCGGCAATGCCTCCACGGCCGGCCTGGTCGACGCCGACTTCCTTGACAAGATGAAGCCGGGCGCCATCCTGATCAACACCAGCCGCGGCGAGTTGGTCGACGAAGCCGCCCTGATCGAGGCCATGGACTCCAAGGGCATCCGCGCCGGCCTCGACGTCTTCTGCGACGAGCCAGATGGCGGTACCGGCGAGTTCGCCTCGGCGCTCGCCCGGCACCCCAACGTGGTCGGCACCCACCACATCGGCGCATCCACGAAACAGGCGCAGGACGCCACGGCTTCCGGCTCGATCGACGTCATCGAGGCCTACCGGGCAGGCGACCTGCTGAACTGCATCAACGTCTCCCCCACGCGCACCGGCACCGCCACGATCATCATCAGGCACTTCGACCGGGTCGGCGTACTCGCCAGCGCCCTCGAGGTCCTGCGAGCCGCCGCCATCAACGTGCAGACGATGGAGAACCGGGTCTTCCAGGGCTCCAACGCCGCCATCGGCATCATCGACGTCAGCGGCGACGTCACGAAAGAACTCGTCCGGGACCTCGCTGCGCTCGATCACGTCATCCAGGTACAGGCCTCGGACCGCGACGCATGAGCGACCAGGATGTCCTCCGCCCCTTTCCGGGGATGGTGGTCGCTCCTGAATGGGTCGACCGGGTCATCTCCGGCCCCTACGACGCCTACACCCCGGAGCAGCGGGTGGCCATGGCCGCCGAGAACCCGTACAGCTTCCTGCACGTCACCCGCTCGCAGGAGGACCTCCCACCGGAGCAGCGCGATGACATCGACGGGCTGATCGGCTACTGCGCCGATTCGATGCACCGTCTCTACGATGCCGGGGTCTACCGGTGCCACGACGAACCCGTGCTGTTCCTGTACCGCATGGGGATCGACACCCCGGACGGCCGCCACGTCCAGACGGGGATCATGGGTCTCGTGCCGGTCACCGAGGACGGCGACCGGCGGATCCTGCGGCACGAGGCGGTACGGCCCGGCCGGACCGACCTGTTGGCCCGCCACCTGCTCACGGTCGGTGCCTCGTCGAGCCCCATCTCGCTCACCTTTCGCTCGGACGACGGCCTCGAGGCGGTCATCGCCCACTGCTGTGAACAGCAGCCGGTGCTCGACTCGCGCCACGAGGGCGTCGACCAGACGGTCTGGGCGGTCGGCGGCGATGACGCCGCCTCACTCATCGTCGCATTCGGGCGGCGCACCCTCTACGTGACCGACGGCCACCATCGCCTGGCGGCGGCCATCGATGCCCGGTCCCGAGTCCCCGACCGGCCCGACGACGGTCCCCTCGAATGGATACAGGCGGTGCTGTTCGCCGACGAGCAGTTGCTCGTCCTCCCGTTCCACCGGCGAGTCGGCGATCGGGCCGGCCGGAACGCCGACGAACTGGTCGATGCACTCGGCGCCAGCGGCACCCTCACGCCGGCTGGTGGCGCCGAAGCCGCACGGCCCCGGGCGCCGGGCACGGTCGGCGTCTACCTGGCCGGCGACTGGTACACCCTCGAACTGCCCGCAGCAGTGGGCGAACGTGCCGTGGACGCCCTCGACGTGTCAAGGCTCCAGGACGGAGTCCTGGGTCCCGTCTTCGGCGTCATCGACCCCGGCGAGGACCCGATGATCGACTACGTGCCCGACCCCGTCGGCGTCGAAATCCTGGTCGAACGCTGTGACGAGGACGGCCGCATCGGCTTCGTGCTGCACCACACGTCGGTCACCGAACTGATGGACGTCGCCGACGACGGTGACCTCATGCCGCCCAAGTCCTCCTACTTCGAGCCCAAGCCCCGCTCCGGGTTGTTCGTCCGTCGACTCGACCGCGAATCGGACACCGTGGAGGCGCCCCGGTCGTGACCGGACACGTCCACCTGCGGACCGACTCCTATTCGTCCGGCGACAGGGTGGGTCCGTGACCCCGTCGGGTGTTCGACGGGCGCTCCTCCAGTACCCCCTCGATGGCGAACGCCAGTGGGTGGCGTTCGACGCTCCCGTCGACACGATCGTCGCCGAGGAGTTGCGCGACGTCCCCGATGCCATGCGGGCCGCCGAGCAGGCTGCCGCCTCCGGGCGCTGGGTCGTCGGCATGGTCTCGTACGACGCCGGTCCGGCCTTCGACAAGGCGATCCGAGCCGCCCGGGTCCGCCGGGTGCCGTTGGTCTCCTTCGGCGTCTTCGATGCTCCGCTGCCGACGACCAGGCCCGCCGCCAGCGGCGGCTACCACGTCGGCCCCTGGATGCCGAATCGCTCGCATCCCGCCTACCTGACCTCGATCCGGACCATCCGGGAGCTGATCGCCGCCGGCGAGACCTACCAGGTGAACTACACGATCCGGTTGCGCTCGCCGTTCAGCGGCGACCCGCTCGGCCTGTTCGCCGACCTGGTCCGGGCACAGCGGGCGGACCACGCTGCCTACCTCGACCTCGGCGACCGGGCCGTGTGCTCCGCCTCACCCGAGTTGTTCGTCCAGCGCAGCGGCCGTCGATTCGTCTCGAAGCCGATGAAGGGAACGATCGGGCGCCATCCGGACCCCGAATGGGACGCCCTTGCCGCCCTGCACCTGTCCCGCTCCGAGAAGGACCTGGCCGAGAACACGATGATCGTGGACATGGTCCGCAACGACCTGAGCCGCATCGCCGATTCAGGCTCGGTGAAGGTGCCCGCCCTCTACACGGTCGAGACCTATCCGACGGTCCACACCATGACCTCCACCGTCGTCGCCAACTCGGATGCCGGCCTCTGTGAGGTCTTCGACGCCCTCTTCCCGGGTGCCTCGATCACGGGGGCGCCCAAGGTCCGCACGTCCGAGATCATCGAGGCGCTCGAGGGCGACGGCCGTGGCATCTACACCGGGGCCATCGGCATCGTGGCGCCCGATGGCTCCATGGAGTTCAACATCGCCATCCGGACGGTCTGGGTGGACCGGGAGCGGGGGCAGGCCGAGTACGGCGTCGGCGGCGGCATCGTCTGGGACTCCGACCCGCACGAGGAATGGCGGGAGGTGGAGCACAAGAGCCGCGTCCTCGGCCGTGCCCGTTCCGACTTCCGCCTGCTCGAGACCATGGCCTGGACGCCCGAGGGCGGTGTCTCCCTCCGTGGACGCCATCTCGCACGGCTGAAGTCGTCTGCCGACCACTTCGACATCGACATCGACCTCCCGATGATCGACGCCCTGTTCGACGGTGTCGATGCGGACGGACCCCGTCGGCTGCGTCTGCTCGTTGCGCCTGATGGCAGCGCCGAACTCCAGGTCCTCGAACACCGGATCCATGGCGACACCCCCTGGGCGGTGCCGCTCGACCTCGAGCCCGTGCCGAGCGAGCACGAGTTCCTGTTCCACAAGACGACCGTGCGCGAGGTCTACGACAACGCCCGGCACCGCTTCCCGGATGCCCCCGACGTCCTGCTCTGGAACGAGCGTGGCGAACTCACCGAGACCACCACGGGCAACCTGGTCGTCGAACTCGACGGCGAGCTGGTGACGCCACCCGTCTTGTGCGGCCTGCTGCCCGGAACGCAGCGAGCGGAGCTGCTGGACACCGGGGAGGTCGTGGAGCGCGTCGTCCGCCGCGAAGACCTCGCTCGTGTCGACGCCGCATGGATGGTCAACTCTGTGCGCGGCTGGGTGCCGATCGAGGTCGATTCGGCGGCCAGGCCCGCCGGGGTCAGTTCCTCCGACGCCTGACCTCCTCGGTGATCGCCGGGATCACCTTGTGCAGGTCGCCGATCACGGCCCAGTCGGCGCGGATGACGATGTTGGCCTCGCGGTCCGTGTTGATGGCCAGGATGTGCTTGGACGCCATGGCGCCCACCCAGTGCTGGATGGCGCCCGAGATGCCGCTGGCGATGTAGACCTGCGGCGCTATCCGGGTGCCGGTCTGGCCGACCTGGTCGGAGTGGGGACGCCATCCGTTGTTGGTGACCGCACGCGAGCAACCGACGACACCTCCGAGCTCGGCGGCCAGTTCCTCCAGCGGGGCGAACGCCTCGGCGGAACCCACGCCGCGTCCGCCGCCCACCACCACGGGGGCGGTCGCAAGCGTGATGCCCCTGGAGAGCACGACCCGGTCGGTCACGACCGTCCGGGCGAGCGAGGCATCAAGGTCCGGGGAGAAGGCGGTGACGGTTCCGGCGGCAGGTTCCGACGCCGGAGCAGCCTCGACGGCATGGTGTGCCACGGAAACGATCTTGTGGCCCGCCGCCAGCGTGACATCCTCCAGGAGGGAACCCCCCCACTGGACCCGGGTCATCGACCAGGTGTCGTCCGAGGGATCGACCTCGCGGCAGTTGGCGACGAAGGGCTCGTCGAGGCGTGCCGCCACCTGGGCGAGGACCTCGTTGCCACGGTCGGTGCCGCAGGCGGTGACGATCGACGCCCCGGACGAGGCAACCAGTTGGGCAAGCGTCTCACCCCACGCCTCGGGCCCGAAGTCCGTAAGGACCTCGTGGGACGCCAGGTGGACGACCGTTGCGCCGTAGGCGGCCAACTGACCGGCGGCCTCTTCGGCACCCTTGCCGATCACCACGGCCTCGCAGGAGACACCGGCACGTGTCGCCAGGTCACGTCCGAAGGTGAGGGCCTCGAGCGATGCGTCGACGAGCGTGCCACGGTCATGGTCGCAGAGGACGAGCATCGTCATGCCAGTACCCCCAGTTCCTCGAGCACGTCGACCACGGCGGCTGCCGCCTCCGGGCCTTCGCCGAGGATGACGGTCTCGCTGACCTGTTCCACCGGACGGTGGAGCCGCAGCCGTTCCTGGCCACCCGCCTCCGTCGGCTGTTCGACGGTTGCCAGTGCCGCCTTCTTCGAGGCCAGTCGCCCCTTCATGGTCGGGTACCGGGGCAGGTTGATGCCCTCCTTGACGCCGAGCACGGCGGGTGTCGGGACCTCGTAGACCTCGAAGCCGCCATCGATCTCGCGGCGGGCGGTGACCGATCCGTCGCCGACGTCGATGCCCTTGATGCCGTTGACGATGGGGCGACCGAGTGCATGCGCCACGCGGACCCCGACCTGGAAGCCTCCAGCGTCGGCGGACTCGTTCCCGAAGAGCAGCAGGTCGAAGGCGCCCTCGGCGGCCTCGATCCCGCGGATGGTGGCCGTTAGGGCGGCTGCCGTCCGCTGCGGGTCCCAGTCGACCTCCTCGATCGGAACCAGCACCAGATTGTGGGCGCCGACGCTGGCCGCATAGCGGAGCTGTTCCTCGGCCTCGGCGGGTCCGAGGGTCAGCACGGTGACCTCGCCTCCGTGTGCCTCGACGATCTGGACGGCCTCCTCGACGGCGCATTCCTCGTGCGGGCTCGTGGTGAACCCGAGGTGGGCGGTGTCGACGGCCAGGCCGTCGCCGGCAATGTTGATCTTGGCGCCCGGTGCGGGCACACGCTTCACGCAAACGAGGATTCTCATGTGGGGATTCCCTGGTTCGGGTTCACGGGGAACCGACCCGGTTCAACCCTTCATCCGCGAGTCATCCGGGTCGAAGACGGCACCGGTCGAGGCGACCTTCACCGGGTAGAACTCGTTCATGTACATCACCTGGAGTTCCGTACCCGGGGTGGTCAGCTCGAGGGGCAGGTGCGACATGAGCAGGAACCTGTCGACGGAAGGGCCCGGGCCGGCCGAGGTGACCCGGCTGACGCGTCCATGCGAGTCGACGATGCGGTCGCCGTCGAGGGTCAGGATCGGCTCGTTGCCACCCTGCATGTACCGCTGGCGGCCCCGGCCGTCGGTGTGGTCCTCGACCGTGAGGGTGCAGACGGCAATCTCGGGCTCGCCCTTCTGACGGGCCTCCAGGTAGGCCTCCCTGCCGATGAAGTCGGCAGCCTTGACCCTCGGGCGGGCAAGGCCGACCTCGAGCGGGTTGTACTCGCTCTCGAGCTCGGCGCCCATGAGCCGGTAGCCCTTCTCGAGGCGGCCCGACGAGCCGTAGACGCCGCCGCCGGTCGGACGGATGCCGAGATCGGCTCCGGCCGCCATGAGGCTGTCCCACAGCGCGGGGCCGTTGTCCCAGTCGGTGTAGACCTCCCAGCCGGTGTCACCGACATAGGAGATCCGGAACAGCGAGACGGGCACCCGCGTACCCCCGCAGTCCAGGTCGACGTCGATGATCGAGCCGTAGGGGGAACCCTCCTGGCCGAGGTTGTTGTCGGTCAACTGCCCAAGGACCGCTGGTGCGTTGGGGCCCCAGAGTCCGAGCGTGGTGACGTCCCTCGTGATGTTGCGGAACGACACCGATCCGTCGGTGGGAAGGTGGCGTCGCACCCAGAACGAATCGCGGCCGCCGTCGAAGACACCGGTGACGATCCGCACCCGGTCCTCCGCCATGCGCATCATCGTCAGGTCCGAGTGGAAGCCGCCGTCCTGGGTGAGCCACGGTGTGTAGATCGACCGGCCCACGGGCACGTCGACCTTGTTCACGGCGAGGTAGTCGGCGTACTCGACGGCACCGGGCCCCTCGAGTTCGTAGATCTGGAACGAACTCAGGTCGACGACGCCGCAGTTCTCACGCAGGTTGAGGTGCTCGCCCGTCGTGATGGGACTCCACCAGCGGTTGTCCCACTCGACCTCGCGTTCTGCGAGGCCGTAGCGCTCGGCCAGGTCGGCGTTGGATGCGAACCACTGCGGGCGTTCCCAGGTGCGGGCCTGGAAGAACATGGCGCCCAGGTCCTCCTGGCGGGAGAAGTAGGGACCCACCTCGAGGTTGCGGCGCCCCTCCCACTGCTCCTGGGGGTGGACGATCCCATAGGTCTTGTTGAAGCTCTCCTCGGCGCGCGACCAGATGTGCTCGTCGCTGCACTCGTCGGCGTAGAAGCGGGCGATGTCCGCCCCGTGGACGTCGATGACCCTCGGATAGCCGTAGGTCATCCACTCTGCGACGACCTGGGCCATGCCCGGGCCTTCCTTGACCCAGACGGCGGCGGCCGACCAGAGGTTCCGGACCTCGCGGGTCTCGCCCAGGCAGGGCATGCCGTCTGGTGTCAGTGAGAGCAGGCCGTTGATGGCGTACTTGATCTCGGCGTCGCCGAGCATGTCCATCAACTCGATGGCGGTCTCCATCTGCTCGTCGAAGTCGTCCGGGGTGAAGGGCATCTCGGTGGGTGACAGTGCCGCCTCCTCGTTCGAGGGGATCTCGTCCGGGTGGTGGAGGATCGGGCGGTGGCCGTAGGAGCCGACCTCCATCGAGCCGGCCGACTGTCGCTCGTAGCAAAGGGTGTCCATGTCGCGGACGATCGGGTAGCCGATCTCGTTGTTGGTCTCGGCGAGGATGTCCATCGGCCCGACGTCGGCCATCTGGTGGACGGTGGGCACGAGCGGAATCACGGCCCCGGCCATGTTGGCGATGCGGTTCGACCAGACACCGCAGGCGATGACGACGTACCCGGCCTCGATGGTGCCCTTGTCGGTGACGACACCGGTGACCGTCCGATCGCCGGCGTTGGGACCATCCTCGGTGAGGACGTCGAGTACCTCGGTGTTGGCGAACACCCGGCAGCCGACCATCTCGATGGCCTCCCTGCGCATGGTGGTGCCGGTCTCGAGCGAGTCGACGACCGAGACGGTCGGGCAGTAGAAGCCACCCAGGATCACGTCCTCGTTGATGAAGGGGACGAGTTCTTTCACACCGGCCGGGGTGAGCATGTGGGCCTCGATGCCCCATGCCATGGCGGAGGTCATGCGCCGGTCGAGTTCGTGCATGCGCTCCTCGGTGCGGGCCACCTCGATACCGCCGGAGTCGACCGAGAGCTCCATGTCCCGGAACTGGTTGGCGCTCTGCTCGCCGAGCAGGGCCATCTCCTTGTTGTGGTCGACGGGGAAGATGAAGTTGGAGGCGTGGCCGGTGGAGCCGCCCGGATTGGGTAGCGGGCCCTTGTCGATCAGCACCAGGTCGGTCCAGCCCAGGCGGGCGAGGTGGCCGACAATGCAGTTGCCGACGATGCCGGCACCGATCACGACGACGTTGGCGCGTTCGGGAAAGTCACTCATTCAGGTGCTCCAATTCGCAACTGCGGCCGACCCGGCGGCCGACCCGGATGAAACGTGGAGTAGGCGGTGCGACCGTAGGCGACGGTCCTCTGCAGCGCACGCGAGAGGCTATCCACGATTCGGGAATGCCAACTGCATCGCGAGAAATCTTGAC
>Ga0315328_10001468_pt1 | contig 10887 bp, 10 predicted proteins | sample M120032315metaG_FD_203462 | JGI IMG/M metagenome (GOLD analysis project Ga0315328, IMG submission 203462) | Ammonia-oxidizing marine archaeal communities from Monterey Bay, California, United States - M1 200m 32315 | ecosystem: Environmental > Aquatic > Marine > Intertidal zone | place: USA... | reverse complement strand
ACTTCAAATTTTATTATTTGAACGTTTGCTAAATTTTTAACAGTATTTTCTGCGTTATTAGTTTTTTCAAACTGAGCAATTTTATTAAAATCTGTATTAACTAGACTGGCTGTATCTGCACCAATAAATACTTGTCTACTATCCGTTGCGAAGCCAAGTTCTCCTGGACGTAAAGGTTTAGGAAGATCCTGTTTTAAACCTCTACGGTTTTGGATCCTCGAAATAATTACACTATTGTTGCTTGTGGCCATACTAATCTATCTCCTAGTTAGTAGTATTTATCACTTTCAGATATTACAAGGAGTAGTAGTCTGCTAGGCGTCCTGACCATTTGTGACAGTATTCTTCAAATTCATTGCCTTCTATAACAAAGTCTTGAAATTTGCCTTCTCTGTCGACCATAAGAATTGCTACTTTTTTAATATCACTGCCAAACATTTCATTATGTGCTAATGCGTATGCACAGCCTTGCATAAAGTAGTCATTAATCCATTCTCTTTTCTTAATCTTTTTCGAAGTTTTAAAATCTATAATTGATTCTTGTCCTTCATACATACCTATTGCATCAGATGTTCCTGCGTATAGTCCTTCTGCAAGTAATCCAACTTCTACACCATATATTTCATTTACTTTAGACAGACCTTTATCTATCATTTCCATAGTCATTGTTTTAGCAAGTTGGCTGACAACATTTGTTCCGAATGAATCCCAGTCTTCTTCTAGAATATATTTTTCTAGGCTGTTATGGACTTTTGTTCCAAGCCCTGCTGATTCGGTGCTTATACGATTTGCTTCTGCTTCTCCTACTCTTTTGCGCCATGCAATAAGAGCAGTTTTATCACTAGTGGCTGAAAGTATTGTAGTTACACTTGGCACTGGTTCTCCAGTTCCGTCTGTGTATTTTCTGCCTTCTTTAGTTTGTATTCTTTTTAAATTAGGATAATCGTATTTAGATTGAAGCATAAGGTATTATAGCACTATTTAGGTTATTTGTCAACTACTACCAACTAATATTCCACTGTAAAGTGGTATTACTACTTGGGTCTGTAACTATATTTACTCCATAACCTAAATCTTTGAAGTATTTTTTGACGTAATCTAATTGATCTTTCTTGGTTGGATCGGTTGTTACCGCGTTGTGAACATAGTAATAAACATTACTATTTGTCATTGTAGAGTTATTAACATTAGCATATAAAACACCTGCATCAATATTAGCAAATACAGAATTTTCTATAGTATTAATTTCACCATGAATAACAGTATTATTTCTAGTATCTGTTCTTGCAGTTGTAGCATTTACAAATATTCCTGGCATCTTATAACTCCGCTTTTATATCTTTCATTGCTTGATTGCCTGCCATTTTGGCGACATCAACACTTGGTTCTTCTTCTGTATCTATGTCTGCTGGTAGCTCGCCTTTTGGTTTTATTACATTTTTATCAACACTACTTGCAAATTGTCCATCGTCAACTGCTTGTATAAGATCTTCTATCTCAATTTCATAGCCTTGATCGGCAAGAATTCTTTGTAAGTCTTCTGTTTCAATTTCGTCTTTATCGGGATCGGCACTTACCTTTGCAAGTTCATTTTGGACTGCTACGATTAAGTCTTCGTAGTATCCTTCTGTGACCTTTAAGATAACCTCCCTAATGAGCATTTTACACCTCTACTGGTGCTCTGCCTAGTGGCTCATCTTCTGGGCCAGCCGCGGCTGGTTCGTTAATATCAATTTCTGGTTCTGGTAAAGGTTCTTCCATGCCCATATCACCTATACCCAATTCTGGCTCTTCCAGGTCGTTTGTTCCTAATGCACCTACACCTGTTACTGTTCCTATAAGTCCGTCCATTCCTTCTTTGCTTGCTTTAGCATTTAACAATGCATCATCTAAAAGTTGCTCTGCCTGTCCTTTAAATCCTTGTGCTTTTTCTAACCCAAATTCACTAACCATTGAATCTGTAATAGCGGGAATGTCTTCGTTTTTCATTCTACCTAGTCTTTCTACTTGATCTTGCAAGTCATCTGCAAGAGCACGAATTGCCATAACAACTTCTGCTTCATCAACGGATGTTCCTTCAATTTCTTCTGAAATCATTTCATCTATAATATCGTCAAACATACTTTCTTGAACCTCTTCTTCTGTGTTTTCTCTATTTTGTTCAGCAATTTTTCTACCAAACATCTGAATGCCACCTTCTACTGCATCTTCTTCTAAACTGTTTAAGAAACCAACAACTGCATCTCTGCTTTTGCCACTTACTTCTGCAAACATATTTAATTTTTCTTCAATTGCATCGTAACTTGTTGTATCTTTAAGTTCAACACCAATCTCTTTAGCAAGTTCACTCAACAGTCTATCATTTAAGTCTGTTTGAGCTTCTTCTATTGCTTCGTGTTGGCTACTGCATGATTCCATATATTCTTTTGCCGCTTTGATAACAATAGGAAGAACATGTTCATCATCAAAAGCAAATCTATTATCCATTCTAAATCTATTCATGGATTCACCACAGGCTTCGTCCATAGTGTATCCTGAATCCATTAAGCCTTCCACACTAGCAACAAGCATTTCCTTCATCTCGTTATATTTTGGAGATTCAGCATAATAGCCTTCTGCTAACATTGTTTCTGAAATATCTTTAATACCTAAATACTTAACGTATTCTGGTTCTAAGTGAAATTGTTTGCTAGATCCTTTAAGTTGAATGATTCGCATTTCTGCAGAATCTTTAAGTTTTACTAACTTGTCCTTCTTTGGAAAAGTTTGTGCAAATGAAATATTAAATTCTTCACTTAATAATTTTTGAAGATTTTGAATTCTTTGCTGTCCGTTTTGATTGAAATCTTTAATAAACATTGTTTCTTCCTAATATGTTGTATATGTGTTATTTATCATTTTTGTCTACGAAAATTTTTAGTAGTTTAACAAATGTTCTCGTAATTCTTTGAGATACATAACAGTCATATCCATTCTAGACAGAACAACCTGCCTTTGAAAGTTAGTTGTTGCAGTTCTTAAGGTATAATTATAGAAAAGGCTATCATTATAGTGTTTGTGGAATCTTTCAATATCTGTTTGAAGGGTGTCGGTTTTTATAGTTTTGTTTTGATCTTTTGAATTAAGTCTCTTTGTTATAGATTTTGTTAATCTAATAAAAGGAACGTCTTTTAGAATTGCTCTTTTGTCGAAATAACTGTATATATCGTAGTAATCGTTGGTATTTTTTCTATAAAAATACACACCTCTGTTAGCAACACTAGTTGTAATGTTGTCTAGGTCTCTTCTTAATTGTTTTTTATTAATTCGTTTTTTAGTATTTCTTGAAGCCAATTTTATTTTCTCGCCTAACTTTTTTAAGAACATTTCTTTTATACATCTCATTTGCAAGGTGTAGTTCTTGCTCTGACATACTATTTACATCTAAAAAGCCATCTTCTTCAATTTTATTGAATATCTTTCCTTCCGGCTGGCTTATTAAACTAACAGTATTATGTTTTGTCTTTATTGCTCTCATTTTTCTTCTTTGCTTTCTTCTTTTTTGATTTGTAAATACTTGGGTTAGGTCTTTTTATCATTCCACCTAAGGGAGCAACAACTGTAGCAATGCCGCCGGCGGATGTTGTTTCATTAATGATGTCGTTTATTGTCATATTAGTATTTATCTGTTTAAATAGGATCATCATGTAAGTATTTAAACAAGTTATCTAGAGTAATAGTCCTATATGCTATAATTCTTTCTTTATCACTATCATTTCTTATACTATGCATTGTGTTCCAATTATTTAACATAAAGATTCCGGTTCCTTTTTTTACAGGCCCCGTATATGTTATTACATTAGGTCTGTTATAATCTTTAAAAAATCGTGTTCCGGATCCCTCTGGATTGTCTTGTAAATTTATAATTAAAATACCTAAGACATTTCTATTATCTATATGTGGATCCATATAAAATCCAGGTTTATCTATAATAATAACAGGATTATTAGTAGGCCATCTAAAATTATAAAGCATATTAAACCACATATTCTTTACTTCAGGACAGTCTAATAAAATTTGATCTCCAGTCATATATTCTTCTATAGTAACACAACGTTCTTTAAATGTAGTATAAAAATCATCATCAGATATAGTGCAATATACTCTCCCTCTCTTCATAAGAGGGTCTTGAAACTCGTATTCTACAGGGGCATTTTTTTCGATAGTAACGTCAAGGAGATCAAAACCAGATATTTCCCAGACTGGGTAATTATCAATTGGTAAAGTTAGGTTCATAACAGTATTTAATTACTTAGAATGAAATTTTCTATTGGTATTGGTTATTAATTCGGGTCGTAGTCGTGTGAGCCTGTAGGAATAACTTTCCAATATATCGGGCCTTCTTTTGAAACGTGATATGAAATATCAATTGCTTCAACTTTATGATTTTTAAAGAATATATTAAAGGCCTCTAAATCTTGTTGTTTTGCGTATGCCTCATCCTCCGGGGTCGGCGCACCAGAAACATTTGTTGGGTTTTCATTTACATAAAGAGTTAGTAGGTTCTTAGATAATTCGGTCCATTTTTCCGCGGCCACCATGCTTTTACTTTCCAAATACTGTAATATATCACGTGGTGTATAATGCCCTTCCATTCGTGGGTTAAAATATTCCATAACCATAATAGAGTCGCTATCCCAATCGACATTGTTATATGCTTCTATAATTTTGTTTAGTTTTTCTAATCCTATATTGTTTTCAAACAAACGAACAAAATATTCAATTCTACCTATTAAGTAACTAAGATTACTTCTAGTGTTTATATGGAGATTTATAAGTTCCGTTTCTATCGATTTGTATTCTTTTGCGGCTGTTTTAGATGCTTCGGGGTAGCCTTGGGTGGTCGCCATATCAGACTGTGCGTCGATCATCTGCGATCTAATTGATGATAATGCGTTTACATCGTTTGCTACGTCTTTAGCAAATTTTAACATATCTTTTATAGAACTGCCTGCATTTGGGTGGGCTGGGTCTAGTTTGCCATTAAGATATAGCATCAGCTCTTGATGAGGACCCGGGTTAGGATACCATTTATTTCCTGGAGTTGATTTTCCGGGGCCATCACCTTTCCAGGCTTTCAGTGTTTGTTTAAGCCATCGAATGCCTTCTAAATTGTTTGTTTGTGCTTGTCTACCAGAAAGGGTAGCATATGGAAATAGAGTTTTCAGGTTTACAGGGCCTATAATATAACTTATTACGTCATATTCATTTATGCCAAAATCTTGTTCAACAATAGGCTGTTTTGTAGGCTTAAAAGTTTCTAACTCTATTAATAATTGCTCTTTAGTCTTCATATTAATACTATTTATCCTCTATACTAGGTGTGGAGACAGAAGAATCAGGAACATAAGATTCCAGATCTGCAGACCTTTTGTCTCCACTTGAAGCACTATATGAAGGAATATCGTCAAAGAAAATAAGCCACTCTTCAACGGCTTCATCTTGTGTTTTATACTCACCTGCATCAGAGTCATAATCTTGTTGAGCCATTGCTATATCATGAGGTGTTTTGGTTTCAGCCACATATCTGATGATGGCTTTTAAGGCTTCTGCTTTTCCTGCCCGTTTTTCCTCGGCATTATAAAGTTCGATTGCTTTAGTAAACCATGGACTACGAGGGCCATAAACCTCTATTTTTTCGTTTGTATAAATTTCGTGTAATTTCATATTAACCCTGTGACGTTGGAACAATTGATGTGTTTGCAAATGGATTTTCATTTGTAGTTATTAAGTAATTTGTTTTAGCATGTAAACGTAATCCAGTGCCTGCTAAATCACTTACATCTTTTATAAAATTAAATGTTTGCTTTTTAAGATCAATAAACAAAATACCCAATAAGTTTCCGCTTTGTCTTTTCTTATTAAGATAATTGTTTACGTTTGCTTGTGCTAAAAGTTGCATTGCACCATTAATATCTCCTATTGCTAACATTCTTGCAACAGGTCCTCCACCGACATCTAAGTTAGTAAATATATTAGTTATTATTTCTGCAACTTCTTGTTCTGCTTCAGGAACATGTTTTAAAAATTCTGCAACATGGCTTTGTTGCATGCCTGATTTAACTTTTACTTTAACTCCTTCTTTTTGAAGTTCTTCTAGTTTTTGATCATACTTTGCAAAAAATTGAATTACTAAATTTTTATAGTTAGGAGAAAAAGTAACTTCTCTATCATTAAATCTAGCGGCATTTTTTCTTGTTGTTTTAAGTTCTACTGGCTTATTGTCAATCAGTAAATCACCTTTACCTTCGTCTGAACCAGACGCACCTATGCCTGCTATCCTTTGCGATAATACTGCAAGTGCAAATTCACCAGGTCCTACACCGTATTGAACAACTTGATTTAAATCATCTACTAATTCTGTAATATGGCTTTCTCCTTTGTCGCCATATCCTTTATAAATATCTTTCATTGTAACTGTTGACGTGGATAGCAATGCATTAACATTTACTAAAGTATCTGCTTTCCAATCTACAAATAATTGTGCTCTTTCCGAAGGACTCATTTCTATACTAGCAACTATTTTTGCTATTTGTTTAATTGCTTTTGAAACATCTTCATCTGGAATAACTTCTAATTCGGCACTTAAACTTTGTATTCTGCCGCCTGCTCCAGTATCAAGAATAAGTTGTTCTATGTAAGAAACTAATTTTTGTGTTTGTTCATCATCTGGTAACGAGTCTATTTTTGCAATAAGTTCGTCTTTTCCTTCGTTCAAATTTACAAACTTTTGTAGTCTAGTATTTAATTTTGTGTTCACATATCTCCTTAAAATGGATCTTAAGCATACATCACCACCTGATTCTGCCCTTGCATGTCTAAAGTCTGATAACATCTGTGTATCAGGTATTGCAAAAAAAGCATCCATTTGTTTTCTTAAATCACTTGCAGGAAAATGATCTGCAAGTAGTTTATTAATTATTCTTACTTTAGTATTATTTGGCACATTTTCATTTATACTTTCATTATTTTTAGGATTAAAATATCCTTTTTGTGCTAATACCCATGCTTGTTTTTCTGCTTCTTGCCTAGATGTTCCTTTTGCTATTAAACTTTTTATAAAATTTTCTTTATGCTTTTCAGGATTGTAAGGTTTTTTTGTTTTCATCGGATTAGGTTCAGATTTCCATATTCTAGTGCTAGGTCTTTCTTGTTTTTCTATATCTACATTTTTCCAGTAACCTTCATATACTTTATCTATTTTCTTAAGACTTATTTTTTCTATAGTTTTTAATTGTTCTTCTAGTGGTAATTTGTCAAACTTGTCAAATATACTTTCGTTGTTTCTTCTTGCATTTGCTAATGCCTGTTGGAATTGTATTGGTTCGCCACCAGTAATATAATTGTTTTTAATTGCAACCAATACTCTTTCTTTAAAATTTTCATCGTTGTCTCGATGGTTTAAGAATCCTACAAGACTGTTTACTTCGCCTCTCGGCATATAAAACTGCATACCATCTTGCATCATATAATCGAATTTTTCATAGTTGCCTCTGGCTTCTGCATAACCAACAGGAACGCGACCGCTCCGCATCGGCTGGTGAAGTGATTTAAAAATCTCTTGTGATGTTTTTCCAGCATACTGGTTATCATTAGGATCGATACCTTTCTCTTTTGCTATTAGATCCAACTGTGGACTATACTTGTCATTAAAATCAGCAAATGCCATATGGAACGATTGTCCGCCTTCTACTGCTTTCTTAATTATTTCTATATGTTTTGGATCCCAATTTTCCCAATTATGTGCATTAAACCGTTTTGCTTCTGCATTATTATCATCCTTCATTGCCCACATAGTTGCCGAACTTCTATTAAATGGTTCGCCACTTTTATTATTTTGTGTTTTGTCATTAGGTATTAATGCTGTTTGAACTTCACCGGTTGTTTTATCCGGAGCACCTTCACGTGAATCTCCTTTATTTGTAATTTCTACTCCTGCACGTCTTAATACTCCGTCCATTGCAGACCTAGAAGTTTGTGATCCTGATTGCCCAGAACCTACAAACTTTTCTGGATCTTGCAGAATTGAAAACGGCGTGCCATATTCTTTATAGAATGCCTTAATTAGTTGTTCGGCAGGTTCGCGTCTCCATTCTTGTGAAGTTCCAAGTGGATAGCCTTTTAAATCATTAAGCATTTGAATTATGTCACGTGCTTCAAGCATTTGACTCCAGTGTGCGGCCGCTACTACAAATACCTTCCTGCCAGTATTAACATTCTTGTTAAACTCATCTGACTCAGCAGAAACAATCATTTCCGGATTCTCGTGATCTTCGTCATTCAGCCTATCAAAAAAGTCTTTTGCTATATACAACATTGAATGACTAGGTATATTTAACATAGCCTTGCCACGTTCTTGTTTTACTTTAGCAAACTGTTTTTCGCGTTTATCAATAGTAGTTTTATCTTTAATTTCATCTGCTTGGCTATCGAATCCAAATTTTTGTGCTACTGTATCGAATTTAGACATCCAAGTTTTGTATGCTTTCCACCTGTCATTAATAATATTAGGCACTATTGGTAATTTATAGTTACCGGGTTCTTCTTCTTTTAATTCATAATATGCGCCTAAAGAAGTCCTTATAGCATCTGTCAAAACATCTCCTAAACGATAAACAACTGAGCCACCTAGTCCCATGGGGTCTTCGAAATCACCTTTTACTATATCGTCTAAAACATCTTGTATGCTGGTATGGTTTCTTGTTGTAAACCCTAACAGTCTAGGAGAATCATTAACATCTTCCCAGTATGTTCCTAGAAGTTGAGGGAATTGTTCCCCTAATGTTTGATCTGGGTTTATGTCACCTTTAATATCATTAACAAATTCTTCTGTAAACCTTCCTACTTCTTTAATACTCTTCCACCAAAGTTCTGAATCTATTTTCTGTAAATCTTCCCAATAAGAAAACCGTTTACGCAACTTCATGGTATATGAGTTTAAATAATTATCTATATAAGTATCATCATTATGTAAGTTTCGATTATGCTTGGGCGAAACTGGCTCGTTATATTTTGGAAATGTTGAGGTAAATTTTAGTAATTCTTCATAGCCTTCTTTGTAATAAATTTCTCCTGGCATTACTGGCGGAGAAGAATGATTATAGCCGGACCTGGTCATACTACTATAAAACTCATTAAACTCTCTTTTCTTTTTTATCTCTTGCCATGATTGTCTCATGTTATGAGGACCATCACTAGCCATATCTACATCAGGTCCAAAATTCATCTGTAATAAAAAATCTGCAATTTTGTCTTCTTGTTTGCCATCATTTTTTTCACTATGTAGAGCATTCCAAGTTTTTGTTACAATTTTTTCTACTTGAGGTGGTGATAAAAAGTTCGGGCTACTTATCATCTTTTTCTTAAATAGTGCATCTATTCCTTTTTTAACTACTGCAACTTTTTGATCTGTTCTATCATTTTGTGTTGGAATATTAATGTCTTTTATTATACTTAAAACTTTGTTAGTTAATGATGTTTGGTCTAATTGAAAATCATTTAATGATTTACGAAAAACTCCAATAGTTTTAGCAGTAATTTTGCCTCTAGAAATATTAGTAGAAATATCTACTGATAATCTACCTAATGCTTTTGTATAAAAATCTTGTGCTTTGTTTAGTGCTTCTTCTTGTAATATAGAAGGTTTTTCTTTTGTTGGGGCTATGTAACCTTTTATCGGTTCTTCTTCTTTAATTTCATTAATACTTTCAAGTGACTTACTAAGGCTGGGTGGTAAATCACTATCGTCTTTTCCTGTTGCTTTTATATACTTTTGCCATTGCTTCTTCCAATTTGCATCAGCACCTGATTGGCTATATATTTCATGCGTGTCGAGATTAGATATTGCATTAACTATTTCAGAAATTCCATCAAAGTAATTATCTTTGCTTAATAAACTTTTAAATACATCTACTAAAGGAGATTGTATATTATCTAAATCTAGTCTTTGTTGGGTCCTAGAAACCTCTCTTGGGTCTAGTTCGCCTGCTTTATCTATTATTCTAAAAATTGCATTAATATAATCATGTTTAAATGCATCTTCTTTATATCCTGCTGTCATTATAGTAGCATATCTAACAACTGATTTAACAATTTTTTCCATATCAAGATGATAATCTTCACCACCTCCTATCCTAAATTCTATAAGATTATATCCTGAATCTCTATCTTTTTCACTCTTAAAGTTAATTGAGCTAAATTTGTCACCGCTAATACCTGATGCTAGAATTTTTTCTATACCTTCTAAACTTCTAGCATTTTCTGGATTTTGTTTTAGTTTTAGTGCTACATTTTTTAAATTTTTAAGTTGTGATTTTGTATAACTATTCTTTTCTCTTCCAAATGTCCCCATTAAATATTGGTCGCCTAATAGTGCGGCCATTTTAACTTTGTTTGCTTCAGCACTAGCAGTATCATCGCCCATTTCAGGACCGTTCCAACTCATTGTAACATGTAAACCTGTTGAAGTATTTGTTTCTACTGTTTCTCTACTACTCATATGGTTAAATAAACTCTTCATCTCTTGAAGCATTTCGTTTGGTGTGTTATATACCGGTGATATGATTTCTGCGCCGACACCATAGCCATCAATACTACTATCAGATTCTACTGCCCATCCATCTGTGCTAGTAGAACCATAATCGCCTACTTCTATGTCGCTTGTGTTTTCTGAGTTGTCTGTTGCCCACAATCGAATTGAAGACGCAACATCTTCTAATCCGCCATCATTGATTTCACTATAATCTATACCATAATCATCTAAGAAACTACTCATACTATAAAATTCTTCCGAAATCCATTCATCTAGAGAATAGTCATCACTAACTTGTTGGTATGCGTCATCCGTTA
>Ga0315328_10001467_pt1 | contig 10887 bp, 24 predicted proteins | sample M120032315metaG_FD_203462 | JGI IMG/M metagenome (GOLD analysis project Ga0315328, IMG submission 203462) | Ammonia-oxidizing marine archaeal communities from Monterey Bay, California, United States - M1 200m 32315 | ecosystem: Environmental > Aquatic > Marine > Intertidal zone | place: USA... | reverse complement strand
CATCACCCCCACCAGAATGGCCGCCGGACGTACTGGCCGGCCTACTGTCATGCGATACGAAAACGACCGGGGCCGCGACGATGACCGCGGCCGGTGCCCGTGCCCGGTCCGCGAACGCGACGTGGCATCCGGCCATCGAGTCGTGTCCGGGTTCGTCGTCGGTATGCCGCGGCGATTGCTACGCGTGGCGGCTCGAACGGTGTCGCCCGTCGGTCCGGGATGCCGCGGCGCGGCGTCTCGCCCTATGGGACGACGCGATTAGGGCCGGTGATGGGGCCGACCTAGCCGCGGCGCTAATCCGTCACGTCCGGGCCGACGCGGTCCGGCGCGGGATCCTCCCAACGTTCAGAATCCATGCATCCGGTGATTTTCATTCGGCCGGGTATGTAGACGCGTGGCGCGATGGTGGCCGGATGGTCGCGGCCGACGATGGGCCGCCGGTCCGGGTATGGACCTATTCCCGGTCCTACGGGTCGGCCGGGCGGGATCTTCTCGCCCGGCTACTCGATGGGGACGGGTTCCCGCCGGCCGGGTGGTCGGTCTATCTGTCCGCGGATGCGGGGATGGTGGACCGGGCACGAAACGCGGTGGCCGGGATATATCACCGGCTCCCGGTCGCGGTCATGGCCGACGACGCGGCCCATGGGGCCGACCTGTTGCGACGGATCCGGGCGACCGACGCCCGGCCGGACGCGGGAATAGGTGTCACGCGTAGGGCTCTAACGTGCCCGGTGGTACCCGGTGGGATGCCAATCGTGACGGAACGCCGCGGCCGGTTGGTAGGGGCGTGCCATCACTGCCGGGCGTGTCTACCGGCCAACGCGGCGACCGCCCCGGATATCGTTTTTCCGATCCATTGATTAGGCGCCTACTGGCCGCCGGTCTCGCGTTGCTAGTCGTGTCCGGCGGGTGTGACGGGCACCCGGCCTATTACCGGCGGCCACCGGTCCCGGTCATGGCCGACGCCTAGCGGCCCGGCTACCTGGTAACGGCCCCGGCCCTAGTGGCCGGGGCCGTTCCGCGTCCGGCCTAATCCTGTGACGGGCTCGGTCATCGAGCCGGCCGGCCCGAATCCAGAGCTCACAACGCGCCCGCCCGGATCGGTTACTGATCGACACCCGACAGCGACACCCGACACTTCCAATCGTGACTAAACGTAGGTAAACTGAGGTCACCTAGTGAAAGGAGTTAGCCCAATGGCTGACCAAGAAACTGTTACGGACCAACCAACCACGCCGAACATCGGCACCCACGGCAACGCGTTGACGGGAGACGAACTCACCGACCGTCTCCATCAGATCGTGGAACCACTCGGCAAGGTGGCCTACTGGGAACACACTGGTGGCAACTGCGGTTGTCTCGTCGTCGGCAACTCGGGGACTTGCTACAACGGCGAGGACGGGGCGTACCTGATGATCACCGGCCCGGACGTTTACTCGTTCCACGGCGACGGTGAGAACCCCCTGAGCGATTCCTACGAAGAGCAGTGGGACCACTTCACCATCGGCCACTACGCCCCCAACGCAGACGACCCCAACGAGGTCGAGTGGTACTGCGAGTGGCGGCACTTTCTCCTCATCGACGGCGACGGGTTCGGCGCTGGCCTTGAGCAGTTGGCAGCAGCAGTGACCGAGTGGGCAACCACCGGTTCGATCACCGGCTGGAAGGAAGGCCAGTGATGATGGACATGAGCGACCCAGCGGTGCAAGACATGCTGGAAGAAGACAAACGAGAAGCGTTAGCCCGCATCCGCGGTGCTATCCCAACCCCGAACGAACTGACCGCACAGATAGCCGAAGCCGTTGAGCCCTTTAGTTGCACTGCGGATTATGAGCATACGGGCGGCAACTGTGGCGCTATCGGGGTGTACCGCCGTGATGCCGGCGGGATGATGGAACCTATCGGGGCGTACCTGTTGGTCGGCGGGTCGGAAGGCCCGTGGCCGCATTCCAGCGCCGACGAACCGTTGAATGTCCAGTGGGATGGTGACCCCGACCCGGATTGGGGGGACTTCGAGGTCTTCCTATATGGCGACGAGATCGAGGCTCGGCATGTTGCTTCTGTGTCGGGGGTGGCTGCGTTGGTGGCTGCGGTGGTTGCTTGGTGCAAAACGGAGACCAAGCGATGACCAGCACCACGAAGAAGTACACCACCGACGGTGTACGCCTAACCGACTGCTGCGGGGCGTACTCCACATTCGTTGATGTTGGTGACGGCTGGGAGTTGTCCTGCAAGCAGTGCTACAAAGCGGTGCCCAGCGGGCAGGGCGACGGATCGGAGACCAAGCGATGACCAGCACCAAGAGTGAACATGCGGCCAGCCACACATGGGACGGCGAACGCTGCTCTGTCTGCGGCGTAGGGCTTCACGGGACGGCATCCATCATGGTCTGCGACCCTGACCGAATGGCTAAGGGTCTAGCGAAGGTCAATGGCGAAGACCTCGACAACGACGGGACCCCGTTCCCGATGAAGGTTCGGACCACGGACCGCAACGGCGACCCGGTGGTCATAACGGTGAGCGTCCTGGCCGTGGAGCGGGACGTGAACGACGACCCGGTGGTCGTGCTGGGAGCCAGCCGTGACCGCATGGATCGTGACACCGGGTGGTCCAACCCCGAGGGGGCCGACCACATCCACCTGGGCATCGCTGCCGGGTCGCTGGGCTACGGCGCAGAGTCCCGAAGCGCCGCGTTCGTGGGGTTCCGGCGATGACCGAGGCCGGCAAGCGATGACCAGATAACGGCCACCTGGAACCACCAAGGAACCAGCCCGCCCTTCGGGGCGGGCTTTCCCGCGTCTCACCCCAAACCGAAACGACACCCGACAGCCCCCAAAAAACGAGCGACCCCCCAGTTTCCCGGGGGGACCGCTCTACCTAGTGACAAGGGTTAGTTGCCAACACGAATCCTACACCCTCCTCAACGACTCCCGGGCGGCTTTGAGAGCTTCCCTCACCTCTTCAGGTGACGCTGGATCGGCCGGCGGCAATGCCTTGAACACGGGTTGCTGTGCCCGCTTCACCGCGGCAACCCCTGCGCTGATCTTCGACCAGGACGGCCACCAATCTTCGGTGTCGGCGAGTTTGTCTACGGCGAGGATGACGTGTTCAAACTCGTAGCGTTCGAGGCGGTTGCGCCACACGGCGATGGTTGAGTCGTCGATCTTGCCGGGCCACACGGCAGCCATTGTGAATAGTGCGTGGTCGGCTTCGTCAGGTGTCATGGAGTAACTCCAGGGCCAAATATCCTTGGGCCGGCACGACGCCGTTTCCGAGCATCTTCAGTTCGGCGGTGCGAGACAGGCCGAGGTCGCAGACGTGGCCGTCGGGTAGCCCCATCATCCATTCGACGAATCCGGGTCGCAGCCCTCGATCGTCTGTTGGGTCGGGTGCTCGTCGTCCGAGGGTTCGCTCCCATCGTTCAATGGCAGGTTCATAAGGACCGAAGCGACGGAGTCGGCGTGGCTCTCCGCTCGCTTCTTCCAATCGACGTTCGGTCCGAACACCTTGTGGTCCCAATGCTGAGGCGTCGGTAGGAGCCGCTGCACCTCTATCGACAGGCTCGGGCCGTGGCCGTTGCCGTTGCCGTGTTTGGCTTTCATCTCGTCGGTCCAGGTATCCCACTCCTCGACCGTTTTCCCTGCTCCCATGTCGTTCACTACTGGGGTCGGCAGACCGGGCGACGCAGAACCATCTCGCACGCCTGTGAGGCGCTCCGGCGTCCGAAGCTCGAACAATGCCCCATCGGCAGTCGTACCCCAGTTCGGCAAGCGATCCAACAACGGCGGGACCGCCGAGAGAAGTGTGCCCGCTGACATTCTCAAAGAAGAGTCGTCCTGGTGAAAGAACGCGACAGGCGTCGGCGATATAGGAGAAGATGGCCCGCTCATCCGAATCTCCCAAACGCGAACCCGCAGTCGAATACGGTTGGCAGGGATAGCCGCCTATCAGCAGGTCCGGTCGCTCCACCTGGTGCCAATCCACCTTCGTCAGGTCGCCGAGGTTCGGCACGCCCGGCCAATGATGGGCCAGCACCCTGGAGCAGTCCTTGTCGTTCTCGGCGAACCAGATGATCTCTGCTTCCGGCCAGAACGCCTCGACAGCCATGTCCAGCCCGCCGTATCCGCTGCATAAACTCCCAACCTTCATCCACTTGCCGCCTCAGTCCAAACGTCTCGGTCTTGAACCAGGCCGCAGGATCGGCACTGCCACCAATCAACAATGCGACCGACCGTGTGGTGCGTGACCTTGTTCAGGCTGACCCACTGGTGTGCGCGCCCGGTATGCCCGCAGGTGCCACTCATCGGTCGCCCCGGCACACACACCCGAACGTGCGGCCACAACACGGCCGCGCTGTCCACGAAACACCCGACCCGATCAACGCCATCAACGCCTCCCCGAACTCAGCGACCTCCTCGTCGGTCCATCGCTCACCCTCCAAGTCCCCTGCCGTGGTCACGACGACTCTTCGGGCTCATCTGAAGGCAGGTCCGTTTCCTCATCAGGCAACGGGACCGGTCTGAGATCGTCACCTCTGATGCGACGCAACTCACCCAACGTGAACGTCGTCTCGCTACCGCTCGGGTTGATCGTCATCCCGGCTCCCCGTCGTAGGGGTCGAACGCCTGGACCCACATCGCCGTCCACGCTGACAAGTGCGGATCCCAGTCCACGCGCTTCGTCCGTAACCGCAACCCACGCTGCTTCGCCACCTTGTGCGCGTACTTGGCGAAATCTGTGAAGCCCATCTTCGAGTCGATGTCCGGGTACGTCAGCTTCCACTCCGCTCCGTCCAACCACTCATCCCACGGGAACTTTGAGCTGCCGTACCAGCCTTGGAACGTGCCTGATTCGTGTCGTTCAGCCATCAGGACGCCATCTGCCGGCCATACCGGCGCACCGATTCCGAAGTGTGGATAGCCAATCGTGTTGCTGTGTACCGCTCCCGCTGACTGGGGGTCATCCCCCCCCATATCCCGTGTGGTTCGCGGCGGGTAACGGCGTCTGTTAGGCAGTCTTTGGAGACCGGGCAACCGCCGCAGATCGCCTTGGCTTGTACCGTGGAGGACCGTTTCCCGTCCTCGTCGGTGTAGAAGATCCCCGATGGCAAGCCGCGGCAAGCCGCTTCGGCCATCCAGGGCGGCGTCGGATCGGTTGCGCTCATGTGCTGTGTCCGTTCTGCTCCGGGTCGAACCCGAGGCCGTCGTCCTCGTCGTCCTCGTCGTTGTCGTCCAACTTCAGCGCCGTGTCCAACAGGAAGTGCGCCAACGCAGCTACCGAATCGCGCCGCAGCACCACCGCCGTGTCCACCATCGACTGGATAACCATCGATGGCCCAAGCGAGTCATCGGCGACGAACAGCACCGCTTCACGGTTGTCCGAGTCGTCATCTCGAAGGGCCAAGTAGCGGCTGTTGTTGCGGTCGCATGGCACTAGGAACACCTGGTCTGGCACGTCGGTCAGAGAGATCACTCGTCTTCGTCCTTGAGCCACCCGCGGGTCACGCCGCCCCACACACCGAACTCCTGCCGGCGACCTGTCTCGTAACACGTCGCCTTCACCGGGCAACCCCCGCAGATCGCACGGGCAAGGACGTAGAAGCGTTCCTCGAAGAACACTTCGGCCCGTTCACCGCGGCAAGCGGCGTCGGTCTTCCAGTCATGGCTTCGTCGCCAGGCCACCGTTAGCCCTGACCCTGAAGATCGCTTGCTGGGTGGCGTTCATCGTCGGTTGCACCTGCTGCCGCACGGTTCGGTACGCGATGTTGAGAGCGACCTCCCACGCCTGCTTCGAGCTGAACTTCCAGCACTCGTCCAGAGCGGCACGAATCGTCGCGTCGTCGAACCCGCCGGCCAGCGCCTCATCGATGCGGTTCAGGATCGTCGTGTCGCGGTGGTTGCGAAGCGTGGGTCGCCGGTTCGGGTCTCGCCACCAGTCGCTGAAGATCGCCTGCCCGCGCTTACGGCGGGCCTCGTCAGGGTCGAACAGGGCGAGATCGTCAGTCATTGTTGATCGCCGCCCTAGACGCCTCAACGGCACCCAACGCAGACAACATCAAATGCTGCGCCGCCATCTTCTCCTGGAAGTCCTCAAGGGTGGTGCAGAGAACCTCGACGTGGCCCTGAATGTCTTCCAGTTCGTACCTGACCCGGGAATACTCGAACGTGATCTCGCGGACGTGCCTATCTATGGTGTTCAACTCCGTGAGAAGACCGTGCCTTGTCTTGAACCACCTGGTGAAACGCTTCATGGCAGTACCTCCACGAACTGCTCTAGGGACATGACGACATACGCCCGACCAACCGAGTCGTTTCGACGCTTGATAACGACCGCACCAAACGGGACACCGGCATTGCCGGCTTCCATCTCCGCTTCGGCAACGAACGACCCGAGCCGTTTGCTCCAGTCGGCGACGTTCTTGATCTCGATGGCCCAGTCGGGGACACCGATCACGTCGCCACGGTCGAACGCCCCGTGCTGTGCCCGACGTTCCACCGGGTACGGCTTCGCAGCGTCCAGGTACTGGACGACTTCTGACTCGAACCGGGTGCCTTTCTTCTTGTTCGCCGACGACGACATCTAGAAGGCTTCCTCGGCCTCGACTAGACGCTGGTGGCTGCCCCGGGATTCGTCCTCGGAGTCACGATCCGGCCACCTCGATGCGGCCAACCCAAGGTCCGACGCCGTGACCTTCAACTTGCGTTTCGTTTCGCCGTCCTTGCCGGCCCACTCGTCTTCTTGGAGACGGCCCGCCAGCATGATCTCCTGACCCTTCGACAGGGTCGGAGCGGCGTTCACAGCGAGATCACCCCACGCCTCGACATCGATGAACAACGACGTGGACTTCTCGCCCTTCTTCGCCCGGTTCAGCACGGCGCATCGCAGCTTCAACACCGACGTGCCTCCACCGAGTTCCTTCAACTCTGGTTCCTGAACCAGCCGGAACGTCCCGATAGTTGTCATGTACCCCACGGCTATGCCGCCTCTCTGGCGTCTAACGCCTGGTTGATTACTTCGATCTCTGCATGCGTCTTGATGTCGGACGCCTTACCGATGGTTCGACCCAGCACCTCAGATGCCAGGGTTTTCAAACCCGCCGGGTTGACGCCGGCCTCATCGGCTCGCCCCGCCAACTCCTTGAGATCACCGCTTGTGACCTCAGCGGGAATGGCAGCGGGGCCGGAATCGGCCTCGGAGGGGATCGCCGCAGGTCGCCGTGACGCGCCTGCCGACCCCGCCGCCTTGGACTTCTTCGGCGCTGGAACGGTCTCACCCATCCACAGGTGCAACGCCACGCCGAAACGCATCGCCGCCCGCTTGATGAAGTCAGACACCGCTTCCTTCAACGCCTCCTTCTTGTCGGACTCAACCGACCCGACCTCGATGCGGGTCACACCTAGAACCGTCATGCGGCCCCACAGGTACGACATGCCGCCCACCGGGACGAGCAGCGGCACACCGTTGTCGTCGGTCGCCAACGGCTCCCACGTCCACGCCGGGTCAACCTCCAGCAGGCGTTCCGTCACATGAGCGTGATCGACGTAGTCGGCAGAGAACCCGATACCGCCCTTCTGTTTGATGACCTCCGGCGGGAAAGGTACGGACAGGGTTTTGACATCTTCGGGTTTCATTGCTCCACCTCCAGGAGGCTCAGTTGCTCGGCCGGGTCGGGGAGCAGTAATCGGTATTCGTGCAGGCCGGCGGTTGCCCGCTGGCGTTCGACTTTCCAGCCGCCAAACTTCGGTTTGCGGAGATCCCGCAGGCGGGCCGACACTGAAGCCTCAGGGGCTTGCACCGCGTCGGCGATGCCACGCAGGGTGCGCCACTCGCCGTCAACCATGAGCCCGACGACCCGGGTTAGCTGGTTGCTGAGACGGGACTGGTCTAGCGACGGTGTGTACGTCGCCCCGTCGAACTCGATGACGGTCACTGGTCGTCTCCCTTCTGTGGGAGAGGTGTGCCGCACTGGTTGCAGGACCAGTCGTACTTGACGGCGATTCGCCGGTTGATGAAATGTCGGACACATTCGGGGCAACGGAGGTAGATGCGGCTCACCGTTCAACCTCTGTGTCGAGGGGAGCGATCCTGTCGATGGCACCCCGCATCAGGTATCCGGCCGTCCAGCAGATGAACGGGCCGATCAGGTATGCCCACATCGGGTTCGTGAATCCGAGCATCAGACCTTCGCCGTCGGGTCAACCGCCAGCAGGCGTTCCGTTACATGCACCGCTTCCTTCAACGCCTCCTTCTTGTCTTCGGCCTGGTCTGTTCTCAGACCTTGCGATGCTGCGAGGTGGACATGCTTCGTTGCTTCGGAGAGGACGTTGTTGACCGAAAGTCGGGCAGCGCGGCTAGAGGTTGCGACAGCGTTGATGAGCCGGTCGATGTACACACGGGTAACTGCGTCGCAGTCGCCGTACCGGTTTACCAACGTGATGATCGAAGGCGTGGACGACTCCGGTGCCTGTTCACCGTCCTCCCAGTTAGCGTTAGCGGCACACACACTGCACAACTCGATGGTGTGGTCGCTGTATCGCCCCGGTGGGCCTTGGCGAAACGACTTGAGGCCGTCTACCGGTGTGGTCTCACCGCAGTTGTCGCATGTCCAACCCGAACGGATCGCCATGCCACTCATGCCGCCACCTCGCTGTCGTCAGCGACCGGCGGGTTCCACGACTCCTGAACAGCCGTCGGAGCCAACTCCACAGGAACCGGACCCGTCGGCAACGACTGGCAATAAGAGTTGAACGAGCAGTAAGCGCAGTTCCACGGCTGCACCTTCTTCTGGAGGTAGTTCGGAACCTGATCGACGTAGCCGTGACCCGGTACATCCCGGCCCGGGATCTGCCCGGCCAGCACCTGGTCCCATACCCGTTGGAGCCGCAGCAACTCGTCCACGACTAGAGACTCGACAGTCGCCCCGTGGCCCGGAACTTCCTGATCCATCCGAAGACGGAACTCCAAAGTCATCCCCGGCTTGACGCCATCCCGGTAGGAGGCATCCTTCGAGATCATCACAATGTGGATGGCGTCAGCGCCAGCCCCCATCGCGTAGATGCCGGCCTGTAGAACATGCTCGATCTTCGGGCCGTCCCGCATGCACAACTTGAACGGGTACGCCGTGGCCGTCTTGATCTCCACGACGGTCTTCACGTCGCCTTCGGTCATAAGCCCATCGGCGTGACCGGAGATGTCGTAGCCAAGAGGCCGCAGATCAACCTGCACCTCAGACTCGAAGTCTCCCCACAGAGCGTGGAGACCCTCCTGCACCTTCTCATGCATGGCGCGGCCGAAGTGAAACGCCAACAGCGTCTCGTAGGGAAGCTCTTCACATTCGGCGACCCGAGCCGCCTGGAACGCAACCTGCCGGTCGCAGGTGTAAGCCTGTGACCCTCGCAGTCCGGTCCCGCACGCTGTCGGTCGTGTTCCTTCCGCAGCGCGTTCGTTCCGAAGGAACAAATCTAGGGTGCTACCAACGATCCCGTCGGTGGCGTAAAGTGCGTCTGACATAATAATCCCCCTCTATGGGCAAGCAGGGGGCCGCACCCTTGAAAATCGGACTAGCCATAGGTTCCCGGATCCGAAAGTCCCCCTACTTCGACCGTCTGGTCGAGCTGGGAATGACCTCCGCATCCGTGTACAACCACATGAACAGTTCGGACAAGGTTCGGTCCCATGAGTTTTCAGGAGTCATCTTATATGGGTCATGTGACAGTCTGCAAGTACCTACCTCTAGCGATAGTCACGAAACGCGGCTAGAACGTCCCGATGGAAACCGTGACCGACCTGGTGGAGACATGGCTGGAGACGTGCCGGCCTGAGTACGCAGAGTCCACGGCGCAGACGTACCGGGGCCATGTCAGGCAGTTCTGCCGGGAGCATGGCGTCAGGTGGCTGGCCGATGTGGACGACGAGGATCTGGCCGGGTGGTGCCACGACCGGTCGATCCGGCCTTCGACGCGGCGTTCCAGGTGGTCGGCACTCCGGGGGTTCTTCCGATGGGTGACCGCTCAGGGTTTGTTGCCTGATGACCCGACGTTGCTTGTGCCACCGCCGAGGGTGCCTCGGCATGTGCCGCGTCCGTTGACGCCAGACGAGGCGTCAGCCGTGTTAACGGCGGCTCGCCGTATCGACGCTGATTGCCATTCGGGCGCAGGCCGCTCGAACGAGCTGATTATCTCGCTGATGGTGCAGGAAGGTCTCCGCTCTGTTGAAGTGCGTCGGCTTCAGGTCGCTGACGTGGATCTGGACCGTGGGCAGGTACACGTCCACGGGAAAGGCGACAAGGACCGTGTGTTGCCCCTGTCGGGGCAGACCAGGTCGGTGCTGGTTCGGCACCTGGATGTGGTGGGTCGGGGGTTCGGGCCGTTGGTGTCGAAGAAAGGGTCGTTTGATCCGTTGACCTCGTCGGCCTTGAATCATCGGATGATCAGAGTGTTCGAGGTGTCCGGGGTGAAGTCGCGGGCGTATGACGGCAAGTCGGCGCACAGCCTGAGGGCCACCGCTGCGACCGACGTGTACCGCGGGTGCCTTGATGTGCGAGCGGTACAGGCAATGCTCGGCCACTCGCACCTTTCTTCTACGCAGCATTACATCGAGTTGGCGACCGCCGAGCATCTTCGGGACGCGATGGCTGGCCGTCGCTATTAGCCGCTAGTTGACAATCAGCAGGTACTTAACTAAACCTGTTGTCATCTAGTCCAGGAAGGAGCTTGCCAATGAATGGACTTGCATTAGCCATTGTCCGTCACCGAAAGGTGAAGAAGCAGTCGCAGACAGACGCGGCTGATGAGCTGGGCTTCACCCAAACGAAGTTGTCTCGACTGGAGTTGGGCCACTCGAAGCCCTACAGGGACATCCCTGTTATTGCGTCTTGGTTAGGGATCT
>Ga0315328_10001461_pt1 | contig 10892 bp, 9 predicted proteins | sample M120032315metaG_FD_203462 | JGI IMG/M metagenome (GOLD analysis project Ga0315328, IMG submission 203462) | Ammonia-oxidizing marine archaeal communities from Monterey Bay, California, United States - M1 200m 32315 | ecosystem: Environmental > Aquatic > Marine > Intertidal zone | place: USA... | reverse complement strand
TCATCTGTCCATTTCATAATTATTCCTTTTTAAACTCTATAACCGTTATCAGGTGGTTCTTCAGGATCACCGGCAAAACATTGTGCAATTGACATCCAATGTTTAGCAATTTCACCTTTTACTTCTAAATTAGTGTCTACAATATTCCTATTTTGCGTTACAACATGACAAAAATCACTAGCTAATCCTATAACTGAATTATCCGAAGTATCTGTATTCCATTCCCACTGTTTTCCTGAAGGAGCAATTAACTGAATAAAAGGTTTAGATTTAGGCACTTCTAGTTTTCGATTAATATAAGTCCATTCAAAAGTTTTGACACCAATATTTGCTATATTCTTAATGTCGTCAGAGTAATCTCTTTGAATATTAATTAAGTCATAAATAGCCTGACTATGAGACCAAGTTTCCATATATCGAGCCGTCATGAACATTCTTGCTCCCATGTCTGGACCAAACCATCTGCATCGCTTCTTAGGGTCTATTTGTTCAAATACTTCACACATTAGACTATTTCCAATAAGCCAAGCTTCCACTAACTCTTGATAATTAGATGATTTTAATCTCTCCAAGACCTTTTGAGCTCTGGGTAATGACTGTTTTATTTCAACATAAGTAGAGAAAAGAAATTTAGCTTCCTCATCAAATTTTTCATGATTATTGTGAGAATAAATTGTCATTAAATCAAAATAATACAAATGAGAAATAATTAGTTCAGGAGACCAATCTTTGAATTTAGTAGGGGATTGCCATTGATCTGAATTAAGAGATGCAGCTAATTCATTTAACGTGATTACTTCATTTCTAATGGCTGAAATTACTTCTTTCATTGATTTAGGATATTATCTTTGGTAATGTTTTGTCAATAATATTACCATATGTAATGACTAATGGATTTAAAAAAGATAAAACAACAAATAATTTCTAAGATTGATCGTCGTTCCCCTGTTTTCCAAGATAACCACAAGGAGTTACTAAGAAAACTTGATGAAATTAATGACCTTCTTGATCTTGCTGAAATCGGAGGAGGGCCTCATCATCATGAGCGACTTGCCAAAAGAGGTAAAATGTCAATCAGAGACCGAATATTTAATGTTCTTGATCCTGACACGCCATTCTTAGAAATAAGCCCTCTAGCTGCCTATGACTCTGAATACACAACCGGTGGTGGAGCTGTCGCTGGCATTGGTATAATTTCAGGTGTTGAATGCGTTATTTTTGGGAATGATCCAACTGTTCTTGCAGGTGCTTTGACACATTATGTGTCAAAAAAATGGGGTCGTTGTATAGAGATTGCTAGAGAAAATCATATCCCTTATATCAGCTTTGTGGAGTCAGCAGGTGCTGATCTTAGAGTTGACCCAACATCAAAACAAAAGCCTTGGAATATCGGCACAGGACATTTTGCTGAATCAGGCCGCTGGTTTTATGAAATGACAGAATTATCAAAAATGAGAATTCCTACCATTGCTGTTGTTTTTGGATCTTCAACAGCTGGTGGAGCATACCAACCTGGAATGTCTGACTACAATATATTTATCCGTGAACAATCCAAAGTCTTTCTTGCAGGACCACCATTAGTCCAAATGGCAACTGGTGAAGTATCGGATGATGAAACACTCGGTGGTGCACAAATGCATTCAGAAGTTTCAGGCTTATCAGATTACCTTGCAGATGATGAAATGGATGCATTGAGATTATGTAGAGAAGTCGTTTCTCATTTAAATTGGAAGAAAAGCGAGTCACAAATAGAAGATCTCCCAGAAGAACCTATTTATGACAGTGATGATTTATTAGGGTTAGTCAGCAAGGATTTAAAAACACCTTTCGATGTACGTGAGGCTATAGCAAGATTTACTGATGGTTCTCGATTTGAAGAATTTAAGCCCTTGTTTGGACCAACGATTATCTGTGGTTGGGCGAATGTTCATGGCTACCCTGTTGGCATAGTTGGTAATAATGGAGCGATATATCCCGATTCAGCTCAAAAGGCAGCACATTTTGTACAATTATGTAACAAAATAGATACTCCAATTATTTTTCTTCAAAATGTAACGGGTTTCCTTGTTGGCAAAGAATTTGAAAGAGACGGTATTATTAAAAAAGGTTCTCAGCTAATTAATGCAGTTTCAAATTCAACTGTCCCACATATTACTATTATCCTTGGTGCCTCTTATGGAGCAGGCACCTATGCGATGTCTGGAAGAGCTTATAATAATCGATTTACCTTTATATGGCCATCAGCGAAGATCGCTGTAATGGGCGGTAAACAAATAGCTGGAGTAATGTCATTAGTGAGAAAAGCTCGAGCTTTTAGAAAGGGAGAGAAGTTCGATGAAGATGAGGATAAAAAGTTTACAGAAGCAGTAGAAAGAATCCAAGATCAAGGGTCTAAGGCTCTAGAAGCAACCGGTTTAATCAGTGATGATGGAATCATAGATCCTAGAGATACAAGAATTATGCTTGGTATTTGTTTATCAGTTGTAAGAAATCACCCAATTAAAGGCACAGAAGAATACGGAGTCTTCAGATTATGAAGAATATATCAAAAATCTTGATAGCAAATCGTGGTGAAATTGCTTCAAGGATTATTCGTTCAGCTCATGAGTCTAACCTGTTGACTGTGGCTATTTATACCGATGCTGATAAAAATTCACCATATGTCAGAGAGGCGAGCGAATCTATCAGGATAGAGTCTTCGTATTTGAATTCTCATTCAATTATAAAAGCAGCAAAGCAAACCAATGCTGATGCTGTTCACCCTGGTTATGGTTTTTTATCTGAGAATCATGAGTTTGCTAATTTAGTTAATAAAGAGAAATTAATCTGGATAGGTCCTTCACCGGAGGCAGTCAGAATTATGGGTGATAAGATCGAGGCAAAAAAATATGCTAAAAAGGCTGGCGTTCCAATTTTACCCTCTGGTAAGACTGAAAAATCTATAAAAGATATTAACTACCCATTGTTAATTAAAGCAGCTGCAGGTGGAGGCGGTAAAGGCATGCGGATTGTTGAAAATGAGCTGGAATTAAAAAAGTCCATTAAGCTTGCTAAACTCGAAGCAAAAACTGCTTTTGGTGATGACCGTATCTTCATTGAACGATATGTCAAAAGTGCAAGGCACATAGAAGTTCAAATTCTAGGGGATCAGTTTGGCAACATTATTCACCTTGGAGAAAGGGAATGTTCTATACAACGAAGACATCAGAAAATTATAGAAGAGGCTCCTTCATTAAGATTATCTAAACATTTGAGAGAGCAGTTAACTGATGCTGCTGTGGCATTAGCCCAACAAATCAATTATGAATCTGCAGGCACTATTGAATTTTTATTTGATGATCAATCTAATGATTTCTGGTTTCTTGAAATGAACACTAGATTGCAAGTTGAACACCCTGTTACAGAAATGGTTACAGGTATTGATATAGTCAGTGAACAGATCAAAATTGCTCAAGGTAAAGAATTAAGCATCAATCAAGATGATATTCAGACAGAGGGACACTCTATTGAAGCTAGAATATACGCAGAAGATCCTGATAATGATTTTTTACCTTCCACTGGAAAATTAATAGCTGACAATCACACAAATAAAGATGATATTCGATGGGATACTGGAGTTGAAGCGGGAATAGAAATTGGAACGGATTTTGATCCAATGTTGGCAAAAGTAATTGCATACGGTTCTACTAGAGGACAAGCGATTGATAAACTTTGTAGAGAGCTTCAATCAGTTCACTTTGGGGGATTTAACAACAATATAGAATTCTTAATTAATATTTTAAGAGATAAGAATTTTATTGCTGGAAAAACCACCACTGACTTTATTGAATTGAATCAACCAAAAGGACATATCTCACTCGATGAGAAGGAACAATTATATATAGGTATAACAGCATCATTGTGGCTTCAAGGATTAAATCGTTACTCAGCAACGGTTCAAAAACATATTCCATCAGGGTGGCATAACGCTCGCCTACCTAATCAAAGAACTTTGTTTGTAATAGGCGGTAAAGAGTTGGAAGTTCAGTATAAAAGACAAAGAGACGGCTCTTTTAAGACATCAAGCGACAATAAAGTGATTATTCATGATTGGCAGACTAATTCTATCGATATTGAAATAGATGGGCTTCGACACCAATCAAATATTTCGATGAATAATAATATGTTATTGGTCCAGCATCCAAAAGGATCAAAGATTTTAACAATTCTTCCAAGGTTCAAATCCTCAGATTCAAAATTAGTTAAAGGCTCGCTAGTGTCCCCAATGCCAGGCAAGGTTATAGAAATTAAAATAAAACAAGGACAAGCCGTTTTAAAAGGCGACGAGTTAGTGGTTATTGAAGCAATGAAGATGAACCATACAATTTCTGCTGATCATGATGGTGTGGTCAAAAAGATTTTTATTAAAGTTGGTAATCAGTTAGATCTAGGAGAAAATTTATTAACTTTGTCAGAAAATAAATCAAAATGAAAACTCAAAGATCAATAAATAAAAACTCATTAGATCTTACAGACAAACATGTACAGGTTATGGAAGACTTTGAACAGCTATTAGAATCTGGTATCGCTAATCAGACTATGTCTGATATAGCTTCACGGCTCAAAGTCTCACTCAGGACATTATATGAGATAGCACCAAGTAAAGAAGATTTGATTGTTTCAACAATGGATAGAATTTTGACAAATATTGCCATTCAGGCTGTTAGTTCAATCCAAAATATTTCATCACCCTTAGCTAAATTAAGAAAATATACTGAAATTGGTAACGAAGCTGTTGGCCCAAGAACACAAAAATTTGAAACTGACCTTTGGAAAATTAAAGGCGCTAAAGAAATGATTGATTATCATCAGGATGCCTACATAAATCATATAAAGAAACTTCTCGATGAGGCTCAACAAAAAAAAGAAATTGAACATTTAGATACTCAAGCAGTTGCTCTTATTCTAGGTGGAATAGCCAGAGAATATTCAAACCCAAACAACATGGATCAACTTAAACAATCACCGGAAGCATCATCAAATATGTTAACTGATTTGATTATCAAAGGCTTAGCTAAAGGCAATATTAATGAATAAAGACACTATTAGAATTGCAAATTGCAGCGGTTATTATGGGGATAAATTATCTGCTGCTAAAGAATTAGTTGATGGAGGGCCAATTGATGTCTTAACAGGTGATTATTTGGCTGAATTAACTATGGGTATTCTCTACAGCCAAAGATTACAACGAGGCAGTGACAAAGGGTATGTGGCAACTTTTTTAAAGCAATTAAAAGAAATAGCTCAGTCATGCCAAGATAAAAATATAAAAATTGTTGTTAACGCTGGGGGCTTAAATCCACAATCAATGAGCCTAGAGGTTCAATCAATACTTGATGAGATGAATCTTTCTAGTCGTGTTGCCTATATTGATGGCGATGATATATCTAAAGATCTTCAAACCCTACAAGCAGATGGAGAAAAGTTTAATAACTTAGATAAAAAAACATCACTTAAAGATTCAGGATATAAAGTGCTGACAGCCAATACTTATTTAGGCGCTTGGGGTATTAAGGAAGCCCTAGATCAGAATGCTGATATTGTTATTTGTCCAAGAGTTACAGACGCATCAGTGGTAATAGGCCCTGCAGCATGGAAGTTTAATTGGCAGCGAAATGATTATGATCAATTAGCAGGAGCTCTAGCCGCAGGACATATTATTGAATGCGGAGCACAAGCCACAGGTGGGAATTATGCTTTTTTTCAAGAAGTAAAATCTTTTAAAAATATTGGTTACCCAATAGCAGAAATACATGAAGACGGCTCATGCGTTATCACGAAACATAAGAACACGGGAGGAATGGTTTCTGTTGGCACAGTAACTGCTCAATTGCTTTATGAAATTAGTACAACAGAGTATTTAAATCCTGATGTAACAGGGCATTTTAATACCTTGAAAATCAAGCAGATTGATGAAGATCAAGTGAAGATTAGTGGCTGTAAAGGCAGTCAACCGCCATCAACTCATAAAGTCTGTATGAATCTAGCGGGAGGTTATAGAAATGGAATGGAGTTAATCCTAACTGGTTTAGATATTGAAGAAAAAGCAAACATCTTAACGGATGCTCTTTTTGATTTACTCGGGGGTAAGGAACAGTTTGATGAAGTTGTTATTGATCTTATTCGCCAAGATAAGGATGATCCTCACACTCATGAAGAAGCGATGGCACTATTAAGAATTATTGTTAAGTCACAAGATCCCAAGTTAGTTGGAAGAATATTTACAGCCAAAGTTGTTGAATTAGCATTAGCAAATTATCCCGGCTGGTTTTCTAAGGACTCTATCGGATCAGGTACCCCTTTTATCGTCTACTGGCCTACATTAATTAATTCTAAATACGTTAAAGAACTAGTTCATATCGATGACAAGGTGACAGAGGTCTTACCAACAAATCAACTAAATCTTTCTGACTATAAACTACCCAACATTGATATGATTGTTCCAGATTTCAATGAAGTGGCAACTGAAGAAATCTATTTTGGGCGTTTAATTGGTGCTCGATCAGGAGATAAAGGCGGTTGTGCTAATCTTGGCGTTTGGGTTAAAAGTGAAAAAGCATATTCTTTTCTTTACCATTTTCTTACAGTTGAGAAGCTCAAAGAGCTGCTTTCAGACTTGGCTGATTATCAAATTGAGCGATTTGATTTTCCTAATATAAAGGCAGTTAACTTTTATATCCACGGGATATTAGGTGATGGAGCATCCTCTAATACCAAAGTTGATGCCTTAGCAAAATCACTCGGTGAATACTTAAGAGCTAAAAAAGTAAGTGTACCGAAAGAACTTTTAAAGGAGATTTAGATGTCAGCGTTACAACATAACAACCCAAATAACTATGTGCTGGAAGCCACAGAAATTACAATTGCTAAACACATTCTTACCGTTACCTTAGACAGACCAGCAAAAAAGAATGCCATTAATGATTCTATGTCTAATGAAATTATCTACGCCTTAAAGTACGCAAGTCAGAATGATTCCGTTCGAGTCGTTGTGATCCAAGCCAACGGCGACACGTTTTGTGCTGGAGGTGATCTTAAAGAATGGTCAGGGTCAGCAGTTAAGTCAGAGTCAACGGTTCCAAAATTAGGTGATGTTGAAGACATCAGTTTATTGATTAGAAACTTAAACAAACCGGTGATTTGTAAAATACAAGGTAATGTTTTTGCAGGAGCATTAATGATTGTGACGAATTCAACACACGCGTTTGCTAATGATCAAGCTATATTCGCAGCTCCAGAAATTAAAAGGGGGATCTGGCCATTTATGGTAATGGGTGGTTTATTCAGAGTTATGCCTAAACGACAAGGACTTGATTTTATAATGCGTGGAGAACCTATTGATGCAAAAACAGCACAACAATATGGGCTGATTAATAAAGCCATGCCATTAGATCAATTAGATGAGGTGACTAATAAGCTAGCTGAATCATTTACTCGTCTTCCACCCAACACCATGAAAATGGGTTTAAAAGCTTATAATGAACAAGATCATATGGCCTTCAATGATGCTCTTCCTTATCTTAGGGAACAATTAAAAGTGAGTTTGGAAGGGGAGGATGCCAAAGAAGGTATCACAGCTTTTTTTGAGAAAAGACAACCTAAATGGAGTGAAGAAGACGATGAATCTTGATTTTGGTACTGAGTACGAAGAGTTTAGAAAAGAGGTCAAAGAATTTTGTCTTAAACACCAAGGTATTCAAGTTACCGGAAGTTTAGGACAATTTTTACAATATGAAACCGTTAGTGATTCAGAAAAAGCTGATAAGTTAACAATGCCAGTAAAGGAGTGGCAAAAAATTCTCATCGAGCATGGGTATTTTGCCAGACATATTCCAAGTGACTATGGAGGTTATGGTGATCCATTGGACATTATTAAAGACGTTATTATTAATGATGAATTTGCAAAAGCAAAGATTCCATTAGGTACAGGAGGTCAAGGCATTGATTTTTTAGTGCCAACGTTACTTGAAATGGGCACTGAAGAACAAAAACAAAGATACATTAAGTCAGCACTTAATTTGGATGAAATTTGGTGTCAAGGTTATTCGGAACCGAACGCGGGGAGTGATTTAGCAAGCTTACAGACCAAAGGTGTCCTCGACGGAGATGAATGGGTGATTAATGGACAAAAAACATGGACCAGCACCGCTAAATACGCACAGATGATGTTTTGCTTAGTTCGTACTGAACCCGATGTACCTAAACATCAGGGCATCAGTTATTTATTAATCCCCATGGAGTCTCCAGGAATAGAGATACGGCCACTAGTTGATATGACCTTAGATGCAGGATTTAATGAGGTGTTCTTCACAAACGTACGCATTCCAGCTGAGAATATTGTTGGAGAGAGAGGACAAGGGTGGTTAGTAGCTAATAAAACATTGGTTCACGAAAGAGGCTCACTGGGCGATCCAAATAAAATGGCCTCTCGATTTAACAAACTTGTCGAATTAATGAAAACTGAGTCAATTGACGGAGAACGAATTATTGATAAGCCAGTTTTTAGAGATCGATTAATGAAAACACAAGGCAAAGTCTTAGCTCTAAAAACACATGGATTACGTTTACTATCATCTCAACTAAATAAAGAACAAGATGTGACCTTAGGACGAATGATTGTAAAGCTATATGGCACTGAAATGAGACATGAACTTGAATCTCTTGCCATTGATGTTATGGGCGAGTTGGGAACGCTCTATGAGAACAGTCCTCATTTACGGGCAGCAGGAAGTTGGCAATACGCTTATATGTACTACCTTGGATTAATTATTGGCGGCGGCACTAGTCAAATACAAAAAAATATAATCTCTGAACGAGGCTTAGGCTTACCAAAAGAACCTAAGTATCAGGAGGCATGACCATGTACTTTGGGTTATCTGAAGAACAAGAGTTTTTTCAAGAAACTATCAGTAGATTCTTAGAAGGTGAATCCACTATAGAGGCAATAAGAAACTTTGCTCAAGGTAATAATCCTGACTTTCCAGAATCAATACATTCTGGTTTATTAGAGTTGGGGATCAATGGCTTAATTATTCCTGAAGAGTATGGAGGACTCGAACAAGATCTTTTATCAGCAGCAGCAGTTTCAGAAACATTGGGAGCAGGGGTCGCAATTTCACCATTTATTGGATCTTATGTTATGGCTCCATACGCAATTATAAAGGCAGGATCAGAGGCACAAAAAGATAAATACCTTAAGGGCATTGTCGAAGGTAGTGTCAGATTCGGAGTGGGTTTAACCGAGTTTGTGGCATCAAGGGAGGGAGCAAAAATTACAATAGAGTCTGGGAAAGCCAATGGAAGAGCTTTATTTGTGTTTGATGCAAACAACGCTACTCATTTCTTACTTAGTGATTCTTCAGGGCAACTTTTTATCATTGACGCCAAGACTAAAGGTCTGGATATTATTGAATTAACCACAGTAGATAAAACTTCAAGTTTTGTCGAACTGATCATAAAAGACGTTGAAATTGATATTCTCGTTAATCAATCCAATCATCAAGACCTTGCCCAAAGGGTAGTAGACCTTGGTCGTTTATTAATTGCAGCAGATTCTCTAGGGGCGTCCCAGGTAATGATTAACAAGTCAGTCAGTTACTCTAAGGAGAGAAAACAATTCGGAAGAGTCATCGGTAGTTTCCAAGCAGTTAAACACATGTGTGCAGAGATGACTGCTAATATTGAACCTTGCTATTCATTAATTTGGTACACGGCTCATTGCATGGATCATATTCCTGAAGAATCACAATTAATGGCCTCTCACTGTAAAGCTCATGTCTCAGAAGTTGCGTCATCAATAGCTAAAACTGCAACAGAAGTTCACGGCGGTATGGGGTTTACTGATGAACTCGGGCTCCATTATTGGTTTAAAAGAATCGGATTGAATCGACAATTATTGGGCGGAGTTGATACGGTAAGAGAAGAGGCAGCTAACACGCAGGGTTTCTAGATTTCTACTTTTATATTCTTTATTGCTTAGCCTGAGTAAAATCCTCTAATTGATCATGGCTTATAAAATTGCAATTTGAGAACCACCTTTTTTCAATACTTGTTTGGCCATCTGAGGTGGTTGAAATAATTGTTCCACTTTGTCTCATCGTGGTTTTATCAAGAACAAAAACAGTTAATTTATTTTCCATTTGATTCCAAGCAACTGTTTTCTTGTCCAACTTAGTAATAGAGAATTTTTGAAATTTATTGTTTTTAGTATTAAAGAATGAAACCAGCATTTCATTGGCATTAATAGTCCACAAATCTTCAAATCTTGTTTCTCCTTCCATGTAGTAGCAACTTAGATTCTGAACATGTGTTTGTGCTTGAATCTCAGCAACGGTGACCATAGAAAGAAACATAAAAAATACAACGAATAACCTCATAGGGTTATTTTATATAAAAAAACACAGTATTTCATAAAACTGATTAAACCTATAAAAATTAGAATAATCAGCTCTAACGCCTTTAAATTATGACTTCTTGTTATAAAAACAACATATTAATCGGGTAAAAAACACCACTTATTCTTTGCTATCTCTGAAAATCTTGGCAATATTAGAGTCTGATTTATATAAATTACTCGTTTTTGAAAAATTGAAGGAGATCAACCCTATGAGACGTCTAATCAGTTCCTTTATTGCAGTGACTATCGCAGTTACTTTAGCAATACCAACTACTCACGCTGCTGAACTAGAAGAAATTATCGTAACGGCAACTAAAAAAGAAGAAAGTCTACAAGACGTTTCTATCTCTGTTAGTGTCCTTTCTGGTGATGATATTCAAAATGCAGGATTCCATGATTTCCAAGGCATTGCACAATATATTCCAAACTTTGCTGTGTCTGAAAATGCAATCTCAAC
>Ga0315328_10001460_pt1 | contig 10901 bp, 15 predicted proteins | sample M120032315metaG_FD_203462 | JGI IMG/M metagenome (GOLD analysis project Ga0315328, IMG submission 203462) | Ammonia-oxidizing marine archaeal communities from Monterey Bay, California, United States - M1 200m 32315 | ecosystem: Environmental > Aquatic > Marine > Intertidal zone | place: USA... | reverse complement strand
TGTGACGTTTTATCTTAGAATGATATTACCAATAATTGCCTTTATTGCTGGTGGTAGACTTGGATTAAAATTTGCCACACTTTATGGAACATACAAACGTTGGCCACAAAATAAAAAATTAGAATCTTTGTTATTAGAAAAATTTTCACGTGTGGACTTTAAGAAGGACCTTATGGGCGGTGCAATTATGGTCGCTGCATACAAATGAATAGAAAACTAGCTCTTGTTTACGTAACTGGATTACTAATTGGAATTTCATATGGGTTACATGGTCCTCTATTACCGCTTTTTGCAAAAAATGTTATTGGTGCATCATATGCAGAATTAGGTCTAATTGGATTTGCAAATTTTATTCCATACATGTTCTTTCCATTATTTGTTGGAATTTTCTTAAACAGATTCAACAATGGGCATCTATTATCCATTGGAGTAATAATTAATTCAGCATCGGTGTATCTACTTTCAATTGCACAAAGCGTTCCAGAAATAATGAGTTTTAGAATAATCACAGGAGTTGCACATGCATTCTTTTGGCCGCCTTGTGAGGCAATTATTTCGAATGTTAGCAAAGGTAAGACCAGAGTAAGAAATATAGCAACTTTTACAGGTTTTTTTACTACTGGATTTATGATTGGTCCACTTTTTGGGTCAATTCTTCTTGAAAACTTTGATGCCACATATAGAATAATCTTTGAGATTGCAGCATATGTTCTTGCAGCATCACTTGTCTCAGCATTGGTTCTATCTAAAAATAAACCTCTAATCAAACATGAAAAATTTAGTTTCTCATCACTCAAAGAAATTGCCAAATTCCCATATGTTATCATGTTGCTGATTTATTGTACTGCATCATTTGGTATTATTCTAAGTATCTATCCAGCATTTCTAAATGACAGAGCCATGACAATTGTGGATGTTGAGATACTTTTCTTTGTATTTGGAATTTCACGAATTCTCACACTTGCAGTGGCTGGGAAATTAGCTAAACACACTAGTCTAACATTAATAATTGCAATATTCTCTATATCAATTGGACTTGGAATATCATTCTTTGTTGAGACAATAATTGAATTTGCAATTGCGTTAATTTTACTTGGATTTGGATTTAGTATATTCTTCCCATTGACACTGGAAATAATTCTAACCAAAACACGACGTGCTATTTCAGGAACAATGATTGGTGCATACGAAACAACATTTGGAATAGGATGGGCATCTGGACCTATAACTGCAGGACTGATTTCACAGTTTTTTGGAAACGATGCACCATACTTAGTATTTTTTATAATCGGAATAGGTGTGGCAATATTATCAATTTCAAAAAGAAAACTACTAGAGCCAAACAAAAATACAAATCTTTAATTTTAAACTAAAATCAGAGTATTTGTGATAGACTATGCTCTAAACATTATAGGAAGTGAATGGATAATTATAATATTTGTTGCACTCATCCTCTTATTTGGTACAAATAAGCTTCCTGAAGCAGGAAAAAAAATTGGTAAAATGGTAGGCGAGTATAATAAAGCAAAAACTGAAATGCAAAATCAAATTAAAGAATACACTAACCCTGATTCAAAAGAAAATAACATTTCAATTGATGGTCCAGTCCAGACAGAACGACAAAAATTAGAATATATGGCTAAATCACTTGGCATTAATATAGAGAATAAAACTGATTCGGAACTAAAGCAGGTGATTGAGTCAAAATTTGGATCATCACAAAAAAAATCAGAAGATAGACTAAAGGAAAATAAGTTTAAAAACTAATTTTCTTCTAACTCGTCTAAAATATCTCTAACTTCAAAATTATCAGAATCAACTTTTAGTATTTTTTTACAGCAATTAATCACAATATCATTTTCTTTGAGATATTGATGAACTCTTAGTTTTAATGATAAGGATTCTACATCGTATTCGTTAATTTCAAGAACACGATCAATGTAATGAAGTGTTTTTTTTTCATTCTTTAATATGTAATACATACTACCCATGATAAAAAGAAAATCTGGGTCGTGTGAAAACTTCTTTTCTAACTCATTACCAAGTGATATAGCTTGTTCATATTCACCTTCATTGATTAGTTTTCTAAGGTTTCTTTTAGGATATGAAAATAATCCAGTCATAATCTTTCACTTCAGTAATCTTTTATTTATTAGATTTTATGTTTTTAGGAAATTTTCATTATGCCGGAGGTTATTAAAAACTGAATTCCTTGAATGAATGTATTATCATCAATTTGTCCATCTGCCCACCATGCCGCATTATTTTTAATCCATCCTGGAATTTCATCTGAACCACCATAACCTTGAGCAGTTTCTGGTATCACCATAATTTTTTGATTTATTAGGTATTGTATTCCAGTAACAAATGAAGCATCATCAATTTGTCCATCTGCCCACCATGCCGCATTATTTTTAATCCATCCTGGAATTTCAGTGGAAATCACAGTCGATTGTGAAGGAAATGATGATTGTTCATTTTTTACTATGTTAACATCAAGTACAACTAGTCCCTGTTGTGATGAATCTCCACCTAGCATAATTTCTGGACCTGTTCCAAACACCCAAATTGCATACTGATATTTCCCTGGTGGGTCATCTGCAATTACAAAACGGTGTGTTTGACCTGCAGTTGTGTATAATTCAGGACGTCCTTCTTCATCAGCAATTGAACGTAAAAGGTTACCATCTTCATCAAAAATTCGGATATCATAATGCACTTCGTTGACAAATTCTGTAGGGTTAACCATTCGTTTGAAATCTATAAACCATTCAATCTCACAGCCTTGCTTTACTGTTTGTGGTCCATAAGCCCCTTTCACAATCATTGAATAGGTATTTGTTGCTTCTCGAAAACTCTGTTTTTTATAGTTTTCTGGACAGCCTAAAGCAGCTTGTTTAGTTTCGGTTGACTCAATTCTATCAAATGGATTTGATGTTACATAGTATTTGTAATCTAATAATTCATACTGATAAGCAATTGGTGGAACGCCTCCTGAAACATGTACATATGTTAACGCTTTAATTGGAAATGGAAAGTCATCAACAACCCAAACATTACTTTTAGCACCACCTGTCTTCCACTGTATAAGAACCGTATCAAAAGTATCAGCTGGTGTAGTAATAGTCTCTATGGCAGTTGGAAGTATTTGCTCGCCACCAATATTTGCAATTTTACCCCATGATGCAGCTCGGAAATCTTTTGGACCTTTTCCAGTAAGATCACCTATTTCTTGTGTGGCATAAGCTGAAAGCCATGCGATTGACGATTTGTATGCACTTCTATATGGTGAAATTTCAGGACTGCCACCTGTTGGTTCTGGTGCAATTTGACCAAGTTCCATATTTCCTTTGATAATTTTTTTGCCGTCCTTAACTAGTACCTGTGCTAAATATTTATCTTCAGTACCAACTCTGATTTCTTTTTCAATCCAAAACGCCATAGTAAATTTTGAACAATCCAAATAATCAATATAACACATCTCATAAACGAAATAATCACCTACTTCAAGTCCTTCTCCTACATACCATGAACCATCAAGGTTTACTCCACCAGCTGAATACTGTGCAAATGAATTATGTAGTGCAAATGGGATTAATAATAAAAATGCAAAAATTGGAATGACTAGTTTGATATGCACATAGTTCAAATCCAATTTTAGTAAGATAAATGTTTCATAGAAATATCTAGAGAAATAGAAAATAAAAAAAGAGAAAATAGTGTTACTTTCTTATAGTTGTGAAACTGCTTCTTTACAAACGTCAGTATCGCATTTACAATCATGACTACATATGCAATGACCCTGCATCGCACAATCACATGAATAATCTGGATCGCCTGAATCTGCTTCACAACCACATGCTTGATCTGCCATATTAGATTAAGAAAAAACAATGTTTTAAAAGTTTAGAATAACTGTCAACGGCGTTATCTCAATCATGAGTAGATTTTAGAAGAATTTGTGTTACATCAAACAGTGATTGTATATCTGCTTCAAATACCGAACTGTCATATTCTAGATCAAAACCAGTTTTCAAAATATGAATTAGTTCTGGATAACTATTCAAAGAACTCTTAATTCTATAAAAATTGTTTCTAATTATATAACCAATATAAAAATAGCAATCAGAAAACAATGATTTCTCAATTAGACAATCTATCTTCTTCTGAATAATCTTTGAATTATTATTTTTTTCCAGCAATTCTGAAAGGCCAATTGCAGATTTTGACATTCTTGTTAGAAGTGATGGAGTGGATCTCTCTAATCCAAGTAAATTTAGAATTATAGAAAGTGTTTCATTAACCTGATTGGATTTAAGATTTCTAAGAATGTCAAGCATGTGTGATGGGCTAGGACGATATTTGTTTAATGAAAGAATTGCATCAGTTAAGAAGTATCCTGCTGATTTGATCCAGGGTGATACAAAAGGATCTGACTTGTCTAAACCATTCTTTGCTTTTGTTAAACAAATCTGTGATTCAATAATACTATTTTTTGTAAATGCATTAAAGATTAATTCTTGTTTTTTGTTAATTTTTGTTAAAAACATTTGTAATTCCCATTGTTCATCAGATAAAATTTGCATATTTTGTAGATGAATTAAAACTTCAACACTATTTTCATTTAATGCACAATGATGTATTTTAAATAACTGATTATCTTTTTCGATAATCGATTCAGACTTGTTACTTTCATCAAAAATTGTTATATCATATGCACAACAATCAAAATTATTCTGTTCTGCATAACATCCACCTAAAGCAACTGGATAAGTCGTAGGAGGTATGATTTTAAGAATTTCTTCCAAATTCATAAAAAAAATAATATATCATTTTCTATAAAGTAGATAACTCACAAAGTTTTACTAATCAATAAATCTAAAACACTTGCTTTAAATTGTGAAACTAACAAAACTTTTTCAGCTCCTATAGTGTAGTCCGGCCAAGCATACTGCCCTCTCAAGGCAGTGACTCGGGTTCAAATCCCGATGGGAGCATATTCATTTATGAGTAAAACATCATCATAGTATGGGACTGAGAGAATTAAAACTGAAAGAGCAATATAGATCAGATAGAGATGATATGATTTCAGAATTTCTTATGCCATGTCTCAATAATTGTATACAGTATGATAGAGCTGTAGAGTTTGTTACACTTAGAGGATTAACAACATTATCATTGGGATTTCATAATGCCACTTCCAATGCAAGAATAAGAATGATAACTGGACATCAATTTAATATCAGTGATCTAAACATGATGGAAAAAATTTTTTCGAGAAATGATAATAAACTGAATTTTAATTCAGAATTAATACGGGATGTTAAATTGGAACAGATTCGACGACTAATTATGGATGGAAATTTAATGTTTAAAATAGCTATTCCAAATTCAGAAGAAATCAATGGTTCGTTTTCTGAAAAGATTGGAATTTTTCGTGATGCTAGTGGTGATTTAGTAGCATTTTCTGGTACGTCCAATTTTATGCTTACAAGACAGACTAGCAATTTTGAATCAATTGATGTGTTCACATCATGGAATGATAAATCACGAATTGACACAAAAATAGATGACTTTGAAAAACTATGGGCTAATGAAACTAACTCAGTAAAAGTTTTCGATTTTGACTATGCTGCAAAACATAATTTACTGAAATATTCGTCAGAATGGGCTGTAAGTCTTTAATTATTTCTAAAAACTGAAGTCTGTTATTTCGTGACTTTTTTCATTTTTTAAGAAATCAATTTTTGAAATCTTATAATAAATTACTTCTCCCCTTCTTTCTATTACAGCAATAATTGGTTCTTTACCCATATTTGTAATCTGTTCAATATTTCTTTGAACATATAAAATTTTTTCTTGTGTTCCTTCATTTAATGCAAATATAAGATATTTTGCACCTTTCTTCCCAAACTGCCCTTTTTCATAAACCAAAAAATCAGATCCAAAACCAAAGCCTTTCCTTGCTACATATCCACGATTTCGTAAATCTCGATAAATTAGAAAATTTGTAAAAACATCACGTTCGTCTTTTTTGTATATCTGCATTAGAGAATCAAATGAAACAGTTTTCGTTGTCTTTAGCACTTGAAGTTTTTTAATATACAATAAATACAAAGTTTCAAATGAATTTAAAATGAATTCATCATCATATCTTTCTCCATATCCTTTTGAAAGTAATTCGTTTTGTATAGATTGATCAAGTATACTTACAGCGTTTTTTATCAATTTTCCAGTTATTTTTGATTCCACTTCAAATGACATGTTATGCATTAGAAAATTTTCTAATATAAGATTCTAGAGATCAGGCTATAATTGTCAAAAAGCTGGGTTCGTTTACTAATCGTTAAAATAGGGTAATTAGATTTTCTTTCTTATGCATGGTGCATGTTATAGAAAAGGTACGGGTCAACCATATGCTAATACAAGGCATATCAAGGGTAAACCACAAATAAAAATTGCAAAATTCAATAGCGGTAATAAAAAAGGAAATTTTGAGTACTGTGTCCAATTATTGGTAAATGAAAAAGTGCAGATTAGGCATATGGCTATTGAATCTACTAGATTAGCAGCAAATAAAACTCTTGAAAAAACTACAGGTGAAACAGGGTATTCATCTAGACTTCGTATTTATCCACATATTAGATTAAGAGAAAATAAAATGATTGCTGCAGCAGGTGCAGATCGACTTTCAGATGGAATGAGACGTGCATTTGGTAAAGCAACCAGTCTTGCAGCACGAGTAGATAGAGGTCAAGTGATTATGGAGATGAATGTAAAAAAAGAACATGTAGATGCTGCTAAATCAGCATTAAAAAAAGCATGTGTAAAATTACCTTGTACACCAACAATTAAGGTTATAGAATTAAAAAAATCAAAAACCTAGTTTTTTCTGAAAATTCTTTTGGTTTAATTTTATGAAATCAAGAAATTCCAAGAATTCATCCGTTGTTGGATTTCTATCTAGTACTCTTCGATGTTGATAATAAAATGAATTGTATAAACGGCCAACTAGTATTCCAAAGCTTAACGATTTAGAATCTAAAACTTTAAGATTATCATAGGTAATCTTTTTCCCAAGCCATTTATCATCAGTATTAAATGAAGATATAATTTTTGTAATTTCATCGTTTTTTGCAAAAATTTCATCTAACTTATCAGATATTACCTTACGAATTTTCTCATCCATACATATAGTATAATTTTGTGATTAAAAACAATGTTGGAAATATCATTACGCTTTAATATACAATTTTAATTTTGATAAATGAGCAGTCATAGTATAGTTTGGTTATTATTCTAGCTTGCCAAGTTAGTGACCCGGGTTCAAATCCCGGTGACTGCATGTTATGTTTTTTTCAGATACTTTTTTCCTATTATAATATCAACTTTATAGATTAATTTTGTTCTGGGATTTATTTTTAGTGTCCAGTTAACTGATGATGGAATATTCGTTTTATTAATTATTGAAAAACCTAATAATTTTAATTTTTGTCTTACATCTTTCTCATATAATGGAAAATTAACAGTGTTTTTACCTCTTATGTAATCATAAGGATCTGATAGTACAGTATAACCACTTACCACATGATTAGAAATCGTTTCCAATATTCTTGATGGTTCAATAACTTCTAACATGTTTATTGCTAATATTAAATCAAATTTTTTTTTACAAAATGGATGATTCAATGCATCAGCAACAAAAAAATCTGAGTTTTCAAATGACATTTTTTTTGCATAATGTGTTGCAGGGAATGATATATCAACACCAAAAACATTCTTATGTTTTTTTCTAAGAAAATTTGAAATTATACCTATTGATGAACCAAATTCTAATACATAATCAAATGATGGTAAATCAGACAATTTTCTTTTTAGTACAGTGTAAAATGAAGAGTTTCTGCTTAGTTTGTATATTTCAGACCATCGTTCTTCGACTAACGACCGATCATTGACAGGGTTTTTAATTTTTGCTAGTGCGTCTTTGATAAATTTTTTCATGTTGATACTATTTGATAAATTGTATAATTTACCACCAAGTGAATATCTACTTTTGATATAGTTAAGAAAGTCTTCCACAATTATTGGAATTTTTTGTATAATTGGAAAAACTGTTTTACAGTTAGTACAAATTAAAAATCCCTCATCAATCTCGTTTGAAGATTGTAAAATTTCTAAGGAGAGTTTTGATGAACATTTAACACATTTGAGAAATTTTAGATTTTTTTCATGCAATCATAATCATTATCCAGAGAATAATATCTGTTTTATTAATAAGATAGCATTAAATTTGTTTCAAATCTATTTTTGTTATGGGGGAAACTGAAGAGTTTGCAGAAGCTTTACTTGATCAAATTGCTGTTGAATTAAATGAAGAGAAAGAAATTTTAGATCTTTCAACAAAAATTTCTGATATTTCAGATTTTCCAAAAAATTTCACTAATATGGAAGATTTCTCAGAAGAAAATTTTCCCATTATGCTACAAAAAATACATGATTTCACAGGTCTTGATGTGAATTCAAATATTAGAATAGAATACCCAGATCTTAAAGAATTCAAACTGCTAAAAGGGAAAAAAGTTTATGCAACAATTCAATCAAATGAATTCGTTAATGATCTATTTTCAGCAGTTGCAGATGAAAGTGTTGAGGATATATCCAATTTGATTCAAAAAGATACAAAAAAATTTCTTGTTTATTCAACTTATGCTAAATCATACATATCTAAAATCTCAACAACATATGGTGATTATCTTAATTCAACTGTTTTTCTAAATAAATTTATTTTATCAAAATATCCACAGATAATACTATACAAACAGGGTCATCCGTATGAAATGAATTTAGAAAAAATTGATTCTGGATATCGTGGTGCATTAAAAATGACACTACTAGAAGAATTAATTCATTCCACACAGATTAATTTAGAAAATGAAAATAAAAATGCTGCAACTAATGTAAATTCTATAAACGAAGAACTTGCAGAAATTATTTTAAATTTAGAAAATACAGCTGCATCTAATTTGTATGAATATTTACAACTGCAAACTGTTCCAGATGATTTTCCAATTGCAAAGAAGGCAAATTTATTTTTTATGCTGAATCCAGATAATTTTGTCGTTAATGTATTAGGACCAGATGTTATGACTTACTCAAAAGTTGAAATTGACCCAAAAATTTCTGAAATCGTTCCAGAGTTAGATGATATTTATCAAAGATGGCTTTTACCAATACAAAATCATCACGCTGCATTTTCCACAATGGAAGGTATTGCTGAATTTGTGGTGCAGAATATACTAAAAGATGATAATGACTTTCAAAATTATCTGACAACATTCATGGGTACCGATTTTTCATCCTATAAAGTTCGGAAAAATATGGGAAGAGATTTGACTGAAAAAGTATTTAATAAATTTGGTAAAAATGCATTCAAATTTCTGATTGATGCACCACCTGGAACCAGAGAACTCAAAGATCCAGATCTGTATCTACAAAGAGACTTGTCAACTGGTTCAAAAAACATACAATGAATTCAGAATCAAATTCATTTATTTCTGAATGGAAAATATGTTTTTCAAATCCTAAATCAAATTTAATTGAAAAATGTTTAAAACTTGCACAAATTCTGGAGTATCCTAACCTTGACATAACAAAAGAAATTGAAAAAATACATGATCTTGGAATTACATTAAAAAATTCTATTGTGGAATCGAAGAATTCCACATATAAGATCTCATTGCTCAATGAGTTTTTATTTCAAACATGTGGATTTCATGGTGATGTTGACGATTATTATAATCCAAAAAATAATTTTCTGAATTATGTTGTAGATAAAAAAATAGGAATACCAATAACGTTAAGTATACTTTACTCGGAATTAGGAAAACATATTGGAATGAATCTAAGAATTATTGGATTTCCAAGCCATGTAATAGTTGAGGGTGGAGAAGAGTTGATGCTTGATCCATTTAACAGCGGTAAACAACTATCAGTAAATGATTTACTAGAAATTCTAAATATCAATTACGATGAAGAAGTTGAATTAATACCAGAATATTTGAATGAGATAACCGCAGAACAAATTTTAATTAGAATATTAAGAAATTTAAAATCTTCATACAAAGATTCCTATTCATACAATCAATCTCTTAAATGTAACAAAATGATATTAGCCATTAATCCGAATTCGCCTGAAGAAATACGAGATGTTGGAATTTTAGAAGAAAAAATGCAGAATTATGAAAATGCAATAGAATTTCTAAATAAATATCTGGAATTAGTGCCTAATGCAGAAGATGTTGATTTTATTTTAGAATTGATTAAAAAAATTCGTGAGAGAAAAACTAATCATCTATAATTGATGTTACTTCGTTACCTCTCTTAATCATTGTAACTTCATGGCGTGCTAACTTATTCCTTAACGCACTTTTAATTACGTCAATTTCATTTCGTAATGTTGCAATTTCATCTTCTAATTTTTCAATGCGGTCATATACTGTCTCTTGCGTCTCTTTTGCTGCTTTTGCCATAGTTGTAACATAAAAAAAATCCATAAAAAGGTATGGTTCTATTCTGAGGCTATTTCTATAAATCAAATTCTTGATTGCAAGATGGACACTTACCTCGTTCTTTGGCAATTTGACCAATTATGAAAATTCTTCCAATAGTCTTGCATAGTGGACACATGCCAGTTGTGACATTTTTTGGACCAGTTTTTGTAATTTTCTGAGTCTTGCGTCTGCCCATTGTAATTCAATTACTCTCTATTTTCAATCAATAAAAATCTGGCGCGGGGAGAGGGATTTGAACCCCCGAGTTCTTGCGAACATGGAATTAGCAATCCCACGCCCTACCAGGCTAGGCGACCCCCGCTCATGTGAAGTAAAGATTATCCGTTAATT